>OIFB01000008.1_pt1 | contig 247652 bp, 211 predicted proteins | sample 1581931 | NCBI WGS metagenome assembly OIFB01 (sample SAMN04414075, study PRJEB24778) | human gut metagenome | material: faecal | host: Homo sapiens
GGCACGTCCCACGCTTTCCCTGGCGAAATACCTGCAACAGGTAGGACGTGGGTTGAGGAGATCGGCAAACAAGGAGTCCTGTATGCTGATAGACAATGTGGGTCTGTACCGCATCTTCGGTCTGCCTACCCGGAACCATGACTGGGCGGCGATGTTCGAGGGACGGATGATTGGCAACGCGCTGTCCCGGGCACGGACGGAAGGCGGATTGTACCTGCCTGCTTTGTCATTGACGGACAGTGGCGGGCAGGAGGAGGAGGTATGGGAGATTGTTATGACTCACGACCGGTTGCTGGAAGCCATCCGGAATCGGGAGGAAGCAGAAGAGGGAAAGGAATCACAAGCCGCCTTGAAATCTTATCCCGACCGGCGGAGTAGCCTGTGGGGGCTGAAGCGTGGAAACAAGATAACAGTGTCTCCCCGTTATCTGCAAGTCTTTGACATTCAGGGAAACCGTGTGGCAGTCCGTTTGAAAGATGGACAGGCAGGAGTGGTGAGTGCCTCCGGGGAGCCGGAAGTGATACTCGGGTATTGTCGGAGATTGAAGTTCCTGAAAGAGGAACTGCTGGCTGTTACGGATAATGCCGGCACGATTTCCTACATGGACATGAAAACAGGCCGCACTTACTGGGAGAAGCCGGTGGTGTTTTCCTACGGCGGTGTGAAATTGCTGAGGGTAGGGGAGACTTTCCATAGCCGTACAAAAAAAGCATACGCCTCCATGAACGGATTGCATAAAGACAGCATCTGCTTTTATGAATATTACTTGAAGATACCGGATTATCGCGTACCGAAGTCCTGCAAGCTGGTGGATTCCGTATGGTCCACGGTGTTTGATGTGTTCGCCTGCTTGTTGGCAGGGGATGACGAGGAAGTTTATTGGTGCTGCGGCCGTCTGGCCGACCGGAGCATCGTGGTGATGGACGGGGCTGGAAGGTATTACCATGTGGAAAAAGGAAAGAGGAAGCGGTACATTGCCACTAACCTTCCCAGACCCGGTGAGCAGGACTTCGACACGGCTGTAAAGAAGCTGAAAGAGGAAGCCGGACAGCGGGCGGAGGAAACGGACCGGCAGAAGAGAAGGAACGAGGAAGCGAAAAGGCGGAAGAGGCTGGAGGAGATAAGAGATGCCCTTCCGTACCGTATGGGCATGAAATGGGGCTTGAAACTGGGGGAACGTATCATCGTTCCTCCCAAATACAGAAAGATTCTTCCTCCTGTGGGCGTTTATTGTGCTTTTGAAGAGAGCGCCTGCCGGTGGGGGGTGATGGCACTGGACGGGAAAGTGATGGTGGAAGCCTGCTACCAGAAGGTAGATATAGAAAACAATGGCACGGTACACCTGACCATCATTCCCGGCAAAGTGAAAACCGTCAAACTGTAAGTGTTTCCGGAATGAAACACAAATGACGAGAATGACATAAATTAAAAATCAAGATAAATTTATGCCATTCCCGTCATTTGTGTTCTAAAAAAAAAGTGAGTATCTGCCTGAGTTTGCACATACATTCAGAAAGGTTTCTATTATTACAGAATTTTTTCCATAATAAGCGCCAATTCTTTCTTTTTTCACATTTTTTTTCTGTACTTTTGCGCTCAAATTTAAAAACCATTTTTTATAACCCAATATGGCAAATGTGATTAAATTACACAAAGGCTTGAACATCAACCTGAAAGGAAAACCCGTTCAGGAGTTCTTTGACGTGAAGCAGCCGGACATCTATGCGATAGTGCCCGATGATTTTCATGGCGTGACTCCGAAAGTCGTGGTCAAGGAACAGGAATATGTGATGGCCGGGGGAACATTGTTTGTTGACAAGAACCACCCCGAAGTGAAGTTCGTATCTCCGGTAAGCGGTGTCGTTACCAGCGTGGAGAGAGGCGAGCGTCGTAAAGTCTTAAGCATCTCCATTGCAGCAGCAAAGGAGCAGGACTATGAAGAGTTTGGAAAGAAAGATGTTTCAACTCTGACAGGAGAACAGGTAAAAGCTGCTCTGCTGGAAGCCGGACTCTTTTCATTCATCATTCAGCGCCCATACATCGTGGTGGCTGATCCGAATGCCCAACCAAAAGGCATCTTCGTTTCTGCATTTGACACTAACCCATTGGCTGCTGATTTCGAATTTGTTCTGAAAGGCCAGGAAAAAGATTTCCAGACAGGTCTGGACGCACTGGCAAAGATGGCAAAGACGTATCTGAATATCAGCGTAGAGCAGAAGAGTCCTGCACTGACCAACGCCAAAAATGTAACTGTAACTGCCTTCGACGGTCCTAACCCCGCCGGAAACGTAGGCGTTCAGATTAACCACATCAGTCCTATTAACAAAGGCGAAACTGTTTGGACGCTCCGTGCGGAAGAAGTGATCTTCATCGGACGCCTGTTCAATACGGGTCGCGTAGACCTTACCCGTACTATCGCCCTGACCGGTTCGGAAGTAAAGAAACCGGCTTATTGCAAGCTGAAAGTAGGAGCCCTGCTGACAGATCTTTTTGCAGGACGTGTGAACGGAGGTAAAAACTTACGCTACATTAACGGTAACGTGCTGACCGGAACTTTGGTGAAACCTAACGGATTCCTGGGCGCACACGCTACAAGCCTCACTGTGATTCCCGAAGGAGATGACCAGCACGAATTCCTAGGCTTTATCATGCCGCGTACCGATCAGTACAGTGCCAACCGCAGTTATTTCAGTTGGTTGTGCGGTAACAAGGAATATACACTGGATGCCCGTATCAAAGGTGGCGAACGCCACATGATCATGTCCGGTGAATATGACAAGGTATTCCCGATGAGCATTTTCCCCGAATATTTAATTAAAGCTATCATTGCCGGCGATATTGACCGCATGGAAGCACTTGGTATTTACGAAGTGGCTCCCGAAGACTTCGCTGTATGCGAATTTGTTGACTCTTCCAAATTGGAATTGCAACGCATCGTACGTCAAGGTCTGGACATGCTTCGCAAGGAAATGTGCTAAATAATTAAAAACTAAGAATTAAAAGTTAATGAAAGCGTTAAGAAATTATCTCGACAAGATAAAGCCAAACTTTGAAGAGGGCGGCAAACTCCACGCGTTTCGTTCGGTGTTCGACGGTTTCGAAACATTCTTGTTCGTACCCAACAGCACTTCGAAAACAGGAGTTCACATTCATGATGCGATTGACAGCAAGCGTATCATGTCAATGGTGGTTATTGCGTTGATACCGGCCCTGTTGTTCGGTATGTACAACGTAGGTTACCAGCACTTTCTGGCAGTAGGCCAGGAGGCAGGTTTCTTTGAAAAGTTTATTTATGGTTTCCTGGCAGTTCTGCCTAAGATTATTGTATCATACGTAGTAGGTCTGGGAATCGAATTTGTGGTGGCACAATGGAAGAATGAAGAAATTCAAGAAGGCTTCCTGGTATCCGGTCTGTTGATCCCGATGATCGTTCCTGTGGAATGTCCGTTGTGGATTCTGGCTGTTGCTACTGCGTTCTCCGTTATCTTCGCTAAGGAAGTATTCGGTGGTACAGGTATGAATATCTTCAACCCTGCTTTGATTACCCGTGCTTTCTTGTTCTTCGCCTATCCTACCAAGATGTCCGGTGATGCCGTTTGGGTAAGCACTGACAGCATTTTCGGCATTGGCGGCGGACAGGTAGTGGACGGTTTTACCGGTGCTACGATGTTGGGACAGGCTGCTACAGCCGCTCCGGGTGCAAGCGAACTGATTAATGTGAACGGTACTCCCGCTACCATGTGGGATATGGTTGTAGGTTTGATTCCGGGTTCTATCGGTGAAACCAGCGTTATCGCTATCGCACTGGGCGCTATCATCCTGCTGTGGACAGGTGTGGCAAGTTGGAAGACGATGTTCTCAGTCTTTGCCGGTGGTATCGTGATGGGATTGATCTTCAATGTGTTCGGTTCTACAGATAACATGATGGCTCAGTTGCCTTGGTACGAACACATCGTATTGGGCGGTTTCTGCTTCGGTGCTGTGTTCATGGCTACCGACCCTGTAACTTCCGCACGTACGGAAAAAGGTAAGTTCATCTACGGTTTCCTGATCGGTGTGATGGCCATTGTAATCCGTGTGTTGAATCCGGGTTATCCTGAAGGTATGATGCTTGCCATCCTGCTGATGAACATCTTCGCTCCGCTGATTGACTACTGTATCGTACAGAAGAACATCACAGCCCGCGAAAACAGATTAAAATCAACTAACAACTAAAATATCGGACATTATGAATACCAATAGTAATAGTTATACTATCATCTATGCTTCGATAATGGTTGTTGTCGTAGCATTCCTGCTGGCATTCGTTTCTTCTTCTTTGAAAGAAACACAGTATAAGAACGTGGAAATGGACACCAAGAAACAAATTCTGGCTGCTCTGAACGTTTATGATGTAAAGGATGTCGATGCAGAATTTACAAAATATGAGATTAAGGACATGCTGGTTCAGCCGGACGGAACATTGGCTCCTAACGACGGAGCGTTCCAGACTTCTTATAAGGGTGAAATAGCAAACAACCGTCTGCACGTTTTCGAATGTAATGTAGATGGTCAGACCAAATACATCCTTCCTGTTTACGGTGCCGGACTTTGGGGTCCTGTATGGGGATACATTGCATTAGACCAAGATAAAGACACCGTATATGGCGTTTATTTCTCACACGCCGGTGAGACTCCGGGTCTGGGTGCGGAAATCACGACAGTTAAGTTTCAAGACCAATTCCTTGGCAAACATGTGTTGGAAAACGGTATTGTAGCTTTAGGCGTTGAGAAACATGGCAAGGTGGCAAAACCTGACTATCAGGTAGACGGTATCTCAGGAGGTACTATCACTTCTAAGGGTGTAGATGCGATGATTAAGGATTGCCTGAGCATGTACAATTCATTTTTAACTAATAAATAAGAGGAGGGTAAATAGAATATGAGCGCATTATTTTCTAAAAAGAATAGAGAAGTTCTTTTAACCCCGCTGGGTTTGAATAACCCTGTCACCGTACAGGTGCTCGGTATCTGTTCTGCACTGGCTGTAACGGCTCAGTTGGAACCGGCTATCGTAATGGGGCTTTCTGTAACCATTATTACAGCCTTCTCAAACTTCGTTATCTCCTTGTTGCGTAACACCATTCCCAACCGTATCCGTATCATCGTTCAGTTGGTGGTTGTTGCTGCATTGGTGACTATCGTTAGTGAAATTTTGAAAGCATTCGCATACGATGTAAGCGTACAGCTTTCTGTATATGTAGGTTTGATTATTACAAACTGTATCCTGATGGGACGTCTGGAAGCGTTTGCTATGATGAACGGTCCTTGGGAATCATTCCTGGATGGTATCGGTAACGGATTGGGTTATGCCAAAATCCTGATTATCGTGGCATTCTTCCGTGAACTGCTGGGTGCAGGTACACTGTTCGGCTTCCAAGTTATCCCGCAGGCTGTTTATGACTTGGGCTACTTGAACAACGGCTTGATGTTGATGCCTCCTATGGCGTTGATTATCTGCGCTTGTATCATCTGGTACCAACGTGCAAAACACAAAGAATTGCAGGAAAGTAATAATTAATCCCCGCTATAAAACGAAAAGAATATGGAATATTTAAGTTTGTTTGTAAAGTCCATCTTTGTGGACAATATGATTTTCGCATACTTCCTGGGGATGTGTTCTTACCTGGCAGTATCGAAGAACGTAAAGACAGCCGTAGGTCTGGGTGCAGCCGTTACTTTCGTGTTGATTGTAACTTTGCCGGTGAACTATATGCTGGAAAATTACGTACTGGCACCTAATGCGCTGGTAGAAGGAGTAGACCTCAGTTTCTTGAGCTTTATCCTGTTTATTGCCGTTATCGCCGGTATCGTTCAGTTGGTGGAAATGGCGGTTGAACGTTTCAGCCCGTCACTCTATGCTTCATTGGGTATCTTCCTTCCGCTGATTGCTGTAAACTGTGCTATCATGGGTGCTTCACTGTTTATGCAGCAACGTCATTTCATCAACATTGGCGAGGCAACAACTTACGCTTTGGGCTCAGGTATCGGTTGGGCACTGGCTATTATCGGTCTGGCTGCTATCCGTGAAAAAATGGCTTACTCTGATGTTCCCGCTCCTTTGAAAGGTCTGGGTATCACTTTCATCACTGTAGGTTTGATGGCAATGGCATTTATGTGTTTCTCTGGTTTGAAAATCTAAAAGGAAAGGAATAAGACAATGGATATGAATTTAATATTAGCTAGTATTGGAGTATTCCTTGGAATTATCCTTCTGCTCGTTGTTATTTTGCTGGTAGCTAAGCAGTATCTTACTCCGAGCGGCAAAGTAAAGATAACTATCAATGGAGAGAAAGAACTGGAAGTAGAACAAGGTTCAACTTTGCTGAACACCCTGTCTGTTAATGGTATATACCTGTCATCGGCTTGTGGTGGTAAAGGTTCTTGCGGTCAATGTAAATGCCAGGTTGTAGAAGGCGGTGGTGAGATTCTTCCTTCTGAAAAAGGACATTTCAGCCGTAAACAACAACAGGATCATTGGCGTCTGGGTTGCCAGGTGAAAGTAAAAGGAGACCTGGGCATCAAGATTGATGAATCTGTAATGGGTGTTAAGGAATGGGAATGCGAAGTAATCAGCAACAAGAACGTTGCCACTTTCATCAAAGAGTTTATTGTGGCTTTGCCGAAAGGTGAACACATGGACTTTGTTCCGGGTTCATACGCCCAGATTAAGATTCCTAAATTTGAAATGGACTACAACAAGGATATTGACAAAGACCTTATCGGTCCGGAGTATCTGCCCGCATGGGAAAAATTCGGCCTGTTCGGCTTGAAATGCAAGAATACGGAAGAAACAATCCGTGCTTACTCTATGGCCAACTATCCTGCCGAGGGCGACCGTATCATGCTGACAGTACGTATCGCTACTCCTCCGTTCAAACCGAAAGATCAGGGTCCCGGCTTTATGGATGTGAATCCGGGTATCGCTTCATCTTACATTTTCACGCTGAAACCGGGTGACAAGGTAACGATGAGTGGTCCTTACGGAGACTTCCACCCGATCTTCGATTCTAAGAAGGAAATGATTTGGGTAGGTGGTGGTGCCGGTATGGCTCCATTGCGTGCGCAGATTATGCACATGACCAAGACACTGCACACTACCGACCGTGAACTTCACTATTTCTATGGTGCGCGTGCATTGAATGAAGTATTCTATCTGCAAGATTTCCAGCAATTGGAAAAAGACTTCCCGAACTTCCACTTCCATCTGGCTTTGGACCGTCCGGATCCCGCAGCCGATGCAGCAGGCGTGAAGTATACCGCAGGTTTCGTTCACAATGTGATGTATGAAACTTATCTGAAGGATCACGAAGCTCCCGAAGATATTGAATACTACATGTGTGGTCCCGGTCCGATGTCTAATGCAGTCGTTAAGATGCTGGATAGTCTGGGTGTTGAACCTTCTTCTATCATGTACGATAACTTCGGAGGATAATATCAGGATCTCCTTTTATTAATAATGAAAATAAGCCCGGTAAAAGTGAACTTTTATCGGGCTTTTTCTTTACTTTTGTATAAAACGAAAATAAATATGATAGAGAACATACTAGCCAATTTGAAAATTGAGCGACTGAACCCGATGCAAGAGGCATCCATTGATGCTTGGAAAAAGGGAAAAGACTTAATATTATTGTCTCCTACGGGATCCGGCAAGACGTTAGCTTATCTGTTGCCTTTGGTGCAGAGTTTGAAGCCTGGTATAACAGGCGTACAGGCTATAGTGCTGGTTCCTTCCCGGGAGCTGGCTTTACAAATAGATCAGGTATTCAAATCCATGAATACGCCATTCAAGGCTGTGAGTTGCTATGGCGGACGACCTGCCATGGAAGAGCACCGTACCATCAAAGGGGTGCAGCCATCAGTTATCATCGGTACACCGGGCCGTATGAATGACCATCTTTCCAAACAGAATTTTGATGCAGACACGGTTTCCATTTTGATAATAGATGAATTTGATAAATGTCTGGAATTCGGTTTTCAGGAAGAGATGGCGACTGTCATAGGACAGTTACCCGGTCTGCAACGCCGTTTTCTGTTGTCGGCCACCGATGCGGAAGAGATTCCGCAGTTTACGGGGCTGAACAAGACCATTAAATTGAATTTTTTAAATCCGGAAGAGCAGCTTACCCAGCGACTGCATTTATATAAGGTACTATCTCCGGAAAAAGACAAACTTGAAACCTTATATAAACTACTTTGTACCTTGGGAAGCCAATCGACATTGGTTTTCTGTAATCACCGTGAAAGTGTGGAAAGGGTAGGAAAGTATCTTCAATCCAAGAAGTTTCAATGTGGCATTTTTCATGGCGGCATGGAACAGGATGACCGTGAACGCTCCCTATATAAATTCCGCAACGGAAGTTGCCATGTGCTTATTTCTACCGATCTGGCCGCTCGCGGACTGGATATCCCCGAAATAGAGAACGTGGTACATTATCATCTACCTGCCAATGAGGACGGTTATATCCATCGTAACGGACGTACCGCCCGTTGGGAAGCCGAAGGAAATTCATACGTTATTCTTCATGCTGAAGAAACACTGCCCGGATATATAGCCGATGAGCCGGAAGAATTCATATTGCCCCAAGTGCCTCCCAAGCCGTCCTTGCCCGAATACGTAACATTATATATAGGGAAAGGCAAAAAAGATAAAATCAATAAGATAGATATTGTGGGCTTTCTCTTTAAAAAAGGTAACTTGAATAAAGACGAAATAGGACGGATTGATGTAAAGGACCACTATTCTTTTGCAGCCGTATCTCGCAAAAAGATAAAACAAACTTTGAATTTAATACGAAACGAGAAGATAAAGGGCATAAAAACACTTATTGAAGAAGCCAAATAATGACAATTTGTCAATTCTCGAAATGAAATGATTAAAGAATAATTCAAAAAGATATTTTTTTTATGCTTTAGATCATTGTTTACTAGGGATGTAGTTACAAAATGAAAGCATAAAAATTCAGATTTAACTAATTTGAAAGAAAATTATGCGGAAATTCGTAAATTTATTAGCGATTTTTTTGGAAAACTGAAAATAATGTGTAATTTCGCCCAATGTAAGATATAAACAAATTGTATAACCAAAACAAACTTCAAATGAAAAAGCATAATTTCAATGCGGGACCATCTATCTTGCCTCGCGAGGTAATTGAGAAAACAGCACAAGCCGTTCTTGATTTTAATGGTTCTGGTCTTTCCATCATGGAAATCAGTCACCGTGCTAAAGATTTTCAGCCTGTAGTAGACGAAGCTGTTGCTTTGTTTAAGGAACTGTTGAACATCCCGGAAGGGTACTCGGTACTATTCTTGGGAGGTGGAGCCAGCTTGGAATTCTGTATGATACCTTTCAACTTCCTCGAAAAAAAAGCTGCTTACCTGAATACAGGCGTATGGGCTAAGAAAGCGATGAAAGAAGCCAAGGCTTTCGGTGAGGTAGTAGAAGTAGCATCTTCCGCTGAAGCGACCTATACCTATATTCCCAAAGATTATACGGTTCCCGCTGATGCAGATTATTTCCACGTCACAACTAATAACACAATCTATGGAACAGAACTTCATGAAGACCTGGATTCTCCGGTTCCTATGATTGCTGATATGTCATCTGATATTTTCTCTCGTCCTATTGACGTTTCTAAATATATTTGTATCTATGGCGGTGCGCAGAAGAATTTGGCTCCAGCCGGTGTTACTTTCGTTATTGTAAAGAACGATGCTGTGGGCAAGGTATCACGCTATATCCCTACTATGCTGAATTATCAGACTCACATTGACGGCGGCTCTATGTTCAACACCCCTCCTGTACTTCCTATTTATGCCGCTTTGCAGACTTTACGCTGGATAAAAGCTAACGGTGGTGTAGCAGAAATGCAGAAACGTGCTAAAGAGAAAGCAGACATGTTGTATGCTGAAATAGACCGTAACAAAATGTTCCGTGGCACAGTAACGGATAAAGCCGACCGTTCTTATATGAACATTTGCTTTGTGATGAATGACGAATACAAAGAGCTGGAAGCCGATTTCATGAAATTTGCCACAGAAAGAGGTATGGTGGGTATTAAGGGACACCGTTCTGTAGGTGGTTTCCGTGCATCTTGCTACAACGCCATGCCGAAGGAAAGCGTTCAGGCTTTGATTGACTGCATGCAGGAATTTGAGAAACTTCATTAATAATTATGTTCACCACAGATTATACGAATTACACAGATAGGAACAATAAATGGAATCTGTGATAATCCGTGCTAATCTGTGGTGAATCTTTTTAATACAATAAGACCATGAAAGTATTAGTAGCAACAGACAAGCCGTTTGCAAAAGTTGCAGTAGACGGTATCCGTAAAGAAATAGAAGCAGCAGGTTATGAACTTGTATTGCTGGAAAAATATGGTGAAAAAGCCAAATTACTGGAAGCTGTAAAGGACGTTAACGCCATCATTATCCGAAGTGATATTATTGATGCCGAAGTATTGGATGCGGCAAAAGAACTGAAAATCGTAGTACGTGCAGGAGCAGGTTATGATAACGTGGATTTGGCGGCTGCTACGGCACACAATGTATGTGTTATGAATACTCCGGGACAGAATTCCAATGCAGTAGCCGAACTGGCTTTTGGCATGATGGTGATGGCTGTCCGCAATTTCTATAACGGGACTTCGGGTACTGAACTGATGGGCAAGAAGTTAGGTATCCATGCATACGGTAATGTAGGTCGCAATGTGGCTCGTATTGCTAAAGGTTTTGGCATGGATATTTATGCTTTTGACGCTTTCTGCCCGAAAGAAGTAATTGAAAAAGATGGTGTGAAAGCTGTTTCTTCTGCTGAGGAACTGTATGCTGCTTGTAATGTAGTGTCCCTGCATATTCCTGCTACGGCTGAAACTAAAAATTCCATCAACTACGAATTGGTTAACAAGATGCCTAAAGGAGGAGTATTGGTAAATACTGCCCGTAAGGAAGTGATCAATGAAGCGGAATTAATCAAACTGATGGAAGAACGCACCGACTTAAAGTATGTTACTGATATCATGCCGGTTGCCCATGCTGAGTTCTCAGAAAAATTTGCCGGCCGCTATTTCTCTACACCGAAAAAGATGGGAGCCCAGACGGCTGAAGCAAATATCAACGCAGGTATTGCTGCCGCCAGACAAATTGTAGGCTTCCTGAAAGATGGTTGTGAAAAGTTCAGAGTAAATAAGTAATCCAATAACCGCAGGGGCGGATTGAATCCGACCGAATGCATATAGCTTATGTTTTCGGGCGAATGCAATTCGCCCCTGCAAGTAAAATCTAATACCTTTATTTTTATGGCAATAATAAAACCCTTCAAAGGCATCCGCCCTCCGAAAGAATTGGTAGAACAAGTAGCTTCACGCCCATACGACGTACTGAATTCTGAAGAAGCACGTGAGGAAGCGAAAGGTAATGAAAAGTCACTTTATCATATTATTAAACCGGAAATTGATTTCCCTGCCGGAACAGACGAACACGATCCTAAAGTATATGAGAAGGCTGCCGAAAATTTCCAGATGTTCCAGGACAAGGGCTGGTTGGTGCAAGACGGAAAAGAAAATTATTATGTATATGCACAAACCATGAATGGCAAAACCCAATATGGGTTGGTGGTAGGAGCGTATGTTCCCGATTATATGAACGGGGTCATCAAAAAACATGAACTGACCCGTCGTGATAAGGAGGAAGACCGCATGAAACATGTCCGCGTAAATAATGCCAATATAGAACCGGTATTCTTTGCTTACCCGGATAATGCGGAATTAGATGCTATCGTTAAGAAATATACTTCACAACAGCCGGAATATGATTTTATCGCTCCGGGTGACGGTTTCGGACATTCATTCTGGGTGATCGACAAAGAAGAAGATATAACAGCTATCACAAAAGCTTTCAAAGCTATGCCGGCTCTTTATATTGCCGATGGCCATCATCGCTCGGCTGCTGCCGCCTTGGTAGGTGCCGAAAAAGCGCAGCAAAATGCAAACCATCAGGGAAATGAGGAATACAATTACTTTATGGCTGTATGTTTCCCGGCCAACCAGCTGACTATTATTGATTACAATCGTGTTGTAAAAGACTTGAACGGGCTGTCTCCGGAACAATTCCTGACCGCTGTCAGCAAGAATTTTGTAGTAGAAGAGAAAGGCATTAAGGTTTATAAACCGCAGGCTCTTCACAATTTCTCTCTCTATCTGGACGGTAAATGGTACAGCTTGACAGCAAAACCGGGCACATACGATGACAATGATCCTATCGGAGTATTAGACGTGACTATTTCTTCCAACTTGATATTGGATGAAATATTGGGAATCAAGGATCTTCGTTCCGACAAACGGATTGACTTTGTAGGTGGTATCCGTGGCTTGGAGGAATTAAAGAAGCGTGTGGACAGCGGTGAAATGAAAGTGGCTTTGGCCCTTTATCCTGTTTCTATGAAACAATTAATGGATATTGCCGATACCGGTAATATTATGCCGCCCAAAACAACTTGGTTTGAACCGAAACTTCGTTCGGGATTGGTTATTCATAAACTGAGCTGATCAATATAGAACACGGACAGAAGAACAAACCTGCATTTTCCCTCTCTGTCCGTGTCCGTTCATTTCATATAATTTTTTCAGCAGCTACAGGTGATATAAATTCTTTTATATTTGTTGATTAGGTATAATCTAAATAAATAGATGTTAGATTGAAAGAATAAAGCACTTTTCCTTTGTTTATTGCTAACAAATATCTAATTTCGCGCCGATTTTAAAGCGTGTAATAAAAACGATGATTAACAACAAGACTAAAGGATTTCTCCTTGGGGCAATCGCAGCAGCCAGCTACGGCATGAACCCACTGTTCACCCTTCCTCTTTATAGTGCAGGAATGAGCGTAGACTCGGTATTGTTTTATCGCTATGCACTGGCTATAGTTGTACTAGGTATCATGATGAAGATGCAGAAACAATCTTTTGCCATTAAGAAAGCGGATGTGCTGCCACTTTGCATCATGGGGTTGCTGTTCTCATTCTCTTCCCTGTTTCTCTTTATGAGTTATAACTACATGGATGCCGGTATCGCATCCACCATATTGTTTGTCTACCCGGTACTGGTAGCTATTATTATGGCTGTAGTATTTAAGGAAAAAGTATCGCCGGTCACTATGTTTTCCATAGCGCTGGCCTTTGTGGGAATTTCCTTGCTTTGTAAAAGTCCGGGAGGACAGACACTCAGCTTGGTCGGGATTACTTTTGTCTTTTTATCATCCTTAGCTTATGCTATCTATATAGTTGGTGTAAACCGTTCTTCCCTGAAGGATATGCCTATAGCCAAGCTTACTTTCTATGTCCTGCTTTTCGGTCTGTCTGTTTATGTGGTGCGATTGAAGTTCTGTACGGGATTGCAGCTTATCCCTACACCCTTGTTATGGGTAAACGCAATTTCACTGGCTGTTTTTCCTACTGTTATTTCGTTGGTGACCATGACAAAGGCCATACACTACATTGGCTCCACACCCACTGCTATTCTAGGTGCTTTGGAGCCTGTTACAGCTTTATTCTTCGGAGTACTGATTTTTGGAGAGCAGCTGACACCGCGCATTATTCTGGGCATTTTGATGGTGATTACTGCTGTAACTCTAATTATAGGAGGAAAAACATTGCTGAAAAAAAGCAAGATTCGGTTAAGGCATACTGGCAAATAAGATCGGATTTTGTATCTTTGCCCTTGTAATTATAAATTTTCCACTATGAAAAAACAACTGATGCAATGGGCAGGAGTGGGAATGTGGATGGTATTTGGTCTGTCCGCATGTTCTCCTACAAAAACAGAAATCGGAAACCTGAATGTCATTCCGCAGCCCCAAGAAGTAAGTCAAGACATTCAAGCCCACCCTTTTGTTATTAATCCGCAAACCGGTATTGTCTATCCGGAAGGCAATGAAAAGTTGCAACGGACGGCAGAATTTTTAGCTTCCTATATTAAAGAGGCTACGGGAATTACCGTCCGGACAACAACTGAAGCCGCAAAGAAGAATTCCATAATCTTGGCGGTTGACAGTTCCATTACCAACAAAGAGGGGTATCAACTGGAGGTAACTTCTGAAAACATTCATTTGAATGGAGGAAGTGAGTCTGGGGTCTTTTATGGAATGCAAACGCTCTATAAGGCTTTGCCATTGACCAAAAACAAACAGGTATCCGCTGCCATCCCGGTGGGAACTGTTAATGACTATCCTCGTTTCGGTTATCGCGGTTTTATGGTAGACGTGGGCCGCCATTATTTCCCGGTTTCTTATCTGAAACAAATCATTGATATGCTGGCATTGCACAATATCAATTATTTTCATTGGCATCTGACTGAAGACCAAGGTTGGAGAATTGAAATCAAGAAATATCCCAAACTTACGGAAATAGGTTCGATACGTCCACGTACGTTGATTGACCGTGAAACCCAGACCTATGATGAAACTCCTCATAGCGGTTTTTATACACAGGAAGAAGCAAAAGAGATTGTCAAGTATGCCGCTGACCGTTTTATTACTGTAATTCCCGAAGTTGACCTTCCGGGACATATGATGGGAGCTTTGGTTTCCTATCCGGAATTAGGTTGTACGGGAGGTCCATACGAGATTCCTTGTAAATGGGGGGTATTCCCTGATGTGCTTTGTGGAGGAAACGACCGGGCTTTACAGTTTGCTAAAGATGTATTGAATGAAATTATGGACATCTTTCCATCTCCTTATATCCATATTGGTGGGGATGAATGTCCGAAAGTACGTTGGGAAAAATGCCCTGCATGTCAAGCTAAAATTCGGGAACTGGGTTTGAAAGATACACCAAAACACAGCAAGGAGAATCAATTACAGACCTATTTCATGTCCGAGGTAGGCAAAGTTATTAATGACAGAGGGCGTAAAATGCTGGGCTGGGATGAGATGTTGGAGGGAGGATTGGCTCCAGGTGCCACAGTGATGTCATGGACTGGTGTCAAAGGTGGTATCGAAGCCGCCCGTCTGCACCATGATGCAATTATGACTCCTATTCAGTTTCTTTATTTCAGCAATCCTACTTACAATCGGATAAAAGGGACTAAAAGCCTTGAACGTGTCTATACATTTGAACCTGTTTCTAATGAATTGGCAGAGGATGAACGAAAATATATCATCGGTACTCAAGGATGTATCTGGACAGAATGGACGCGTGACAGTTTGAAGATGGAATGGCAAATTCTTCCTCGTATGGCTGCCTTGTCCGAGATTCAATGGACGGAACCGTTACATAAAAATTTCGACAGTTTTTTGAAACGTTTACCAGCTCTGCTGGCTATTTACCGGGATAGAGGTTATGATTTTCGTCAGGATATTTATGATGTGAACATTGATATCGTTCCGGCTCCCGATGAAGGAAAAGCCAAGATTGCTTTTCAGACTTTTGATGATGCGGAAATACATTATACATTGGATGGCAGCGTTCCCGATGTGCAATCCCCATTGTATACCGACACTATACAAGTGGATAAAGATGTTATCATACAAGCCATTGCAGTTCGTCCGCAGGGTACTAGTCAGATAAGTAAGGAGGAAATACATTTTAATGCAGCCACAATGAGACCGGTTACCTTGAATACCATTCCTCATAAATCATATACTTTTAAAGGAGGAAGTACTTTGATAGACGGATTATATGGGGATATGAATTATCGCTCAGGACGTTGGATTGGTTTCTACGGGACAGATATGAATGTGACCCTTGATTTACTTGAGCCTAAGGAAGTATCTTCAGTTTTTGTAAACACAATGTTGAACACAGGCGATGCTATCTTTGGTACAACAGGTCTGAAGGTGGAAGTTTCTGAGGACGGGAAAAATTTCCGCAGGGTAGCCTCCGAAAATTTTCCCGTTGTGGAAAAAGGAACTAAAATGCAAAGCCGCAAAGACTCTGTTTCCTTTGATAAAGTAAAAGCCCGCTATATTAAAATCATAGCAGAAGTTACTCCGAAACTTCCCGCATGGCATTCCATGCCTGGCGAAAAAGCTTTTCTGTTTGTTGACGAAATAGGAGTGGAGTAAATTCGCCTTCGGAGCAATAGCTTTCTAAAGAACAAATACTAAACAAGAAACGGACATTCTGACAAAACAGATGTCCGTTTCCTTATCAATAACCCTTTCATGTATTTTCAAACTAGAAAGCTGTTCAAGAAAAAAATGGCGATAGAGATTCACTCTATCGCCATCATGTGACATGGAATGTCTAATTCCTTATGCTTTAGGAAGTGCTTCTTTTACAACCATAGTACGGTTTACATATTCTGCACCGTTCAATTGCTTGATAGCTTCTTTAGCTTCGCCATCATTAGGCATTTCTACAAAAGCAAAACCTTTAGAACGACGTGTTTCACGATCAGTAATAAGTTTTACTGAAGCTACTGTTCCATACTCTTCCATTACACCTCTCAAATCACCTTCCCTAACATTATAGTTAAGGTTTCCAATATACAAATTCATAAAATAAAAATTGATAAATAAATAATTAAGTAAACTTTGAATTTAAAAATTTAGTTAGAAGAATAGAAACGGTTCAAGTGTGAGATGAATTGAGTCAATCGAAAAAACTATCTTTTTATATTCCGTTGTCAAAGGAACGATAAATAATTGGATTATCCACTATATTTCTCTTTTTATTTTGATATTTTTTTAACCGGTGACTCTTTTTATACTTTTTAGGCTTAAAGCAAGAGCCTTATATCATTCATATTCACTAATTTTGTATTAATAGCTAACTTATAACTAAGATTTATATGATATTGAATGAAAGAGAAAGCCGCCATGAACATGTTCTGCATGTGGCCCGACAAATGATGACAGCAGCGCGTACTGCTCCCAAAGGAAAAGGTGTTGATATTATTGAAATAGCCATGGTGACGGATGGTAATATCAATATTTTATCGGAAATGATGGTGAAAATGGTTGCGGAGCATGGAATGAAATTCTTCCTGCGCGATGCGGAAAATATTCTGAATGCAGAATGTGTCCTGTTAATAGGTACACACGAACAGGCGCAAGGATTGAATTGTGGTCATTGTGGATATGCTACTTGTGTGTCTCGCAAAGAAGGAGTGCCATGTGCTATCAATAGTGTTGATGTGGGCATTGCTATCGGATCAGCTTGTGCCACAGCAGCAGACAACAGGGTGGACACACGGGTCATGTTCTCGGCCGGATTAGCAGCACAGCGTCTGAACTGGCTGGAAGGATGCACCCAGGTTTATGCCATCCCTGTCAGCGCATCCTCTAAAAATCCTTTCTTTGACCGGAAACCTAAAGAATAAATTTCTCTACTACCGCGGCTACACCATCTTCTTCATTAGAAAGGGTGATGTAGTCGGCGTTTTGACGGACTATTTCTTGAGCATTGGCCATTGCTACCCCCAATCCGGCATATTGTATCATAGAAAGATCGTTAAAACCATCACCAACGGCAATCATTTCTTCTTTTGTCATACCGATTTCTTTTAGCAATACGGCCAGTGATTGTGCTTTATCAATACCTTTAGGAACCAATTCCAAAAAATAAGGTTCGGAACGGAATACCCCCATACGATCTTTCAAATGTTCGTACATTTCTTTTTCAAGCACTGCAAGCCGCGTAGGTTCACCTACAATCAGACATTTGGCAATAGGAAATTTTATTGCCTCCAGAAAATGATCCACTTTCTTGGGAGTCATCACATTCAGAATAGCTTCTTTCAATACATATTCATCTTCCGGATATTCAGTCAATACATATTTTCCATCGTAAGTGACGATAGCAAAATGGTTGTCGGTGGCACATTTATACAGGTAAGGTAATATATCCGGATCGAGCACATTCTCGTACATCATCTCACCGGTTTTCCAGTCTATGATCTCACCTCCGTTATACGAAAGTATATAACCTTCGTATTTCTGTAGCTCTAAGATCTCAGCCAGTGGAGCCACACCGTATGTGGGACGTCCCGATGCCAAAACAATTTTTACTCCGCGCTTTTGCGCTTCGATAAGTGTACGACGTGTGTGTTCCGTTACCTCTTTCTTTTTATTGGTCAACGTTCCGTCTAGGTCTAAAACTAATAATTTATACTTCATATACTATTTAATGGAGTGCTTTTGCCAAATTCGCTGCAAATATAACGATTAAATTCATGGCTTTTTGCTACATTTGCTCAAAATAAACAAGAATCATGACAGAAATTTTATTAACCGTAATTATTATCCTGCTGATAATTAATATTGTAATCGCACTTACTAAAAACAATCGTCTGCAAACCGAACGTCTGGAAGGATTGCTACGCGAAGAAATGAAAGAAAACCGGGACGAACTGGGAAAAAATATTCGCGAACTTCGTAACGAACTGAATCAAACCTTGAATTATTCTATCCGTAATATGCAGGATACTTTGCATAAAAACCTGCTGACCGGTAATGAAATGCAACGGGAAAAATTTGAAGCAATGGGCAAGCAACAGGAAGCTTTGGTGAAAAGTACGGAAAAACGATTGGATGACATGCGGCAAATGGTAGAAGAAAAATTACAGAAAACATTGAATGAACGTATAGGACAATCCTTTGAGATAGTACGTTCGCAGCTGGAGAATGTACAAAAAGGATTGGGAGAGATGAAGGGTCTGGCACAGGATGTAGGAGGATTGAAAAAAGTTTTAAGTAATGTGAAGACACGGGGTACATTCGGAGAAGTACAATTAGGTGCCTTATTGGATCAGATGCTGAGTCCGGAACAATATGAGGCGAATGTCAAAACCAAGAAAAATGCAACGGAATTTGTGGAGTTCGCCATTAAACTTCCGGGAAAGGAAAATAATAATGATACTGTATATTTACCTGTGGATGCCAAATTTCCCAAAGATGTATATGAACAATATCAGGATGCATACGAAGCCGGAGATGCCGCATTGATTGAAACTTCATCCCGTCAACTGGAAATCACAATTAAAAAAATGGCAAAGGATATTCACGATAAATATGTAGACCCACCTTTTACAACAGATTTTGCCATTATGTTTCTGCCATTCGAAAACATCTATGCAGAAGTGATCCGCCGGACCGCGTTGGTGGAAATGTTGCAGAAAGACTGGAAGATAGTGGTTACAGGTCCTACCACCCTGGGAGCTATCCTGAATAGTTTGCAAATGGGATTCCGTACGCTGGCCATTCAAAAACGAACAAGCGAAATATGGAATGTGTTAGGGGCAGTAAAGACCGAATTCGGAAAGTTTGGAGGATTGCTGGAAAAGGTACAGAAAAATCTACAGAATGCAGGAGACCAGTTAGAGGAAGTTATGGGGAAACGTACTCGTGCCATAGAACGTAAATTACGCCAGGTAGAAGCCCTTCCGGCAGAAGACAGCCAACGAATGTTGAGTTTGCCCGAACTGACTGATGATGAAGACGATGAATAAAAGGAGGATTTCAATATGAGCATGACGTGGGATTTTATTTTGAGATTGTTTGTGGCAGGCGCTTTGGGTACTGTTATTGGTCTGGATAGGGAATATCGTGCTAAAGAAGCCGGTTACCGTACCCATTTTCTAGTATCACTGGGAAGTGCTCTCATTATGATTGTATCACAATATGGTTTTATGGAAGTAGTGAAGATGGAGGGGATAGACTTGGACCCGAGTCGTGTGGCCGCACAGGTTGTCAGTGGTATCGGTTTTATTGGAGCGGGTACTATTATTTTTCAAAAACAAATCGTGCGCGGACTTACTACCGCTGCCGGAATTTGGGCTACTTCGGGCATCGGTCTGGCCATTGGAGCCGGTATGTACTGGCTGGGAATCTCAGCAACAATCCTTACGCTGATTGGTCTTGAGGCACTTAGCTATCTTTTTAAAAGTATAGGTATGAAAAGTTCCATGGTAGAGTTCTCTACAGACAATAAAGAAACACTGAACCGTATGGCCAAGAAATTCAATTCCAAGGAATACAATATTGTTTCCTATCAATTGGACGAAAAGAGGTTGGGAGAAGTAACAACCTATTATGTTACAATGGTTATAAAATCTAAGAAATACAATGATGAAGGTATGTTACTGACATTATTACAAGATTTTAGCGATATTACCGTTCACAGGTTGGAGTAAGCTTTTCCGGCTTGGTTCAAAAGCAGCGGGGGAGAGCTCTTATTGAAAGATTCTCTCCCCTGTGCTGTGATTATGCTTTTAATCGCATAACAAACATACTTCCTTCTCCCAGCTTACTGTCTACTGTAAGAGTACCATTATGGGCCTCGACAAAATCTCGGGAAATAGACAGGCCTAAACCGCTTCCTTGTACTTTAGTTCCGGGAACCCGGAAATAATGGTCAAAGATGCTTTTATGATAACGTGGATCAATCCCTTTCCCGAAATCCCGTACAAACATCTCAATGAATCCATCATCTGTTTGACGTGCCCCTATTACCACACGACCGTTTTCCGGTGAATACCGGATGGCATTGGAAAGAAGGTTGGTTAGAACCCAAGCTATCTTCTCACTGTCGACAAACAGTTTACCTATTTTGTCTTCAGGGTATTCCACTTCTATTTGAATATTAAATTTTTCAGCTTGTACACGATTGGCCTTTATTGCATATTCTATCAACTCTATAGGTTTGGTTATCTTAGGCTTCAACTGTAGTTTTCCTGATTCTACCTGGGTCATATTCAGCAACTCGCCGGTGATATTAAGCAGCCGTTCGCTATTTTCTTTGATACTGTTTGCCAAATCTTCCTGTTCTTCATTTAAAGCTCCGATACGCTGGTCTTCTAATAATTGCAGACTCATCATAATAGCCGAGATAGGAGTCTTCAATTCATGTGAGATTGTAGAGATAAACGTAGTCTTGGCCGAATCCAGTTCCTTAAATTCGGTTATATTCTTCAACATAATGACATATCCTTTTTTTTCCATAGTAACCCCATCTTTCCCCGGTTGGGAAATACTCATGTATTTTACTTGGAAAAAACTCTCCTTATTGTCCGCATAAATCTTCAGAGGTTCTTTCTTTTCTTTTTCCTTGTCTCTGACTGGTTCCCCAGGAATTTCCACCAATTCACGAATCAGGCGACGCAACAAATCATTGCGCAGGGAAATATCCTGTGCAGAGTGTTTAATAACTTCTTCACGCTTCAGGTTGATCACATTCAATGCTTCATCATTGATGAAAAGGATTTCCATATCATTATTTAAACCAATGATAGGCTCGTTGATACTGTTGATGATAGTCTCCATATATTTTTTAGATGCCATCATATCGGATAAAGCACTTGCATGATAATCTTCCAGACGTTTGGCCATGCGGTTGAAATTTTTAGATACTTCAGAAAATTCTTCACTATTGCTTAATTCCAAACGTTTTTTATAATTATGGTTCGCAATTTCCTGTATAGCGTTGGTCAATTCTTTAATAGGATTATCAATCGATGCAGGAAGACGCAGCCACATACCAATACCAATACATATACATGCGGCACCAACAACATATATCCACAATAAAGCCCGCTGTAATCCGGGACCTGCTGCCGGACTGTCAGGTTCCGTGGCGGTCAATATTTGCAAATTCACAACAGAAAGTACAACCAATAGTACAATCATTGCCACCAATACCCCTATGGCAAGGGTTAGTTTCGACTTTATATTCATAACTTTTATTTTTTATGCAAGTATAATCAAATCTATGTCTATTTCAGCTAAAGAGTTTAGAAATTTTCGATATTTGGAAAGACTGAATAATGCACCTGGCATTTTGAAAGTAGGATGCCCCATACAGACGGTTGTAATTCCACGTTGACGACAAGTTTTAATTATTTCTCCCATAATATCGGAAGATGAAACTTGGATAACTTCACCACCTAACTCGGTAACCAGTTTAAAATGGTTAAGTAAATGCCGCTGTGTTGCCAATGGAATACGTTCCGTACTCTCGGCAGGTGTCTGTACATAGAGGGCAAAAAAGACCGTATTGTACCGGGAAGCAAGCCGTGCCGCTTTACGGATAATATGTCGGGGAGTCCGTTCATTACTACTGATACATGCCAAAAACTTCTCGTGCCGGATGCCCTTTTCACCTGTTACAATTTCATTTTCAACTTTCTTCTCGACTCGAAAGGCCACTTCTTTTAGTGCCAGTTCACGTAACTGAAGAATATTCTCTGTCTTAAAAAAATTATTCAGTGCCAACTGAATCTTTTCAGGACGATAGATTTTCCCGGCTTTCAACCGGTTTATCAGTTCTTCGGCGGTAAGGTCTATATTTACCACTTCATCCGCATCCTGCAGCACCTTATCCGGAATCCGTTCTTTAACTTCTATACCTGCTATACCTTTTACGTCCTCATTCAAACTTTCTATATGCTGGATGTTAACTGCAGAAATTACGTTTATACCGGCATCCAACAATTCCATTACATCTTGCCAACGTTTCTCATTCCGGCTGCCCTCGATATTGGTATGTGCCAATTCATCTACTATAACTAGTTCGGGATGTAACTGAAGAATGGCATCAAGATCCATTTCTTCCACTTCCTTACCTTTGTAAAATATCTTTTTCCGAGAGATAACAGGCAATCCTTCCAACATAGCAACGGTTCCTGCACGTCCGTGCGTTTCAATATAACCTATCTGTACATCTACCCCGTTCTCCAACATTTCGTGAGCTTCTTGCAGCATACGATAACTCTTCCCTACACCGGCTATCATTCCGATATAGATTTTAAACTTTCCACGCCGTGAACGTTTAATCAAATCTAAAAAATGCTGTACACTTTCTTCTCTGTCTTCCATTTGTTACTTTATCATATTAGTGTAAATATAACAATTTTCCGCATATTTAATATCAGTCCTTTTATAACAGACAAAGAATATACCAATAAAACAAACGGCTTAGTTACAATGCCATAAGCGTGTCATTAAAAACTAAAGCTTACCAAAATGAAAAGGAACTCTTTCAAAATGAAACACTTTCTTAATCACTATAATTATTGCTGTTAGATCCCCTAGAATAGTTTATTCCTGCTTTTCTAGCTTGTGTATGTTGAAATTGGCGGGCTATTTTATATTCACGTTCTCCTTTTAGTAATCTGTATCCAGTTTGTTTAAACCAAAAGTTAATATTATTTTCTATACATTGCCGACGAATGTCCAATACCCAGTCATAATTACATATGCGCGCTTCTTTACCTGATTCTCCACCTACCACAATCTGTTCTACCCATGTACCAAGTTCTCCCTTGAAGTTTATAGCGGACAACAATGGTTCACAGATAATGATTTTATGCTTTACAGGAGCTGCTTTATAAAGAGGAAGACGGTAATCCACTCTTTCTTGATTTTCCATGGTGCAACAAATGGTAACATTATCATACCCGTCCCCCCAATCCGGAGGCAGACATTGGCTGAGCCGGTCTATACGTTTAGTTATAAACAAGAAATGAAGATCGTATCGTTCCCGCATCATTTTCCATGCTTCTATACGCCATTCATCGGCTTCTTCTATCAGAAAATCAGAGGTAAAACAAGTATAGACGAGATTTCCGGAAGGGATCTTGTAAGTCTTATCCTTTTTCCGCCTCACGGGCAGATTGAATTGTCCGGTTTTGGTTATTATGGAACTGTCTTTCCCATGTTTACTATCTCCGCGATATACATAACAATGCCGGCAACCTGTACTTAGCTTATGGCAGCCATGCCAAGGATTCCATAGAGAAGACTCCAGACTTATTCTATTTTCCATTCTGTTTGAATAAAATTTATCATTTTATTATTGTCTGCAAAGTTAGCTAAAGTCTTTTCATCATTTACATAATTCATTCCTGAATTTCTTCAAAAAGAATGGGAGTGTTATAGTTAATGCAAATGGATTAATGTACCTTTGCCGATATAATCAATTAAGCCACTAACAAGAATAAATTTTATAATGTAGAGTATAAAACAAAAAACTTATTATATGAACACAGACGATAGAAAATGGGAGATTATTGAAAGTGAATATCTTATCCGCCGCCCTTGGCTGACCGCACGCCGTGATCGGGTTAAATTACCTACAGGAGTTGAAATTCCTGAATATTATATTTTGGAATATCCTGATTGGGTAAATGTAATTGCTATCACCCAAGAGGGTAAATTCGTATTAGTACGCCAATACCGTCACGGAATAAAAGAAACACGTTATGAAATTTGTGCCGGAGTTTGTGAAACCGGAGAAGAACCTTTGCTTTCTGCCCAACGCGAATTGTACGAAGAAACAGGGTATGGTAATGGAAATTGGACAAAACTTATGACCGTCTCTGCAAATGCCAGCACCATGACAAATATCACTCATTGTTATCTGGCTACGGAGGTAGAACGAATCTCCACCCAGCATTTGGAAGAAACTGAAGATTTGACAGTGCATTTGCTGAGTGAAGAAGAAATAAAAGCGTTGTTATTGAATGATGAAGTAAAACAATCATTGATGGCAGCACCGCTTTGGAAGTATTTTGCTTTATATTCTCATTCATAGTTCAATCACCCAAATACATTTTCAGGGAGGATTTTGCCCTCTCTGAAAATGTTTTTTGGCTTAAAGGATAAAGTAATCTAGAACCACTTTGCCCATAAAATATTGGAGTTCTCCGGAGAATTGATTTTGACAGGTTATTCTAAATGTCTTTTTATCTGTTCCTTATCATTTCAACAAAGGTAATTGATTTAACATTTCTTTAATTCTGATAGCAATCCGTGGCATCGGTTCGGCAACGGTTAGACCTACTATTTCTTTTTCTTTGGCAATATCATTAATAACGCGGACCACTTCTGCCAATTTCATTCCATCGGGAACTACCCCTACGGCTGCTATAATTTCGGCAGGGTCGAGCACATCCATATCAAAATGAATTAACACGCGGGATGCTCCACATGATTTTAACCATTCATATATAGCATTACTATTTTGTGCTACATCTTCCGGAGTAAGATGTTTTATACCATATTGTTTCTGGCGGACTTTTATTTCATCACGTTCCCAATCACGCAATCCTACGAGCAGAATCTTTGAGGGGGCTATTTGGGCCGGTAGCTTGGAAAGGATTTCCTTGTCGCCTTTCCCCATGCAGGCAGTAACAGCCATGGCATGGAATCCGCTGTACATATCTCCGGGAAGTGTTATATCAGGATGGGCATCAATCCAAATCATTGCCACACCATCTTTATATTTCTCTGCAAGGTAGGTAAACGGAACGACACTGACAGAACATTCTCCTCCAAGAGTTACTATTTTATCAGGATCACTGATACGCAACAAGTCAAGAGCAGCTTTAGTCTGTTTCACAATAATGTCGCGGTCTAGTACACCGTCCTTTTTTCTACGTTCTGTAATTTCTGTTGAAATGGGAACTGTCAGTGTTTCTTGACTGCTGTCGGGAGCCAAGAAGTTAAGCAATTCTGCCCCTAAGAAGTATCCCTTTGATGCTGCTTCGGGATCTTTTATTTCAGTAATCCACCGAGCAATATCACCTCCTTGCCATTGCGGATAAATCAAACGAATTGTTTTTGTTTTCTTTTCCATACTTTGATTATTAATTGAATTTTTCTGTTGTGCATTAATAGAAATCACATTAACAGCCAGTAATATTATCAGAGATAACCACTTTTTCATTATATCATTATTATATATCCCATTATTCCTATATCTGAATCTGTCTGCAAATTTATAATTACCCGATGGTTTGCGCAAGTAGGGATAAATTAATCAGTATATGAATAATTTATCCCTATAACATGAAAAGAGTAGAAGCTATTCTTTCCATGTTATTTCAATATGATTAATTTTGCAGAAAAAAGAAGATTTATGTACAGAAAGAAAATACCTTTTGATATAGACTGCGGTGTGAAAATAGCGATGGAAGTGATTGGTGGAAAATGGAAAAGCTGCATTATTCAAGAATTGGACAAAGGCCCGAAGCGCCCGAGTGAACTTCATCGTTACTTTGATGATGCCAGCCCAAGGGTAATCAACCAACAACTGAAAGAACTGGAGATTCATGGCATGATACAGAAAAAGATTTTTTCGGAACTTCCTCCCCATACAGAATATTCCATTACAGAGCAAGGTAGAACACTGCTTCCCATTATTGAACAATTAGAAAAATGGGGAGATGGATTCCGACCGCAAATGAAGAAAATATTAGGAATGGAAGACTAAGTTCAACAAGATATGATTCTTTATCAATTCGGTTTTCTGATTGAAAATGAATTACTTTGTCAATTAGAAAACGTTTTAAAAAGAGGGTAATTAAAACTATTATCATAAAACAATTTAAAGCCTTATGGGCTGTAAAATTCCATTCATTAAAACGCCCACAAGAATATGCTTTGCTGCTCAATGTCTCATCTGTTTATCTGAATGAGGCGGTGAAAAAGACGACTGGGTATAAGTGCCTATGTACTGAAAAGCGCTTTAATGGAAATGCTTGATATATAAAAAAGCGAGTGCAGATACTCCTTGAACAGAATGTCTGCACTACTTGAATATGTTTTAGAAGGTCACTTTACTCTTCTTTCCACTAACCTTGAAAGGGATTTATTTTCTTTGCTATAAAAAATGCATATCCATAGTATTCTTTATACTTACTATATAATTCAGCTTCATGGCAGATGGATGCCATCAGTTTTTCAGCTGTTTTATTCCCTGCATACTTCTTGATAAACATTTCTTTGGCTTTGGCCTGCGGAACATAATAATGTTCTGTCCAGCAATTCTCCGGAAGAATGAACGTAGCAACGGGAATATATCCCGCTTTTTGTATTTGTACTACTTTATTAGGAATTGTATCTATTTCCGTGTAAGCATTCATCCAGAAATCATGAATCTCTGCCGGACGGTGATCGGTAAACCAGACACTTTCAGAAACGGCAAGGTATCCTCCCGGTTTCAAATAATTGCGCCACTCGTTCAATCCTCGTTCAAAACCGATATTATAAATAGCTCCTTCCGACCAAATCAAGTCTAGGGATTCTTTTTCAAAAGAAAGGGCATCCATTGAGCCGACTACACCTTTTACTCTATCCTGTAAATTTAACTTTTCGGCATTCCTGTTGAAGCATTCAATAAATTCCGGAAAGAAGTCGAGTCCTGTAATACTTCCCGGTGTATGTTGTGCCAATACCATTGTCTGACCTCCTGTCCCACAACCGAGATCGGCGATAAGGGATTGAACAGTGAGATTATTTATAAAGCTTAGTGCTTTTAAGGTTGCTTCGGGACTTCCGGGACCTTGCCGGTTTGTATTTAAAAAGAAATCACAGATTAAATTTACATCGAACTCTTGGATTGTATTATGATTATTATCGTTATTCATTATTGTAAAACATTGAGGGCATACAATCCCATTATTTGTATGCGGATTAAAAGATCAATTATAAATAATATAAAATTGCTCTCAAAAGACATTCTGAGAGTAAAAACGACTGGACAATCTATTCTATAAAAACAGATTGTTTACGACACCAAATCCGATATATGAGTTTTTAACATATTGCAAAGATACATTTATTTTATTGAATTGTAAATAGATTATTCATAAAAAGAATTATTCTTCTGTCCGATTCATTGAAAGTGATAGAAAATAATGTTTAAATTTAGTAAGGATTTGATCGTTTCCATTCTTTTAAAACCCTATTTTACGTTTCAAATAAATCATATCTTTTAGTAAAACCCCATTGTCAATGATAGGATGATCGTAATTCTCCGTGAAAAAATCTTTTATACAATGAGAATATTCAAAACCGCAACTTTTATAAAATGCAAGAGTGCCGGGAACGTCTCCCGTTCCCACCATCATCTGAGTATATTCTTTTGAGTAATGGTTTATCAGGTAATTTATTAGTTTTCTACCATATCCTTGTCGTTGGGCACTAGGGGTAACCGCTATATTCTTCAATTCACAAATTTTCGGACCTTCTTTTGTTACAACGCAAACAGCTTTTATCCCGTTATCTTCCAATACAAACAAGTCACCGCGCTCCAAATATCGGTCTATCATTATTTCCTGTTCATCCCCAAGCAATAATAAATCCAGATATTGCTTTTTATTTCTAGATATTTTAACGATGTGATAATCCATAATATTATATTTATGACATTCTTGTCTTTATTTTCATAGACAGTACAAAATAGCACTATTTTAACGATTCCTGGCATATCGGTAAATAGCAGCCGAAATATCAGAGATGATCTTAGTATTCGTTTCCATATTTTCTTTTGAGTCTTTGACAAATACGGCTACTACGTATCGGTTCCCATCAGGTAGAATTACAAAACCAATGTCATTGATGCCAATGTATTCCCCCCGTTCATTCTTATCGGAAGTTCCTGTCTTATGTCCTATCTTGACTTCACTTTCGGGAAGGGGAGCAGGTAGTCTGTCTTTACCTGTCTCACACTCTATCATAATATGTTTTAGAAAATTTGTATATTCATTTTTCATGGAATCTTGAGTCATAAAAAGTTCCAATAGATTGGCTGCTTCCATTGGTGTTGTCCAGTTTTTGTAACAATCATCCATGTCTTGATGCATCTCATCTTCGGTAGTAGTTATAGAAACATCGTTTATTCCCAATGAATGAATGTATTCATCCACCACGTTTACACCACCTATATAATCGAATAAAATATCACAGGCTACATTGTCACTTAACTGCATTGTATAAGCTAAAAGTTCACTAATCGGAAGTTCCAAATTACCTTGGGGATATTTATCACGCAAAGGGCTGTATGTATCCGGTTTGAAATACCTTTTATCAAGATATAGGGAAGTGGAAAGTGGAATATGTCGTTTTTGCAGGTAATCACATACAGCCAATGCCTGATGAAACTTATAAACGCTCATCATGGGATATTTTTCGGCATTATTTACGGCCAGCGTATCTTCTCCGTCTAGTATCAGAGCCACTCCTATAGTTGCTTTCTTATCTTTAATAATATGTCGAATCTCTGTTTTTAACGGTTCTAAAGGGTCTTGGGCCTTCCTCTGAATGCATCCACACAGTGCTCCACAGAATATACAGATATATAAGAGTTCTTTTTTTATTAAAGAACTAAAAGAAGACATGGGTTTACAAATCTTTATTATATTCATAGCTCTTCTTAAATAGTATTTTATCATTCTATAACTTTCATATCATCATGTCCGGTCGCAGGCAACCATACAGTGAGGATATCCTCCATTTTAATTTTCAAACTACAAGTATTGGTGCAAGGGTGACAACCTATATAAGTCACATTCATCAAACCCTTATCTATTAAAAGCTGTACTCTTTTTTCTTTATCATAAATAAGGCTTAATACACTGACAGCACCCGGATAAGTATGAAGTAACCTTTCCATGTCTTCTGCAGAAGCAAAAGAAAGATGTGGGCTGCCGATTTGCCTTGCAACATTTTTTGCCGATAGCTTCTTATCGGCAGGAAGCATTAACATAAAATATTCTTGCCTTTTGTTGCATAAGAACAGATTTTTGCATGAAGTACTGCCTAGTTTATATGCTATTTCACTTCCTTCTTTCATCGTTATTATAGGAGAATGTTCCAGCTTTTCATAACCGATGCCTAAACGGCTCAATAATTCAAAAATGGTATTCTGTACATAACCTTTATCCATAACTATGTTCTTTATATCTCTATCCATGCTATATTCTTGGATATATCTACAAATATAACAAAAAACAGAGAACAGGAAATGCTGTTTCTCTGTTTTTTGTTTTTCGGCAAGGCTTTTCCTTATTTAAAGATTAGCCTTTTATCTTCTTCTGCAAATAACACAGCAGTATTTACCAGTGCCAGATGAGAATAAGCTTGTGGGAAATTACCCAATTGTTCTTTTGTTTCGAAATCAATATCTTCACTGAACAGACCCAAATGGTTTGAATATTGCAAAATTTCATCGAACAGACAGCGTGCTTCGTCTTTTTCCCCGATGACATAAAGTGCACGGATCAGCCAGAAAGTACAGATGGTAAAGGCCGAAGAAGGACAGCCAAAATCATCATGAGTATTATAACGGTACATCAACCCTTTGTGTAACAGGGATTTCTTGACGGCTTTCACTGTTTTATGATAACGAATATCATCAGCATCTATAAATCCATAAGGTTCCATTAACAGTAAAGAAGAATCCAAATCCAGATTGCCGTATGCTTGTGAAAAACTTTGTATTTCTTCCTTCCAGCCGTTTCTCATAACATCAGCTTTAATTGCATCAGCTTCTTCTTCCCAACGTCGGCTATTCTCATATTTATTCAGAATACGAGCTATGCGGGCTCCTCTGTCCAAAGCAACCCAACACATCACTTTGGACGAAACGAAATGCTGTCCTTCACCCCGTATCTCCCAAATTCCTTTATCAGGCTTTCTCCAATCTTCCACCACAGTCATCATAATGCTTTTCACCATTTCCCACATATCTTCTATTTCATCCAATGTACCTGGCATCAACCGGTAATATTGGTAAATCAAATCCATCAAATAGCCGAACGAATCATTCTGCCTTTGATGATAAGCATCATTGCCGATACGCACCGGTTTGGAGTTTTTATATCCTGAAAGATGGTCGAGTATAACTTCAGTCAATTTCCTTTCCCCACGAATGCCATACATTATTTGATAAGTGTCATGCTCGGCAACAAAAGTAGATTGTATGAATTTCATGAATTTGCGGGCTGCATCGGCATGACCTATTTTGAAAAGGGTCTCTATGGACATGGAGGCATCTCGCAACCAACAAAAACGGTAATCCCAATTGCGTACTTCTCCCACAGCTTCGGGCAGGCTGGTAGTAAGAGAGGCTAATACCGCGCCATTATAAAAGGACATCATCTTCAGGGTGAGTAAGCTACGCTCTATTATATCGTTGTAAATAGTGAACTTTCTTGTACGATCCGTCCAGTTCAACCAATAAACCAACGTGCGGCAATACTCCAGTTTCTCACGCTCTATATCAACAGGAATCACCTTTTCATTGTATGAAAGAAGAAAAAATTCATCTTTCTCTAATATAAATTCCTGATGGTTTACAATACCTTGCAACGGCAAAGAGGAATACAGATATTGTCTGTCCTTGTTGTTAGAAGAAGAATAGGTTTCAATATACCGGGAAGTTACATTAAAAAACGCTTTTCCACGAGCATAATCGGGAGCCGGATGGTAATTGACTTTAATGCGAGGACGACCTTTAATCCAGCGGATATAACGATAGACCTCAGCTGGACGATAATATTCCTTATTATCATATAACTCATAACAAGGCATAAAGTCGACTACCGCAAATTCGTCTTGTTCTGACACAAAAGTAGTGGAAAGAATATTGGTATGGGGAACATACGATTGGATGGTGTGATAGTCTTCTGAAACTTCAAAACCAAAAGTCCCGCCTTTTTCACGATCTAGAAGAGCTGCAAAAATAGAAGGTGAATCAAAATTTGGAAAACATAGCCATTCAATACTTCCTTTTTCGGAAATCAGTGCGGCTGTGCAGCAATTACCGATTACACCGTAATTCAAATTATCCATGGTTATTTTTTTTGTAATGTTAGTGGTTTATTATCCGTTTAAAAAAATCTATAGCCGATGATAACTGCCCTTTCAAACCATTTTTCAAGGCTGCTTTCACCATGCCTTCATCTGTCAGCCGTTGTAAAAACGGCAAGGTGTCTGTCTGTACGGGCAGATTGTAACGTGCACTCTCGGATGCTGTACCAATCTTTACAGTCACAGCAGTAACAGGTACGGCTTTAAACATATCATCATCCGTAGTATCATCTCCTATTGCCAAGATAAAATCATATCGGGTGGCAAGCAAAAGCCTGTTTACTTCTGAACCTTTGGTAAATTCGGGAGATTTTATTTCTATTACCTTATTACCCTGCATGATTTGCAAATTCTGTTTCAAGCAAATAGATATCAAGGAATTGACCAACTGTTGCGCACGTAATCTGCCCAACCATGCATCGGCCTCACGATAATGCCAGGCAAGTGCCGTTTCTTTGACTTCAAGATGGGAGCGAGGAGTCTTGCTGACAAATAATTTTAATATAGAAAGCAATCCGGGGCTCCATTCCTGCCCGTGTACATTCTTGTGCCATACACCATTCTCTTTATAAAAGGCCCCATGTTCGGCTGCAAAGGAAAGAGGCAGTGCACCCAACCACTTCTCTAAAGTAAAATGGTCACGTCCGCTGTTTATTACCACATGATTCAAGGGGTCGGCGGTCAGTTTCTGCAATGTATCCAGCAATTGTGGAGTAGGAGAGGCATCTTCCGGCCTTTTCTGAAAAGGGACCAGTGTCCCGTCATAATCCAACAAAATCAAACGCTTTTTAGCATGTAAGTATTGATGCTGAATTTCCTGCATATTCTGTGATCCTATCTTCTTAAAAAGCATGGTTTTGTTTTTGTGTGCCACTTCCTGCCATTCATTTACAAAATCGGCAGCCCATTTATTGACAGTCTGTACGGATACAATAGACTGCATACGGTGCATCCGTTCTTTCTGTTCTTCAAACGGCATTTCCAATGCCCGGCAAATGGCATTTTCTATCTGCTCCGTATCATTGGGATTAACCAGCAAGGCGTCGGTCAGTTCCACAGCGGCACCAGCCATTTCACTTAAAACCAATACACCAGGATTGTCTTGCTTGACAGCAACATACTCTTTGGCAACCAAGTTCATTCCGTCACGCAAAGGAGTTACTAATGCAATATCAGCTATAAAATACATAGCAGCCAATTCTTCGAATGAAAAACCATGATAAAAATAGCAGACCGGAGTCCAGTTCATTGTAGAATATCGTCCGTTGATAGAACCTATTTCCTCGTCAATCCGGGTTTTCAATTCGGCATAACTGCCTACATGATCACGTGAAGGAACTATGACCATAGCCAGTGTTACCTTGCCATGATATTCGGGATGGTGTTCCAAAAAAGAGGCAAATCCATAAAGGCGGTGCAAAATACCTTTACTATAATCCAAACGGTCTACCGATAGGATAAGTTTATGTTTGCCAAACAAGAGACGGGTTCGTTCTATAGCCTTCCAAACATTTTTTTGTTGTGACACATTGTGGTAAAGGTCATAATTTATCCCCATCGGAAGTGCATCAACGCGCACAATGCGACTGCCTATCCGGGTTTCATCCAAACTGAAATCTATATGGAGTACCCGTTCGGCCGCACTGATGAAATGACGCATATAGTCATGTGTATGAAATGCGATAAAATCGGCTCCTAACAATCCTTTCAGTATTTCGGCACGTTCAGGTAGAATTCGGAATAACTCATAAGATGGAAACGGAATATGATGGAAATAACCGATATGCAACTGGGGAAGCTCTTGGCGAAGCATTTCCGGAAGTAACATCAACTGATAATCTTGTACCCAGACCCAATCATCCGGTTCCACAAGGCGGATAATTTCCCGACAAAACAAAGCGTTAACCTCTTGGTAAGATTGCCAGAAACTTTTTCTATATAATGTATAGGCAAAGAAATAGTGACATAAAGGCCACAGGGTACTGTTACTGTATCCCTCATAATAGTTCTTATATTGCTCATCGGATAAAAATATGGGATGGAGATTCATTTCCTCCAACCAGTGACAGATATCCTGTTTTTCTTCCTCTTTGTCTGTACAGATTCCGGGCCACCCCACCCAATGTTTCTCGTAATTGCCCTGTAGGGAATTTAGTCCCGTTGTCAGACCTCCTTCACTACGTGAGAAAACAAAGGTATCTTTTTCTGCGACAGCCTTCACGGGCAGTCTGTTTGATATGATATACAATTTCATTTTTATATAATTCTTTTTTTCAATTAGATGACAAAAGTCATACCACTAATTTAAACATCTTATTATCAACATGATATATGTTTATTGATTAGTTTATACTTTTTCAATATGAAAGCCTTTTTTCTAAAATGGGAAATGAAATAGCTGAAAGATAAAAGTGCAATTTTTGTAATGGCATCGATTTTGATTTATATGGAGTATAACGCTATCAACTTATAGAAAAGGTAGCGAGCAAACAATAAGAAATAACTGATTAACAAACTAATAAAGATGAAACTAGTAAAAACATAGCTTTCCAATATGGAAATTTGCCTGTTAAAATGAAAAAGAAACTCCAAAAGAATAAAATGCAATAAAAAAATGAAAGTATATAATTTAGAAAATATTAAATCTGCCACCGAACTGAAACATTGGACTGAAGTAATTAACATGAACGAACGTTCTATTATAGTGCTCGACACTTTTACCAGCATTGCCCAAAAGCTGCAAGCTGTTTCTATTTCTTTATTCCATGTCGATATCGAAGAGGTTATGAGTCAATTGCAGGATTTTGAGAATGATTGTAGAAATTGGCTGGACAATCTTCTTTCCTCCGAAATACAGAAAGCAGAAGCTGCCAAAGAAATAAAAGTACACATCGATCAAATTTCCCGTTTATGTAATGAAAATCTGAACATCATTGACGATCATGAGATCATGGCTCACGGAGCAATGATATCCTCTCTTATTCTGTCACATTATTTAGAAGAATGTACAAAAAAGAACTTCATCTTGAACTCATGTCATTTCATGCGACTAGGGCTTGATCGAAAACCGGATATAAAGTATGTGAAAAAGAATGTAGAAGAACTGATGAAAGACTGTCCCGATGTTCACATTCTTATTACCCAAAGCCGTTTGTGTAAAAATGTATATGATGAAGTGGATTTCTTCCCACAAATAGGAAATGAGTATTATGCCACTGTTATCGGGGCTGTATTCCATGCGGATGAAATTATAACATCCTTACATTCTGATGAAATTTGTTTCCGAGGTATGGAACATACTCGAACTCTTACATACGGTGAAGCCGAGAATTTTATTGATAGCGGCATTGCATTGCTTCATCCGGAATGTATTCCGCTGGCGCGCACCGCCGGTATGGCTATTGTATTGATAAAAACACCGAAAGATACATTACGAATATCATCAGAAAAAACAGGAACAAAAGTAAAAGCTGCTGTTTCACGCAGAGGTGTGGTCTTTGTCAAACTTCGTTCGTTGGGGATTCTTACTTCTTATCTATTTATTGGAAAAGTATTTGATGTGTTCGAGAAATATAAGGTTCCTGTCTATTTAGCGACTTCCTCTAATGTAAGTGTTTCATTGGCTGTGAAATGTAGCAACGACACATTACGCCTGATATATCGTGAATTACATAAGTATGCGGAAATAGGAATGGAAACAGAAATGTCTGTGGTCAGCGTTATTGGAGATCTAAATTGGGAAAAGCATACAGGGTTGGAAGCCAGAATTATAGAAACACTGAAAGAAATGCCGGTATGCATGATTTCATACGGTAGCAGCACTCACAATCTTTCAGTGCTGGTACGGGAACAAGATAGAGAAAAGGCATTAGTGACACTGTGCAAAGCCTTTCTAGATATTCCATCAGAGAAATTTGATGTAATAAAGCAAACTCAATTACAAGACTCTTTTGTTATGTGACCTTCCTGAGTAAACAGAAGCAACAATTCGTCCGACAAGGTATTTGTTGCTTTTGTTTTTGATTAAATAAAACATTATTTTATCCTTATAGCGATTTGTACTTTATTGCCAATTCTATCACCTAAATTGTTATCCATACAAAAATCTGACTTATGAATTTAATAGAATTCTTTCCCTTATAAACAAAAATAGACATATAGTTGATTATCAGTCCTGAATAACCTTTTAAAATAGTTGCTGTTATCCATTCTTAACTTTAGCACAGAACAGGAAATAATAAAATGGATTTAAAGCAAACAAAGAACATCTCTGTTAAAATACTTTTTGTATATTTGCAACAATATGTTTTATCGTTAAAATAGTTGCAACAGAAATAATACACATAAAAGAAAAACAGAGTAAATAGAAAATGAAGCGAGTTATTAACCTGGACAATTGGAATAGAAAAGAGCATTTTAAATTCTTCTCGGCTCTCGATGACCCTTTTTGGGGAATTACTACGACTGTTGATTTCACAAGCGTATATCAACAAAGTAAAAATATGGAGGTTTCTTTTTTTCTTTATTCTGTGTACTTCCTATTGAAATGTATCAATGCAACTACTGCATTCAAATTACGTATAGAAAACGGAGAAGTAGTAGAATATGATAAAATCAATATTTCGCCCACTATCGGAAGAGAGGACGGAACTTTTGGCTTTGGATTTTTTGAGTATGACACAGATCTTTCCTTATTTATTGAAAATGCAGAAAAGGAAATACATAGAGTAAAAAACAGTGCCGGACTTTCTTTTTCCAAGGACACTGCAAGAGCAGATGTCATCCGTTATTCGGCTCTGCCTTGGTTTGCCTTTTCCGAGATGAAACATGCCGGTTCAATTCAAACAGGAGATTCTATACCCAAAATTTCTACAGGTAAGCTGATACAAGAAAAAAAGAAACTTTTGCTCCCTATATCCATCAGTGTCCACCATGGCTTGGTGGATGGACGAAATGTTGCCGAATTTATACAGAACTTAAAAGACGGACAAAACAATACATTATGATATGATTGCTCCCTCTTCCTATTCTAATAATAAAACATGAAAAATAAAATAGAATTTATCGCTTTTGATGCCGATGACACTCTTTGGGAAAATGAACTTTATTTTCAAGAGTTGGAACACAAATTTTGTCATCTTCTGAGGAAATATTTACCAGCTCCTTCCATATCAGAAGAACTGTTCAAAACAGAAATAAAAAATCTGCATATCTATGGTTATGGACTGAAAGGAATGCTGCTTTGCATGATTGAAACCATTTGCAAAGTTACTAATGGAGAAGGAGATCTCAATCTCGTAAAAGAAATCCTCCGATCAGGCCAGGAACTTCTGCAAAGGCCAATCATATTATTGGACGGTGTGCAAGAAGTCATATCAGCCTTGTGCGAAAATTATAAATTAGTATTGGCCACCAAAGGTGATCTGTTCGATCAAAAAAGAAAGATTTCTGCGTCCGGACTACAAGAATGTTTTTGCCACATAGAAATAATGAGCGACAAGAAGAATGCGGATTATAAAAGATTGCTTGATAATTTAGGGTGTAAGGCAGAAAATTTACTGATGATAGGAAACTCAATAAAGTCAGATATTATTCCCATATTGGAACTCGGAGGTTATGCAGCCTATGTACCTCATCATATCACTTGGGCACACGAACAATGTGAAGGAGAAGTAACGCACTCCCACTTTATTAAGTTGAATAACATTAAAGAGATACAAAACGATCTTTAGTTTTTGCCATATTCCATTCTCCACGTGGCAACTCTTTGAACAAAAATACCACATCTGGCAAGAATCAAAAAAAGATAAGTCACTCTAATACAACAAAAAGGAGAAATGCTTTGCATTTCTCCTTTTTATCAAAAAAATCACACATTTAAAACCCAATACTTAATCCGGCTATCAGATAAGTTTTGTCAAATGAGGGCGAAACAATAGCCTGTACAAACAAAGGCAAAGAAAAATTATCTGTAATATTAATGTTCTTGGAAGCTTTTAAAGCAATATCTGTAAAAGCAGCACCATCAGCATCATACATTCCTTTCCAAGGAGTGAAACCAACGGAAGGAGTGAGCGTAATTTCTGCCGGGCAAGCAATATTATAAGAAGCATTGATATAAGTGGAATAAGCACGATCACCGTCTTTGTTATCGTCTCCTCCCGCAAACATAGTAGACCAACTCAAGGTCAGAGGAAAGTTCTCGCCGAAATTATAAGCTAATGTTCCTTCAAAATGATGATCATGTTTATAATCCCCGTAGGGCATGGTGATGCCATTCCACCAATAGTCGGTTACTGTAATACCTAAACCGCCAATAGTATAGCTTAAATTGATGTCAAACTCTTGTGCACCGTCTGTCTTGGTCAGGCTCTGACTCCCCCAAGCAGATAAAGAAAGGTTGCCGTAAGATAATCCTAATGTAGGCTGTACAGAAAATCCTGAATTCTGGTAAGCGCCACGCCAAATGTAATCACTTACAAAATCTGCCTTAGCCGTTACGTTAAATTCTTGTGCTTTTATCACTCCAGGCAACAGTAAAGCCAGCACCAAGACCACTTTTTTCAAATTCCTTTTCATCTTAAAAAATTAAACTAATTAATATTCATGTTTTACATATTTCTACTATTTCCTTCTTATTGTCTGAAAGGAAATATCCATTTTGAGTTTTTCTGAATCAAGATGCATCATTCAATGGTGATGCACGTCAAAGATCAAGAATCCATGTTATCAAAGCAAAGAACAATACAATGATAGCCACAGCTTCTAGAGCCGACAGGCTCTCGGTATCCAGGAAACTTCTCTTTTTCATGACGCACATCTTCCTAATTTAATGACTATATATTTTTATTATTTTGCCTTTTCTAAAGCAGCATTCAGTTTTAACACATTCACCTTCTCTGTACCGAACATGCCCATAAACGGTTTTTCCACAGCTTTATCTACAATAGCTTTTACAGTTTCCTCACTCATTCCGCGAGCTTTAGCCACACGTTGTACCTGCACGTATGCGCAGGCCGGAGTGATGTCAGGATCCAATCCGGAACCGCTGGCTGTTACCATTTCGGCAGGTACTTCCTTACGGCTCAAGTAAGGATGATGCTTTAAAAATGTATCAATCCGAGCTTCTACTTCAGCCAGATACTCCTCATTGGTAGGACCTTTATTGCTACCGGCCGAACTAGCCGCATCATAACCTTCACCAGCACATGAAGGACGTCCCCAGAAATAGATATCTTCTGTAAATAATTGTCCCACATTGGCTGCACCTACCACTTTTCCGTTAAGTTCCACAATCTCGGCATTGCCGGAATTAGGTCCGGCAAATTGAGCGAAAATCCATAAGACTAGTATATAGCATACTGAGAAAAACACACAAAAGACTAAAGTAAGTCTGAATGACTTTATAAAATTTTTCATTGTTATTTACTTGTTAAAAGAATAATCCTACTACTAAATCTATTAATTTAATACCCACAAAAGGAGCAATAACACCACCTATGCCATATATCAAAAGATTACGACGAAGCAAGGCGGAAGCTCCTATCGGTTTGTATTGAACTCCTTTCAATGCCAGCGGAATCAGAATAGGAATAATGATGGCATTGAATATAACTGCAGATAAGATAGCACTCTCAGGGCTATGCAACCCCATAATATTCAATGCAGCCAGTTCTGGAATGGAAAGCATGAACAATGCAGGAACAATGGCAAAATATTTGGCCACATCATTGGCTATGGAGAAAGTGGTCAGTGTACCACGTGTCATCAGCAATTGTTTACCTATCTCAACAATTTCTATCAGCTTGGTAGGATCATTATCCAAATCCACCATATTCCCTGCTTCCTTGGCAGCCTGTGTACCGCTATTCATGGCAACCCCCACATTAGCTTGGGCAAGGGCAGGAGCATCATTTGTTCCGTCACCCATCATGGCAACCAGTTTGCCGGCAGCCTGCTCTTTCTTGATATACTCCATCTTATCCTCCGGTTTAGCTTCGGCTATGAAGTCGTCTACTCCGGCTTTCTCTGCAATATATTTGGCGGTCAAAGGGTTATCTCCCGTCACCATGACTGTTTTTACCCCCATCTTGCGTAAACGTTCAAAACGTTCCTGAATACCCGGTTTTATGATATCCTGCAATTCTATAACTCCGGCAATTTTCTTATTGACACTCACCACCAATGGAGTACCTCCATTACTTGTAATGGTTTGAATGATATCTTCCGTTTCTTTTGGGAAAGGGTTTCCGGCAGACAAAGCTATCTTGCGGATAGCATCAAATGCACCTTTACGGATTTCTGTTCCATCCTTCAAGTTAATACCCGAGCATTTGGTTTCGGCGGTAAATTTTATCATATGAGCACCATCGGTATTCAAATTACGCATCCGTAAACCCGATTCACGTCCCAGTTCAATAATAGATTTACCTTCCGGAGTATCATCAGATACAGATGAGAGTAGGCAGGCTTCGATGAAAGCATGTTCATCCACTCCCTGAGCCGGATAAAAACGAGTAGCTTTACGGTTTCCTATAGTTATTGTTCCTGTTTTATCAAGAAGCAAAGTATCTATATCTCCGGCTGTTTCCACTGCTTTACCCGATTTGGTTATGACGTTGGCACGCAGAGCACGATCCATCCCGGCGATACCGATAGCCGAAAGCAATCCTCCGATAGTGGTGGGAATGAGGCAGACAAACAAGGACAGAAAAGAAGCAATGGTAATGACAGTTCCCGTATAATCGGCAAACGGTTTAAGGGTGATACACACAATGACAAAGACCAATGTAAATGCTGCCAACAGGATAGTCAATGCAATTTCATTCGGTGTTTTCTGGCGGGATGCGCCTTCCACCAATGCAATCATCTTATCCAAGAAACTTTCACCCGGCTGGGTGCTTACCATTACTTTTATCTGATCGGACAATACTTTTGTACCTCCTGTTACTGAACTCTTGTCACCGCCTGCTTCACGGATTACAGGAGCGGATTCGCCTGTGATGGCACTTTCGTCAATAGACGCCAGTCCTTCGATGATCTCGCCATCGGCAGGAATAACATCTCCTGCCTCACATACAAAAATATCACCTTTCTTTAACTGGGAACTACTGACTGTTTTCAAAGTCCCGTTCACAATCAATTTGGCAGGGGTCTCCTCACGAGTCTTCCTCAGGCTATCGGCTTGTGCTTTTCCGCGCGCTTCGGCAATAGCTTCAGCAAAATTAGCAAATAACAAGGTGATGAACAGAATTACGAAAACCCATAAATTATAAATAAATGAGCCTTGTGAATCATTAACGATAGAGTAGAGCATCACCAAGAACATAATAGCTGTACAAACCTCTACCGTGAACATAATCGGATTCTTAATCATCACTCGCGGATTCAACTTCACGAATGATTGTTTTATGCTGTCAATAACTTGCTCCTTCTGAAATAAAGAAGCTGATTTATTATCTTTCATATCTTCTATTAATATCGTTGTCTGTTATCAGAATTATAAACTCAAGTGCTCGGCAATAGTGCTTAATGCATGTACCGGGAAGAATGATAGTGCGGCAACAATAAAAATAACCGCAAATGTCATCACACCGAATGTCACTGTATCGGTTTGCAATGTGCCGGCGCTTTCGGGAATAAATTTTTTCTTAGCCAGAATACCTGCTATGGCCACTTGACCTACAATCGGGACAAAACGTCCTAATATCAGCACAATACCACAAGAGTAGTTCCAAAACCATGTGTTATCACCCAGTCCTTCAAAACCGGAACCATTATTGGCGGCACACGAGGTGTATTCATAAAGCATTTCACTCAGACCATGATATCCGGGATTGTTCAACCAGCCACCTTCACTTTCCACAAATGCAGGCGCATGAACAAACAGATAAGCAGCCAATGCTGTACCAACTAAAATGATAAACGGATGAAGTAGTGCTACAATGGAAGCAATCTTCATTTCACGTGCTTCTACTTTATGACCAAGAAACTCCGGTGTACGGCCTACCATCAACCCACTGATGAACACGGCGATAATAATAAATGTAAAGTAGTTCATCCATCCCACACCTACACCGCCAAACCATGTGTTGATCTGCATGTTCAGCATTTCCATCATACCCGAAAGCGGCATTGTTGAATCGTGCATACCATTGACAGAACCATTGGAAGTAACCGTAGTAGTAATACTCCACAAAGCAGTGGCGGCCGAGCCCAAACGTATTTCTTTACCTTCCATCGCGCCATTATCCTGCGCTATCCCCATCTCATCAATACGTGGATTACCACCCATCTCCTGACTGACATTGATACAAACTCCTACCAGATAAGCAAACAGCATGACACCATATATACTATAACCCAATTTTTTACGTTTCAGATAGAAACCGAATGCAAATGCCATCGCCATAGGTATGATAAGGATAGACCAACATTCCACCATATTAGCAAAATAGGTAGGGTTCTCCAAGGGATGAGAAGAGTTTACACCAAAATAACCACCCCCATTAGTACCCAATTGTTTGATAGGGACAATAGCCGCCGTAGGGCCTTGTGATACATATTGTGTAGTTCCTTCCATGGTGGTCACCTTCATTTTTCCGTCAAAGCCCATCGGAGTGCCTTGCACAATCAGGATAAAACCTACGATCAATGAAAGAGGCAACAGGACACGGGTACAACTTAATACCAAATAGTTCCAGAAATTGCCAATAGTCTGAGTAGTCTTTGCAGCCAGCGCTTTCATTATACCTGCCATGGCAGCCATACCGGTAGCGGCAGTAATAAACTGAAAGAGCATGATGACGAATAGCTGAGTAAAATAAGTCAGCCCACTTTCACCGCTATAATGTTGCAAGTTACAGTTCACCATGAAACTGATACAAGTATTAAATGCCTGATGCGCAGTCTGACCGGCATTTCCATCCGGGTTAAGCGGCAGCACACCTTGTGTAACCAACAGTACCATCCCCCAAAGGAACCAAAATAGATTTACCACCAGCAAGGCTCTCAAAAACTGTTTCCAGTTCATCTCCTCATTGGGATTGATACCACTCAGTTTGAACATAACCCGTTCAACGGGCTTCATAAAATCCGACCAAGTCTTTTCACCTTTATAAACTTTAGCGATATATTTGCCCAAAGGATAGCTAAGCACTATCAATAAGACAATTTGCGCTATAACACCTAAAACTTCAGTATTCATAACTCTTTATTTCTTAACTTACTTTTTTAAAACTTCTCCGGCTTGATAAGAACATACATCATATAGCCGAACATAATCAAACTAACTACAAATAATGCTGTGTACATAACTTGTTTCTCCTTTCTTTTTTTAGATCTTCTCGAACCAGTCTATACATTTAAAGAAAAGCCAAAAGCAAGCTATGCCGCTCAAGGTACAAACCGCAAATCCGATTGAAAATAAATCCATAATTCCTTTTTTTAAATTAATACTATTGTTAACTGCCACGCTATATGCCAATAGTGTGCCATTACTGGCAAACAGGAGATAAGTAATTGATTTATATACAGATATAACAACAAGAAAAAAGAGGGAGCAAAAGAAGATCTTTTCAAAATGAAAAGGGAAGGATATCAAAACAGGAGAATAATTGATTTATTTGCTGCCAAACTGCATAATTCCCCAATTTATTATATAGCTTTGTATAGAGGTTTTAATACAGAAAAACAGAAAGGAAAAATGAAAAAGATAAATATTACCGTAGCCGATATCACTACTTTAAAAGTCGACGCCATTGTAAATGCAGCCAACAGTTCGTTGCTGGGTGGTGGCGGTGTAGATGGAGCTATCCATCGGGCTGCAGGTCCGGCGTTGTTAGCGGAATGCAAAACATTGGGCGGTTGTCCGACAGGGGAAAGCAAGATAACCGATGCATACAACCTGCCATGCAGGAAAGTAATTCATACTGTAGGGCCCGTATGGCATGGGGGAACGCATGGAGAAGCCGAAAAACTTGCATCATGTTATCGTACCAGTTTTATACTAGCGAGAGAAAACGGCATCCAAAGCATTGCATTCCCCTGTATCAGTACCGGCGTATATCATTATCCCAAGGAAGAAGCGGCACGTATCGCATTGAATGCCATCGGGGAAGAAATGGCACATGGCTATGAAGGAGAAGTGATTGTATGCTGTTTCTCGGAAGAAGATGCTGAAGTATATCGAGAGCTCCTGTCTTGCTGAGGAAAGCCACGGGGGATTTCTAAAATCCGTACTATACCGATTCCGTTTCCATCTTTGCTGAAACTGTGACGGACAGAAGAGTGTAGTAAGTGTTCCAGCTTGTGAAACGCTACCGTATGGTCTTTCATACCTGATACTAAGCTCTTTCTTCCTTATGGTTAAGCCCATTCTTACGGTTACATACTATAGTCGCCGGCATCGCTCCGTACAGTCCACTGCAATGGACTGTACGGACTGCCCCGGTGGACTGTACAGTCCACCGGAAGAAACTGTAGCAGCAAACCATAAGAGTGGGCTTAGCCATAAGGAGGAAACGGCTTAATCAATGGTACTCAATAACTAAATACCGTATTCCTCTATTTTTCTATATAAAGTAGTCAAACCTATTTTCAATAAACGTGAAGCCTCAGTCTTGTTTCCTTTAGTATGTTGCAGAACTTTAGCAATATGACGTTTTTCCATAGCGGCCAGTTCAAACTCCGAATAATTCTTGCCGGAATAATCTTCCTGTCGGGTATTCTGTATTTCAATAGGAAGATCTTGTAAGGTAAGCTGTTTGTCGCAGACAATCATGCTGCGTTCTATCACGTTTCGCAATTCACGGATATTTCCTCTCCAGTCGGCAGCTTTCAAAGCATTCAAGAACTCCGGAGCCATCCCTTCCACTTGTTTCCCCAGTTTTTTTGAAAAGAGTTGGATAAAGCTTCCCGCCAAAAGTTCGATGTCTTCTTTGCGCTCACGAAGAGGAGGGAGGTGTATCTGAAAAACAGAAAGACGATAATAAAGATCTTCACGGAAATTACCTTGTTCTATTTCTTTTTTCAGGTCCCGATTGGTGGCGGAGATAACGCGGACATTCACTTTCGTCGGTTTCGTGTCGCCTATCTTGATGTACTCTCCCGCTTCGAGCACACGAAGCAATTTGGCCTGCAGCTCGAAAGCCATTTCACCTATTTCATCCAAAAAGATGGTTCCGTTATCGGCCACTTCGAACAGCCCCTTCTTATCTTTCATCGCTCCGGTAAACGAACCGGCTTTATGACCGAATATCTCGCTTTCAAGCAGATCTTTGCTAAAAGCAGAACAGTTTACAGCCACAAAAGCATTCTCTTTGCGAAGACTGTTGCGATGGATGGCTTGTGCAAAGACTTCTTTCCCCGTGCCTGTTTCTCCGGTCAGCAAGACTGTAACATCCGTTGCCGAAACCTTTCGGGCCAATGCTACGGCTTGTTGCATACCCTCCGACTTCCCTTTTATAGCGTCAAAAGAGAAACTTTGGGTTTCTTCTGTTTTCACTTTTTCCCCTACATTCTTTTTAGCCTGAGCCATAGCCCGGCTGATTAACGGAATAATTTTATTATTATCATCCCCTTTGGTGATATAATCAAAGGCTCCATTCTTGATTGCCTGCACACCATCCGGAATATTACCGTGGGCGGTCAAAAGTATCACCTCCAATTCTGGATAGAGTTTTTTGATGGTTGTAACCATATCCACTCCATTGCCGTCCGGCAAAAACACATCACACAACACCACTTGGGGATTATGTAACTTAAGTTGTTTCAATGTAGACTGGCAATCGGCTGCCTGGAATACTTCGTAACCTTCCAATTCCATCATACGCGAAAGAAGTTTGCGTATTTGCGGTTCATCATCAATAATTAAAATACTATCCATATATTTATTCTGTTTTGCGGGACAAAGATAGAATAAAATGAACGCTCGACAAAAGGATAATACTTAATTTCTGTTTTATAGAAAACGCTTTCTGATTATCTTTTTTAATCTCGGATTTTCTGAACCACTCCCGTAGGGAGTAAACAATAACAAGCTGTAAGAAACATATTTACTGATCAATTAAACTCATCTTATAATGAACCTTTTTATATTTTGTTTCGTTAAATATACCGGATGACATCTCAATTTACTTCCGTCAATTCCTCCCTATTCTTAATTAATTTAAACTATTATAGACTATGAACAAAATAGAAATAAAAGACTTATATCTTGTTTTCGGTCCGGAAAAGCAGAAAGCGTTCCGGATGTTGAAAGAAAGAAAAAGCAAAAATGAAATTTTAAAGGCGACTAATTGTACTGTAGCAGTTAAAAACGCCAATCTGACAATCAAAGAAGGAGAATTCTTCGTAATCATGGGGCTATCGGGTAGTGGCAAATCAACTTTATTGCGCTGCATAAACCGATTAATCAAACCCACAAAAGGACAAGTACTGATTAATAGAACAGATATTACTGCCGCATCTGATAAGGAATTGTTGGAAATGCGTCGCCGGGAGATAGCTATGGTGTTCCAAAATTTTGGTTTGTTACCTCATCGCAGTGTTTTAAGCAATATTGCATTCGGTCTTGAACTCCAAGGAGTTCCCAAACAAGAACGTGAGAAAAAAGCCATGAAGAGTATGGAAATAGTCGGGCTGAAAGGATATCAGAATCAGATGGTCGGACAACTTTCCGGCGGAATGCAGCAACGTGTCGGGTTGGCACGCGCTTTGGCAAATGATCCGGAAATATTACTGATGGATGAAGCCTTTTCCGCTTTGGACCCATTGATCCGCGTACAAATGCAAGATGAAATGCTGGCGCTGCAATCCAAAATGAAAAAGACCATCGTCTTTATCACGCATGATTTGAGCGAAGCAATTAAACTGGGTGACCGCATTGCCATTATGAGAGACGGAGAAGTGGTGCAAGTCGGAACTTCAGAAGAAATTTTAACAGAACCAGCCAATGACTATGTGGCAAGATTTGTAGAAAATGTGGACCGGAGCAAAATCATAACGGCAGGAAGTATTATGATAACCCGTCCCGCCGTAGCCCGTCTGCGTAAAGAAGGTCCCGAGGTTCTGATCAGAAAGATGAAAGAAAGAGATATTACCGTGCTTCCTGTGATAGATGAAAATGACAAGCTGATAGGAGAGATTACATTGGAAAGTGCCGCCATTCTTCGGCATAAAGGTATAAAATCAATCAAGGAAGCCGTACAAAGTGAAGTACATTCCGTTACGGAGGACACAAAGATTGAGGATCTGCTTCCCTTAATTACGAAAACCAATTCTCCCATTTATGTGGTAAATGAAGAACGCGAACTGAAAGGCTTGGTTCCTCTATCGTCCATCGTAGTAGAGATGACCGGAAAAGATAAAGAAGAAATTAATGAACTTATTCAAAACGCTATCGAATTATGATAAACATAGGAAAATATATAGAAACAGCCATCAACTGGCTCACAGAAAACTTTGCCCCTCTTTTCGACGCCATCAATGTTGGAATAGGCGGGTTCATAGATGGGTTCCAAAACATATTGATGTGGATACCTTTTTATGTAACAATAGCATTGCTGGCCATCCTGGCTTGGTATAAATCGGGAAAAGGAGTCAGCATTTTTACCATTTTAGGATTATTACTGATTTGGGGAATGGGATTTTGGAACGAAACCATGCAGACTTTAGCATTGGTGCTTTCGTCTACCATCATCGCTCTTATCATGGGACTTCCATTGGGAATATGGAGCGCAAACAGCAAACGATGTGATAAAATTCTGCATCCTATCCTCGACCTGATGCAAACGATGCCTGCTTTCGTCTATCTGATTCCTGCCGTACTCTTTTTCGGGCTGGGAACCGTTCCGGGAGCTTTTGCCACCATTATTTTTGCCATGCCTCCCGTAGTGCGTCTGACCAGCCTGGGTATCAAGCAAGTACCGAAGAATGTTATAGAAGCTTCGCGCTCTTTTGGTGCGACACCTATGCAATTATTATTCAAGGTACAATTACCGCTGGCATTGCCCACTATCATGACCGGTATAAACCAGACAATCCTAATGTCGCTCTCCATGGTGGTCATTGCCGCTATGATTGCAGCCGGAGGGTTAGGGGAAATCGTATTGAAAGGTATCACGCAGATGAAAATAGGTTTAGGTTTCGAAGGCGGTATCGCAGTAGTCATCCTAGCCATCATTCTGGATAGAATAACACAAGGACTTGGAAAACAAAAGAAAGGGAAATAAGCATGAAGAAAATACTATATTTTTTGTCTTTCCTCCTGTTGCTTACCTCTTGCAGCGGGAAAAAAGATGATAAGACAATAAGCATTGGATACATAAACTGGGACGATGGCATCGCTCTGACCTATTTAACGGAAGTGATTCTTGAACAACAAGGTTATCATGTCATTTTAAAGAATGCTGATCCTGCTCCTATCTATGCAACAATGGCCCGTGGCAAAGTAGATTTGCTGATGGATGCTTGGTTACCGGCCACACAGGCCGATTATATGAAACAATACGGAAAGAATCTGGAAATCTTAGGCAAGATCTATCCAGATGCCCGTATCGGTCTGGTAGTCCCCGATTATGTGGACATTCATTCTATTGACCAATTAAATGCCAACAAAGAAAAATTCGGAGGCGAGATTATCGGCATTGATGCCGGCGCAGGGATTATGCATGCTGCAGATATGGCCATAGAAAAATACAATCTGGATTACAAATTGCTGGAGTCTAGCGGACCGGCTATGACCGCAGTACTAAAAAGGGCCATTGACGAACATCAATGGATTGTGGTGACGGGATGGACTCCCCATTGGATGTTCACCCGCTTTAAATTAAAATTTTTAGAAGACCCGAAAGGCATTTTTGGTAAAGCGGAAACAATTACAGCCATTGCCTGCAAAGGATTTGGTGAGCAACACCCGTTTGTGGTAAAACTGATAGAAAACATACATCTGAGCACCGAAGAAATCAGCAGCTTGCTGGATGATGTATCACAAAATGAATATAATGAAAAAGAAGGAGCGGAAAAATGGGTAAAAGAACATCAGGAGCTGGTAGATTCCTGGATTCCCCAGAAATAGAAATATCTCACTTACCTTGAGGGCCGCGCCCAAGGTAAGTGAGAAAACAAACGAACTTTGTATCAGCTCAACTATGCCATATATTTTGATAAGTTTCTCGAAAACAAAACCTATCTTTGCAACATAATAAAACACATATAAATTATGAATGTAATCAAATCAAGGTTCGTCTATCACTTAATGGCAATAATCACTGTAGCTATCTGGGGGACTACTTTTGTTTCTACTAAGATTCTAATCCAACATGGATTAAGTCCTTCCGACATCTTCTTTTATCGTTTCACTCTGGCCTATCTTTGCATGTGGTGTATTTCTTATAAAAAACTATTTGCCAATAGAATAAAAGATGAATTGTTACTTTTATTGGCCGGATTATGTGGAGGAACTATTTATTTCATTACTGAAAATACGGCTCTCGGTATCACATTAGCCTCCAACGTGTCTCTGATAGTATGCACATCACCTGTTCTGACCACACTACTTTCTTATTTGTTCAGAAGAAAAGAACCTTTCACCCGCCATCTTGTTTACGGATCGATCATGGCTTTGATAGGAGTGGGGCTAGTTGTTTTCAACGGCAGTTTCATTCTGAAAATTAATCCTTTGGGAGATATTCTTTCACTGACCGCTGCATTGATGTGGGCATTTTATTGCCTTATTCTCAAACAATTGGATAATCATTATTCTATCGTATTCATTACCCGTAAAGTATTCTTCTACGGAGTGCTGACCATTCTGCCCATGTTTTTATTCCGTCCGTTAAATTGGGACAATGTCTTGATGATGCAACCCATCGTGTTTGGAAATCTTCTCTTTTTGGGATTTGTCGCCTCCATGCTCTGCTTCATAGCCTGGAATGCATGTGTCAAGGAATTGGGAGCCGTAAAAAGTACAAACTATATTTATATCGTCCCTTTGGTAACTCTTCTTACTTCAGCGGTCATTATTAATGAAAAGATAACTTGGATAGCCCTTACCGGCTGTTTTCTTATCTTGTGTGGTGTATATTTGGCAGAACGGAAAACAAATCCTACATTTGAGGCGAAATCTTAAAGCCCTTTAATTATGAACGAGATAGACAAAATGCGTAACAGTCAGCTGGCCGATATGGAGAAACCGGAAATACAGGCCAGTTTCATACACGCCAAAAAACTAGTGGCCCAATTACGGATGATGAGTACATACGATGATGGTTTCAGGGAAGTGCTGGAAGAATTAGTGCCGGGTATCCCTTCCACTTCTGTCATCTGTCCACCATTTTACTGTGATCATGGACACGGCATCCGCTTAGGAGAGCATGTCTTTGTGAATGCCAACTGTACATTTTTAGACGGTGGATATATCACCATAGGAGCACATACATTGATAGGACCCAATGTACAGATCTATACTCCACATCATCCGGTAGATTACATAACCCGACGCGAACCCAAAGAGTATGCATATCCCGTAACTATCGGAGAAGATTGCTGGATAGGAGGAGGAGCTATTCTTTGTCCCGGAGTAAAAATAGGTCATCGCTGTATTATCGGAGCTGGAAGTGTCGTTACTAAAGACATTCCCGACAATTCCGTTGCTGTAGGTAATCCAGCCAAAGTGATTAGAAAAGTTGATTAAAAAAAGAGAACAGATAATTATGAAAGTTTTGGCCCCACATAATTATCTGTTTCTCGTATTCAGCCAATATAAACATTGACGTTCAGAAACAGGCAATCGTCTCCGTTAGAACATTCAAAGTCTATTTTATTCTCTCTGGCCAGCCAACCTATAGCTGCATTCAAATCTCTGTCAGACAACTCTGAAGCTCTTTTTAAATCACAATAACTCCACCGTTTATTGTCATTCAGCAGTTTCCAAACTTTTCCTGCGTTTACTCCAATTTGATGTTTATCCATTTTGATGTTCAATTAAAGAAGTTAATAATAGAATGCTTAGTTTTTTTGCGGTAAATATAACCTTTTATTAAAATAAAATAGACTCTCCTACATAAAATTCATGTAAAAGACATGATTATTTAACATTTGTTTCTGTCAAATTTCATGTAAATTCTCTTTTTATGAAGATATTTATTGCCGGATGAGCCATTTTTACAAATATTTCCTCTAACTTTGTAAGTCAATTAATCCTTTGATATGAAAAGAAATAAAATAAACTGGAGAGTGCCCAAAGGTATGGAACTCACAGAGTTAGATAAAAAGGTTCTCTATTATCAAGATAGAGGTCATTTGGTGCCTTCACGTGAACTGATTAAGACACCAGAACAGATTGAAGGAATACGCCGTAGCGGTATTATCAATACCGGAGTGCTAGACCTTGTAGAACGCGAGATCCATGCAGGCATGAGCACATTGGAAATAGACAAACTAGTTTATGAATACACTAAAGATCATGGCGGCATTCCTGCAACCTTAGGTTATGAAGGTTTTCCAAAAAGTTGCTGCACCTCTATCAATGAGGTTGTTTGTCACGGTATTCCTAATGAATTCGACATTCTGGAAGAAGGAGATATTATCAATGTGGATTGTACTACCATTCTTGATGGTTATTATGCCGACGCATCGCGTATGTTTACCATTGGAAAAACCACACCTCAGAAAGAGAAACTGGTACGAGTAGCTAAAGAATGTTTGGAGATAGGCATGGAAGCTGCAAAACCATTTGGTTTTGTGGGAGACATAGGACATACCATTGAAAAACATGCTAAAAAAAATGGATTCTCAGTAGTGCGTGATCTCTGCGGACACGGAGTAGGCATAGAGTTTCATGAAGAACCGGATGTAGAACATTTTGGGAAAAAAGGAACTGGTATGCTATTGGTTCCGGGAATGGTTTTTACCATTGAACCAATGATCAATATGGGAACATGGGAAGTCTTCATTGATGAGGAAGATGGCTGGACTGTAGTCACCGAAGACGAACAGCCGTCTGCACAGTGGGAACATACTTTCGTTATGACAGATAACGGACTTGAAATTCTGACACATTAATATATAATTAAGGTATAGAAATATGGATACAATTATATTAGGTATAGAATCTTCCTGTGACGACACATCAGCCGCAGTTATCAAGAATGGCGTATTGTTGTCCAACGTAGTGTCCAGCCAGGCTGTTCACGAAGCTTACGGAGGGGTGGTTCCTGAATTGGCGTCACGTGCCCATCAACAAAACATTGTACCGGTGGTGCACGAAGCCTTAAAAAGGGCAGGAGTTACCAAGGAGCAACTAAGCGCCGTTGCATTCACCCGAGGACCCGGCTTGATGGGATCATTACTGGTCGGAGTATCTTTTGCGAAAGGTTTCGCACGTTCATTAAATATACCAATGATTGATGTTAACCACCTGCAAGCCCATGTGTTAGCCCATTTCATTAAAGAATCGGAAGAAGACAACAACCAACCTAAATTCCCTTTCTTGTGCCTGCTGGTGTCAGGAGGAAACTCACAGATAATATTGGTAAAGGCCTATAATGATATGGAAGTTTTGGGACAAACTATTGACGATGCAGCAGGAGAAGCTATCGACAAATGTTCTAAAGTAATGGGCTTAGGTTATCCCGGAGGTCCTATCATTGATAAACTGGCACGTCAAGGCAATCCCAAAGCGTTCACTTTCAGTAAACCACATATTCCGGACTATAACTATAGCTTCAGTGGACTAAAGACTTCTTTCCTATACTCTTTGCGTGACTGGTTGAAAGAAGATCCCGATTTCATCGAGCATCATAAAAACGACTTGGCTGCTTCATTAGAAGCGACTATTGTAGATATTTTAATGGATAAGCTGAGAAAAGCAGCCAAAAATCTCAAAATAAATGAAGTGGCAGTAGCCGGAGGGGTATCAGCCAATAACGGGCTTCGTAACTCATTCCGCGAACATGCCGGGAAATATGGTTGGAATATCTATATCCCGAAGTTCAGCTTTACTACGGATAATGCTGCAATGATCGCAATTACCGGTTATTACAAGTACCTGGACAATGATTTTTGCACTATAGACAAGCCCGCTTATTCACGGGTAACTATTTAAATATTTAAAAACCGTTTTCAACATGTCAGTAGAAGGTAAATTTTTAAGTAAAGAGATTAACGATTTGTTTTGGAGAGAAGGCCTGACACTCGTTACTGCCGAGAGTTGCACGGCAGGAAGTGTGGCGGCCGCTATTACAGCCGTTGCCGGAAGTTCACACTTCTTTAAAGGTGGAATTATCGCCTATTCCAACGAAATAAAGGAAAATCTGTTGGGGGTAAACCACGGAACTTTAGAAACTCATGGGGCTGTAAGTGAAGAAACCGTTATCGAAATGGTAAAAGGGGCGATGAAATCGATGAATTCTGATTGTGCTGTAGCAACTTCAGGTATCGCAGGGCCCACAGGAGGTACCCCCGACAAGCCGGTAGGTACCATTTGGATTGCTGCCGGATGTAAAGACAAAGTGATTACACTGAAATTGGAAGGCGACGAAGGAAGAAACAAAAACATTGCAAATGCAACCCAAAATGCACTGCAACTGCTCCGAAAGTTGTTCCAAAACGAAGAAAATGAGCAGTAATTGCAGAATTATTTGCAAAAACTCTTGTTTTATACAAATAAAAGTGCTTATTTTGCACTCCGTTTGAAATAAGTATTGAAAAAAACTATAAAAATAAGATAGCAATGTCGAAGATTTGTCAAATTACCGGAAAGAAAGCCATGATTGGCAACAATGTTTCACACTCTAAGAGAAGAACCAAAAGAACTTTTGATGTGAACTTGTTTACTAAGAAATTCTACTATGTAGAACAAGATTGCTGGATTAGCCTGAATATCTGCGCTAACGGCTTACGTGTGATTAATAAAAAAGGCTTGGATGCAGCGCTGAATGAAGCGGTAACCAAAGGCTATTGTGATTGGAAAAGCATCAAAATTATTGGTTAATTAAAAAGGAGAGATAGACTATGGCAAAGAAGGCTAAAGGTAATAGAGTACAGGTAATCCTTGAATGCACAGAAATGAAGGATAGTGGTATGCCGGGAACTTCTCGTTACATTACAACAAAAAATAGAAAAAATACCACTGAAAGATTGGAACTTAAGAAGTACAATCCTATTTTGAAAAGAGTAACAGTTCACAAAGAAATTAAATAATTATAACCCATGGCAAAGAAAACAGTCGCAACCCTTCAGACAGGTAAAGAAGGACGTTCTTATACTAAGGTTATCAAGATGGTTAAATCTCCGAAAACAGGAGCTTACATCTTCGATGAGCAAATGGTACCTAACGAAAAAGTTCAAGACTTTTTCAAGAAATAATTCAGTCGGAAGACTAATGGAAAGTTCCTTTCATATATTATGGAAGGAACTTTTTTTATACCACAATGTTATCATCATAATACATTATGACCAATCATTGTGACACTTTTTTTTGTCCGTGTAAGAGATTAGTTATATCTTTGTAGCATAAACAGATAAATCAGACTCCAATATGGGATTTTTTAATTTTTTCTCGAAAGAAAAGAAGGAAACTTTAGACAAAGGATTGTCCAAAACCAAAGAAAGTGTATTTAGTAAGATTGCCCGTGCCGTAGCTGGTAAATCAAAAGTAGACGATGAAGTATTGGATAATCTGGAAGAAGTGCTTATTACTTCGGATGTAGGTGTTGAAACAACTCTAAATATTATTAAACGCATTGAAGAAAGAGTTGCCAAAGATAAATATGTAAACACTCAGGAACTGAACAAGATTCTCCGTGAAGAGATAGCGGCATTATTGACTGAAAATAACACGGTGGATTCGGATGATTTCACTGTTCCGGAAGGTAAGAAGCCCTATGTCATCATGGTGGTAGGTGTAAACGGTGTGGGTAAAACTACAACCATTGGCAAATTGGCATATCAATTTAAGAAGGCGGGCAAATCCGTCTATTTGGGTGCCGCTGATACATTCCGTGCTGCCGCCGTAGAACAATTGGATATTTGGGGAGAAAGAGTAGGAGTGCCTGTTATTAAACAGAAAATGGGATCAGATCCCGCATCCGTAGCTTTTGATACCTTAAGCTCTGCCGTAGCTAATAATGCAGATGTAGTAATTATTGATACCGCAGGTCGTCTTCACAATAAAGTAGGTTTGATGAACGAGCTTACTAAAATCAAGAATGTGATGAAGAAAGTTGTTGCGGACGCACCTCACGAAGTATTGCTGGTTTTAGACGGTTCTACCGGTCAAAACGCATTTGAACAAGCAAAACAGTTTACTTTGGCTACAGAAGTTACTGCTATGGCAATTACCAAATTGGACGGAACAGCCAAGGGGGGCGTTGTAATTGGCATCTCAGAGCAGTTCAAAATTCCCGTAAAATATATTGGATTGGGCGAAGGTATTGAAGACATGCAGGTATTCCGCAAAAAAGAATTTGTAGACTCACTATTTGGAGAGACTGAATAATAAATGAAACGTAACACAATAGATATCATCACCTTAGGGTGTTCCAAAAACTTAGTAGACTCAGAAAAGCTGATGCGTCAGCTGGAAGCAAACGGTTATAAAGTAACTCATGATTCCGATAAACCGCAAGGAGAAATCGCAGTTATTAATACATGTGGTTTTATCGGCGATGCCAAAGAGGAATCGATCAATATGATATTGGAATTTTGTCAGGCCAAAGAAGAAGGAAAACTCAAAAAACTATATGTAATGGGTTGCCTTTCAGAAAGATATCTAAAAGAATTGGCATTGGAAATTCCTCAAGTAGACAAATTCTATGGTAAGTTTAATTGGAATGAGTTACTGGCAGATTTAGGCAAAGCATACAAGGCGGAATTTGCCATTGAACGGACATTAACCACTCCTCATCACTATGCTTATCTGAAAATATCAGAAGGCTGTGACCGTAAATGTTCTTATTGTGCCATTCCTATTATTACAGGACGCCACATTTCACGTCCGATGGAGGAGATTATTGATGAAGTGAAACTACTTGTATCCGAAGGAGTAAAGGAGTTCCAAATTATAGCCCAAGAATTGACTTACTACGGCGTAGATCTATATAAAAGTCAGAAATTGCCCGAACTCATCGAAAGAATTGCTAATGTTCCCGGTGTAGAATGGATACGTTTACACTATGCATATCCGGCGCATTTCCCGGAAGAATTATTCCGTGTTATGCGCGAACACGATAATGTATGCAAATATATGGATATCGCCCTGCAACACATTAGTGACAATATGCTGAATAAAATGCGCCGACACGTAAGTAAAGCGGAAACCTACGAATTAATCGAAAAATTTCGTCGGGAAGTACCCGGTATTCACTTACGTACAACATTAATGGTAGGACATCCCGGCGAGGCTGAAGAAGATTTTGAAGAATTAAAAGAATTCGTCAAAAAAGTACGATTTGACCGGATGGGGGCCTTTGCATACTCAGAAGAAGAAGGAACATTCGCCGCTAAAGAATACGAAGATTCCATTTCTCATGAAGTGAAACAACAGCGCTTGGATGAATTAATGGCACTTCAGCAGGAAATAGCCGGCGAACTGAGCCAAACGAAAATAGGTAAAGAATTCAAAGTCATTATAGACCGGAAGGAAGGAGATTACTACATAGGCAGAACCCAGTTTGACTCTCCTGAGGTAGATCCTGAGGTCTTGATAAAAGCTGATGACGAGTACTTAAAAATAGGTGAATTCTATAAAGTGAAAATTACAGCCGCCGATGATTTTGACCTATACGCCAGCATTTTATAGGCTTTTTCCCATATAAAGTTTGGATAATGTTTGTTTTTTTACTAATATAGCAACCAAATTAACACTTTAAGCTTTGAATAACAAAGAATTTATATCTGAATTATCACGTAAACTAGGATATACAAATAAAGATACATCACAATTGGTATCCTCAGTCATTGGTGTTATGACCCAAGAATTGCAAGATGGCAACAACATTGTAATTCAGGGATTTGGTACGTTTGAGGTTAAGAAAAAATTGGAAAGAATTTCTATTAACCCGGCTACTCAACAACGTATGCTGATTCCCCCCAAGTTAGTGCTGACTTACAAACCCAGTGTAACCTTAAAAGAAAAGTTTAAATAAAATAGCCCTTATTTATAATATTATCATGAGCGAGAAAGTAACCATACAAGATATCATCGAACTTTTGGCTGAGAAACACAGCATGACTAAAAAAGATGCTGAAATCTTTGTCAAAGGAATGTTTGAACTGATAGAGGAAGCTCTAGCTACTGAAAAGTATGTAAAGGTTAAAGGACTAGGTACGTTTAAACTCACAGAGGTGGAGAGTCGTGAAAGTGTAAACGTAAATACGGGGGAAAGAATTGAAATACAGGGTCATACAAAAATATCTTTTACTCCGGATTCCAGCATGAAAGATTTAATAAATAAGCCATTTGCTCATTTTGAAACGGTTATATTAAATGAGAATACCAAATTGGAAGATACCGAAACAGAAATAGAAGGAGAGGAGGAAGATACCGTTGACGAAAACGCGCCTAAGCCTAAACAAACAGTTGCGGCTAAAGAGGTTGAACTCATAGAAACGGAAAATACAGAAGATTCTCCAAATGAGAATCCCATTGCCGCTGAAGACACTATTCCGGTTATTGAGGAAACAATTATTGAAGAACCTGTACCTTCTGTTGAAATCACAAAGGAAGAGATACAAATTATAGAACCGGGAAAAAAATCGGAAGATATTGTCACTGAAGCAGAAAAGGATATTGTTGTTGAAACGGCTGTTCCCCAAACGGTTTCTCCTTTAGCAGAAACAATAGAAGGAAACAAGGTAACAGACAAACCTCAAGAAGAAGTTATGACTATTGCCGATGCAGCCATACTGGCTGCTCATAAAGCTTGTGAAGAAAAAACATCTTTGGAAATAATAGTGCCACAAGAGGCAACCCCGTCAGAAAAAACGGTAACTGTTACTTCTAATTTTGAAAAAGAACAGAAGATAGAGGAAACAACAGAAGCACAAGAAATCTCAGGAGAGAAAAAGAACAGAGTTTCCCGGGGAATTATTCTTGTTATCATTTTGATTGTCTGCATCACAGGTGGCATATATTGGTATTTGCAATCAGATAAAACTTCGGATTTACAATCGCCGGCTACAATAAAAAACACCCAAGAACAATTGGAAGAGGATATTCCTGCAATTCCGGTTAATGACTCATTAATGCAAGGTAAAGATACCGCAAACATATGGACGGATGTTACTAGAAAAGAAACCATCAGTCAATCACAACAGACTGTATCTCCTAGTACGAAAAAGAGTTCTGGCGTTGCTGTAACTGCAAATGTTGAAAAAGAAACTTTAGCCGACACTGTAGAATATGACATAACAGGGACTAAAACTAATTACACATTACGAGAAGGAGAGAGCCTGGTAAAATTAGCTGTGAAATTCTATGGTACAAAAAAGCTATGGCCCTATATCGTGAAACATAATAAAAACATCATTAAAGATGCCGACAGAGTACCCATAGGGACTACTCTGCGTATTCCTGAATTAACTCCTAAAAAATAAGACTTCTTGTATTTTGCCTGCTTTCGACTTAAATAAAGCAGGCAAAATACAAGAAGTAAAAAAAGTGCGCTCAACTGATATTCTCACTCTACAAACCTTATCTTTGTATTTTAAAATTCTTTAGCCCAATAACCTTTAAAAAGTAGAGATGCACTTTACTTTTTTAATAAAAATTAGTTGCCGCTGTTAATTAATTACCGTAATTTTGGCTGCGTTAAATGAACAAGGCTATTTACAAGCCCGTTATTAGATCAATAAAGAAACAACTAAATAAACAAAATTATGGCTGAAGCAATTGACATTCGCGAACTAAACGAACGAATTGAAAGACAAAGTGCGTTCGTAACCAACTTAATGACTGGTATGGACCAGGTTATTGTAGGTCAGAAACATTTGGTAGAATCATTACTTATCGGTTTACTGTCCGATGGTCATATCCTGTTGGAAGGTGTTCCGGGTCTGGCAAAGACTCTGGCGATCAAAACGCTTGCATCTTTGATTGATGCCAAGTACAGCCGAATCCAGTTTACTCCAGACTTGCTGCCCGCCGACGTTATCGGTACCATGATTTATAGTCAGAAAGACGAACAATTCATAGCAAAGAAAGGTCCGATTTTTGCAAATTTCGTATTAGCCGATGAAATTAACCGTGCCCCGGCTAAAGTACAGAGTGCTTTGCTGGAAGCCATGCAGGAACGTCAAGTCACACTGAGCAAGGAAACCTTTATGCTACCCGAACCTTTCCTTGTAATGGCTACTCAGAACCCGATTGAACAGGAAGGTACCTATCCGCTTCCCGAAGCCCAGGTAGACCGTTTTATGCTGAAAGTTATTATCGACTATCCGAAGCTGGAAGAAGAAAAGAAAATCATCCGCCAAAATATTACTGGAGAGAAAATCGAAGTTCGTCCCATTCTGAAAGCAACAGATATTATGGAAGCCCGTAAAGTGGTGCGCCAAGTCTATCTAGACGAAAAGATAGAGCAATACATCGCTGATATCGTATTCGCAACCCGTTTCCCTGAAAAATATGACTTGAAAGAACTGAAAGACATGATTGGTTTCGGTGGTTCACCGCGTGCATCTATCAATTTGGCATTGGCAGCACGCAGTTATGCGTTCATCAAACGTCGTGGTTACGTAATTCCCGAAGATGTTCGTGCAGTTGCTCACGATGTGCTTCGCCACCGTATCGGCTTGACTTACGAAGCAGAGGCTATGAATATGTCTTCTGATGAAATTGTAAGCAAAATCCTGAATAAAGTGGAAGTACCCTAAGGATTGTGTTCTGAGGCAGTTCTTAATTGCTTGACAATTAGGAAGAAACCTTGGAAACAAAAGGTTGAGTACAGAGTTCCACATGGGTGGGACTGTCATTCCACCCATGTGGAACTCCCGTTTCATCTATGTGGGACCACCATCCCACATGGGTGGAACACCAAATGCATCCGTTTGAAAAACCATTCTCGATAGGAGAAAAAACAGAAACCGATGCGCCGGATAAATAAACAACATAGTACGAACAGTATGGAAACAAGTGATTTATTAAAACGGGTTCGCCAGATTGAAATCAAGACACGCGGACTTTCGAACAATATCTTTGCCGGACAGTATCACTCTGCATTCAAGGGCAAAGGTATGTCATTCTCGGAAGTACGTGAATATCAGTATGGTGACGACGTACGTGACATTGATTGGAACGTAACCGCCCGCTACAACAAACCCTTTGTCAAGGTGTTTGAAGAAGAGCGCGAATTGACGGTTATGCTCTTGATTGATGTTTCGAACAGCTTGGATTTCGGTACGGTGAAGCAGTTGAAGAAGGATATGGTGACCGAGATTGCCGCTACATTGGCATTCTCGGCCATTCAAAATAACGATAAAATCGGAGTTATTTTCTTTTCAGACCGGATTGAGAAATTCATTCCGCCTAAAAAAGGCCGTAAACATATTCTTTATATCATCCGTGAACTGCTTGATTTCAAGCCCGAGAGCAAGCGTACAGATATAAAAACGGCTGTGGAATATCTGACCAACGTGATCAAAAAACGTTGCACCACCTTTATGATAAGCGACTTTATAGATGAAAACGACTTCCGCAATGCTTTGACCATTGCCAACCGGAAACATGATATCGTAGCTATTCAGGTATACGACCGCCGCATGGCAGAGTTACCTGATGTGGGACTGATGAAAGTACGCGATGCCGAAACCGGCCACGAGCAATGGATTGACACCTCGTCACGAGCTTTGCGTCGCGCACATAATGACTGGTGGATACTGCGTCAGGGAGTATTGAATGAAACATTTACTAAAAGTAATGTGGACTCTGTATCTATCCGCACGGATCAGGATTATGTGAAATCGTTGCTTAACTTATTTGCTAAACGAAATTAAAGAATATGAATATACTGAATACTAGCAAAAAGTTCCTGAAAGCTGGAGTTTGTGCAATTATGCTGATAACAGCCGGACAGGCACAGGCACAGCAGGTTACGGTAGACGCCAGCATTGACTCGCTGCAACTTCTCATTGGCGAACAGGCTAAAGTGAAGCTGGAAATCAGCATGGATGCCAAGCAAAAACTGCAACTTCCGTTCCTACGCGATACATTGGTAAAAGGAGTGGAGATATTGGATATAGCCAAGCCTGATACCCAGATGCTGAACGATGGAAAGCGTATGCTGATAAAACAGGAATATACAATAACTTCTTTTGACTCGGCACTTTACTATCTTCCCCCATTCGAGGTGATGGTAAACGGAGAGCCTTACCGGTCCAAAGCATTGGCCGTAAAAGTATATTCCATTCCGGTAGATACGCTGCATCCCGAACAATTCTTCGGACCGAAGACCGTTCGCGAAGTACCTATCACCTGGGATGACGTATCGGCCATCGTATGGCTTACCTTGCTGATGCTTGCTTTGGGCGGACTAGCTTACTACCTGTTTGTACGCTACAAAGATAACAAGCCTATCATCAAGAAGATCAAGATTGAACCGAAGTTGCCGCCACACCAGCAGGCGTTAAAGGAAATAGAGCGTATCAAAGGAGACAAAACCTTGCGTACAGCCGATCCGAAGACCTATTATACCGAGCTGACGGATGTACTCCGTACTTATATGGAAGAACGATTCGGCTTTAACGCTATGGAGATGACTTCATCCGAAATTATTGATAAGCTACAGGAAATCAACGACAAAGAGTCTATCAAGGATTTGATGTATTTGTTCCAGACTGCCGACTTGGTGAAATTCGCCAAACATTCTCCGTTGATGAATGAAAACGATATGAATCTGGTAAACGCAGTAGACTTTATCAATAATACAAAAGTGGAACCAGACCCGAATGCAAAGCCCGAACCTACGGAAATCACCGTGGAGGAAAAGCGAAGCAAACAGGGCAGAATGATTCTGCTGGGCAGCATCAGCATCATTGTTATTGCGATTGTGGTAATTCTATATAAGGTGCTGAGTGGTGTATATAACCTCTGGTTTTAACAAATAAATACTAGGAACAATGATTTTTGCAAATATTGAATATCTATTTCTGCTGATTCTGCTCATACCTTATATAATATGGTACGTCATGAAGCGGAAGAAAACCGAGCCTACGCTTCAGGTTTCTACCACACGCATGTACATGAAGGCACCCAAAAGCTGGAAGATTTACTTGCTGCATGCTCCGTTCGTACTCCGTACGGTGGCTATCATCATGGTAATCCTGATCTTGGCACGCCCTCAGACCACAGACAATTGGCAGAATACCGAAATAGAAGGAATCGACATCATGCTAGCAGTAGACGTTTCTACCAGTATGTTGGCCGAAGACTTGAAACCCAACCGCTTGGAAGCCGCCAAACAAGTAGCTTCCGAGTTTATCAACGGCCGCCCCAATGATAATATCGGTCTGACCATCTTTGCCGGTGAGAGTTTTACCCAATGTCCGCTAACGGTAGACCATGGGGTACTGCTGAATCTGTTCAACAGCATTAAAGGCGATATCGCCCAGCGCGGACTGATTGAAGATGGTACTGCCATCGGTATGGGCATTGCCAATGCGGTGACCCGTCTGAAGGACAGCAAGGCTAAATCGAAAGTGATTATTCTGCTGACGGATGGTAGTAATAACCGTGGAGATATTTCTCCACTGACGGCAGCCGAGATAGCTAAACAGTTCGGAATCAGGATCTACACTATTGGTGTCGGTACAAACGGAACTGCTCCTTATCCGATGCAGACCTACGCAGGGACGCAATATGTGAATGTCCCCGTCGAGATAGACGAAAAGACTTTGACCGAGATTGCAGGTACAACGAACGGAAATTATTTCCGTGCCACCAGCAATTCCAAGCTGAAGGAAGTCTATCAGGAGATTGACAAACTGGAGAAAACGAAGTTGAACGTGAAAGAATTCAGCAAACGCGAAGAAGAATATCAGGTATTCGCCTGGATTGCTTTCTTCTGCATTTTGCTTGAACTTTTGTTGCGTAACTCAGTATTAAAGAAAATACCTTAAAAAAAGAAAGTCATGTTTCGATTTGCAGACCCGAACTTTTTATATTTACTCATCCTATTGCCGTTTTTGGTGGCGCTGTATTTGTATTCCAATTATCACCGCCGCCAAAATATTCGCAAATATGGTGATCCGGCATTGCTGAAAGGGCTTATGCCGACTATTTCCAAGTATCGTCCTGACATCAAGTTTTGGCTGACTTTTGCTGCGTTGACATTGGTTATACTGATGTTGGCCCGTCCACAGTTCGGCTCAAAGATGGAAACGGTGAAACGAAGTGGAGTGGAAGCTGTTATTGCATTAGACATTTCAAACTCTATGCTGGCAGAAGATGTGACTCCCAGTCGTTTGGACAAATCAAAGAAATTGATATCCAGACTGGTAGATACGTTCAATAATGATAAAGTAGGATTGATTGTTTTTGCAGGTGATGCTTTCACGCAATTGCCTATTACAAGCGATTATGTTTCTGCCAAGATGTTTTTGGAAACCATTAACCCGTCATTAATAACCACACAAGGTACGGATATCGGTACGGCCATCCGCCTGGCAATGAAGAGTTTTACTCCACAAGAAGGAGTGGGACGTGCGATTATTGTCATTACCGATGGTGAGAATCATGAAGGTGGGGCAGTAGAAGCAGCCCAGGAAGCAGCCGAAAAAGGTATGCAGGTATTTGTACTAGGGGTAGGTTCACCGGATGGTTCTCCAATTCCAGCTGAGAATGGTAGCAACAATTTTCGTCGCGATAAAGATGGAAATGTCATCGTCACCCGCTTGAATGAGCAAATGTGCCAGGAAATAGCCAAGGCAGGCAATGGAATGTATATCCGCGTAGATAATACCAACTCTGCCGAAAAGGTGTTGAACAATGAAATTGCTAAATTGTCAAAAGCTGATGTAGAAAGTCAGGTTTATACTGAATTCGATGAACAGTTCCAGGCTTTGGCATGGCTGGTGCTTATCCTGCTGGTGGTAGAAATGCTTATTTTGGAACGGAAGAATCCGCTTTTCAAAAATGTCAGACTATTTAAATAAGGAATGCTTATGTTACAAAAAACCTATATCACTCTGTTATTCTTACTTGTGGCAAGCTGTGCCTTCGCCCAAAAAACAGAAAGAGATTATCTGCGCAGTGGAAACAAGCTGTATAACGACAGTTTGTTTATCAAAGCGGAGGTAGATTATCGTAAGGCATTGGAAATTAACCCGAAATCAACAGATGCTATGTTCAATTTGGGAAACTCGCTCTTGATGCAGCAAAAAGCAAAGGAAGCGATGGAACAGTTTGAATCTGCTTCAAAAGTAGAAAAGGATAGAGATAAACTAGCACAGATTTATCATAACATGGGAGTTATCCTTCAGTCGTCCAAGCAGTATCCACAGTGTATAGAGGCTTATAAGGAATCTTTACGGAATAACCCGAAAGATGATGAAACTCGTTACAACTTGGCTTTGGCACAAAAGCTGTTGAAAGACCAACAGCAAAATCAAGACCAGAATCAGGATAAGAATCAAGATCAAAAACAAAATCAGAAAGACGACAAAAAGGATCAGAACAAAGACCAGCAAGAACAGGATAAGAAAGACCAACAAAATCAAAATCAGCAACAACAGCAGCAAAATAAGGATGAAATGTCCAAAGAAAATGCCCAACAATTATTGAATGCTGTGATGCAAGATGAAAAGAATGTGCAAGATAAAGTTAAAAAACAACTGCAAATTCAAGGAAAGAAGTTGGATAAAGACTGGTAATTTCTTAATTTTGGCAAATAAAAAAATAATTAGATAGCAATGAGGAAAGTAATTCTCTTATTCATATTAATAACATCGGTGCTCGGAGCATGGGCAGACGGAAATGTGACGTTTACCGCTTCTGCGCCTGATGTAGTAGTAAGCGGGGATCAGTTCCGGCTGACTTATACGGTCAACACTCAGAAAGTCAGGGATTTTCGTGCACCTAACATCAAGGGGTTCGATGTTTTAATGGGACCAAGCCGTTCACAGCAGAGTAGTACACAGATTATAAATGGTAATGTTACTTCTACTAGCTCCATTACTTTTACTTATATTTTGATGGCTGATAAAGAAGGAACTTACACCATTCCTGGTGCTACTATTGTGGCAGACGGACAAAACAAAACTTCAAATTCCGTACAAATCAAAGTATTACCGCCTGATCAAGCAAATGGTGTTGGAGGTGGAAACAATAGCGGTGGAAGAACTTCTTCACGCAGTCAGGTTGCCGGAAGCAAAATAACCAATCAAGATTTGTTTATTACCGCAACAGCAAGTAAGACTACTGTTTATGAACAGGAAGCCATCTTGTTGACTTATAAAGTTTATACACTGGTAAATCTGAGACAGTTGTACGGAAAAATGCCGGATTTGAAGAATTTCCATACACAAGAAGTAGAACTTCCCCAACAAAAGACATTCTCTTTGGAACATTATAACGGAAGAAACTATAACACTACTGTGTGGAGTCAGTATGTACTTTTTCCTCAGCAATCAGGTAAAATGGAAATTCCGTCTATTACCTTTGAAGGAGTTATAGCTCAGCAAGTGGCTTCGGACGATCCTTTTGATGCTTTCTTTAATGGTGGAAGTAACTATGTGGAAGTAAAGAAAAACATTGTTACTCCTAAGCTGACCATCAATGTGAAAGCATTGCCCGATGGCAAACCGGCTAATTTCTCTGGAGGAGTAGGAGAATTTACTATCAGTTCGTCTATCAGTACAAAAGAACTGAAAACAAATGATGCTGTAACCATTAAGTTAGTCATTTCCGGTACAGGTAATTTGAAATTGGTCAATACTCCGGAAATAGCTTTTCCAAAGGATTTTGAAGTATACGACCCAAAGATTGACAATAAATTTACATTAACTCGTGAAGGTTTGTCAGGCAATAAGGTGATAGAATATCTAGCAATTCCAAGACATGCCGGCAATTTCACTATTCCGCCTGTCGAATTTTCCTATTTTGACTTAAAAAGCAATAGTTATAAAACAATAAAAACAGAAGCTTATAGCCTAGAAGTGGAAAAAGGTGCAGGAAATGCAGATCAAATTATTGCAGACTTTACCAACAAGGAAGATTTGAAAGTATTGGGACAAGACATCCGTTACATCAAAATGGGGGAAACTAGTTTGACTCGTAAGGGAGATTTCTTCTTTGGCTCAACAACATATTATTTATGGTATATCATTCCATTGGTTCTCTTCATTGTTTTCGTAATTGTCTATCGTAAAAAAGCTATCGAAAATGCAAATGTAGCAAAAGTTCGCACTAAAAAAGCGAATAAAGTGGCTGCCAAACGCATGAAAAATGCAGGCAAATTATTAACTGAAAACAAACAAGAAGCATTCTATGATGAGGTGTTGAAAGCACTTTGGGGATACATCAGTGATAAGTTGAATATCCCGGTTTCTCAATTGTCTAAAGATAATATCGAGGACGAATTGACCCAATATGGAGTCGCTCCCGAACTGATAAAAGACTTCATCGGAACATTAAATGAATGTGAGTTTGCCCGTTATGCTCCGGGTAACCAAAATGAAGCTATGGATAAAGTATATTCTTCGGCTGTTGAGGTCATCAGCAAAATGGAGAGTAGTATAAAACACTAAATCAAAGGAGATTATAACAATGACAAAAATATATTTCATTTTGATATTCCTGATAAGTTTTGTCACAGTTTACGCACAGAATGAATCAGACTCTGCACAGGTTGCCGCCCAAACAGAAATGCCACAAAATGCTGCTGTACAAACTTTCCCAACAAAGACAGAAGCTGATAGTGCATATATAAGAAATGATTTTGCAGCTTCTGTAGAGATATATGAGAATATATTAAGAAACGAGGGGGAATCTTCCGATATTTATTATAATTTAGGTAACAGCTATTATAAAATGAATAACATTGCCAAAGCTGTCCTCAATTACGAACGTGCTTTGTTGCTAAACCCAGGAAATAGTGATATTCGTTTCAACCTAGAACTGGCTAGAAGCAAAACTGTAGACAAGGTAACCCCTCCTAGTGAGATGTTTTTCGTTACTTGGACTCAATCACTTATTAATACAATGAGTGAAAAGGCGTGGGCACATACAGGCATTATCATGTTTATTCTGATGATATTGGCACTGTCTTTATTTATTTTCGGAAAACGAGTAGTCTTGAAGAAAATAGGATTTATTTCAGCAATCTTTTTCTTCCTAGTGACTATTTTAGCAAATATATTTGCCTCAGAACAAAAATCTGAATTAATTAACCATGATAACGCTATTATAATGGCTCCTAGCGTTACAGTTAAAAGTACTCCTAACCAAAGTGGAACAGACTTATTTATTCTTCATGAAGGTAGGAAAGTAATAATTAAAGATAATACGATGAAGGAATGGAAAGAAATTAAACTGGAAGACGGTAATGTAGGATGGGTGCCTACCAATGTTATTGAAATCATTTAAAACATAATCAATGGATATACAACAGTACATAGCAGCAGATAAAGAATTACTACTGAATTTGAACGGAAGCCAATCCTTATTTTGGGACGGATTCATGTGGGTAGCTACCAGTACAATTGTATGGGTACCTGTAGCTGCTATGCTGTTATATATCATAATTAAAAATAATAAAATTCAAGAAGCATTATTGACTATTATTATGATTGCCTTAGTCATAACTTTAGCAGATCAAATAGCTTCTGGTTTGTGCAAACCGTTTTTCGCACGTTTTCGCCCAACACAAGATCCCAATATTATGTATATGGTTGATATTGTAAACGAATATAGGGGAGGACAATTTGGCTTCATATCCAGTCATGCTGCCAACACATTTGCTATTTCTGTCTTTTTATCTTTACTAATTAAAAGGAAATCTCTTACTTTTATGCTTCTTTTTTGGGCCGTGCTCAATTCCTATTCTAGAATCTACTTAGGAGTGCATTATCCGGGAGACATTCTTTTTGGCACTATAGAAGGTTGTTTCATAGGCTATCTGATTTATCTCCTTTATAAATTTATTCAAAAAAAAATCTTTTATAAACCACGTTGCATTTCTAATCAATACACTGCTAGCGGTTATTTGATTAGCGATATTAATTTATTTTACATAATTCTCATTTCTACTTATTTCTTCATTATTATAGCAGGTATGATTGTAACTCATACACTTAATCTATAATTGGCAAATTAACCATTATAAATTTACATATAGTCAAAAATAGCACAAAAATATTTGTTTTATGCATTTTTTTGATTAAGTTTATACCATGATTTAAGAACTCACTTTTATAACTAAATTTAATACATCATGAGAACAATAACATTTAATGAACTGCGCAGAATCAAAGATTCATTACCCAGTGGAAGTATGCACAGAATCGCAGATGAACTCAATATGACCGTAGAAACTGTACGTAACTTTTTTGGTGGACACAATTTCAAGAATGGTAAAAGTGTTGGAATTCATTTGGAACCAGGACCAGATGGGGGACTAGTAATGTTAGACGATACAACAGTTCTTGAAAAAGCCCTTCAAATATTGAGAGAAACTGAAGAAAAAATAACGCAAGAAGTGTAATATAAAATCCCGGTTGAATTGCAACATTCAATTGGGATTTTTTGTTTAATCTGAAAATCACTTAAAATATAGAATTATGGAAGATAAATTGGTAACCTTAGCAATCCTCACTTACGCTAAAGCTCAGATTTTAAAGAATGTGCTTGAGAATGAGGGAATTGAAGCGTACATTCACAATGTGAATCTTATTCAACCTGTTATATCTTCTGGGGTAAGACTAAGAATTAAAGAAAGCGATCTGCCCCATGCTTTGCAAATTATAGAAAGTTCTGCATGGCTTTCAGAAGATATAATCAAAGGGAAGGAGAGTAGCTCGGAAAAAAACAAAGAAAAACGAAAAGTACTTATCCCGGTAGACTTTTCAAACTATTCCCTTAAAGCCTGCCAATTTGGTTTCTCTTTTGCTAATGCTATTAATTCAGAAGTTGTGCTTTTACATGCTTATTTCAGTCCTATTTATGTGCCTACAATTCCTTATGGAACTGATAATTTCAATTTTCAGATCGAAAGAGAAGAATCTGTAAAAAGTATGATAGAAACAGTGCACAACGAGTTGAACAAACTTTCCGATACAATTAAAAAGAAAGTTGAGTCAGGAGAGTTTCCCAATATAAAATATACTTGTATTTTGCGTGATGGCATTCCCGAAGAAGAAATCTTACGATATGCTAAAGAATATAATCCTCAGATAATTATAATGGGAACAAGAGGAAGAAGTCAAAAAGATATAGACTTGATTGGCAGCGTTACGGCCGAAGTCATAGAAAGAAGCCAATCCTTTGTATATGCTATTCCAGAACATACACCATTAAAAACATTCAATGACATAAAAAAAGTAGCTTTTGTGACCAATTTTGACCAAAGGGATCTAATAGCTTTTGACTCCTTGATAAATGTTTTTAAATCGTTTCATTTTGCCGTTTCCTTCGTTCATTTAAGTAGTACAGATAATGATGCATGGCATGAAATAAAACTAGCAGGTATTAAAGATTATTTTCAAAAACAATACTCAAAATTGGAACTACATTATAATGTAGTGAAAGAAGATAACATACTGAGCAATTTGGACAAATATGTAAAAGAAGAAAATATAGACGTAATTTGCATCACAAACTATAAACGAAACATATTTGCTAGATTGTTTAATCCTAGCATAGCAAGAAAAATGATATTTCATGCTAATACACCTATATTAGTAATAAAATAAAGAATCAAGAAGGGTAGCACAAGCAAATCGCAATATTTTGTTACTCTTTAACATATTAATATCTACCCAATAAAAAAGAGATCAATATAAATTAAACATAATATTGATTATATATCAAAAATGGTTCTCGTAAACGGATGTAATGGGTACAAGACTTAAAGATACATAAAACTTTAGGTAATAACAAAACCCGGGCTTGGGAAAGTCTTTTGGCATAAAAAGAGAGGTTGTGCCAGAATTTTAACACAACCTCTTTATTATTTTAAAATCAGTGTTTTTATTAATATCCTAATTCTTTTTCCAAAGAATCATATTCAGCTCTATTTAACTTCCAATAAATATTCAGCAAATAATTCCCCCACAAAGCCTTATTGTCAGGCTTTAATTCTTTTGCCTTCTCATAGTATGGTTTAGCTTTCTCATACAACTCTTTAATCTTACTTTCGTTTTCATTGTATTTGGGATCATCAATAGCTAGCTTCGCATTTTCCTCAACAATAATCTGAGCTGGGAAAAAATAACAGTCACCAATCTTTGAATATGCTTCAGCAACTAAATCTCCGTTATTTGAAATAATTTTATTAAATGTAGCAATTGCATCATCATACTGCTTTTTCTCATATAATAAGATACCTTTTACATAAAGATAGTACGGAGTTTCACTCGTAGCAAGCAATTTATTAATTTGAACCAGACCCTCATCAACCATACCTTTTTGAATGTAATAATCCATAATATTACCAACAAAGTATTCTTGCTTAGGGAACAATTCAGTACCTTCTTTGATTACTTCAAGCCATTTTGCAGAATCACCACCTTCTTTCTGACCATATGTTTCAGCCAAGCACATTAATGCTCTATAACCTTCTTCTTTATGATTCTTACCTATATTACCATATTTGATGACAGCCTGATTATCTTTCAGCATATTAGCAGCTAAAGTTGCATAGCAAGCATATAATGCATTCAAAGTATCAGTCTTCAACTCATCATCATCAGCAAACATAGGTTCGTTTACTACATCAACAAATAACCCAAAATACTTTAAAGCATCAGCATAATCTCCTTTATTGTAAGCATCACCACCACCATTAACCAGGTTTAAACGCAAAGTCTTCAAAGCATCTGCATTCTTCTTTCTGAATTTGGGTTTCTTTAACTCGCCACTTTGAACTTTAGCCTGCTCTATTTCATCGCATTTCAAGTAGAAGTCATACATCTTAGCTAAGCTGTTATAAAGCTTAGTTGTATCTGCTTGGCCTCCAGGTAAATAAAGTTTCATGTTTTCTTCATCATAAATTGCTTTCTGAAAATCTCCTGCTAATTTCCATGTTTCCGGATCATTAGCAGTTTCAGGATTAGTTAAAGCCGGTTCGATAGCTTTTGCAGCTTCTTCAGGTTTGCTTTTCAAGGATTTAGCCTCCTTAACAACACTTACTTGTGCAGACACAAAGCAAGCTGTTAACAATAAAGCCACTGTAAATAATACTTTTCTCATGATTTTGTGGATTTAATAATACAATTTATTTTATTCTTCACTATTTGCTTCGGCAATTAAATCTGGATTAGTGATACTACCACCCTCTCCTTCAGTTATATTTTCAAAATCTGCATTTGAATTTTCATCTGTAATCTCCTCTTCTTCAGATGTCACCTTACATACAGAACCTATTTGGTCATTACGTTTCTCCAAATTTATCAATCGTACACCTTGCGTTGCACGTCCCATAATGCGGACCTCAGCGACTTTCAAACGAATTGTTATACCAGATTTATTAATAATCATCAAGTCATTCCCATCTGTAACAGACTTGATAGCCACCAATTTACCTGTTTTATCTGTAATATTCAACGTTTTTACACCCTTACCGCCACGATTGGTTTTACGATAATCTTCGATATCAGAACGTTTACCGTATCCTTGTTCAGAAACTACCATGATTGATTCAGCTTCAGGATCTTTTATACAAATCATACCGATAACTTCATCGCCACCATCTTCATCCAAAGTCATACCACGCACTCCTGTAGCCGTACGTCCCATAACACGAACCGCACTTTCGTGGAAGCGAATTGCACGACCATTACGGTTAGCAATAATGATTTCATTATCACCGTTAGTCATACGAACTTCGATCACTTTATCATCCTCACGAATAGTTATCGCATTAACACCATTCTGGCGAGGCCGTGAGTATTGTTCCAACAAAGTCTTTTTAATGACGCCATTCTTTGTACAGAACAGCACATAATGACTATTAATAAACTCGGTATCATTAAGGTTTTTCACACGTAAATATGCTGTAACCACATCATCGGAATCAATATTCAGCAAATTCTGAATAGCGCGTCCTTTGGCATTTTTAGTTCCTTCGGGAATTTCGTAAACTTTCAACCAATAGCACTTACCTTTCTGAGTGAAGAACATCATAGTATTGTGCATTGTAGCCGGATAAATATGCTCTACAAAGTCTTCATCACGGGTTTCACTTCCTTTTGATCCTACCCCACCTCTATTTTGGGCACGGAATTCTGATAAAGGAGTACGCTTGATATATCCCATATGGGATATCGTGATAACCATCTGATCATCAGCATAAAAATCTTCTGGATTAAATTCTTCTGAAGAATAAACTATTTCAGACCGACGGGCATCCCCGTATTTCTCTTTTACTTCTATCAACTCATCTTTGATTACTTTTTTACAAAGTTCATCATTTGAAAGAATTTCTTCATAATAAGCAATCTGTTTCATCACTTCTTCATATTCTGCGTGAAGCTGATCTTGCATCAGACCTGTTAATTGGCGCAAACGCATTTCTACAATAGCACGTGCCTGAATTTCACTCAGATTAAAACGTTCTATTAACCCTGCTATAGCATCATTAGGGGTTTTTGCAGCACGAATAATACGGATAACTTCATCAATATTATCAGAAGCTATAATCAACCCTTCAAGAATATGAGCACGCTCCTGTGCCTTCCGTAAATCATACTGAGTACGACGAATTACCACATCATGACGATGTTCTACAAAATATCTGATTAAATCTTTCAGATTCAACATTTTGGGGCGACCATGGACCAAAGCGATATTATTTACGCCAAATGAAGTTTGCAAAGCTGTCATTTTGAACAATTTGTTCAGCACCACACTAGCATTTGCATCACGTTTAACATCAATAACGATGCGCATACCTTCACGGTCGGATTCATCATTTACATACGAAATACCATCAATCTTCTTGTCATTAACTAAAGATGCGATATTTTCAATCAATTCCTTCTTATTTACATTATAAGGAATTTCATTAACTATGATCTTATCATGTGTAGTATGAGTTTCTATCTCAGCCTTAGCACGCATCACCACTCTACCACGTCCGGTTTCGTAAGCATCACGTACCCCGCTTATACCATATATATATCCACCTGTAGGGAAATCCGGTGCTTTTACATATTGCATAAGTCCTTCAATATCAATATCATTATTGTCAATGTAAGCAATACATGCATCGATTACTTCAGAAAGATTATGAGTAGGCATATTGGTTGCCATACCTACTGCAATACCGGATGCTCCATTTACCAACAAGTTAGGAATCCGTGTCGGCATGACAGTAGGTTCCTGCAACGTGTCATCAAAATTATTCTGAAAATCAACAGTTTCCTTATAAAGATCCTGCATCATCTCTTCACCTATTTTCTTTAATCTTGCTTCCGTATAACGCATGGCAGCAGGGCTGTCACCATCAACAGAGCCGAAGTTACCTTGACCATCTACCAACGGATATCTCATAGCCCAGTCCTGAGCCATCCTGACCAAAGCTCCATACACGGAAGAGTCACCATGCGGGTGATATTTACCCAAAACTTCACCTACAATTCTTGCTGATTTCTTATAAGCTTTATCGGAGGTATTACCCAGCTCAATCATACCATATAAGATACGTCTATGAACCGGTTTAAAGCCGTCGCGAACATCCGGGAGGGCGCGCGCAACAATTACTGACATTGAGTAATCAATGTACGACGACTTCATTTCCTCTTCGATGTTAATCTTTATAATTCTGTCTTGTTCTAGCATTTAAACAAATATTAATTATACATCTTTTTGGTTTACCAAAAACCACGCTAAAGTACTACTTTTATACGACATACGAAACAAAACCCATAAAAAAGTTAAGTCCATTAAATGTTTTTACTTATATAAGTAAAAAGTATCCCTATACCTTATTCTATAGTATATAGTGATTATCACTCCCACTTCTCATTTACTTTGTGAATAGTTTGCTATAACCCTTATTTTTGTTTAATCCATTTAGTCTGTCAAAGCTTGGCATACATTTTGTTATGCTAATATAAATAAGAAAACAATGGTATGCATTGTTATTATGTGTATCTTTGCACACTGGGAAATAAACACTATACTTTAGGAGGACGATAAATTTATGAACAATCAATTTACACAAAGAGTGTCCGATATCATCATGTATAGCAAGGAAGAAGCCAACAGGCTGCGGAATAGCTATATTGGTCCCGAACACTTGTTGTTGGGACTGATACGTGAAGGTGAAGGAAAAGCTATCGAGATCTTATTTAATTTACAAATAAACTTACAGGACATAAAAAATCAGTTGGAGACCATTGTGAAAAACAATGTGGAAAATGACACCACCTATGACGAGAATATTAGCTTTAATGACAAAGCATCCAAAGTGTTAAAGTTATGTATTCTGGAAGCTAAGTTATTGAGAAACATTGCAGCTGACTCCGAACATATTTTATTAGCAATTATGAAGGTCAAGGATAATACAGCTTTCCACATCTTGGAAAGCAATGGCGTAACATACGAAAAAATTAAACTCACTTTACAGCCAGATCCCCATGCAGGTCTGGGGTTCAGTGAGGACGAGGATGAAGACGAAGATATACGTCAGAATCCAAGTAGCAATAAATCAAATGCAGCACAACAACAGGCACGTCCGGCACAAAAAAAGCCAGCTAATGACACTCCTGTACTCGACAATTTTGGCACAGATATGACAAGAGCTGCCGAAGAAGGAAAACTGGATCCTGTAGTTGGCCGGGTGAAGGAAATAGAGCGACTGGCACAAATATTGAGCCGCCGCAAGAAGAACAACCCTATTTTGATTGGCGAACCGGGAGTCGGCAAATCTGCCATTGTTGAGGGACTTGCATTACGGATTGTGGAAAAGAAAGTATCACGTATTTTATTTGATAAACGCGTGATAGCTCTTGATATGACTGCCGTTGTCGCAGGCACTAAATATCGTGGACAATTCGAGGAACGTATTCGTTCCATTTTGAACGAGTTGAAGAAGAATCCTAACATCATTCTTTTCATCGATGAAATCCACACTATTGTGGGAGCAGGTTCTGCAGCAGGCTCAATGGATGCAGCCAATATGTTGAAACCTGCATTGGCCAGAGGTGAGATTCAATGCATCGGAGCGACGACATTGGACGAATACCGCCAAAATATTGAAAAAGACGGTGCATTGGAACGCCGGTTCCAAAAGGTTATTGTAGAACCAACAACTGCAGAAGAAACACTTCAGATTTTGAAAAATATCAAAGATAAATACGAGGATCATCATAATGTGAACTATACAGATGCGGCCCTTGAAGCCTGTGTAAAACTGACAGACCAATATATCACAGACCGTAACTTCCCTGATAAAGCGATAGATGCTTTAGATGAAGCCGGTTCGCGCGTACATCTTACTAATATCACTGCTCCCAAAGAAATTGAAGAACAGGAAAAACTGATTGATGAGATGAAATCTCTTAAAAATGAAGCTGTCAGGTTACAAAATTTCGAACTAGCCGCCAGCTATCGTGACAAAGAGAAAGAATATACGAACCAGCTTGATACTCTGAAGGAAGAATGGGAAAAAAGCCTGAAGGAAAATCGGGAAACGGTAGATGACGAACAAATAGCCGAAGTCGTTTCCATGATGTCAGGCGTACCTGTGCAAAGAATGGCACAGGCTGAAGGAATGAAATTATTAGGAATGAAAGACGATCTGCTTTCTAAAGTTATCGGTCAAGACAAAGCAATCGCCACACTAGTAAAAGCTATTCAAAGAAGCCGTGTAGGTCTGAAAGATCCTAATAAACCGATTGGTACATTCATGTTTCTAGGTCCGACAGGTGTCGGCAAGACTCATCTGGCTAAGGAGTTAGCGAAACTAATGTTCGGTTCGGCAGATGCACTTATCCGCATTGACATGAGTGAATATATGGAAAAATTCACCGTATCCCGTCTGGTAGGAGCACCTCCCGGATATGTAGGTTATGAAGAAGGCGGACAGCTGACGGAGAAAGTAAGACGTAAACCCTACTCCATCGTTTTATTGGATGAAATTGAAAAAGCGCATCCCGATGTATTCAACATACTGTTGCAAGTGATGGATGAAGGTCGGTTGACTGACAGTTATGGCAGAACTGTAGACTTTAAAAATACCATAGTTATCATGACATCCAATATTGGAACCCGCCAACTTAAAGAATTCGGAAAAGGAATCGGATTTGCCGCCCAAATCCGTACAGATGACAAAGAATACTCGCGCAGCGTGATTACAAAAGCTTTGAATAAGTCTTTTGCGCCCGAATTCATCAATCGTCTGGACGAAATAATAACTTTCGACCAACTCGACCTGAATGCACTGACTCGGATTATCGATATTGAACTTAAGGGTCTTTACAGTCGTGTGGAACACATTGGTTATAAGCTTGTTATCGACGAAGATGCCAAAAAGTTTGTAGCCACCAAAGGTTACGATGTACAGTTCGGAGCACGCCCATTAAAACGTGCCATCCAAAACAATTTGGAGGATGGAATCTCCGAGCTGATACTTGGATCAGAAATGGCGGTTGGTGACACGATCAAGGTAAGCTATGACAAAGAAAAAGACATCATTGTCATGACTGTGGAAAAGTAAAGAGTCCAAAGTTCTTCAAAAAATAACAGACAAAATGTCAGATATCATTGTATCTGGCATTTTTTTTGCCCATCATCCAACAAAAAGACGATTCAAACGTATATATAACATAATAACTTAAAACCATAAATAGTATGCAAAAAGGAAATATTGGGGTAACCACTGAGAACATTTTCCCCATCATCAAAAAGTTCTTATACAGTGATCATGAAATATTCCTCCGTGAATTAGTTTCTAATGCAGTAGATGCCACACAGAAACTGAAAACCCTTGCATCTAAAGGTGAATTCAAAGGAGAGATGGGAGATCTTACTATTAAAGTAAGTTTAGGAAAAGGTACCATCACCATTTCCGACCGGGGTATCGGACTTACAGCCGAAGAGATCGACAAATATATCAATCAGATAGCTTTTTCAGGCGCTAACGACTTCCTTGAAAAATATAAAGATGATGCCAATGCCATCATCGGACACTTTGGTCTGGGATTCTATTCTGCCTTCATGGTAGCCAAAAAAGTGGAAATCATCACAAAATCCCACCAAGAAGGAGCACAAGCTGTGAAATGGACTTGCGACGGAAGCCCTGAGTTTACTATCGAAAATGTTGAAAAAGAAAGCCGCGGATCGGATATTATCCTTTATATAGATGATGACTGCAAAGAATTTCTGGAAGAAACACGTATTTCTTCATTGCTGACTAAATATTGCCGCTTCCTTCCTATCCCCATTGCATTCGGCAAAAAGAAAGAATGGAAAGATGGAAAGCAGGTTGAAACAAATGAAGACAATGTAATCAACGAAACCTATCCTTTATGGACACGCAAACCGGTAGAACTGAAAGACGAAGATTATAAGAAATTCTATCGGGAATTATATCCCATGGCAGACGAACCTTTGTTCTGGATCCATCTGAATGTGGATTATCCGTTCAATCTGACAGGTATTCTGTACTTTCCGAAAGTAAAGAGCAACATTGAATTACAAAAAAACAAAATCCAACTTTACTGTAACCAGGTCTATGTCACCGACTCGGTAGAAGGTATTGTTCCAGACTTCCTGACCCTGTTACACGGAGTGATTGACTCACCAGACATCCCGTTGAACGTATCCCGTTCTTACTTGCAGAGCGATTCCAACGTGAAGAAAATCTCCACTTATATTTCTAAGAAAGTATCAGACCGCCTGCAAGCCATTTTTAAGAATGACCGCAAAGAATTCGAGGAGAAATGGGATGATTTGAAAATTTTCATCAACTACGGCATGTTAACCCAAGAAGAGTTCTACGAAAAGGCTAATAAATTTGCTCTGCTGAAAGACACAGATGACAAATATTATACTTATGAAGAATACCAAAGCTTGATCAAAGATAATCAAACAGATAAGGACGGCAACTTGATTTATCTGTATGCTACCCATGCAGACGAACAATACAGCTACATTGATGCGGCCAAGAACAAAGGCTACAACGTATTGTTAATGGATGGTCAGCTGGATGTAGCTATGGTAAGTATGCTCGAGCAAAAATTTGAAAAGAGCCGCTTCACCCGTGTGGACAGTGATGTAATTGACCGCCTGATTGCTAAAGAAGAGCGCAAAGATGCCAGTCTGGAAGCCGGCCAACGCGATATTCTATCTTCCATATTCCGCAGTCAGTTGCCACAGATGAAGAAAGTGGAGTTCAATGTAGAAACACAATCTTTAGGCGAGACAGGAACTCCTATCATGATTACCCAAAGCGAATATATGCGCCGTATGAAAGAAATGGCCAATATCCAGGCAGGTATGAGTTTTTATGGAGAAATGCCGGATATGTTCAACTTGGTTCTGAATGTCGACCACAAACTGGTGAAACAAGTTTTGAATGATGCGGACAACTCTTGTAAAGCTGCTCTTGAACCTATCGAAACTGAAATGACCAGTCTGAATAAACGTCACGACGAACTTCACAAAGCACAGGAAGGTAAAAAAGCCGATGAAATACCTCAAGCAGAAAAAGATGAATTAAGTGATGTTGAGAAAAAGTTGGCCGATGAAAAGACCAAGAAAGAAGCTGTTTTAGGTGAATACGCAGGTGGTAACAAAGTAATCCGCCAATTGATTGACCTTGCTCTGTTACAAAATAATATGTTGAAAGGCGAAGCTTTGACAAACTTTGTAAAACGCAGTATCGAACTGATTTAACAAATCTATCACATTTTGCTATCAAAAGCGTCGGGAAGTTCATTTCCGGCGCTTTTTTATTCTAAAAAACGATTGGAAACGAAGATTTCTTTCTATATTTGGAGCAACACATACAAAGATTCGACATCCATGAAACATTATCTATATATACTTTTTCTTCTCTTTTTACTGCTTCCTCCCATCCATGCACAGAAAGTGGGACTGGTACTGAGCGGAGGAGGTGCCAAAGGCCTAACCCATATCGGCATTATCCGCGCATTAGAAGAAAACGGTATCCCCATAGATTATATTGCAGGCACATCCATGGGAGCCATTGTCGGTTCACTTTATGCTATGGGCTATTCTCCCGATGAAATGGAGGCTTTACTCAAATCCGATGACTTCAAACGCTGGTATTCAGGTAATGTGGAAGAGAAATACATCTATTATTTCAAGAAAAATCCTCCAACACCCGAATTTATCAACATCCGTATCTCCCTGAAAGACTCGCTGAAGAATGTCAAACCTCAGTTTTTGCCTACCAGCATTGTAGATCCCATTCAGATGAATATTGTATTTCTGCAATTATTCGGTCAGGCAACAGCTGCAAGCAAGGCCAATTTTGACAGCCTGTATATTCCCTTCCGCTGTATAGCTTCGGATGTGTACAATAAAAGACCACTGATATTGAAAAAAGGAGATCTGGGAGATGCCGTACGTGCCTCCATGAGTTTTCCTGCCATGTTCAAGCCTATCGAAATAGACTCGATACTGGCATACGACGGTGGCATTTACAATAATTTTCCAGTGAATGTAATGCGTGACACCTTCCATCCGGATATCATTATAGGAAGTGCCGTATCCGCCAATCCGGGCAAACCCAAGGAAGGTGACATTATGGGGCAACTGGAAAATATGATTATGCAAAAGACAGATTACTCTTTACCCGATTCCCTCGGCATCCTCATGACTTTTAAATATGATGATGTCAATTTAATGGACTTCCAGCGCTTTGACGAGTTGCATGACATTGGTTATAAACGTGCCATAGAAATGATGGACTCCATAAAAAGCCGAATTCATCGAAGAATCACCCCCGAACAAGTGAAAGTTAAACGACTGGCCTATAAGAGCAATTTACCGGATTTCCGTTTCAAAAGAGTAAATATAACTGGTGCCAACGAACGACAAAAGCAATATATACAAAAAGAGTTCCATGAAAACGACTTCGATGTTTTCACTATGGAGGATATCAAACGAGCATATTTCCGTTTGTTGTCCGATAATATTATATCCGAAATCATTCCTCATGCCGTTTATAATGAGAAAGACCAAACCTACGACTTGAACCTCCAAGTCAAAATGGAGGCCAATCTCTCCGTTCGTGTCGGTGGAAACGTGTCTTCCAGTGGCTCCAATCAAGTCTATTTTGGTGCTTCCTATCAAAACTTGAACTATTATTCAAAAGAATTTAATTTTGACGGACAGTTAGGTCGGGTCTACAATAATGTGCAACTTGCAGCACGAATTGATTTTCCAACCAAGCTGCCTACATCTTATAAATTCATAGCCTCGATCTCTACCTTCGATTATTTCAAAGAAGCCAAATTCTTTTCCAATAAAGACAATCCGGCTTTCAACAAGAAAAGAGAAGAGTTTGTAAAATTGAAGGTGTCATTACCGTTTCTAAGCCGTAAGAAAGCTGAATTCGGTGTAGGTATAGCCCGTATGGAAGACAGGTACTTCCAAACCAATATCATCGACTTCAGCGAGACAAAACATGATAAAAGCACTTATTCTATCTTCGGAGGCTCTATCGTATTGGAAGGAAGCACCTTGAATGCCCGCCAGTTTGCCACACAAGGAAGTCGTGAAAAAATGGCTGCACAAATTTTCACCGGCACAGAACATTTCAGATCAGGTGCATCCAAAGTGACTAAAGACACACCGGAACCTTATAAAAAGGTACAATCCTGGCTTCAAGTTTCATATCAGAACGAAACATACCATAAGGTAAGTCCTAAGTTTACCTTGGGAGCGTATCTAGAGGCGTATTACTCATCCCGAAATTTCTCCAATAATTATACGGCTACATTAATGCAGGCAGGAGAATTCACTCCGACAGCCCATAGCAAAGTAACCTATAATGAGGCTTTCCGTGCTAATCAATATGCCGGAGTCGGCGCCATGCCCATCTACCAGTTAAGCGAGTCTTTTCAATTACGCGGAGAATTTTATGGATTTGTACCCATCTTTCCTATCAAGAAAGATGAATATGGACAAGCATATTACGGGAAAGCTTTCACAAAATTCGAATATCTTGGAGAAATCTCATTAGTTTTTCAATTATCGTTCGGTTCTATCAGTGCTTATGTAAACCACTATAGTTCACCGTCTAACGATTGGAATGTAGGTTTAACACTGGGCTGGCAGTTGTTTAACTCCCGTTTCATCGAATAATTTTTAGAAAAAAGTTTTAGTAAAACGCTTGCATTTTCAAAAAAAGTCCGTATCTTTGCACCCGTTAAAACAAAAGAACAATAAATAATGGCCGCGTAGCTCAACTGAATAGAGTAGCTGACTACGGATCAGCCGGTTACAGGTTTGAATCCTGTCGCGGTCACTACCAAAAGAAGTTCGATTAGTTTTGCAATGGCCGCGTAGCTCAACTGAATAGAGTAGCTGACTACGGATCAGCCGGTTACAGGTTTGAATCCTGTCGCGGTCACTACCAAAAGAAGTTCGATTAGTTTTGCAATGGTCGCGTAGCTCAACTGAATAGAGTAGCTGACTACGGATCAGCCGGTTACAGGTTTGAATCCTGTCGCGATCACAAAGAAGGCCATCTTTTCTGATGGTCTTTTCTTGTATTTTCTCTCTTTTTTTAAATTTAAATGGCTCAGTTGTAATTCTTGGGGGAAAATCCCCTGTTAAGCACCTCCGCGCTTCTACAGGTCTACCATTTTTCCGTTCTTATATCTTTGCAGCATATAAAAAAGAAGCATTATGGTTTAGAAGAACTTGGGAACGCTTCTTGGAAGCATTGAAATTATCCTCAATCACGCCTACACCTTCTCCAACGAAACAATGACGACCAACACAACTTCTCACACACCTGAAAAGAACAGTTCATCTTTAAACAAGCGCTTGTTCTTTTTTAAAAAACAAGGCGTTTCAAAGGTTACTAACATACAGACCGACAGGTTAGTAACGTGTCGGGTAACACGTTACTAATGTATCAGGTGAAAGATTAGTAATGTTACGCGTGAAAGATATAGAATCTTACAGGTATAATATATCAAAGAACGAACAGACAGGCATAAAAAAAGACTGGTGTTTTTAATGACGAAACACCAGTCTTATCTAATTAAAAAAATTCCTTTATCAGCATTTAATTTTCAATTCATCCAAAATAGCACGCATCTTTTCAAATGTTGTGATACGAGTCGGTACAAGCGGCAAACGTAATTTATTTTCAATCAGCCCCATTACATTCAACATAGCCTTCACCCCGGCAGGATTACCATCTACGAACAACAGGCTGAATAATTCCGTAAACCTATGATGAATAGTCAATGCATTTGCAAAATCACCCTGTAATGCCAAACGAGTCATACGACTGAATTCACGCGGAAATGCATTACCGATAACCGAGATAACCCCTACAGCACCCAAAGTAATCAAAGGAAATGTAATACCATCATCACCCGAAATCACATCAAAATTAGCCGGTTTATTCTTGATGATATCATCCATCTGAGTAATATTACCCGATGCCTCCTTGATAGCGATAATATTCTTGAAATCGCGTGCCAGACGCAAGGTGGTCTCAGCAGTCATGTTCACACCGGTACGTCCCGGTACATTATAAAGAACCACAGGAAGATCCGTCGCTTCAGCAATCGCTTTATAGTGTTGGTAAATACCTTCCTGGGAAGGTTTGTTATAATAAGGTACAGCAACAAGTACGGCATCAACTCCTGTCATATCATCATTTTTCAGCGTTTCCACAACAGCACGGGTACAGTTGCTGCTAACTCCCAGCAGAATAGGGATACGTCCATTCACTCTTTCGATTATCAAACGTTTTATCTTGTCTTTTTCTTCTTTAGTCAAAGTCGGGGTTTCAGCCGTGGTTCCCAACACGCACAAAAAATCTGTTCCATTTTGAAGCTGGTAATCAACCAGACGAAGTAACGCATCATAATCAACGCTGTCATCTTCCTTGAAAGGAGTAATCAACGCTACTCCCATGCCTTTTAATCTTGTCTGTATCATAAATGAATTATAAATTCTTATTTAATAGCCTACAAAAGTACGAATATTTTCTCTTTTAGCGATAAAAATCACACTATTTTTAGTTTATACTCGCTAAAAAGTCACTCTATCATTTGCAGAAACTCCTCTTCGCTCACAATGGTCACACCCAGTTTCTGCGCTTGCTCCAGTTTACTGGGTCCCATATTGTCACCCGCCAAAACAAAGCTGGTCTTGGACGAAATACTTCCCACATTCTTACCACCATGCTTTTCAATTAACTCCTTATATTCGTCACGCGAATGATGGGCGAAAACCCCACTAATCACAATAGATTTCCCTGCCAATTTGTCAGTGTGTCCCGAAGTATCCTCCTCATCAGCTTCCAATCTCACACCCGCCACACGAAGACGCTCTATAATGTCACGATTCTTCGGATTAGCAAAGTACAACAAGATACTCTGTGCTATTTTTTCTCCGATTTCATCGACATGAATCAAATCATCTAAACTCGCGTCTGCCAAAGCATCCATCGACTTAAAGGATTTCGCCACCTTCTTCGCCACAGTTTCACCCACAAAACGGATACCCAATGCAAAGAGCACCCTTTCAAACGGCACTTCTTTGGACTGCTCTATACCTTTTATTATATTCTCAGCGGATTTTTCTCCCATACGTTCCAGGTTGATGATATCCGATGTTTTTAAAGTATACAGATCGGCAACATCACGTATCAATCCTTCCTGGTAAAACTGATCTACCGTTTCCGGACCGAGTCCATCAATATCCATAGCCCTACGGCTGATAAAATGTTCTATTTTTCCCTTGATCTGTGGGGGGCAAGCGGCATCATTGGTACAATAATAAGCAGCTTCACCTTCATAGCGCACCAATTTACTGCCACACTCGGGGCAATAAGTAATAAACTTTACTTTATCACCTATCATAATACGGGCGTTCTTGTCCACACCTACAATTTTTGGAATAATCTCGCCCCCTTTTTCTACATAAACCATATCGCCGATATGCAAATCCAGCCCTTCTATGATGTCTGCATTATGGAGCGAAGCACGCTTTACCACGGTTCCGGATAGCTGTACGGGATCCAGATTGGCCACCGGAGTCACAGCACCTGTTCTTCCCACTTGATAGGTCACCTTGTTCAAACGGGTAAGTGCCTGTTCGGCCTGAAACTTGTATGCAATGGCCCATCGGGGTGATTTTGCCGTAAAACCCAAATTACGCTGCTGTCGCAAAGAATTCACTTTCAGTACTATTCCGTCCGTAGCTACAGGCAGATTCTTACGCTCCACATCCCAGTATTTGATGAAATCAAATACTTCCTGCAATGTTTTGCATTTGCGAGTAAGATCAGAAATTTTAAATCCCCATTTCTCCGCTTCTTTCAAATTTTCATAATGACCGTCGCACGGCAAATTATCTCCAAGCAAATAATAAAGGTATGCATCCAGCTTGCGGGATGCCACAATGGCAGAATTCTGCAACTTCAATGTTCCCGAAGCTGCGTTGCGGGGATTAGCGAACAACGGTTCTTCGCGGGCTTCTCGTTCTTTGTTCAATTCCTCAAACACCACCCAAGGCATCAAAATCTCCCCACGAATTTCAAATGCTTCAGGATACCCCTTTCCATGCAACACCAAAGGGATACTGCGGATGGTCTTCACATTGCCTGTCACATCATCTCCTTGCACGCCATCACCACGCGTCACAGCACGCAACAATTTCCCGTTCTCGTAAGTCAGCGAAATAGAAGTACCATCGTATTTCATTTCACAACAAATCTCAAAATCTTCGTTCAAGGACTTCTTTACCCTGTCATAAAACTCGGTTACTTCCGTTTCCGAATAGGTGTTAGTCAATGAAAGCATGGGATATTTATGTACCACCTGCATGAAGTTTTTGTTTATATCACTTCCCACACGCATACTGGGCGAGTTCTCATCTCTATGTTCCGGATGTTTTTCTTCCAGATCCTGAAGTTCACGCATCAGCTTGTCAAACTCCTGGTCTGTAATCTCAGGCGCATTCAATACATAATAATTATAGTTATGTCGATGAAGCTCCTCGCGCAATTGGTCTATTCTTTCTATTTCTGTCATATATATAAAGGTAGTTTTCCCGCAAAAATAGCTATTTTTTGAATGAAAAACACCTTCCGGCAAAGAGGAATTTGCTACTTTTGCAAAAAATAACCGAATATGAGAATAGACATCATTACCGTTTTACCCGAGATGCTGGAAAGCTTCTTCAACTGCTCTATCATGAGCCGTGCGCAGAAAAAAGGAATTGCAGAAATACATATACATAATTTACGCGATTATGCATACGACCGTTATCGCAAAGTAGATGATTATCCCTTCGGTGGATTTGCCGGTATGGTGATGAAGATTGAACCAATAGACCGATGCATCTCAGCTTTGAAAGCAGAACGCGAGTACGATGAAATTATATTTACATCTCCAGATGGAGAACAGTTTAACCAGCCGATGGCCAACTCACTTTCACTCGCAAAGAATTTAATTATTCTATGTGGTCATTTTAAGGGTATAGACTATAGAATACGTGAACATTTCATTACGAAAGAAATCAGTATCGGTGACTATGTTTTGACAGGTGGGGAGTTGGCTGCCGCCGTTATCGCCGATGCCGTAGTTCGTATTATTCCCGGGGTCATTTCTGACGAACAATCGGCATTGTCCGATTCTTTTCAAGATAATCTGTTAGCAGCTCCTGTATATACCCGTCCTGCAGAATACAAAGGATGGCAAGTTCCCGATGTGTTGTTATCCGGACACGAGGCAAAGATTAAAGAATGGGAGCTTCAGCAGTCATTAGAAAGAACACAGCGGCTAAGACCCGATTTGCTAAAATAAAAAATATATATAAAAAATAAAGAGATAAAAGCCTTATGATGAACATGGCTTTTACCTCTTTGCTTTTGTTTATATCATACCTGAAAAGATGTTCTCTCTTTAATATAACCTAAGTCCATCTTCCTTTTCCTTATATATTGATAAAGCTTTTTCAAGTGTTTTTCTACTCCATTTTTTCAAAAACAAGCCATTTCATCGAAAAAAAATAATTGAAGTTATCATTTTATACCCATGCAATAAGTTGTAACAACAACCATTTTTATACTCGTTCTATCTAGAGAAGGTTATAAAAAAGGCCCTGCAAGAAATGCTTCAATTTATTCATCTACACTCTCGCAGGGCTATAATTTAAAAGATAAAATTTTCAGATTTCTAAAGCGCCTATTATATCTTTTACAGATGTATATCCATGACGTTCCAAATAGTCATTTATTCCTTCTGAAACTTTGACAGTAATAGCTGGGTCTATGAAGTTGGCAGTACCTATCTGTATTGCGGTGGCACCTGCCAACATAAACTCCACAGCATCCTTCCAGCCCATGATCCCCCCTAGTCCAATGACAGGAATATTTACTGCTTTAGCGACTTGCCATACCATACGCAATGCGATTGGTTTCACAGCTGCACCACTCATGCCGCCGGTAATAGTGGAAAGTACAGGCCGACGCTTTTCAGCATCGACAGCCATCCCCAGCAGGGTATTGATCAGAGATACACTGTCCGCACCGGAAGCCTCGGCCGCACGTGCTATTTCTGTGATGTCTGTCACATTGGGAGATAATTTTACGATCAGCGTCTTTTTATACACATTACGTACAGCTTTTACAACCTCGGAACACCCGCATGCGGAAACCCCGAAGGCCATACCGCCCTGCTTTACATTAGGGCATGAGATATTCAATTCTATAGCGGGAATATTATCCAGATCATTGATGATTTCGGCAGTCTTCACATAATCCTCTACAGCAGATCCGGATACATTAACGATCATATTAGTATGGATATCCCTTATCTGTGGATAGATATGTTCAACAAAATAATCTACCCCTTTATTCTGTAACCCTACCGCATTAAGCATCCCCATAGGGGTCTCTGCCATACGTGGGTAAGGATTACCCTCACGATGATGAAGGGTAGTCCCTTTTACAATGATGCCACCAATTTTTTCGAGGTCTACAAAGTCCTCAAATTCTTTTCCGTATCCAAAGGTACCCGATGCTGTCATAACCGGGTTACAAAGCTTTAAATCGCCGATATTTACACTTAAATCTGCCATAATAGTTTCTTTATATTAAATACAGGACCCTCTTTACAAACACACAAATGCCCTTCGTCCGTGTTCTCCACACAGCATAAGCATGCACCGACACCACAAGCCATCCTATTTTCCAGTGAAACCTCACATTCTATTCCATGAACTTTGGCGTATTTAGCTACCGAAATCATCATGGGTTTTGGACCACAGGTGTATATCATATCAAACCGATCTGTATGCAAGATGCTATGCTGTGTCACATAGCCTTTCTCGCCCATACTTCCATCTTCAGTTGTTGTATACACCTTACCTAATTTCTCAAAATACTCCAGCTGCAACAGATCTTTGGATGAACGTGCGCCTAGCAGGAAAGCAGGCGTACATCCCATTTTCACTAACTCAGCACCGAGCATCAACATCGGGGCGGTACCCACACCACCGCCAACCAGTAGCGGCTTTACCTTTGTCACATTCTGGGGCATTGTAAATCCATTGCCGAGAGGCATCACCACATTAACAATATCTCCTTGTTTCACAGTGGCTAGTTTGCGAGTGCCATCGCCAACTAATTGCACCAGGAACCAAACTTCATTGGTTGTTTTATCCACATAATTAATAGAAATAGGACGGCGGAGAAAAGTTGTATTGGAACCGTCAATACGTATCTCAGCAAACTGACCCGGCAGCATCTCGGGCAATGGGTTGGCATGAGTCAATTTTATCAGAACATAATTGGCATGCAATTTTATGTTCTGTGTAACCACAAGGTCTAAAATATATTTTTTCATGAAATAAAATTGGGTAAATTCATTTTCTATGCAAAGATACACGAATTTACCCAAATCTTATTCTGCTAACCGGCATTTTAGTGGATTCCCACCCTAATTTTCAGGCTTGAACGTTTCATAAGTCCCATTATCAAAGAATATTCTTATTTCAGTGATTTTTTTGGCAGGTATTTCCACATACTTAATTTCCTCACGCACAATCTCTTTAGGAGAATAAAGTGGTGTTTTAACCTCATTTTCCTTGCGATATTCCGGAGAAACTGGACGTTCGGGCGTAAATAATGAATTCTCATCAAACAAAGAAGGCGTATAATGAATGTTATTGTCTGAATCAACATCCGTTTCCATTTGTCCTTCACCATAGAGTAACCAGTCTAAACTGATATAGTCACACGCTTTGTGTATTTTCATGACGACTTCCAAGCTAGGATTATTCCTACCACTAAGAATATGGGAAAGAGAGGAAGGTGAAATTCCAATCTTCTCTGCAAATTGAGCTGCAGTCATATCTTCTTTCTGGATTATTTGAGCGATTCTTTCCTTCATTTACAAAAGTATAAGGCAAAATTTACAGATACAAAAGTAATTAATATAATTCATAAATGCAAATTTACAATATGGAAATGTATATCTTACAAAAGTAAAGTATGAGTATATTATTGGAAATAAATTAAGATTTACACACGTAAACCGCTCCTAAAAATACTATAATTATCACTTTATGCATGACTATATAAAATACTGATTATCTATAATATATACACAACAAAAATGATATATTTACAAATAAATATGATTATATAAGCAAATAAAATGCATACAAGTTATTAACCACTTTATCGACAAGATATAAAACACTGGTTTCAAGCATATTATCGTAATAAAATAAGAGATAAATAATTATTCATATACATTTATATATGTAATCTTCACTCTTGACTACTACCTTGTTTATATTTGTATTATTTACATTGTTAAACCTGCAAAGCTTATAATATCTCCTATATTAGGAAAGTTTACAGATGTAAGATTACAAAATTAAATTATAATTATTTCTAAAAGTGAATTTTCTCTGTTTTACGCTCCAGCTTGATCCTATGAATATTTTGTTTTCCTATTTTACAAGTATCAATGTATTTTTCATGGTAAAGACAAGAACTCCCCATCCAAGTTTTAGCCCATTTTCGCTTTATGGGATTCATAGATAATGAGAATCATAGAATGCACGATAAGAGGACAAAGTATGGATTCAAAATTTAAACTAACGTATGAATTTGCAAAAAATAAATTGTCGCTGTTTACTTGCTTCATCTGCATTCTTTCCATTCTTCTTATTCATTTTACTCCGAAAAGGCTAAATACTGCCATTATTCATGTACAAACAGACATTCCCTTTAAAATACGCGATTCTAAGAAGGCGAAAAATGGTCTATCAATCTAGGAATAAGCAAGTTAATACTATTTTTCTCATCATCCATCTCTCATCATCTAGAAAAATAGAGAACAAAAACATAACTGTAGCATTAAATGAGGTAATAATAAAAGTATGAATGTAAAATATTATTCTCAATTGAGTCATCAACAGGATTTCTGCTAAGAGAAAGGATAAAAAGAATCCCGACACTTAAAAAAACAAAAGCATCGGGATAGCGGAATCTTGTTTGACCTCGTTAGTTAATGAAGAATTTTGTATACAAGTTCTCGCAGCAAATCTCCATCCTCCAAAGATGGATTACCCACTCCTTTTGATTTTGCATCACAGTAACGAATCTCACCAATAATTTGCATCACCTTTACTCCGCTATATTTTCTCATAGCAGCCATATAGTCTTTAGATTGCCATGGTGATTTAAGCCCCAGCTGATTGGCTATACCCTGCTCTGACTTATCAGGAGCATAATATGCAAGCATCAAATTAGAGAAGAAATTGAATAACACAGACAAGGTCATTTGCAAAGGATTTGTTTTGGGGTTCTCCTCAAAATATTTTATTATCTGATTAGCCTTGAAAACATCCTTTGCCACCAAAGCATTCCTAAGTTCAAAATTATTATAATCCTTACTTATGCCAATGTTACGTTCTATTTGTTCAGGAGTAATCCGCTTTTGCTCTCTTGGAAGCGTGATAATTAATTTTTCCAACTCTCCGGCCATACGGCTTAAATCTGCTCCAACAAATTCCGCCATCATTTCTGAAGCCTTAGGCTCTATTTCTACTGAACGACGTTTCAAGTAAGAAGATATAAAGCCAGGAAGCTGAGCATCCTTAATCTTTTTCGATTCGAAAAGGACACCTACTTTCTCTATTTCAGCTGCCAATTTTTTTCTTCTATCCAATGTACCATGTTTATGGCATAACACCAGAATTGTAGAATCCAAAGGTTTCTGGAGATAATAAGCAAGCTCTTCAATATTCTTTATATTCTGAGCTTCTTTTACTATTACAACTTGATATTTGGACATCATGGGATAACGCTTGGCTGCATTGATAACAGTCGCGATATCTGTATCAGCCCCATAGACAATAGTCTGATTGAATTCTTTTTCATTTTCATTTAACACCGTTTGTGCTATATACTCAGATATCCGATCTATATAATAAGATTCTTCACCCATTAGATAATAAACAGGCTTATAGATACGGTTTTTCAGTTCACGGGCTATTTCTTCGTATGTTGTTTCTTTTGCCATACACAGTAAAATTACCAGTCAAATTTTAAGTGCTTGACTGTTTTCTTTTCCTCAATAATCATTTGTAATGAAGCAATACCAATCTCCACATGCTCCTCTACATATTGCTGCGTTACAATACTGTCGCTTTTCTCCGTCTTCACCCCTTCAGGAATCATCGGCTGGTCGGATACCAGAAGTAATGCTCCAGTAGGAATATGATTGTAAAAACCGGTAGTAAACAGCGTAGCCGTTTCCATATCCACACACATGGCACGCGTTTTAAGGAGATACTTTTTAAACCCCTCATCATGCTCCCATATACGGCGGTTGGTAGTATATACCGTTCCGGTCCAATAATCGCGGGCATGGTCGCGGATAGCCGACGAGACGGCACGCTGCAACATAAATGCAGGTAACGCAGGTACCTCAGGCGGATAATAATCATTGGATGTTCCTTCTCCACGAATAGCTGCAATGGGCAGAATCAGATCTCCCAACTTATTTTTCCTATCTATGCCCCCACATTTACCTAAAAACAAACATGCTTTAGGCTGGATGGCCCCTAGCAAATCCATAATGATAGCAGCATTGGGACTTCCCATGCCAAAATTAATAATAGTGATTCCTTCCGCATGTGCCGAAGTCATATTGGCATCACGTCCTAGTACCGGCACATTAAATTTGTCGGCAAAAAGTTCCACATATTTATTGAAATTGGTCAGAAGGATGTATTCTCCGAAATCATTCAAGCTTCTTTTTGTGTAGCGGGGAAGCCAGTTTGCTACAATTTCCTCTTTTGTTTTCATAATCTTTTGTATTTTTGCATCGGTTATTACCGAGTTACACTTATGCAAATTTACTAAATGTTATCATTAAACTTACCATCCTACGAAATTAAAATCGCGGAGCGAAATGGAAAAAATGTTATTTTCGATATGCTCCGCAAGAGATATGTCGCCCTTACTCCGGAAGAATGGGTAAGACAACATTTTGTTCATTACCTGACGGATTATAAAGGATATCCGAAGGGATTACTGGCCAACGAAATACAACTAGACTTAAACGGAACAAAAAAACGTTGTGATACTGTGCTCTACAACAAAGATCTAAGTGCCAAACTGATTGTGGAGTACAAAGCTCCACATATAGAAATCACACAAACAGTATTTGATCAGATAACCAGGTATAACATGGTTCTGAAAGTTGATTATCTGATTGTCAGCAACGGATTGAATCATTACTGCTGCCATATTGATTACAATACAAAAACATATCTTTTTCTACCAGAGATTCCCCACTATTCAGAACTGTAGATATATAAAAAACATTCTAAGCAACATCTCCTTACAAGATCTTGCTCAGAATGTGATGAAATTCTTTTTCCACAAAGAAAAAGATACTGCTTCAGGCGATATTATCTCTTGACAGTTTCCAAGTGCTGTTCAGCAATCACACCTGCCAATTCAGGGTCAATCATGATACGACCACAATATTCACATACGATAATTTTCTTACGCATACGGATATCAAGCTGTTTCTGGGGCGGAATCTTGTTAAAACAACCACCACATGCATCACGCTGAACATACACAATTCCCAATCCATTTCGAGAATTTTTACGGATACGTTTAAACGCCTGCAACAGACGCGGTTCGATAGTTGTTTCCAATACTTTTGCTTTCTCTCTCAGCTTTTCTTCTTCCTGCTTGGTTTCAGAAACAATTTCTTCCAATTCGGATTTCTTCGCTTCCAAGTCCTTCTTTCTTTCATCCAAGTCTTGATTACTGTGCTCTATCTCCTCGCTCTTTGCTTTTTCCGCTGCAATATATTCCTTTATGCGTTTCTCGCAAAGCTCGATTTCCAATGACTGGAATTCAATTTCCTTTGTCAACACATCATATTCGCGATTATTACGCACATTATCCTGCTGAGCTTTATATTTTTCAACAGAAGTCTTAGCTGTCTCAATTTCAATTTTCTTAGTCGCAATGTTTGATTTCAGTTCCTCGATATCAGCTTTAATTTTCTCGATACGAGTACTCAAACCGGCGACCTCATCTTCAAGGTCTTGAACTTCAAGAGGAAGTTCCCCTCTCAGGGTCTTAATCTTATCGATTTCAGACAACATGGTCTGCAACTGATACAAAGCCTTCAGCTTTTCTTCCACTGTTAATTCGCTCGGGTCTTTCTTTGCTTCTCTAGCCATAGTTTTTTCTTACAAATATTTAATAGGATTTGTATTTACCCGGGTTATCTGGACTTCCAGTTCCGGAAACATCTCCTGCATGATTGAATAAAATATTTCTTTTGTATACTGCTCACTCTCATAATGACCTACTTCAGCTACCAGAATATTATTCTCGTAATTGAAATAATCATGATATTTCACTTCACCCGTGATAAATACATCAGCATCGGCACTTACCGCTTTAGGCAATAAAAATGCTCCAGCACCACCGCATAACGCTACTTTCTGTATCAAACGACCAGATAAACGAGTATGTCGCAGACAGCCCACTTCGAACGTCTTCTTGATGCGTTTCAAGAAATCCAGTTCGGTTTCAGGTTCTTCCAATTCTCCGATCACCCCCGAACCTACTTGTGTCCAAGTATTTTTCAACGGATAAAAATCAAAAACCGGTTCTTCATAAGGATGTGTTGCCAATAATGCTTTTACCGCCATAGCCTTTTTAAAAACCGGAAGAATCGTTTCTATACGCACCTCGGACTCCTTATGCAATTCGCCTATTTCTCCACAGAACGGACTGGCTCCTTTCTGCGCACGGAAAGTCCCCTCACCTTCCAAATTATAGCTGCATGAATCATAATTACCTATGCAACCACAACCGGCTTCAAATAAAGCTTTTCTCACTCTATCAGCCTGTGCATCCGGCACAAAAGTTACAAGCTTCAATAAATATTCTTCTTTCGGGTCTAATATGCGTACATTTCTGAGACCTATCTTTTCAGCTATTTTATAATTGACACCTCCGGGTGCATTATCCAGATTGGTATGTGCCGAATAAATGACAATATCATTTTTAATGGCTTTCAAAACACACCGTTCAATGTAATCCCGACCAATAATAGATTTATAACCTTTAAATATAAGTGGATGATGTGATATAATCAGGTTGTATCCCAACATGACAGCTTCATCCACAACAGCTTCAGTAACGTCCAGACACAACAAAGCCCCTGTTGCTTCCGCTTCTGTCAGTCCAACTTGCAATCCGGCATTATCAAATCCGTCTTGCAAAGGCAGAGGCGCGAACCTTTCAAGGGCACTTACTATTTCCTTAATTTTCATTCGTTCGCGAAAATTTGATTGCAAAGATAATCAATCCATTTGAATTTAAAAAGCAACCAAGCTATTTTTTATACTTTCCCCACTTTATCATTTTATTTTTCAAAGCATAACGTTCGTCAACAACACGGTCTGTCGGAAAAAAAGTAAGATGAATACGCCATCCGCCCGAATGAAACGTAAATTTGCGGGCTGATATTCCTGTTTCTATCAGAGCTAGTTTATCAATGATAAATGCTTTAATATCTACAGGAAATTCCTCTCCTTCATACATTATATCCGCAGTGACAAAGAAACCGGGAGTTGATAATTCTGCTATATATTTCCAAATTTGCTCATTCATGTTTTTCTATTTTATTGAAAGAAATATATAATGTATACAAAGCAAGGAAAGACCCTACTTCCGTTTGGTATCCTTATGAACTCGTAACAACCGGCCATAACTGTCGAATGATTTCCGTGAAGCCAGAAAAATGGTCATCATTAGTGAAAGCATAGATGCCACCACAGTTATAACTACAATCATAATCTGATATTTGATAGCCACATGTGGCGAACTTCCTCCCAATATCTGCCCAATCATAGTTCCCGGCAATGCAACAAGCCCTGTTACTGCCATATTGGCAATGCCCGGACTGAACGCTTTAATAAGAGCCTGACGCACAAATGGAGCTATCGCCTCATTACGGGTAGCGCCATTCCCCAACAGAAAATAATAAAGTTGCTGTTCCCTACGCAATCCGGCATAGTAAGTATTTAATCCTATCACATTCACTCCCAACATATTCCCCATGATTATACCAAAAACCGGAATAAAATACTGGGCACTGAAGATGTTATCCAACTTTAATACAAAGCCAAGGAAATAAAGTCCGACAAGCACCACTGTTACAAAAAAACCGATAGAAATAGGAATCATCAAAATTCCGCGTTTTAACCGCGTACGCGTCAAAGCCGTTTCAGCAGCCACCCCAACCATGATGATCACCCACAAAAAATTAATAAACGGATTGTTCCATTCAAACAGAAAACGAAGATAAGCCCCAATCAAAAACAACTGTATAATCATACGTACTGTGCCTATCAGAACCGGTTTAAGCAAGCCCGTCTTGAAACGCCATAAAAAATAAACCGGAATAAGCATCAGCAGCAATCCTACTCCCAAACTGCCATAGTCTATATCAATTGTTCCCATCAGTCAGATTATAAAGTAAATACCTTGTCGCATCCGGCAGCAAACTGTTTGTCATGCGAAACAGACAATATAGTCATTCCTTTACTGCATAAGGATTTAAAGAAGTTAATCACCCGTAAACACGATTCCGGATCAAGTGCCGAAGTCGGTTCGTCCACTACTAGTAAAGGTTTGTCAAGCAAGGCTGTCACTGCCAACATGATACGCTGACGCTGACCACCCGACACTTCATTTACCCGTTTATCATAAAGTTTCTCTTCCAATCCTAATGATACGAAATAATCCATCAGCCGCTCTTTGCTGAATCCCGCCTCACGATTTGCCTTCAGTTCAAAAGGCATCCGCACCATTTCACTGACCCATTCCGAAGGAAGAGCCAACTCCTGGGGAATCCATGCTATTTTCTTTCGGATATGATCCGCCGTCTTAGGTGCCAGCAGTGTGCCGTCCACCCTTATTGTCCCTTCACTTAAAGGAACAAAGCCCAAAACAGCTTTCAGCAATGAAGATTTTCCACTGCCGGAACCACCACAAATGCATACACTTTCTCCGTAATGAACTTGCAGGTCAAGTCCTCTGAAAAGAGTCAGATTACCAAAACTTATAGATATATTTTCTATATTAATCATCACATTAAAACAAAAAGAGTCGGGAGCATTCACTGCTGCCGACTCCACATAATGTATTAAAAATAAAATAAATGTGTCGAAGTTTAATATGCTCTCGCAAAGAGAACACGGCGAGCAGATGGTTTTCCGGTTACCATACACTTGCCCGGAGTCAGGCTCTCTTCATCAGCATCAAAAGGAAGACAACGAATTGTTGCCTTGGTATCCTCTTTAATCCGGTCTTCCGTTTCCGGGGTTCCATCCCAATGAGCCAGAATAAAGCCACCTTTCTCTATCTGTTCCTTGAAATCATCGTATGAATCCACTTTCACGATATGTTCGTTACGATAGTTCAATGCCTTCTGATAAATATTGTTCTGAATATCCTCCAACAATTGTTGTACATATTCTTCGATTCCGTCGCAAGAACGAGTTTCTTTTTCCAATGTATCACGACGCATCACTTCCATTGTATTGTTTTCAAGATCACGGCCACCCATTACCAAGCGAACAGGCACACCTTTCAGTTCGTAATCTGCAAACTTGAATCCCGGACGCTTATTGTCTGCATTATCATATTTCACAGAAATACCCATTGCTTTCAACTTGTTGACAATGCCTTCTACTTTTGCATCAATCTTCTTCAGCATTTCATCATTCTTATAAATAGGAACGATAACTACCTGAATAGGAGCCAAATGTGGTGGCAACACCAATCCGTTATCATCAGAGTGAGTCATTATCAATGCACCCATCAAACGGGTAGATACTCCCCAGGAAGTAGCCCAAACATAATCCAGCTTATTGTTTTTGTCAACAAACTGTACATTGAACGCTTTCGCAAAATTCTGTCCCAAGAAGTGAGAAGTACCACATTGCAATGCCTTTCCATCCTGCATCAAACCTTCGATGGTGTAAGTATCCAACGCACCCGCGAAACGTTCATTAGCCGATTTTACCCCTTTGATTACCGGGACAGCCATATACTTCTCGGCGAAGTCACCATACACATGCAACATTTTCTGTGCTTCCGCTTCTGCTTCCTCGCGGGTCGCATGAGCCGTATGACCTTCCTGCCACAAGAACTCCGCAGTACGCAGGAACAAACGGGTACGCATCTCCCACCGCATAACATTTGCCCATTGGTTGCACAAGATAGGCAGGTCACGATAGGAATTAATCCAGTTCTTATATGTACTCCAAATGATTGTTTCAGATGTAGGGCGGATAATCAATTCTTCTTCCAGTTTGGCAGCCGGATCTACGATAACACCCGAACCGTCCTCTGCATTCTTCAGACGATAGTGAGTAACTACAGCACACTCTTTGGCAAATCCTTCTACGTGCTCAGCTTCACGGCTAAGGTAAGATTTCGGGATAAGCAACGGGAAATAGGCATTTACGTGACCGGTTTCCTTAAACATATCGTCCAACTGACGCTGCATTTTCTCCCAAATGGCGTATCCGTAAGGCTTGATAACCATACATCCACGCACAGGTGATTGTTCAGCCAAATCGGCCTTCACCACCAAGTCATTATACCACTGAGAATAATTCTCGCTTCTTTTGGTAAGTTCTTTCAATTCTACTGCCATGCTATATCGTTATTTTTGTTTTTCCTTTTTAAGAGTTTGCAAAATTAGTAAAAAAGCATGGGAAAGTACTAATGATTTAGCAAAAATATAGAGTCGAAAAATATAAAAATAACTTATTGATAACGATAATACCACCAATAGGTATCACCATATTCCCGCCGCATACGGTTTTTCTCTTCCACTGGTGATGAAAATTCCTTCTGACGGTTAAGAAACTCATCCAAACGCCGCACCATCAGCGTGTCTTTAACTTCTCTTCCATATCCAGGATGAGTCCGTTTATAAAGCACCAATGCCTCACGATAATAACGCGGCAATGTATCTTGCTCGAAACAATACATATCAACCGCCGATACAAATTTATCCAATTTCTTATCCAGCAGCAATGCACTCATATAATAATTCAAAGCGGTATGTCTACCTATTTCATCACGACAGATACGAGCCAAAAAGTCTACTGTCTCTTCTGCAACATGTGGTCTTACACCAAGATGAGCATACAAGCTATCGGCATTCAAGCGCAAAGTTTCCTGAGAATGAGGCGCAAACAAAAGCCCTTCCGCACCATAATATTGAGGGTATTCAAACAAATGCTCCCCCATGGTACCTTCCAAAGACATAGCATAGGCTCTAAGCACTGTCAATGTACGGGTTGTTTCCAAAGACTTTGCTCCTATCATCCGTGCAGCTTCATAATGATGATTACGGATAGCCTGCTCCACAGCCAGTTCATGATGAAAATTCACATTCGTATTTCCTATACCTACCGTCATCAGGCATAAAAGTGTCAAAATTGCTAAGTTAGAGTTTATTAAGCCCAATATAGAACCCTCTTGATTCAACCAGGAACGAAACACACGCCGTAAAGTATAGACAACACCTATATATATAAGCAAAAGCAACGGCAGCAGCCAAAACCATTTATCCTCTATGTTTCCTCCGTGGAAAATAGTCCGGTCCACATCCGTCAGCACTCCCAGCAACAGACAAGACGGGAAATAAGAAAGTGTTCGCACAGGGCCTTTTAATCCCATCAATCCATTGATTCCCCAACGGAATACCAATAAAACCACTGTAATGATGATAGCTCCTGCCAACGGAGAATAATGTGTCTTTCCTTGTGACAATGAATAATGCAATGCACCTACGACATCTTTCTGAAGCACAAAAAGATAGACAATACTAAAAATAGAGAAAAGAAGACCGCACGCAACCGTGAGGATGCGGGCGGCTCTTTTATAGGATAAGCTGTTGTTGCTGCTCATAAATTACTCTTTCACTTTTTTCAATACCACAGCCGAACGGGCAGGCAGATACAGTTTCAGCCATTCCTTTTTATCCTTCTTATAAAGAGGGTCGAAATTAGTGAAATGACGTATACTGTCATCAGCCAGACCATTGCCTCCGAAAGCTGTCGCATCCGTATTCAGTACCACATCATACGCCCCGACAGGCACTAGGAAACCATAGTCTGTAAATGACTTGGTAGGATTGAAATTAAATACAAAAATCAAATTCTTACGCCGGTAAGCCAACACTTGGTCACCATCGTTATGCCATACCTCAATCACTGGAGTATCCTGAATATTTTTCACACTTTCAATGAGGTGGACCATAGCTGAATCAAAATCGCCCAAGTAATGGTAACACAGGTTCTTATTATCAAAAAGTCCCCACTGACGACGGGCATATTTATGCGACCATCCGTTACCTTCACGTGGAAAATCAATCCATTCGGGATGCCCGAATTCATTACCCATAAAGTTCAAATATCCTCCATTGATGGTAGAGGCAGTAAGCAAACGAATCATCTTATGCAATGCGATGCCACGATGCACTGTATAATTTTCATCCCCTTTCTGGAAATGCCAATACATATCAGCATCTATCAGACGGAAAATAATAGTCTTATCGCCCACCAATGCCTGGTCATGGCTTTCGGCATACGAAATAGTCTTCTCGTCCTTACGTCTGTTGGTCACTTCCCAGAACATGCTGCTCGGTTTCCAGTCTTCATCAATCTTCTCCTTGATTGTTTTAATCCAATAATCCGGAATATTCATGGCCATACGGTAATCAAACCCATATCCACCATTTTGAATCGGTGCTGCCAACCCGGGCATACCCGAAACTTCTTCCGCAATGGTAATCGCTTTGGAATTTACCTGATGAATCAACTTGTTGGCCAATGTCAAATAACAAATCGCATTATCATCCTGATTCCCGTTAAAGTAATCCCCATAATTACAGAAAGCCTCTCCCAAGCCGTGGCTATAATACAACATAGATGTCACACCGTCAAAACGAAAACCGTCAAAACGGAACTCATCCATCCAATACTTACAATTGGACAGCAAGAAATGAATCACTTCATTCTTACCATAATCAAAGCATAAGGAATCCCATGCCGGATGTTCACGCCGGCCGCCCGGATAGAAGTATTGATTAGGATCACCGGCAAAATTGCCAAGTCCCTCCACTTCATTCTTCACGGCATGAGAGTGAACAATATCCATAATGACGGCAATTCCCATTCTATGCGCCGTATCAATCAATTCCTTCAATTCATCCGGTGTACCGAAACGGGATGACGGAGCGAAAAAGCTGGAAACATGATACCCGAAACTCCCATAATAAGGATGCTCCTGAATAGCCATAATCTGAATACAATTATATCCGGCTTCCGCTATACGCGGCAATATTTTCTCACGGAACTCATTATAAGTGCCTACCCTTTCTTCTTCCTGAGCCATACCGATATGACATTCATAAATCATCAAAGGATCAGTCTTTGCACGGAACACCTTCTTTCTAAACCGGTAAGGATTCTCCGGCTCCCAAACCTGTGCGCTGAATATCTTTGTCTGATCATCCTGTACCACACGGTTAGCCCATGCTGGTATACGTTCTCCTTCACCGCCATTCCAACGGACTTTCAGTTTATACAAATCACCATGCTTTATAGCACCGCTTTGTAATTCCACCTCCCATACGCCAGGAGAGTTCTTTACATGGTACATCCTATAATCGCCATGCTCTTTCCAGTCGTTGAAATCTCCGATAAGATAAATTTCCTTCGCATTCGGAGCCCATTCACGGAACACCCACCCTCTTCTGGTACGATGCAAGCCGAAATATAAATATCCGGTGGCAAAGTCCGACAAAGTTCCTTTGCCTCCGGTCAGTTCCAATTCTTTGTCTAATGCATGCTGATGGCGTCCTTCAATCGCTGCCGAATACGGTTCCAGCCAAGGATCACTTTCTATTATGCCTAATTTAGGAGTGGTATTTTCCATAATATGATTACTTGTTAGTTATTCTCTTTCAAACCAAAACTTTAACGATCACTTTTTTCACGCCGTCAGGAGACACTCCCGGAGCATGAGCATCCTGTGGAAAAAAGATGGCAAACATTCCCGGCTTTACAGGAATATAGCTTTCGGCAAGTCCCGGATAGAACGAGATATCCTTATCTGCATCATAGTCTGCTTCGGGAAGATCTTCACGGGCTGTATAACCCATCACTTCCACCCCTGACAGAGGAATCTGTATATCAATAAACTGATTATGAGTTTCTAATTTTGCTTCTTCTTTAGTTTTAGGCTTGGTCTGAGAAAAGTTTACTACCAGATCATCACCCTGTAATTTTACTTTTCCTAATTCCTGAGCGTTCAAGTCTGTAGCCTTCAGATATTCCATTGCTTTAGCGAACAAAGGATTCAATGAAGCGTACTTTTCTAAGTTTTCTAATCTGTCTACTACCATAATTATTTCATTTTAATGGTTAAAATATTGCTTTTATCATTCAAAGTCGTCTATTGTGAAATTTGTAAAATCAGCAAAACGCTTCAGTTGCTTGAAAACATCCTCTACTTTGTCCAACAGGTCAGGGGCAAGGAAAAACGCATCAGGCACCATATAAGCACAGGTATAATCCTTACATTTTAAATAATCAATATATTCAAAATCTTTCGGAAATCCTTTGGGAGCCGTTTTTAAGTGATTTTCTCCGATAACAGGAAAGTATTGCTTGAACGCAGGATCTTCCACAATTTCTCTGTATTCATCTATGTTGTCATAAATGGACTGGCGGACAGCTTTCAGCACTTTAGATTCCAGACACCAGCTTCCACCAGCAAGCATACAGTTATCATGCTCTATATGAACATAATATCCACAATGTTCTGATTTCTTTCCACGGGCGTTGATATAGCCGCCCAAGTGTATTTTATAAGGAGTCTTATCACTAGAAAAACGCGTGTCACGATAAATTCGGTATGTACAGTCCTTAGCTTGAATACCGACAATACTTTCGTCAAACAACGAAATACGGGCGATGATTGCTGTCAGTAATTCCTCAAACTCTTTTTGAGCTTTCAGATATTCATCCTTATGCTCCTGAAACCACTCCCGATTATTGTTTGTGGCCAGGTTTTTTAAAAATTGAAAGATAACAGATACATCCATGTTACATTATGTTCATGTGTTCACTTGACAAACTTACAAAATATATTTGTAACGAACTAGAAAAAAGCGAAGTATTTATTTTTTTCCCAAGACCTTGAGAAACCCATCATGCAGCTTTCCATTGGTAGCCAACACTTCATGACCGGAATAGAAATCTCCCCCTCCGCTGTAATCTGTCACTTTTCCACCGGCATTCATCAAGATTATCGAACCGGCCGCAATATCCCACGGTCCCAGCAGTCCTTCTATACGGGCTTCAAAGCGACCGGCAGCTACATAGCAAAGTTCTGCCGCAGCTGCTCCTTGCAGGCGCATACCTCCCACATTTCCATACAACTCGTGCACAATATGCTCCGCCAATGGCTTATACTTTTGCGAATCGTATGGAAAGCCTAACGCCACAAACGCTTCGTCCATATCAGAAACATCTGATACATGTATTTCTTTGTTGTTCAGATAAGAAGGCGCTCCTTTATAAGTCCAGTAAAGTTCATCGCGGCATACTTCATACACCACTCCAACCAGCAGTTCTTCTTTACTACGAAGGGCGATACTCACACAATAAGGAGCATTATTATGGATAAAATTGGTGGTTCCGTCCAGCGGGTCTACCAGCCAGCAATAGTTTTCCGTAGTCAGGCTGCCCGAACCTTCTTCGGCAATGAATCCTGCTTCGGGAAGCAATTCCCGAAGTTGAGCCACAATACGGCGTTCCGATTCTTTATCTACATACGATACATAGTCGTGAGCATTTTTCTTCTCTACCTTGCTACGGTCAAAACCGCTACGCTCTTTACGAAGAAAAGCACCCGCCCGGAGTGCTATTTCACGTACTTTCAACGTTATCTTCTCTAAATCCAACATTATATTCTTATTTTTGTTCCGCATCCAGCGTTCCAAACTTATAAACACCTTTACGGATTACATTTCCATTCTTGTCAGTCTCCACAAAAGCGCCGTGTTTCTTCCCTTGTTTGAAAAATCCGTCATAGCGTACTCCGTTCTTATCTTCAAGCACGCCTTTGCCGTCTTCCTTTCCTTTTACGAAATGGCCCTTATATTTGGTTCCGTCAGCCGTACGCAAAGTGCCTTCACCGTCGGCCATGTTGTTTTTCCATTCACCTTCATAGTCATCGCCGTTCGCCCAGATATAGTGTCCTTTACCGCTGCGCTGGTTATTCACCCACTGCCCTTCATACACAGCACCGTTGGCCCATGTAAAGGTTCCGGTCCCATGCTGCTCGCCGTTCTTGAACTGCCCTACATACTTGTCGCCATTCTTGTGTACATAAATTCCCTGCCCGGTACGTTCACCGTTTACGTAGTCACCTTCGTAACGGTCACCGCTATTAAAGTAATAAATACCTTTACCATGCTGCACGTCATCCTTCCAGTCGCCCACATACTTGTCACCGTTGACATAGTAAAATGTCCCCTTTCCGTCACGTGCGTCATCTTTCCACTCACCTTCATATTTTGACTGGTCGGGCCATACCATAACGCCCTGTCCGTTTTTCTTGTCTTCTTTCCATTCGCCCTCATATTTGGCTCCTGCTTTCCAGGTATAAGTACCCTTTCCGCTACGTTTGTCCTGAAACCAGTTACCTATATAAACATCTCCGTTATAATAATACATAGTGCCTTCACCCTGCTGATAGTCGGCAAACCACATACCTTCATACCGGTTATTATTCATAAAATAATAGGTTCCGCTGCCGTGTTGCTGATCCTGGAACCATTGCCCCACATACTTTTCTCCATCGTGAAACGTATATGTCCCGTTCCCCTCGCGTTTACCTTTTATATATTCCCCTTCGTAGGTATTTCCGTTCTTGTAGATTGTTTTTCCTTTACCGTTTGGTTTTCTACCTTTCAGCTCTCCGGTATATTCGCCCCCGTCTTTAAAAGTATAATTCCCGATTTTTATCTGAGCGGTGGCCAATGTACTGACCGATGCCAAAAGCAATAATATATATATGTATTTCTTCATTGGTTCGTTACTTATAATAGATAAGATTTACGCCAAAGATACGATTTTCTATCTTTGGACATGATAGGTTATTACACTTTTTTACCCGCAATGACCTCTATTAAGTTTTCTTTGCAGAAATACTTTTGAGCCAATATGCGTATTTCTTCTCTGGTGATTCCCCGGATGGCATCCAGCGAACGGATAAAGAAGCGTTCGTCCAGCCCTGCCGTTTCTATATAAATCCAGGCATCAGACAAAGAAAAAGGTCCCTCGTACGACCGGCATAAATCGCCCAGCATATAGTTCTTCACCATTTCCAATTCTTCTTGAGGAACGAGATCATTACACAATTTGTCCATCTCCCGATAAACTTCTGTTATGATAGAATTCACATATTCATTGGCCGCCTCGGTACTGACAGTCAGTATTCCCGTTCCCGGATAGGACACAATGCCTGCGCCGATACCGTATGTATATCCCTTGTCTTCACGGATATTGGACATCAGACGGCTTCCGAAATACCCTCCGAACAAAGTGACCATGACACGTGCCTTCAAAAAGTCCGGATGATGACGGTCCATTACGAAACATCCCATTTTCAAGGAACTTTGAAGTGCATCCTCACGTTCTATAAAGATACGCTTTTCTTTGGTGGTAACCGGAGGAACAAGCGTTGTCTTTGCTTTTTCCGTCACTTCCCCCCATTGTCCACTTCCCAAGTTATCTTCTATACAACGGATAATTTCCGATGTGACCTTTCCCGAAATATATACCGAACAATTACCCGAATGATAATATTTCCGATAAAACGAACGGAGCACCTCCGGGGTAATCCGGTCATAATCCTCCGCTACCGCATAGCGCCCGAAAGGATGCTCCGGACCGAACAAGGCTGTATTCAACTGCTTTCGGGCAATCATTTCCACCCGGGTGCTGTTCACCAGAAATTGCTGTTTGTTCGTATCGGCCACCACGGAAAGTTCCTTTGCCGGAAACGTAGGAGCCTTTATCATCTCGGATATGACGGCCAGCGTGCGGGCAAAATATTTATTCAGAGAGTAAAGTGTTATGAATCCATAGTTCACGGAAGAAGATAACTCCAGCCAGGCTCCGTAATAATCCAATCGCTCCGCAATCTGTGAAGACGTTAAATTTCCAGCTCCCTCACGCAGCATCCTATTGGCGAACATAGCCTGCAACGGCTGTTCCTGATTCCATTGTCCGCCTCCTATCAGAAGATCAAAACGTACAACATCCTCGGTTCCCGCATGAATGATATTCAGAGGCATCCCATTCTTCATCGTCCTCCTGTCGGGACGGGTTATACTGAATTCGCTTAGTTGGCGGATTGGCGGTGGGGTGGTTCTGTCCAGCATTTACTTCCCCTCCCTCTGTTTTAAAAATGCTTCGGCACGTGCCAGATCCTGAGGCGTATCAATGCCTATTGTCTCCACTTCACTGATTCCCACCTTAATAGTATAACCATTTTCCAGCCAACGAAGCTGCTCCAACGATTCAGCCAGCTCCAGCGAAGATTGTGGAAGCGAAGTTATTTCTTTCAGTACATCGGCCCGATAAGCATACAGACCGATATGTTTATAGTAAGTATGCCCTTTCAGCCAGCCTTCCTTCTCCGCGTTACGTTGGAAAGGAATGACGGAACGGCTGAAATACAAAGCATTCATATTCTTATTAACCACCACTTTCGGAGAATTTACATTCTCCAAAGCTTCAAACCCGTCTTCGGGAGTGAAAGGTTTCACCAAAGTCGCAATCTGTGTAGCCGAATCTTCAAAGCAAGCTTTCACAGCTTCAAGCTGTGATCTTTGAATAAAAGGTTCATCACCTTGAATATTTACAACCACATCATATCCTTGTCCTACTTTGGTATACGCTTCATAACAACGGTCTGTGCCACTTTTATGGTGAACGGAGGTCATGACCACTTTTCCGCCAAAAGCTTTTACGGCGGATTCAATGCGTTCATCGTCCGTCGCTACGTATGCTTCATCCAATATACCGGCTACTTGTTCATAGACTCTCTGAATCACAGGCTTGCCTCCCAAGATGGCCAAAGGTTTGGCCGGAAAACGTGTTGAGGCATATCTCGCAGGAATAATTCCAATAAATTTCATGGTACCATTTCTTTTATATATTCATGCAAAAGTAACAAAAACATTTCATACATTTGCACCATTAATGCAATAAATGTTATGGACGAACACCATTGTTTGCTTTGTATGGGCTCTAATACAAACCGTTACGCGCAACTCTCGGTTGCACGGGAAGCATTACGTGCCACATTTCCTGATATTCATTTCGGCGAGATGATGGAAACGGAAGCTGTTGGCAGCAGCTTTCACTCCCCTTTCAGCAATCAACTGGCCAAATTCAGCACAACGCTTTCACCCGATTCTGTTCATGATTTGTTTAAAGAATTGGAACGACGCTGCGGACGGATTCCTGAAGACAAGGCTCAAGGAGTAGTAAAACTGGATATTGACCTACTGGTCTTTGACAATAAGATATTGAAACCGGAAGATATGGAAAGAGAATATATCCGCCGTGGAATGTCTGTGCTTTTTTAGAATTTATACCTTTTATATATTAATCATTATTCACCTTGTGATAACCCGCCTCCATATCCCCCTACGGCAAACGATAGTGTTACTGAAAGGGCCAGCCTGACAGGTGGGAAAACAGCTAAGTATTTTCATTGGCAGACCTAAGGCTTTCTACCAGGAAGGCTAAGGCTTTCCGGCCGTTCTATTTCTATCTCCATAGGCTTTGGAGTTATCTCCATAACCTTTGGAGTTATCTCCGCAGCCTTTGGAGTTAACTCCATAAGCTTTGGAGATAGAACACAACAGGGAAAAAAGCCTTAACCTGCCAAGAAAAAGAGGTTAGCCTTCCTTGAAAAAACATTTAATAAAAACTAAAGAACACATTTTTTTCACTTCATCTGTTTGTTGTTTCCAATGATTCCTTATACATTTGCGTTTACTAACAATTCTGTTAAACAAATATGATAATATGAAAGAAGAAACGAGCAATACAGAACAATCCATACTAAAATCCGCTGAAAAAGAATTCCTTAAGAAAGGATTCTCCGGAAGCAAGACAACAGAAATAGCTAAGGAGGCTGGTGTAACCCATGCCATGCTGCATTATTATTTCCGTACAAAAGAGAATCTGTTCAACAAAGTATTTGAAGAAAAAGCCAAGCAACTGGCCGATACATTCCTTTCTCGTGTAGATGAGTCATTGCCTTTTTTGGAGAAAATAAAATGTTTCATTGAAGCACACTTCGACCTTTTGACTGCTAATCCCGAACTACCTTTATTTATATACAGGGAGATTCTGACCAATGAATGCGGAAAAGAAATTTGCCGTAAAACCTTGTTCCCTAATTTCCGGTTAGCAATCAGTCTGCTCGACCGGTCACTGCAAGAGGAAATAAAGAAAGGCACAGTACGCCCCGTCAAAGCGGAAGATTTAATGGTCAGCGCCATTTCACTCAATATCTTCGTCTTTGTGGCAAACCCACTGATACAATTGTTTGTGGAAGAAAAAGGTGAAGAATATCATCAATATATGGAACGCAGAAAACAAGAAAATGTAGAAATCATATTAAGCAGATTAAGAAAATGAAAAGGTTATTCATTCTCACAACCTTTCTTCTTGGCATCAGTCCCATTTGTTTGAATGCACAGGAACTCACGCTGGAAGAGTGTCAGCAGCAAGCCCGGGCACATTATCCGCTGATTAAACGATACGGGCTGATTGAAAAGACGAAAGAATACAATATCTCTAACGCTGACAAGGGTTATCTGCCGCAAGTTTCATTATCCGCCAAAGCCAGTTATCAATCGGATGTAACGGAAATACCCGTTGACCTACCCGGAATTGATATTCGCGGTATGCGCAAGGATCAATACCAAGCCATGCTGCAACTGGACCAAGTGGTATGGGACGGTGGTAACATCCGGGCACGGAAAGAGGTAACCCGTGCCACATCCGAAGTGGACAAACAGAAACTGGAAGTGGACATGTATGCCATCAACGAACGGGTAAACCAACTTTTTTTTGGTATCCTGTTATTGAAAGAACAATTGAAGCAAAACCAGCTTATGCAGAAAGAATTACAAAGGAATTATGACAACGTTACAGCGTATGTAAAGAATGGTATTGCCAATCAAGCTGATTTGGATGCTGTAAAAGTGGAACAATTGAACAACATACAGCAACGTCATACTCTGGAAGCCACATATCGTGCTTACAGCGAGATGTTGAAGATCATGATTAACCACCCTACTCCTTTAACCGGGAACACACTAAAGAAACCAGATGTAAATGCCTTATTATATAAAGGAGAAGCCTATTCTGCAGAATTCATCCGACGTCCGGAACTTAACTTGTTTGCGGCACAAAATCAGCAACTGGAGGCGCAACGTAAACAACTTACCGCCAAGAACCTGCCTAGGTTAGGCGTATTTGTACAAGGAGCATACGGCAACCCGGGACTGAATATGCTGAAAAATGAATTTTCGGCCTATTACGTAGCAGGCGTACGCCTTTCCTGGAACTTCAGTAACCTATATACTCGTAAGAATGAATCTCGCCAATTAATACTGAATCAACAAGATGTGAACGTACAGAAAGAAACGTTTTTGTTTAACACTCATCTGGAAATCACTCAAAACAACAGTGAAATTAAGAAACTGACGGAACTGATGAAGAACGATGAGGAGATTATCACCCTACGTAACAACATTAAAAAATCAGCCCAAGCAAAAGTCGCCAACGGAACACTGACCGTTACAGAAATGCTACGTGAAGTAACAGCCGAGAACATTGCCAGGCAGAATAAGATTCTGCATGAAATTCAGTTATTATCAGCCATTTACGAATTAAAATATACAACAAACCAATATGAGAACAAATAAATATATCTTGCTTGCCGCCACTCTGTTCGGTTTATCCTCTTGCGGAAACAAGAAAGGCGACTATGATGCATCAGGCACATTTGAAGCTACCGAAGTAATTGTATCCTCCGAAGCCAATGGCAAGATCATGCAATTCAATATAGAAGAAGGACAGTTATTAAAGGCCGATGAAGAAGTGGGGTGTATAGATACCTTACAACTCTATTTGAAAAAGATGCAGTTACTGGCCAGCGGTAAAGCGATAGCCAGCAAAAGCACGGACATCAATAAACAGATAGCTGCCACAAAAGAACAAATCGGCAAAGCCGAATATGAAAGAAAACGCACAGAAAACTTGCTGAAGGAAAATGCCGCCACCCAAAAACAAATAGATGATATTAACTCCCAGATTGCCGTTCTGAAAAAACAGTTGGAAGCACAGATCTCTACGCTTCAACGCGGCAATGCCAGTATCACAGAAGAAAGCTCGGCCTACGAAATACAAGTAGCCCAACTGGATGACCAGCTTCGCAAATGTCACATTACCAGTCCGATTTGCGGAACAGTACTGGCCAAATATGCCGAAGCCGGGGAACTGGCCACGCAAGGAAAACCTTTATTTAAAGTGGCGGATGTGCAACATCTTTTTTTACGCGCCTATATCACCGCCGATCAATTATCTCAACTGAAATTAGGAGATAAAGTAAAAGTGTTTTCTGATTTAGGAGAAGATGACCGCCGGGAATACGAAGGGACAATCACCTGGATTTCAGACAAATCGGAATTCACCCCTAAAACAATCCAGACACGTGACGAACGCGCCAATCTGGTATACGCCACAAAAATAGCAGTAAAGAATGACGGATACATCAAGATAGGCATGTACGGAGAAATGAAGAAATAAATAAGACAATGGATTATATCGTTTCTGTCAAAGGAGTTAGCAAAAGTTACGGTGAAGTTCAAGCCCTGAAAGATGTATGCTTTGAGGTGAAACCGGGAGAAATCTTCGGGCTTATCGGACCGGACGGTGCAGGAAAGACTACTCTTTTCCGCATTCTCACCACACTGGTGCTAGCCGATGAAGGGAAAGCGGAAGTCTGCGGGCAGGATGTGGTGAAGAATTACAAAGAGATACGCCGGCAGGCAGGATATATGCCGGGACGTTTTTCCTTATACCAGGATTTGTCCGTAGAAGAGAATCTCACTTTCTTTGCCACGCTTTTCAATACCACTATCCGGGAGAACTACGCATTGGTAAAGGATATCTACCAACAAATAGAACCTTTCAAACACCGGCGTGCCGGAAAACTATCCGGCGGCATGAAACAAAAACTGGCTCTGAGTTGTGCACTGGTTCACAGGCCTTCCATTCTGTTCTTGGACGAACCTACCACCGGTGTGGACCCTGTATCCAGAAAGGAGTTCTGGGACATGCTGCTGAAATTGAAACAAGAAGGTCTTACCATCATTGCGGCAACGCCTTACCTGAACGAGATGAAATGCTGTGACCGTATTGCATTTATTCGTGAAGGAAAGATTCAAGGCATTGACACTCCGGACCGTATTCTTCAACAGTTCAGTTCGGTCCTTTCTCCTGAAAGGCTGTCTTTTAATGAACCGCAAGTCACCGGACGATACGCCATAGAGGTAGAAGGCTTGACCAAACAATTCGGCAACTTCACTGCAGTGGACCATATCTCATTCAAAGTGAAACAGGGAGAGATTTTTGGTTTCCTAGGTGCTAATGGCGCCGGAAAAACAACAGCCATGCGCATGTTATGCGGTTTATCACAACCTACCGGGGGAAAAGGTACAGTAGCGGGCTTTGACATAGCCACGCAATACGAGCAGGTTAAAAAAAAGATCGGATATATGAGCCAGAAGTTCTCACTGTATGAAGATTTAAAAGTATGGGAAAACATCCGGCTATATGCAGGGATTTATGGAATGAGCGACAAGGAGATCGCTGAGAAAACAGACAAGGTGCTGGAACAATTAGGACTCTTGAATGAGAAAAACACATTGGTCCGGTCACTTCCCTTGGGATGGAAACAAAAGCTGGCTTTCTCGGTAGCTATTTTCCATGAGCCGAAGATCGTTTTTCTGGATGAACCGACAGGAGGGGTAGACCCTGCCACACGCCGGCAGTTCTGGGAATTGATTTATCAGGCGGCAGAACGGGGAATCACCGTCTTCGTTACCACCCACTATATGGATGAAGCGGAATACTGTAACCGGATTTCAATGATGGTGGATGGAAAAATCGAAGCGCTGGACACCCCACAACGGTTAAAAGAACGGTTCCATGCCCAAGATATGGATGAAGTATTCAGACAATTGGCACGCAAGGCCGTAAGAAGTTGAAAAAGAGATAGAGAAAAAGAGAATGAAACAATTTATATCATTTGTGCGAAAAGAATTCTATCACATTTTCCGGGACCGCCGGACGATGCTGATATTACTAGGTATGCCTGTCGTACAAATTATTCTTTTCGGTTTTGCCATCACCACCGAAGTAAAGAATGTAAAAGTAGCCGTGCTAGATTTCTCAAAAGATGTATCCACCCGGCAAATCATCGACAAACTGGATGCCAGTGACTATTTCAATGTCAACAAGATGCTATATGACAACGACGAGATAGAGGAAACACTCCGGAAAAGCAGTTCAGACCTGGTCATTGTGTTTGAGGCCGGTTTCGATAACAATCTGCGGCATACCGGTAAAGCCCGAGTACAACTGATAGCCGATGCCACCGATCCCAACAATGCTACCATACTGACCTCTTACGCATCCAATATTATTGCAGATTATCAGCAAAGCCGGATCATGCAACAACAATCACCCATACAGATTATCCCCCAAATAAAGTTATTGTACAATCCGGGTATGCAAAGTGCCTACAATTTTGTGCCGGGAGTAATGGGATTGATTTTAATGTTGATATGCGCCATGATGACTTCCATCTCTATTGTCCGTGAAAAAGAAACCGGTACGATGGAAGTATTGCTGGTATCTCCCGTACGTCCGCTATGGATGATTATAGCCAAAATGGTACCTTACTTTGTGCTGTCATGCGTCAATCTGGTCACAATTCTGCTGCTGTCTGTTTATGTATTACATGTTCCGGTAGCAGGCAGTCTTTTTTCGTTGGCTTTGCTCTCATGGATCTTCATCGTAGTATCTCTGCTGTTGGGATTATTGGTTTCCACTATCGCCCGTACCCAAGTGGAAGCCATGCTGTTTTCGGGAATGGTACTGATGATGCCTACCGTTCTACTTTCCGGCATGATATTCCCCATCGAGAATATGCCTCTTCCTTTACAGCTGATTTCAAATGTCATCCCTGCCAGATGGTATATTGTCGGAATCAAGAAAATCATGATTGAAGGATTGAGTATCAGTTATGCACAGGGAGAAATGGGTATACTTATGCTGATGGCTGTTATCCTTTTACTCATCAGCCTAAAAAAGTTTAACAAACGATTAGAATAAGTTCCGGAAGATATGATAAAGTATTTATTAGAAAAAGAATTCAAGCAACTGCTGCGCAACCCGATGCTTCCGCGGATACTGCTCGTATTTCCCTGCATCATCCTGCTGGTGTTGCCTTGGGCCGCAAACTTTGAAATCAAGAATATGAATCTCAGCGTAGTGGATAATGACCGCAGTCCCTATTCCACCCGACTGGTTCAGAAGGTGGGAGCTTCCGAATATTTTCATCTGGTAGATGTTTCAAACAGTTACCAGGAAGCGATGCAATGCATTGAAAAAGGAGATGCTGACCTCATTTTGGAAATCCCGCCACACTTCGAACGCGATTTGCTGAAAACCGGTGTAGCAAAAGTACTGGTTTCAGCCAACACCGTAAACGGAACGAAAGGAACTTTAGGAAGTTCCTACCTCAGTAATATAGTGAATGCCTATGCCACTGAAATCCGGGCTTCCCATTCCGGCTCTATTTCTCCCTCCCCGGTGATAAACATAGATACCCAAGGACGTTTCAACCCCTATCTGGATTATAAGGTATTTATGGTTCCGGCACTGATGGCACAATTGTTGATGATGTTATGCGGCTTTCTGCCTGCTCTTAATATTGTGAGTGAAAAAGAATTCGGAACCATCGAACAAATCAATGTGACTCCTGTAAGCAAATTCACTTTCATTCTGGCCAAGCTGATTCCTTACTGGATAGCCGGCATACTGATCCTCACAATCGGTATCATTCTGGCATGGTTAGTTTATGGTCTGGTTCCGGCCGGTCATTTATGGCTGCTTTATTTCTTTGCATTATTATTCATTATCGTTATCTCGGGCATGGGGCTGGTAGTTTCCAACTATTCCCAAACCATGCAGCAGGCCATGTTTGTCATGTTTTTCTTTGTGATTATCATCATGCTGATGAGCGGGTTGTTTACTCCCATCAACAGTATGCCCGAATGGGCACAAACCATAACCATTGCCAATCCTTTGAAGTACTTCATACAGGTAACACGTATGGTTTACCTGAAAGGAAGCGGATTCAGTGACCTGATTATGCAATTTATCGCCTTGTTCCTTATGGCCATCGCTTTGAACGGTTGGGCGGTATTCAGCTACAAAAAGAATTCATAACAGATAAATCGGAACATTTACTTGTTTATCATTGTTAATATCAGTAGCTTAGCAATCTGTTGCTAACCTGATTTTTAATTATCAAAAAGAAAAAAGTTATGAAATTCTTTATTGACACAGCCAACCTGGCACAAATCCGCGAAGCAAATGCATTGGGCGTACTGGATGGTGTAACCACAAATCCGTCTTTAATGGCCAAAGAAGGCATTAAAGGAGTTGAGAACCAACATAAGCATTACATTGAAATATGTAATATAGTGGATGGAGATGTCAGTGCCGAAGTGATTGCTACCGATTATGAAGGAATGATTCGTGAAGGCGAAGAACTTGCCGCCCTTAACCCACACATTGTAGTAAAAGTTCCTTGTATTGAGGACGGCATCAAAGCTATCAAATATTTCAGTAATAAAGGAATCCACACTAATTGTACACTGGTTTTCTCTGCCGGACAGGCATTACTTGCGGCAAAGGCGGGGGCTACCTATGTATCTCCATTTGTCGGCAGACTGGATGATATTTGTAATGACGGTGTAGGACTGGTTGCACAAATTGTAGAATTGTACCAAACTTATGACTACAAGACACAAGTTCTTGCCGCCTCCATCCGAAACACCTTACATATATTACAATGTGCGGAAGTGGGAGCAGATGTAGTAACCTGCCCGTTATCCGCCATTAAAGGCCTTCTAAACCATCCATTGACAGATATAGGATTAGAAAAATTCCTGGCCGATTATAAAAAGGTAAACGGATAATAAAAAACGTTCCCTCGCCAATCCAAAGGTGGGGGAATTTGTTTTCCAGACATTATTTAAATTTCAAATATCCTATGCGAGTATATTTAATTCCTTTACTCTCATAATGAGAAAGGACTTTGGCCGATTTAATATATAGACTTTCATGAGGATTGATTTTCTTTGTATAGCAGCTCAGCATCTCCGGTGACATACTGGAAGCAGCTGCCTTTATGATAAAAGTATAACGATTACCATCAGCATCAGCAGCAAGTACACTCTGATCTACATAGTATCCAGTCGTTTTATAAGCATCTAGTTGTAATCTTGTCCCCAGGACTTCCAGATGTAAATCGGTCAGCCTTTCTCCCGGCTGACCGATAAAACGACTCCCAGCCGGCAAATGATGTTTTCTGATGACCGTTTCATAATGAACTGTGGCAAAAGCCTTTGCCAATACTGCTAACTTTTTGTCTCTGGGGTTACGGGCTTCAAACTTATGTGCCAACCAAAGCACATAGTTAGGATCAATATAATATACTTCCGCCAACCTTTTTCCACGATACTTCCCAAATGCAACTATATCTTCGGACAGACCATAATAAGGTTCAAAGAAAGTGTTATCCTTCACTTTCAGCAGGACATTGCAATTCTGCAAATACTGAAAAGCACGCTCTGCCGCATCATTAAATGTAACTGCCAACGACTGAATAAACAGAGGAGAGTAAGTATTATCCGGAAATATACGCCATAAAGCATAATACGAACGATAAGGAGTGGAAACACTGATTGCATAAAATCCCGCATCTTCTCTACGGCCTTTATTGAAGTTGTCTATCTTTTGAAAAACTCTCTCGGCCATAACGCTAGTGATCTGATATAGGGTTACATCTCTATCCATAGTTACCTCCTATCTTTATAAGGTAAAGATTTTCTTTTCGTAAATATAGCATTTTTCGATGAAAGGACAAGGGTTTTCACCATTTTTACATAAATTATTTTCTATAATATAAACTGCCGTGTGAACAGGAAAAGTAATAGTTCATAAAAGTATATATAGAAAAAAGTCTGCTTGCTTTCCTTCTTGCAAACAGACTTTGTACTTATAAATCTAATCTTCTAATTACTCAAATATATTGTCCAATCCTCCGGTTTCTTCTACCGAAGTTTCATCTATCAAAGTATCCTTGCAAGGATCAAAGTCATCAGGAATATTGAATTTCTCGTCCTGAGAGTATCCCAAGCTCTTGTCCTTATAGACTTTCTGCATATAAAGCCCCCAGATAGGAAGTGCCATAGCAGCCCCCTGCCCGTCCACCATCGTATCAAAGTGAATATCACGCTCTTCACCACCTACCCATACACCGGATACCAATGAAGGGGTGAATCCCATGAACCAACCGTCAGAATTACGGTTGGTTGTACCTGTCTTTCCTCCCATATCGGCAGTAATACCATATAGACGGCGTACACGCCCACCCGTACCTTCATTGATGACCGCACGCAGCATGACCAACATTTTATAAGCACTTGTTTCACTAATCACCTCATCCATTTGTGGAGTGAAATTCGCCAACACATTTCCTTCATTATCCTCAATACGGGTTACAAAAACAGGCGCTGTACGAATACCCCGATTAGCAAATGCCGAATAAGCACTGACCATTTCTCCTACAGAAATCTCACAAGGGCCTAAACAAAGTGAAACCACCGGATCTATCTGTTTATTTTGTACACCAAATGAATGAATCAGACGAACTAGCTGATAAGGATTCAGTTTCCCCATCAAATAAGCCGTTACCCAGTTATCAGAATTTGCCAAGCCCCATTTGATGGTAACCATCTCTCCGTAACGCTTCTTGCTGGCATTACGCGGTGACCATGGACGGCCATTTTCATCTATCAAGGTCTGCTCTACATGGCGCACCTGGTCACAGGGAGAAAAACCGTTCTCCATAGCTAAAGTATATACATAAGGTTTAATAGTAGAACCCACCTGGCGACGGCCTACCATCGCCATATCATACTGGAAATAATTATAGTTGGGTCCTCCCACATATGCTTTTACATGACCGGTCAACGGATCCATAGACATGAATCCCGCTCTAAGGAAGAACTTATAGTATTTCAAAGAATCCATCGGAGTCATAATGGTATCCTTTTCCCCCTCGTATGAGAATACGGACATTTCATATTTAGTATTGAACGCTTTCTTTATTTCTGCTTCCGAACACCCTGCCTCTTTCATGATACGATAACGGTCAGTCTGCTTCATGGCCCTGGTCATGATAGAATTCACTTCTGCCTCTGTCAGCTGATTCGTAAACGGAGCCGTTTTCTTTTTCCGTTTTTCCTTGAAGAAGCGGGGTTGCAAATACTGCGCCACATGTTCGTAAACAGCTTCCTCAGCATATTTTTGCATACGTGAGTCGATAGTGGTATAAATCTTCAGACCATCCGTATAGATATTATAATTAGTACCATCTTTCTTCTTGTTTTTAGCACACCAACCGAAAAGAGGATTTGTCTTCCAAGCCAATGAATCCTCATAATATTTCTGCATCTGCCATCCGCGGTAGTCACTTTTCTTCGGTTCTTTAGCCGTCATCACTCCACGCAGATATTCACGGAAGTAAGTAGCCAGTCCTTCCTTATGATCTACACGACGATATTTCAAGACCAATGGCAATGCCTTTAATGAATCAGCTTCCGCATCAGTCAGGTAACCTGCTTTGCGCATCTGGTCAAGAACGACATTCCGGCGTCCGCGTGAACGTTCATTAAAACGTTTCGGATTATAAAGTGAAGGATTCTTACACATACCTACCAAGGTAGCCGCTTCCTCAATGTTCAGGTCTTTCGGCTCTTTTGAAAAATATGTATTGGCAGCTGTCTTGATACCGACTGCATTATTCAGAAAATCAAATTTATTAAGATACATGGTCAGAATCTCTTCTTTTGTATAATAACGTTCCAACTGAACAGCAATCACCCATTCGATAGGTTTCTGCAACAAACGCTCCATCACATTATCCGCCGTAGGTGAATAGAACTGCTTTGCCAACTGCTGAGTGATGGTGCTACCCCCACCGGCATTCTTCTGCATCATCACCCCCCGTTTCACCAAAGCGCGGATAAACGCACGGGCGTCAATGCCGGAATGTTCTGCAAAACGTTCATCTTCGGTAGCAATCAGTGCATGAATCAGATTCGGTGAAAGCTGGTCATAACCCACAAATACGCGGTTCTCCTTACTAAGTGACCAAGTGCCCAGCATCTTGCCATCATCGGATATAATCTCGGTTGCAAACTTTAAATTCGGATTTTCCAACTCTTCAATGGGGGGTACATATCCAATCCATCCTTTTGCTATCGCGGTGAATATGAACGCTATAACCAACAGTATGCCGACTACAAGAGCCCAAAGCACATATATAAATTTCTTCCTCATGACGTTTTCTAGTAATTAACGATGCAAAAGTAAGGAAAAACTTTGAGATAGAATGTGTTTCTAACAAAGTTCAACGAAATATCTTTTAAATCTTCGCTCATTTATTTTTTTTTCATACCTTTACACTCCGTATAAGTTGTAATTATAAATACAAGCCAAAATGGAAAATAGAAGTTTAGTTACTATTGCCGAACACTCGAAAGAGAAAATCCTCTACCTCCTGGAGATGGCAAAAGAGTTTGAAAAGAAGCCTAACCGTAAAATTTTGGATGGCAGAGTAGTCGCCACTCTTTTCTTCGAACCCTCCACCCGTACACGACTCAGTTTTGAAACCGCAGCAAACAGATTGGGAGCACGCGTCATTGGATTTACCGATCCTAAAGTGACCAGTTCCTCAAAAGGAGAAACATTGAAAGATACGATCATGATGGTAAGCAATTACGCTGACATTATTGTAATGCGCCATTTTTTGGAAGGTGCTGCAAGATATGCCAGTGAAGTTGCCCCGGTACCTATAGTCAATGCCGGAGACGGAGCTAATCAACATCCGTCACAAACTATGCTAGACCTCTACTCCATATACAAAACACAGGGAACGCTTGAGAATCTGAACATTTATTTGGTAGGCGACTTGAAATACGGACGCACCGTCCATTCTCTGCTGATGGCTATGCGTCACTTCAATCCCACTTTCCACTTCATTGCTCCTGAAGAGCTGAAAATGCCGGAAGAATATAAAATATACTGCAAGGAGCACAATATTAAATACAAAGAATATACAGACTTTAACGAAGAAACGATCGCAGATGCCGATATTCTTTACATGACCCGTGTACAGCGCGAACGTTTCACCGACCTGATGGAATATGAACGTGTAAAAGATGTATATATATTAAGGAATAAGATGCTGGAGCATACCCGCCCCAATCTGCGTATCCTGCACCCTCTGCCCCGCGTCAACGAAATAGCTTACGATGTGGATGAGAATCCGAAAGCTTACTATTTCCAGCAGGCACAAAACGGACTTTATGCGCGCCAGGCCATCCTTTGTGATGTATTGGGCATAACCTTGGACGATGTTATAGAAGATGCAAAAAAGTAAAAAACAAAAATGAAGATGAGCGATAATAAACAAGCATTGCAGGTAGCCGCTTTGAAAAACGGCACTGTTATAGACCATATACCTTCCGATAAATTGTTTACTGTAGTCGCCCTATTGGGATTACAGGATTCAGACTCTAACATAACCATCGGAAACAACTTCGAGAGCAAAAAGCTAGGTAAAAAAGGAATTATCAAGGTGGCCGACCGCTTTTTTACTGATGAGGAAATAAGCCGCCTTTCCGTAGTAGCCCCGAATGTGAAACTGAACATTATCCGTGACTATGAGGTGGTAGAAAAGAAACAAGTCCTGATGCCTCAGGAATTACGTGGCATTGTAAAATGTGCCAATCCCAAGTGTATCACCAATAATGAACCGATGATCACTTTATTCCATGTAATCGACAAGGAACACGGCATCTTAAAATGCCACTATTGCGAGAAGGAACAAAGCAAGGAAGGTATTAAGCTGATTTAATCATTATGAAACAAGACTGGAAACCGGGAACAATGATTTATCCCCTTCCGGCCCTATTGGTCAGTTGTGGGAGTACAGAAGAAGAATATAACATTATCACAGTGGCATGGGCAGGTACTATTTGTACCAACCCCGCCATGTGTTATATATCCGTACGTCCGGAGCGTCATTCCTATCCCATCTTGAAACGAAACATGGAATTCGTCATCAATCTTACAACTAAAGAGATGGCATTTGCCACCGACTGGTGCGGAGTGCGTTCAGGCAAAGATTATAATAAATTCGAAGAAATGAAGCTGACTCCGGGAAAAGCGAAAATAGTCAATGCTCCTATTATTGAGGAATCTCCACTCTGTATAGAATGTAGGGTAAAAGAAATTATCTCACTAGGATCTCATGATATGTTTATTGCCGATGTGGTAAATGTGAAAGCTGATGACAAATACCTGAACGGAGAAACAGGAAAATTCGAATTATCCCAAGCTAATCCGCTGGTATATGTTCATGGCGGCTATTTTGAGCTGGGACCGAAAATCGGAAAGTTCGGCTGGTCTGTAGAAAAGAACAGGATGCGGACCAAAGAAAAAGCCTAAAGACACCTCATGAAGAAACTCCTTTTATTGATCGCTTTATTGCTCCTCACCTTATCCGTTCCGGTACGAGGAGAGAAGAAAGGTTTGCAAGAAGAGCCTAAAATCAATGTGGGAATAAAAGGAGGCTTCAATTCTTCCATGTACTTTACCAGCAGGCTGGAGTTAGACGGAGAACGTATGGAAGATGTGCAAAATAATTATAAGGTAGGCTATTTCGCCGCCCTATTTTTCCGGGTACACATGAAAAGACACTTCATCCAACCCGAAATTATGTATAATGTCTATAAAGGTGAAATAGCTTTCAATAAGAATCAGAATAATGAAAATACCCTTCCCGAATTTGCCAAACTGAACAGCACAATTCATTCTTTGGAATTACCTATACTATATGGCTATAGTTTCGTAAAAAGCCGTCCTTACGGCATGGCACTTTTTATCGGCCCCAAATTAGAATATGTATGGAAACATAAGACTGATGAAGAGTTTGAAGGGTTCGGGCATTCCGGCATAAAAGAAGAATTACGCCCTATCAATATAAGTTCCGTTATCGGATTAGGCGTGAATATTGCAAATATATTCTTCGATTTCCGGTATGAAATCGGACTAACCAATATATCCAAATCAATCACTTACGAAAAGAATATAGATGGAGTCATATTTCAGGAAAAAGGTATCTTCATCAATCGTCATCGCAATGTATTAAGTTTCTCTCTAGGAGTTATTTTTTAAGCAGTCATACTCCTCCGTAAGAATTCCGACATCTATCATAATATTACATTCTGAAGAGTTTTCCACCAAAGAATAGAACTGAGGATCAACTATTTCCGGCATTTGACTTCCTATGAAACGACAAAAAGAAAGTCACACGTGTTTTTTCTGTAATTCCACTAAAGATTTTCTTCTAAATAATTTCCTTATATTCTAAAATTACTTAACTTTGTGAACTCAGAATCGAATATCGCACATAAACTTATTATAAAAAGAAATGAAAAGAGACGATTTGATTTTCGACATTATCGAAAAAGAGCATCAACGCCAGCTCAAAGGTATCGAGCTGATCGCATCCGAAAACTTTGTTAGTGACCAAGTAATGCAAGCTATGGGTTCTTGCCTTACCAACAAGTATGCTGAAGGGTATCCCGGCAAGCGCTACTATGGCGGTTGCGAAGTGGTAGACCAGAGCGAACAAATCGCTATCGACAGACTGAAACAAATCTTCGGCGCAGAATGGGCTAACGTACAACCTCACTCAGGAGCACAGGCTAATGCTGCCGTATTCTTGGCCGTTTTAAATCCGGGTGATAAATTCATGGGATTAAATCTGGCTCATGGTGGCCACCTGTCACATGGTTCATTGGTTAACACATCCGGCATTATCTATACTCCATGTGAATACAATCTGAACAAGGAAACAGGACGTGTGGATTACGACCAGATGGAAGAAATCGCATTACGTGAAAAACCGAAAATGATTATTGGTGGCGGTTCAGCATATTCTCGTGAATGGGACTACAAACGTATGCGCGAAATCGCAGATAAAATAGGAGCTATCCTGATGATCGATATGGCTCATCCTGCAGGTCTGATTGCTGCCGGACTGCTGGATAATCCGGTTAAATACGCTCATATCGTTACTTCAACAACGCATAAGACCCTTCGCGGTCCTCGTGGCGGTGTTATCATGATGGGCAAAGATTTCCCTAATCCATGGGGCAAGAAAACTCCGAAAGGCGAAATCAAGATGATGTCACAACTTTTGGATTCTGCTGTATTCCCTGGTATACAAGGTGGTCCGTTGGAACATGTCATTGCAGCCAAAGCTGTTGCATTCGGTGAATGTTTACAGCCGGAATACAAAGAATATCAAACACAAGTAAAAAAGAATGCAGCCGTATTGGCACAGGCTCTGATTGACCGTGGTTTTACGATCGTTTCTGGTGGTACAGACAACCACTCCATGCTGGTAGACCTTCGCACCAAATACCCTGATCTGACAGGCAAAGTAGCAGAAAAAGCATTGGTTGCTGCTGATATCACTGTAAACAAGAATATGGTCCCATTTGACAGCCGTTCTGCTTTCCAAACTTCAGGTATCCGTTTGGGAACTCCTGCCATCACAACTCGTGGCGCAAAAGAAGACTTGATGTTGGAAATCGCCGAAATGATTGAAACTGTTCTTTCAAACGTAGACAATGAAGAAGTGATTGCACAAGTTCGTGCACGCGTAAACGAAACAATGAAGAAATATCCTATTTTCGCTTACTAATTAACGACTTCTATCAATATACTCATAAAAAACTTTGGAGTTTTTTGAAAAAGCTTTATCCTTCTTCAAGAACTTCAAAGTTTTTTTATGAAACATCCAGACCATTTAAAAAGAGTAATAGAAAAGTATTTTTATCAGCAGTCCCCACAGAAATCAGTATAAATTTCTACCTTTGCAGACAATTTATCCGTTAATGACGAATGAAAGGAACTAAGAATCTGACTCAAGGCCCTATCCTGAAGCAATTGTTTACTTTGGCAATGCCCATTATGGCCACTTCATTCATACAGATGGCATATAGCCTGACCGACATGGCCTGGGTAGGAAGAATAGGAAGTGAGGCAATAGCCGCTGTAGGTTCAGTGGGTATTCTTACATGGATGTCCACATCTATCTCCCTGCTGAACAAAGTTGGTTCGGAAGTCAGCGTAGGACAAGCCATCGGGGCACAAAACGAACAAGCTACCCGTGCGTTCGCATCACATAATCTTACCTTGTCCTTACTTATATCATTAAGCTGGGGAGCATTGTTATTTATCTTTGCCACCCCTATTATCAGTATCTATGAACTGGAACCTCATATAGCCAAGATGGCTGTGGAATATCTACGGATTATAGCAACTGCCTTTCCATTCGTCTTTTTATCAGCTGCCTTTACAGGGATATTCAATGCCGCCGGACGAAGCAAAATACCTTTTTCCATTAACGGTATCGGACTGATTACAAATATGATACTAGATCCTCTTTTTATCTTTGGTTTAAACTGGGGAACTACGGGAGCCGCAATTGCCACTTGGCTGGCCGAAGCTACGGTATGCATACTGTTTATCTATCAATTGAAACAAAAGAAAATATTATGGGATGACTTTCGGTTATTTACTACACTAAAAAAACAATATACACACCACATCTTGAAAATAGGATTACCAGTAGCGGTACTCAATACATTATTCGCTTTCGTCAATATGTTTCTCGGAAGGACCGCAACAGAGCAAGGTGGTCATTTAGGGCTGATGGCACTCACTACCGGAGGACAAATCGAAGCTATCACCTGGAACACCTCCCAAGGATTTTCTACAGCTCTCAGTGCTTTTGTAGCTCAGAACTATGCAGCACGGCAAATCTCCCGTGTACTGAAAGCCTATCGCACCACTTTATGGATGACATTTATATTCGGATCTTTCTGCACATTTCTTTTTATATGTTACGGAAACGAAATATTTTCTATCTTTGTTCCTGAAAAAGCGGCGTATGAAACCGGTGGCGTATTTCTACGTATCGACGGATACTCGCAACTATTTATGATGCTGGAAATTACCATACAGGGCGTTTTTTATGGAATGGGGCGCACCATGCCTCCTGCCGTAATCAGTGTCACCTGTAACTATCTGCGCATCCCGATGGCATTATTGTTTGTATCATGGGGCTGGGGTTTGCCGGGTATTTGGTGGAGCATAAGCATCACTAGCACTATGAAAGGAATTATTTGTCTGATCTGGTTTATACTTATCAAGAAGAAAGCTTTAAATTATCAGGCTGTTTAATGAACAATTTTTGCATTAAGTCATTAATATATTAAAATGAACATGATTATGAAAAAGACTAAAATTATGGCTTTATTACTGAGTGCAACACTAGTATTCAGTGGATGTGGTAACATGAATAATACCGCTAAAGGCGGTCTGATCGGTGGCGGTGGTGGCGCAGCTTTGGGAGCAATTATCGGCGGAATAGCCGGACATGGTAAAGGTGCGGCTATTGGTGCGGCAGTAGGTGCGGCAGTAGGTACAGGCGCCGGCGTGTTAATTGGAAAAAAAATGGATAAAGCGGCAGAAGAAGCGGCTCAAATCCAAGGAGCACAGGTAGAACAGGTAACAGATAACAACGGTCTTCAGGCTGTAAAAGTTACTTTTGATTCCGGTATTCTCTTCAATACAGGAAATGCAGCCTTGAGTGCACAAGCGAAATCAGCCTTAAGTAAATTTGCAAACAACGTATTGAACCAGAACAGAGATATGGACGTATCCATTTATGGATATACAGACAATCAGGGCTGGAGAAACAGTACAGCCGAACAAAGCATCCAAAAGAACCTCAATCTGTCACAAGAACGCGCTCAAAGTGTGGCTAGTTATTTGCTAGGTTGCGGTGTAAGTAATTCTCAGATCAAGTCTGTAGAAGGTTTGGGTCAAGCAGACCCGATAGGTAATAATGACACAGCCGAAGGACGCCAGCAGAATCGTCGTGTAGAAGTATATATGTATGCCAGCCAACAGATGATTCAGCAAGCGGAAGCAGGTACACTGAAATGATATCAATGACGTTATCATAGAGCGTATCCAATACGCCCGAACCAACGGTCACAACTTTGGATAACATATAAAATAAATCAATTTCGGACAGGTTATTTCTGCCCGAAATTGATTTTAATACACAAGCATGAAAAAAAAGATTTTAAAATTCATTCGCAATCTGCTGCTTTTTTTCTTTGGTTCTTCCATTCTCGCAGTTATCGTTTTACGCTTTATTCCGGTTTACTTTACCCCGTTGATGTTTATCCGAACTACCCAACAAATCATTCATGGCGAAGATATAAAGTGGAAACACTCTTGGATACCTAAAGAAAACATATCCCCTCATCTGCCTATGGCTGTTATTGCTTCTGAAGACAATCGCTTTGCCGAGCATAATGGTTTTGACTTCAAAGAAATAGAGAAAGCTTTAGAAGAAAACAAGAACCGAAAACGTCCTCGAGGTGCCAGTACTATCAGCCAACAGACAGCCAAAAACATTTTTTTGTGGCCTGCTTCTTCTTGGATCAGAAAAGGACTTGAAGTGTATTTCACCACTTTGATAGAACTATTTTGGAATAAGGAACGGATTATGGAAGTCTATCTGAACTCTATAGAAATGGGAAATGGTATCTATGGTGCCGAAGCAGTAGCTCGTGAACACTTTCACAAGAATGCCAGCAAACTGACACCGGAAGAATGTGCACTAATTGCAGCCAGCCTTCCCAATCCTCGCAAGTTCAATTCAAGCAGACCTGGCAACTACATGCTCAAAAGACAAAAGAAGATCCTTTATCTTATGAAATGCGTCCCTATATTTCCACCCCAACAAGATACACCTTCTACGGTTTCAAAGAAGAAAAAGAAATAACCCGCACCCCCGTGTGGGCTTTCTTATTTTTAGAGTATTCAAAGAGAGTCTGCGAATCTAGAATAACTTTCTTCATGACCGATGAAGCATGAAGCAAATGCAATTTACCATCCACCCAACAAGCAAATCCTGTATGTACCACATCCAGCCCTTTTATATTGGTGGTAATCGCTATGATATCCCCATTCTTTATGTCCAATTCCTCAGAAGAAACATTCAGACTTGTTTTAGGAATATAAGAAACAGGAACATTTTTCCATTTTTTCTCTATTTCAATCATCTGGGATATCATGGAAGGATTATTTTTCAACCGATGATAACTGTCAGAATGTGTGGACATAAAATCCAAATTCAAAACTTGTGATGCAGCAAACCCTAATTCCCCCGTGCGTTCATGTACAATTCCTTTTTGTTCATTATCCTTAATCCAATCACTGAAGTAATGCAAACGCGAGACATAACCGGCTTGTTTCCCATTCCGATAGCGGATACACCGCAACGCTTTTTTGTAACTTTCAAAGTCACTTTTCCCATACTTATCAGTAAGGCTCAATGCAAGTACTGTTTCAACTAACGTGGTACAATCCACCTTATCCAAATGCACAACTAAGGTTTCTTCATCTGTCCCATCCAATGTATTCGCTACGTATGGAACTCCTAATAGATTTTGGGCAAAAAACAATATCTTACAGCTATCGGCCGGCAATCGGGCAGCTTTTTGAAGCAGACTCTCGACTTTTATACTGTCATTTTCTGATGCTGAAACAATACAGGGCATTACTCCTAAAATTATTCCCAGCAACCACGAATACAGTTTTCTCATATATTTTTTCTTATCTACCTGTTTTTTCTGCATGGCAACAAAGATAACACATAACTGAATGAATGCAAATTTTAAAAGAATGAAAAGATAAAAACATCCGCCATGACAAATTCAAACCTGCCACAGCGGATAAAAAAACTATATTTTACCTTCAAATCATGCAGTAAACTCTGTTCTTTCCAAATAAGCTATAACATCACCTTTATTAACTACAGCTCCCTGTTGGGCGCAAACTTCTACAATGCGTCCCGTAAAATTAGCAAAGATCTTTTCATACTCTCCCCACGGAGTGGAAATATAACAAAACACTTCATCATGCTGGTATTTCCGTCCGACAAACGGTGCTATAGAAGGACCTTCCACGGAAACTTCCCATAAAATCTGTCCCTTATCCGGCGCAATAATAGGATCAGCCTTAGTACGCTTATATTTTCGAATTGTTTCCTCATCAAAGCCACTTTTTACCATAGCCGCATCCTGAGCACGTTGTAAATCATCCATAAAACGTTTCTTGGCTACACCCGATTTATAATCACGGTATTGCCGGTCATGCATAGCCAGTTCAAACAACTCTTCCTCATCTTCACCATATTCCCAGCCATTATCATCCATCTCCTTACGGTACTTGTCCAGCTCATCAGGATAGTTCATCTGAGGATCCTCGTCAGTAAACTCGTAACCTTTACTTTTCGCCAGTTCAATTATTTCAGGAGCCAACGCACCCGGCAACTTTCCACTTTTTCCCAGAATCATATCCCATGTATGGTTATCAATCATCGTCCATCTCTCCTCTCCTTTCACCAATTGCATGACATTCATCAAAGCCACATTCTTCACATATTGGCTGAACGGTGTTACTAAAGGAGGATATCCCAATTTCGGCCATACATATTCCACTTCTTCAAACAGCATCACTACCAAATCATCCAAACTCATAGGTTCCTTTCCCTGTCCTTTCAAAAGTAGATTTATACCTGAATGTACACCTTTCAAATCGGCCATCATAGATCCCATCATACCACCGGGAAGTCCACAACCTAACAGCAAGGAAGACATGTGCTTATTGGTAGAATCAATAAAATACCCCAAAAAATCATCAATAAACTCCTGCGTCATGCTACGTGCTTTCATATAAGCCTTCATATTGATTTCAGGTACCTGAAAACCTGCATTTTTCAACATAGCCTGTACAGAAATTACGTCAGGATGCACTTTTCCCCATGATAAGGGCTCCATAGCGACATCAATGATATCCGCACCATTCTCACAAACTTCCAAAATAGATGCCATAGATAACCCGGGACCGGAATGTCCATGATATTGTACAATGACTTCAGGATGTTTATCTTTGATGTTTCTCACCAACTGCCCTAACATTTCAGGACGGCCGATACCTGCCATATCTTTCAAACAGATTTCGGGTGCCCCCGCTTCTATTAACTGGTCAGCAATATAAGAATAATAATCCACCGTATGTACAGGAGAATAAGTGATGCAAAGAGTGGCTTGAGGAATCATCCCCGCTTCTTTAGCATATTTTATGGAAGGAATAATATTACGAACTTCATTCAAGCCACAAAATATACGAGTAATATCCACGCCTTGCGCATGTTTTACCTTATACATCAACCGACGTACATCAGCTGGAACAGGATACATTCGCAATGCATTTAAACCGCGGTCCAACATATGCGTCTGAATACCCGCCTCACGTAAAGGTTTGGTAAATGTACGCACTGCCTTGTTAGGATTCTCACCATACAGTAAGTTCACTTGTTCAAAAGCACCTCCATTAGTTTCCACTCGGGCAAAACACCCCATTTCAACGATTAGAGGAGCAATTTTGGCTAACTGATCAGCTCTGGGCTGGTACTTCCCTGATGACTGCCACATATCGCGGTAGACCAAACTGAATTTGATTTCTTTTTTCATAATTATTACTTGATTTAAAGGTGTCTTGTCCTTTTGCAAATATAACAAATGAATAAAAATAAAGTTAATATTCGAATCTATTTTTTAGCTTCCAAAAACATGTTTAATATCATATTGTAAACCAATAAAAACAAAAAGGCAGAGCAAAAGAATTTCACTCTACCTTTTTGATAATTTTTCCCTTTGGATTATACAAAATCACGGAGTTGCCCTTGCAAGCGTTGTCTGGTAAAAAAGATTCTGCTTTTTACAGTACCCAACGGCAATCCCAACTTTTCGGCAATCTCACGATATTTGAATCCCGACACATGCATAGCGAATGGAATACGGTATTCTTTGGGAAGCAAGCCGACTATACGATGTATTTCTTTCATGTCATAAGCTCCCTCGGTACTATCAAAGCCGGAATCCTGAGGCATACTTAAATGGTAGAGATTGTCTGTATGGTCCACAAATGTCTGGTCACGCACTATTTTCCTATAATTGTTTATAAAGATGTTACGCATAATGGTATACATCCATCCCTTAAAGTTTGTATCGGGGATATACTTGTCTTCATTATCCAGCGCTTTCAATGAAGTTTCTTGTAGCAGGTCATTAGCCTCCTCACGGTCGGCTGTGAGTTTGTATGCAAACCGAAGTAATTCTTCTTGCACACCCAGCAGGTTCTTTTTAAAACTAACGCTATTCATAAATCTTTCAGTTTAGGTTCATATTCTTTTTCCATGCTCTCGGTAATGCAAGGATAGCGCATTTTAAATAGGTGTCAAAGAAAAAACTATCAAAATAGGGGGTAAAAACCGTCATTTATCAGTTTTTACCCCCTATTTTGATAGTTTTCAGGTGCTGTTTAGCGTTGTTCCCCCTTTAAAATTGGTAAACAGATGCTATATTTAACAGCTAAAATACGCGCCAAAAACACAGTACTACCTCCTATTATCTGGCAAATAAAGGCTTCCAGACCAAACAGATCACATATCCAATAGGCTAATCCCCCCACCACACAGGCCATTGCATAAATTTCTTTACGAAAAATAAGCGGAATTTCATTAATAAAAACATCGCGGAGCACACCACCTGCGGCCCCAGTGATACTACCCATGATTATAGCTACCCAAAAAGGATATCCGAGAGCAATACTTTTACCTACCCCCACTACTGTAAATAGTGCCAGGCCGATGCTGTCGAACAGGAAGAAAGTGTTATGCATATGAATCAAATACTTGCCGAAAGCAATTACCCAAAACAATGCAAGTCCTGTACATATTAAATATATAGGGTCAGTCATCCAACCCGGAGTCACATCTAGAAGCACATCACGGATAGTACCTCCTCCGATAGCCGTCGCCAAACCCACTACATACGCACCAAACCAGTCAAACTGTTTGGCAGACGCCAATCTGATACCGCTGATGGCAAAGGCAAACGTACCTATAAAATCTAAAACTTGAACAAATGTTAGCATAATGGTTGTTATTTGTCTGCAAAGTAACGAATAAATTCGATAAGAAAATGTATTTTTGTGTTCAGAAAATAGCTTAAAATAAGATGAAAGTAACAATTATCGCCGGTGCACGTCCCAATTTCATGAAAATAGCCCCATTAATGCGTGCTATCAAAGCTGCAAAGGCAGCAGGAAAAAATATCACTGCCCGCCTGGTCTACACAGGTTCGGACGAAGATAAAAGTTTGGAACCTTCTCTGTTTACAGACCTAGATATGCCGCGTCCCGATGTGTATCTGCATGTGGATAATACAGATTTTTTCCAGCGAATGGCAGGTATATTGGTAGCTTTCGCCCGCGAACTGGAACAACATCCTGCACAGGTAGTACTTGTAGTGGATGACCTAACTCCTACTATGGCGTGTTCTATCGTGGCTAAAAAGAAGGGGATAAAAGTTGCTCATCTAGTGGCCGGAACCCGTTCTTTCGATATGGATATGCCAAAAGAAGTAAACAGTATGATAACAGATGGCTTGTCTGATTATCTATTCACGGCCGGAATGGTAGCCAACCGCAATCTGAATCAAACAGGAACCGAACAAGCACATGTACATTTTGTAGGAAACATTCTGATTGATACGCTGCGTTATAACCGTACTCGCTTACAGCGCCCGGTAGCATTCTCTATTATGGGACTGAAAGAAAAAGAATACCTCTTGCTAACCTTGAACAAGCATTCATTGCTAAACAATGATACTGCACTGAAAGCTATCTTCCGCACTATACTGGAAAAAACAGACAAGCCGATCGTGGCACCGCTCCACACGTATGTAAAAAACAAGCTGTCTGTTTTAAATATTACTTCTGAAAGGTTATATATATTACCACCGCAACCTTATTTGTCATTCGGTTATTTAGTGAGCCATGCCCAGGGTCTCATTACAGATTCGGGTAACGTAGCGGAAGAAGCTACTTTTTTAGGAATCCCCTGTATGACATTAAGTACGTATGCAGAACATCCCGAAACAGTGACAATCGGCACAAACCGGCTAGTGGGGGAAGACCCTGAAATCTTAGCAAACGCCCTTGATATGCTGAATAAAGGAGAATGGCAAAAGGGGCTTTTACCGGAACGCTGGGATGGACACACTGCAGAAAGAATTGTGCAAACGTTGCTGGATGAACATAAATAAAATAGAAAACCATTCTCAGATAAAAACACGGATGCCGCAGGATTTGGTATTCTGCGGCATCCGTGTTTTTATTGATTTTCTATCAATATCACTTACACTCTCCTCTTTACCAAGTATAATTCAAACCAAAACTAAGCAATTCCTGCAACTGGAAATAACTCTTGTTATCCTCAGTCAATGTCACACCGTCATCATAACGCGCATGAACAAACAACTTAGTAGACAAATAGCGGTTCAATACAAAATTGAATGTATTTTCCCAACTGGCAATTACGGTGTCATAAGTTGTAAAGTACTCCAATTTAGATTCCCACACAATACTGGGAATAATTTTCCAAGTCAGATTACCTGTAAATTTCGAACCGAAAAGATTTGCTGTTTTATGCCCCGGATCCACATTAAAAGCACCCGGATCAGTTATCTTATCATTACTGATATACATAAAAGTATACGCCAGTGGAGATCCTAACAAAGACAATGAATAATTCTTCTTATTCTGCTTAAAGTCCATACCGAGGGTTATATCCAATTGAGCGGGAGACAGAAAATTAGAAATCATATCATTCGTATTCGTCTTATAATTCCCAAAAAACTGGGTCTTGAACTCGCCCGCCAAAGTATAATACCAGTTTTTGAACGCTTTCACACCCAGTTTACTGTTTAAACGAAACAAGTCGGCATTCGTCTTATATTTATGTACTGTATCTGACGGTGCTGTAACAAAACCCAATTTTATTTCCAGCTTATTTTCAAACTCTATACGCTGGCGGTCATCAAAATTAGCTTCCAGCACCAAGCCAGACAATAGCGCATTAGTACTTTCACCACCTTTATACCAGTTATCTGAAATATAATGTTGTGTGAACTGAACATATCCATTCCCCTTATGCGTCCAAAAGTTAGGACGTACCACCAACAATTCATTATCCGTAGTCAAGCTTTCCACCGGTGTTTCCGGTTGAAGGAAACTTTTGATTTTCTCTTTCCTTGGTCTTTTTACTATCTGATTATTTTCCAGTGGTTTCAGGTCGGCCAAATAAAGTTCGTTATTCACCAGTCTGCCCGGATATTGCAAATAATAATTCCTTAATATATTATTCGACCAACGGTCTGCAGCGGCCAAGGTTTCCAAATCGGGCAGCTGATATATAGCAGCAGATACAGAGTCGCGTTTCCCCATATACAGCGAATCAACAGCCGTCATTATTTTCGTATCCGGACTCCATTTTATTTCAAAAATTTCTTTTATAGGAGCTTCATAATAAGTGGGCGGAACAAACAACTTATAAAAAGCCGGATTAGGACGTACCCACCGGGGAGCCGGGATATTCAAATCATCCCACAGTCTGAAATAAGCAAAATAAGATGCGCTCAAAGCTGATAATGAATCAGAAAAGGCTTTCACAGCCGGATCTTCTTTCGTCTTGGTTACTTTCTGTGCCGATGCCTCTCCCATACAGAATACAGCAAGCACTATAGTCAAACATATACTTTTTCTCATACTATTTTTAGTTTTGTGCAAAAATACACTTAATTTTCCTTTTCCCAAAAAACTGTTTCCTTTATATAATAACGAATGATAAATTCAATTTCATCAAATGATTTTTTAAAGCATATCCGACGATATTGAAAAAGATTTTGTAATTTTGCAACTTTGATAAATATTGCGATATTGATAATTAAGAAAATAACATTTAAAAATATTAAGTAGTGGGAGAAACTAAGTATATCTTCGTAACTGGTGGTGTTGCCTCCTCATTAGGTAAAGGTATTATTTCATCATCAATAGGTAAATTACTGCAAGCCAGAGGCTACAATGTGACAATTCAAAAGTTCGATCCGTACATCAATATCGATCCGGGAACTTTGAATCCTTATGAACATGGTGAATGTTATGTAACGGTAGACGGACACGAAGCCGACCTCGATTTGGGACATTACGAACGTTTTTTGGGCATCCAGACAACTAAAGCCAATAACATTACAACAGGACGTATTTACAAAAGTGTTATTGACAAAGAACGCCGCGGTGACTATTTGGGAAAAACTATTCAGGTTATCCCCCATATTACCGACGAGATCAAACGCAATGTAAAATTATTGGGAAGCAAATACAAATTTGATTTTGTCATTACCGAAATTGGTGGTACTGTAGGTGATATTGAATCACTTCCTTATTTGGAAAGTATCCGCCAATTGAAATGGGAAATGGGACGTAATGCGTTGTGCGTACACCTTACTTATGTTCCTTATCTGGCGGCAGCAGGCGAATTGAAGACCAAACCTACCCAACACTCTGTAAAAGAATTGCAATCCGTAGGTATTCAGCCAGACATATTGGTATTGCGTACCGAGCACGAATTGAGCACTAATTTGAAAAAGAAAGTTGCTCTATTCTGTAACGTAGATGAAAATGCTGTGGTGCAGTCCATCGATATGCCCACTATTTATGAAGTACCTTTGCGTATGCAGGAACAAGGACTGGATGTAACCATCCTTCAAAAAATGGGATTGCCCGTGGGTGAAACTCCAACCCTCGGCCCATGGAGAGATTTTCTAGATCGTCGTCACAAAGCAACTAAAAAAGTAAAAATTGGATTAGTTGGTAAATACGATTTACAAGACGCATATAAATCTATCCTTGAAGCTTTGTCACAAGCAGCCACTTACAATGACCGTAAAGCGGATATCCACTTCATCAATAGCGAGAAACTGACAGATGCCAATGTAGAAGAGCAAATTAAGGAAATGGATGGTATCATCATCTGTCCAGGATTCGGACAACGTGGCATAGAAGGTAAGTTCGTCGCTATTAAATATGCACGTACACACAATGTACCCACTTTTGGTATCTGTCTAGGTATGCAGTGCATGGCTATTGAGTTTGCCCGTAACGTGCTAGGTTATACAGATGCCAATAGCCGTGAAATGGATGAAAAAACGCCACACAACGTGATAGACATTATGGAAGAACAGAAAGCTATTACCAACATGGGCGGCACTATGCGCCTAGGGGCCTATGAATGTATCCTTGACCAACACTCAAAGACTTTCGAAGCCTATAAAAGCGAACATATACAGGAACGCCACCGTCACCGCTACGAATTCAACAATGACTATAAGCAGGAGTACGAAAAGGCGGGTATGAAATGTGTGGGTACCAATCCAGAATCCGATTTAGTGGAAATAATTGAAATTCCAACATTAAAATGGTTCATCGGAGTCCAGTTCCATCCCGAGTACAGCAGTACAGTATTGAAACCACATCCTTTGTTCCTGTCATTTATCAAAGCGGCAATAGACAAATAAGAAACGAGAATTATAATATAATAAGGTAAACAAGTAAAAATGGACAAAAACACTTTAGTGGGATTCGCCCTGATTGGTGCAGTTGTGATAGGCTTCAGCATCTACAACCGTCCTAGCCAGGAAGAAATGGCACGTGCCAAACATTATCAGGATTCCATTCAGGCGATAGCCCAAAAAGAGGCCGAACGACAGGCACAGGCTGCCACGACACAGAGCCAGAATGCAACATTGCATTTAGACTCTACCTCTATGTTCTATGGCGCAAGCCAAGGTGCGGAACAGCTAACGACACTGGAAAATAATGTAGTAAAACTGACTTTCACCAATAAAGGTGGACGGGTATGTGCAGCCATATTAAAAGACTATAATGGACAGGACGGCAAGCCTTTGATGCTGTTTGATGAAAAAGATTCGGGCATGAATTTCGCTTTCGAAGGAAAGAATGAAAACATTTTGACCGAGGATATGTATTTCCAGCCTACCAACGTAACAGACAGCACTGTAACCATGCGTCTGGCAGCAAACAATGGAGGCTATATAGATTTCGATTACAAACTTTTGCCGGATGCTTACATGGTGAATTTCACAATTCGCGCAAATGGCATGCAGAATTTCTTCCCTCCTGCCCTGAACACTGTCAATATAAACTGGCGTCAACGGGCACGTCAACTTGAAAAAGGTTTCAGCTTCGAGCAGCGCTATACCTCGCTCACCTACAAGCCAGTAGAAAAAAGTTCAGATTATCTGAACGAAATGAAAGAAGCAAAAGAAGATGTAACTGATCGTTTGGACTGGATTGCTTTCAAAAATCAGTTCTTCTCAAGCGTACTTATTGCCGATCAAGATTTTGACAAAGCCTCCCTAACCTCTACCCCCCAACAGGAAGGAAGCGGATATATGAAGAACTATACCGCAGACATGACAACTTTCTTTGATCCTACCGGAAAGCAGTCTACCAATATGCAGTTCTACTTCGGTCCGAACCATTTCAAGACTTTGCTGAACAGCAATGATCTAAGCCTTTCCCAAAAAGACTTGGAACTAGAAGATCTGGTTTATTTGGGATGGCCCATTATCCGCTGGGTAAACCGCTGGTTCACTATTAATTTGTTTGATTGGCTCTCGGGTTGGGGACTGAGCATGGGTGTCGTATTGCTGCTGATGACAATTATCGTCAAAGTGTTAGTTTATCCGGCTACCTACAAATCATATATGTCTTCTGCCAAGATGCGCGTCCTGAAACCGTATATCAACGAGATTAATGCAAAATATCCCAAGAAAGAGGATGCTTTAAAAAAGCAACAGGAAACGATGGCACTTTACAGCAAATACGGAGTAAGCCCCATGGGAGGTTGCTTGCCTATGCTGATACAAATGCCGGTATTCATGGCTTTATTCTTCTTCGTGCCTAACGCTATTGAGTTGCGTCAACAAAGTTTCTTATGGGCCCCGGACTTATCCACTTATGATGATATTATCAACTGGGGAACCAACATTCCTTTGCTGGGCAATCATTTAAGCCTCTTCTGTTTGCTGTTCAGTATCACTAATATTCTGAATACCATGTACACCATGAAACAGCAGGATATGGGACAACAGCAAATGCCGGGTATGAAACTAATGATGTATATCATGCCAGTCATGTTTATTTTCATCTTCAACGGTTATTCTTCCGGTTTGAATTATTATTACTTCATTTCCGGACTGATTGGTATCCTCACTATGGTGATTCTGCGCAAAACAACTGATGAAAAGAAACTCCTTGCCATGCTGGAAGCACGGAAAGAAAAGAAAAGCCAAAAGAATGGCGGCAAACCAGGTGGTGGCGGACTAATGGCCAAACTGGAGGCTTTGCAAAAGGAGCAGGAGCGTCTGCAACAAGAAAGAATGAATAAAGGAAAAAAATAACGAGTTTACACTCCCTTAAAAAGACAGCGAAGGCCGCCGTATTATTACAGAATAGCGGTCTTCGCTGTTCTGTAATAATACGATAGCTACTTCTATATTTATTCCTCTCAGCAAAGATACCATCCACAAGCACACAAAGAAACAAAACAAATATGCAGGAACATTTCACATCACCGGCTTTTATACGTATTTTTGCAGTCAATTAATCATCAAAAACAATTTTTAGATATGAATAAATCAAGCGCAACCATCATGGCAGCAGCACTTATGCTAGCTTCTTCCTGTACCGAAGTAAAGCAGGAAGGACAGGGCTACGAACCCATTATAGGTAAGCAAGAAATCACCATCAAAGATGGCCGTCTCACCCCCGAAGCCCTGTGGGCAATGGGACGTATAGGCAGTCTGAGTATTTCCCCCGACGGCAAAAAGATAGCCTACACTGTAGCCTATTATAGTGTTCCCGAGAACAAAAGCCATCATGTAATTTACGTAATGAATACCGATGGAAAGAACAACACCCTGCTTACTCAAACAGCCTGGAATGAAAGCGAACCTCAATGGATAAAAGGCGGAACAAAAATCGCATTCTTATGCAATGAAAGTGGTGGCAGCCAGATTTGGGAGATGAATCCTGACGGTACGGAACGCCGTATTATTTCCGATTTCAAAGGAGACATAGAAGGATTCTCTTTTTCACCGGACGGCAAAAAGATTCTTTTCATCTCACAAATAAAATACGGCCAACGCACCGTAGACCTCTACCCTGACCTACCCAAAGCCAGTGGTATCATTGTAAACGACCTGATGTATAAACATTGGGACGAATGGGTAGAAAGTATTCCGCATCCTTTTATCGCTGATTTTAATGGTAACATGATGGGAGCAGCCACCGATATCATGGAAGGTGAACCGTTTGAAGCTCCAATGAAACCTTTCGGAGGTATCGAGCAACTGGCTTGGAGCAACGACTCTAAACAAATAGCTTACACCAGCCGAAAGAAGCAAGGATTGGCATACGCAGTATCTACCGACTCAGATATATACCTATATAATATAGAAAAAGGCACAACACTGAACCTGTGCAAACTGAATGGACAAGATTCGAATGGAACAGATGAGATGAGAGGATATGACACTAATCCGAAATTCAGTCCCGATGGCAAATACATTGCATGGCAAAGCATGGAGCGCGATGGTTACGAAAGCGACCGAAACCGCCTGTGCGTCTACAATTTGAATAACGGCCAAAAGACATTTGTCACCGAAAGTTTCGAATCGGGCGTAGATGACTACTGCTGGAACAATGATTCACAAAGTCTGTATTTTATCGGTGTATGGCATGGAACCAGCATGGTATACAGTACCAATCTGAATGGTGATATAAAAAAACTGACTGACGGCATGTATGACTACGGATCAGTAGCCATGGCAGGCGACAAAATAATTACCAAACGTCATTCTATCAGTGCTGCTGATGAAATCTACACTCTCACTCCTGCCGACGGACAAGTGGCACAACTCTCACACGAGAATGACCACATCTTTAAACAACTGAAATTGGGCAAAGTAGAGGAAAGATGGACCAAGACTACTGACGGCAAGCAAATGCTCTCATGGGTGATCTATCCCACTAATTTTGACGCAAACAAGAAGTATCCTACTTTGTTATTCTGTGAAGGTGGGCCACAAAGTCCCGTTAGCCAATTCTGGAGCTATCGCTGGAACTTCCAGATTATGGCAGCCAACGATTATATTATCATCGCTCCGAATCGTCGCGGTCTGCCCGGATTCGGCATGGAATGGTTGGAACAAATTAGCGGTGACTACGGAGGTCAATGTATGAAAGACTATTTATCCGCCATAGATGATATTTCGAAAGAACCATATGTAGATACCGACCGTTTAGGATGCGTAGGTGCCAGCTTCGGCGGATTCTCCGTCTATTGGCTGGCGGGACACCATAACAAACGTTTTAAAGCATTTATTGCACACGATGGTATATTCAATATGGAACAGCAATATCTGGAGACAGAAGAAATGTGGTTCGCCAACTGGGATATGGGTGGTGCATATTGGGACAAAAACAATGCAACAGCCCAACGTACCTTTGCCAACTCTCCCCATCGCTTCGTTGACAAATGGGACACTCCTATTCTCTGCATTCATGGTGAAAAAGATTATAGAATTCTCGCTTCACAAGGTATGTCGGCATTCAATGCGGCTGTGTTGCGCGGTGTTCCGGCCGAACTTTTATTATATCCGGATGAGAATCATTGGGTCTTGAAACCGCAAAATGGAGTGTTATGGCAACGCACATTCTTTAACTGGTTAGATAAATGGCTTAAATAGCGCCTAAATTACCGCAATATTATCCGTTATTAGAACTATATAGTATAATTCTCAATTTTTGTGTTACCTTTGTAAGGTCAAACAAAAAAAATGAACATTAAGTGATATTTGTTAAGCTACCTTTTATTAGGTAAGTAAACAATAGCTTGTGAAAGTAGTTGTTTACAGTGTTAGTATATAAATAACTTTTTATTCCCCGTGCTTTGTGAGCGCACAAAGCTGGATGATTACAAAATAATAAAGTGATTATTTTTTCGTGATACCGGCTTGTGATAAGTCGGTATCATTTTTTTATCCCAGTATGATAGTATCTTATTATATCCAAAACAACAATATCCATCCACCTACCAAAATGTAGACGGACGGATATTGTCTTACTTTTATTCTCAATCTCTGCTCAAAATAAAAGCGAAGACGTCTTTTATTTAATTTTAACAGACGAAGCTTCCTATTTTTTCTGCATTAATCCTTTAAATGCCGTAGGATAAGGAGTTTCAAACTCCATCAACTCTCTGGTTACCGGATGATAGAAGCATAACTTGAAGGCATGTAACGCCAATCGTCCTAAAGGATCACACTCACTGCCATAACGCCGGTCACCAATAACAGGATGACCTAAATCCGACATATGCACACGAATCTGATTCTTACGTCCTGTTTCCAAATCCAACTCCACCAAAGAATATCCATTGGCCCGCTTTATTGTTTTATAATGAGTAACCGCAAACTTACCTTCCCCATCATCCACAGGACTGGAACTAACATACAATTTCCGGTCGGTCAACCAAGACTCTACTGTACCGTAATCCTTCTCCATATCACCAGAAACGATGGACACATAACGACGGTCCGTCACAATATCATGCCAATTATCACGTAAAGTATTCTGGGTTTTTTCATCCTTGGCATACATCATCAATCCCGAAGTTTCACGGTCCAGACGATGTACTACAAATACGCGGTTGAAACGATGTGAGCGCTTTACATACTCATTCAAAATATGTTGTGCAGTACGTTCCTTCTGACGTTCTGTGCTGACAGAAAGCAACCCTTCCTTCTTTTCCACCACCAAGATATAAGCATCCTCGTATACCAGTTTCAGCATCGGATGTTTAAACTCACGGTTATTCTTCGCCTTAGACATCTGCACTTTCATACCTGGTTTCAACGCGAAGTTATATTGAGTAGTAATCACATTATCTACCAAAATCACACGGTTGGCAAGCAACGCCTTTACCTTGCTACGACTGATTCCCGCCATTTTCCGCATCAGGAAATCCATCAGCTCAGCGGACTCCGTCACATTATATATAGTATATCGGGCAACGCTTTTCGCCTTTGGTCTGCCGGAATCATTTTTTTTACCTCTTGACATAATTCTATTTACTGTTTAAACAATTTATAATTGAGCCATTCGGATTATCCTCTTTTTTCCAGCAACACTACATTTTCCACATGATGTGTATGGGGGAACATATCTACGGGTTGCACGGCCATCACCTTGTATTTGGCATCTAACAAAGACAAATCACGTGCCTGAGTGGCTGGATTACAGCTAACATACACAATCCGCTGAGGCTCAGCAAAAAGGATTGTATTAATCACATCATCGTGCATTCCGGCACGGGGAGGATCAGTGATGATAACATCAGGACGACCATGTTGACTGATGAACTCTTGAGTCAGGATATCCTTCATGTCACCGGCATAAAATAAGGTATTGTCAATGCCATTGATTGCCGAATTCACTTTGGCATCTTCTATCGCTTCAGGCACATATTCGATACCAATCACTTTCTTTGCCTGACGTGAAACGAAGTTGGCTATGGTTCCAGTCCCCGTATAAAGATCATACACCAACTCATTACCAGTCAATCCGGCAAAATTACGGGCCACCTTATAAAGATTATACGCCTGTCCGGAATTAGTTTGATAAAATGATTTCGCTCCTATCTTGAATCGCAAGCCTTCCATTTCCTCAAAAATATGGTCATTCCCTTTAAACACCATCACATCCAGATCGTTAATGGTATCATTACACTTATTATTGACTACATATAACAAGGAAGTGATTTGCGGAAAACGTTCTGCAACAAAAGTCAGTAACCGCTTCATTAAATCCAATTCACCCTCTTCTACAATCTTGCATTGCAGCAACACCATAAGCTCACCCGTACTTGAGGTACGAATCATCAAGTTGCGAAGCATTCCTTCTTGAGAACGCAGATTAAAGAAAGAATAATTGTGTTCGTATGCATAGTCACGAATCGCATTGCGTATCTGGTTGCTGATATCATCCTGTAACCAGCACTTGTCTATAGCCAGCACCTTGTCAAATGCACCGGGAATGTGGAAACCTACGGCATTCATCTGATCGTACTTCACATCTTCCTTTACCTCTTCCTCTGTCAGCCAACGTTTGTTAGAAAACGTAAATTCCAATTTGTTGCGATAAAATTCCGTTTTTTCCGACCCCATGATAGGTGAAATTTCCGGCAATTCAATCTTGCCGATACGGGTCAGGTTATCCGTCACCTGCTTTTGCTTATACTTTATTTGTTCTGTGTATGGCAGACACTGCCACTTACAACCACCACATACACCATAATGCTGACAGAAGGGTACTGCACGCACAGGAGAATACTCATGGAATTTCACTGCCACAGCTTCTGCATAATGATTTTTCTTACGTTTTACCTGCAAGTCTACCACATCACCGGGTACTACATAAGGCACAAACACTACCAAGTCATTCACTTTCGCCAAAGCTTTTCCTTCGGCAGCTACATCTGTTATCGTTACCTTCTCTAATAATGGAAGTTCTTTCTTCTTTCTAGCCACTTTTCCGAATAAGTTAATTTGGGGACAAATTTAAGCATTTTCCCCGAATATACCCCCATAAATCGAAAGATATTAAAATTGTAAAGTAGAAATTACAATTTCTGCTAATTTTTTTCAGTAAATAGTTTGGAGATAAATAAAATATGTATAGTTTTGCGATTACATTTTTTGAGCGAGTTAACTTTAAATACATTATTATGGATAAAAAAAGAGTTTACACCTTTGGTAATGGACAAGCTGAAGGAAAAGCAGATATGAGAAATCTGCTTGGTGGAAAAGGCGCTAACCTGGCTGAAATGAATCTAATCGGTGTTCCCGTACCTCCGGGATTTACAATCACCACAGAAGTTTGTAGCGAATATTATGAGTTAGGTAGAGATAAAGTAGTAGAACTGCTGAAAGCGGATGTTGAGAAAGCCATCGCCAACATTGAAAGTCTGATGAACTCTAAATTCGGTGATATAGAAAATCCGTTATTGGTTTCCGTACGTTCAGGTGCTCGTGCTTCCATGCCTGGAATGATGGATACAATCCTTAATTTAGGTTTAAATGACGAAGTGGTGGAAGGCTTGAGCCGCAAGACCGGACGTCCTCGTTTCGCATGGGATTCTTACCGTCGTTTCGTACAAATGTATGGTGACGTAGTATTGGGTATGAAGCCGGTAAATAAGGAAGACATCGATCCTTTCGAGGAAATCATCGAAAAAGTAAAGGAAGAAAAAGGTGTGAAGCTAGACAACGAATTAGAAGTGGAAGACCTTAAAGAACTGGTTAAACGCTTTAAAGTCGCTGTAAAAGAACAAACCGGACAAGATTTTCCGACCTGTGCATACGAGCAACTTTGGGGTGCCATCTGTGCTGTATTCCGTAGTTGGATGAACGAACGCGCCATTCTTTACCGCAAGATGGAAGGTATTCCTGCCGAATGGGGTACTGCTGTAAGTGTACAAGCCATGGTATTCGGTAACATGGGTGACACTTCAGCTACCGGTGTTTGCTTCTCTCGTGACGCTGGTAACGGTGAGGATTTGTTTAATGGCGAATATTTGATCAACGCACAAGGTGAAGATGTTGTAGCCGGTATCCGTACCCCGCAACAAATCACAAAAATCGGTTCTCAGCGTTGGGCAGAACGTGCCGGTATTTCTGAAGAAGAACGCATAGCCAAATATCCCTCTATGGAAGAAGCCATGCCGGAAATCTACAAAGAACTGGATGCCCTGCAGACCAAATTGGAAAACCACTATCGCGATATGCAGGATATGGAATTTACTGTACAGGAAGGGAAATTATGGTTTTTGCAGACTCGCAACGGTAAACGTACCGGAGCAGCTATGGTAAAAATCGCCATGGACTTGTTGCGTCAGGGAATGATTGATGAAAAAACAGCGTTGGAGCGTTGCGAACCTAATAAATTAGACGAACTTCTCCACCCTGTGTTCGATAAGAAAGCTTTGAAAGAAGCAAAAGTTTTGACTCGTGGTTTGCCCGCTTCTCCGGGTGCTGCTACCGGTCAGATTGTGTTCTTCGCCGATGATGCAGCTAAATGGGCCGCCGATGGTAAGAAAGTAGTAATGGTACGTATAGAGACTTCTCCGGAAGACTTGGCAGGTATGGCTGTCGCCGAAGGCATCCTGACCGCACGTGGCGGCATGACTTCTCACGCTGCAGTTGTGGCCCGTGGTATGGGTAAATGCTGCGTATCCGGTGCTGGTGCTATCAATGTGGATTATAAGACACGTACCGTAGAAATTGAAGGTATTACATTAAAAGAAGGTGATTTCATCTCTCTGAACGGTACTACCGGTGAAGTATATAAAGGTAAAGTGGAAACCAAAGCAGCCGAAGTTTCAGGCGATTTCGCCGCATTGATGGATCTTTGCAACAAATACACCAAGCTGAATGTCCGCACCAACGCTGATACTCCGCATGATGCGGAAGTAGCTCGCGCCTTTGGTGCTTCAGGTATCGGTCTTTGCCGTACAGAACACATGTTCTTTGATGCTGAAAAGATTGTCGCTATGCGTGAAATGATCCTATCACCGGATGTAGAAGGACGCAGAAAAGCTCTAGCCAAATTGCTTCCTTATCAGAAAGCCGACTTCAAAGGCATCTTTAAGGCTATGGATGGATGTCCGGTTAATGTTCGTCTGCTCGATCCTCCTTTGCATGAGTTCGTTCCCCACGATGCAAAAGGTCAGGAAGAAATGGCTAAAGCAATGGGCGTAACTGTACAGGAAATCAAAAAACGTGTGGAAAGTCTGTGTGAACACAATCCGATGTTAGGCCACCGCGGCTGTCGTTTGGGTAACACCTATCCCGAAATCACAGAGATGCAGACTCAAGCGATTCTAGGTGCTGCAATTGAACTGAAGAAAGAAGGATATGATCCGCATCCCGAAATTATGGTTCCCTTGACCGGTATCCTGTATGAATTCGAAGCTCAGGAAAAGGTAATCCGTGATGCAGCAGCAGCATTATTTGAAAAAGAAGGTATGGAAATTCCGTTCAAGGTAGGTACCATGATTGAAATTCCGCGTGCTGCATTGACAGCCAACCGCATTGCCAGCCGTGCAGAATACTTCTCATTCGGTACCAATGACTTGACTCAGATGACCTTCGGTTATTCCCGTGACGATATCGCTTCATTCTTGCCGGTATATCTGGAAAAGAAGATTCTGAAAGTAGACCCGTTCCAAGTACTCGATCAAAATGGTGTAGGTCAGCTGATTGAAATGGCTGTAGATAAAGGTCGTTCAGTTCGTCCTGATTTGAAATGCGGTATCTGCGGTGAACATGGTGGTGAACCTTCATCAGTGAAATTCTGTCACAAAGTTGGTTTGAATTATGTATCTTGTTCTCCATTCCGCGTACCTATCGCCAGACTTGCTGCTGCCCAGGCTGCAATAGAGGAAGCATAAATAGTATAATATAATCATTGATTTAGGCTGTAATGGACTGTTTTTCAGACATTACGGCCTAAGTTATTTTTAGACGGTTCGTGCATTTGACCGCAAAAAATGAGCCAAATAAACGGTACTTGCTTACAAATAGCTTACTAAACTGAGAGGGTACGCTTACAAAGAACTTACAAAAGTAAAACAACTGTAAATCAATAAGGTATGGCAACATTTAAGACTATTGTAAGGTATAAGCGAGCTGATGGCTTTTACCAAGTGTACATTCGAGTACTTCATCGTTCAAAATCAGGATATATTAAGACAGACAAATTCGTTACAGACAAACAACTATCCAAATCTGGAGAGATTAAGGATGCTGTTATAAATAAATATTGTGCACAAGAAATACTTCGTTATACCGAACTGGTAAACCGTAAAGATGTGTCAGGATACTCTGTAACAGAATTGATAGAATACTTAATGAACTCTGATATGGAAGTATGCTTTAGTGACTATGCAACAAAGTTCATTAATCGTATGGCCTCTGAAGGACATGAACGTAATGCTAAGAACTACCGTCTGGCTGTAAACCACCTCGAAAGATATTTGGGAACAACCAGAGTTATGTTTACTCACTTGTCATCTTCTGTTTTGACAAGATGGATTAATAGCCTTTCGTTAACGAACAGGGCGAAAGAAATGTACCCGACTTGTTTAAGACAGATATTCAAAAGGGCACTTATAGAGCTGAACGATGAAGAACGTGGTATCGTGCGAATCAAATACAATCCTTGGTTAAAGGTATCCATTCCTAAATCTGACAGTACGGTTCAAAGAGCCATCAGTGCAGAGGCATGTAGGGAATTTTTCAATCGCCCCCTACCGGAAACCAAAATGATTTCCTCTCTTCCGGAACTGGGCAGAGACGTGGCACTCCTATCCTTATGTTTGGGCGGAATAAACACCGTGGATATTTTTGAGCTTAAAAAAGAAAACTACAAGGATGGTATTATCGGATATAAAAGAGCTAAGACAAAGCACAGCCGGAAAGACGAAGCCTATATTGAAATGCGTGTGGAACCGTTCATTCAGGCCACATTTGACAAGTATCTTTCAGACGAGGATGACGAATATCTTTTCAAATTCCATAAGCGTTACAGCAATCCGGACAGTTTCAATGCCAACGTAAATATTGGAATCAGAAAGATATGTGCTGATATGGGAATGAAAAAGGAGGATTATTACTGTTATTATACTTTCCGTCATACATGGGCTACAATTGCCCAAAATGACTGTGATGCCAATCTGTATGAAGTTGCTTTCGGCATGAACCACAGTCATGGACTGAATATAACAAGAGGCTATGTCAAGATAGACTTCACTCCTGCCTGGGAACTCAATGCCAAAGTGATTGACTTCATTTTCTTCAGCAGCAAGAAGAGCAAGCAAGGCAAGGCACGTGACTTCGAGACACCGGCAGACAAGATGTTCCGTATCACCAAAAAGATGATGATCTATGGCCGTGCATATTTCAAAGGTGACGTTATCGGTGAAATAACAGACATTGGTTTCAGTAATGTAGACCAGATTATTGACAGACTGGTTGAACAGTTGCCGAAGGATATTCCTACTGGATGTATGGTTCAGTTCCGTCTTATGAACTGTGATTCCAAGAAGGAAGTTGTATATGAAAGAAGCAAAGGGAAAGGATTCATGTAATCGACAAACTGGAACAAACCATTAACGCAAAGGGAGGATTCTACTTATCTTTATCAGAACCGTACCATTTCTCATATTGGTGCGGTTCCTTTCTATTTGTCCGGTTGATTCCAGGGCAATACTTCACGACCTATAAGTATGACAAAAACGAGTACGATGAGCTTCCATATAAGTATAAAGGTTTTCTTAACCAGCCATACAGCCAGACGTATGGCAATCCTCAAAAGCCAGAATACCAGCTTCAGGAGCAACATACCGATAATAAATACCGGCAACAGATATATAATCAACAACAATTCAAACATAACGTATAATATTTAGTGATATATAATAGCTTGTTTATTATATAAATATACTAAAAATCAATGAGATACAGAAATTTGCACAACACTATTTTCTTGTTGTTCGAGTAGATTTTCTACTGATTATCAGTGTTATATCACCATGATAACAAGGTATCTCCAGACTCTGAAAACAAGGTTATTCTGTCTGAATGTTTCTACAATACAAGTTCAGATAAAATAAGGTTTCCCGATAGCCATTTCATCAGCTTAATCAGCTACTAGATTATATTTTCCCTTTTATTCGGATTCCAATAACTTAGATAATCAGGTTACTTTTACCATGCTATCATGGTATCGGGACTACATATTATATTGGATATAGTTCTTATGATAACAATAGCCATCTATCCCATATAACTACATCTTGTGTGTTTTTGAAACTTTGGTTTATCCAACCATAGATAACGGAACATTGTTTACTGATTACTTCGATTTGTATGGTTCTATGATTGAATAATGCTTGTAGCATCTATTTCAGAACACACTGATATTGACTTGATAGGTTCTAGGACTCTATACAACAATATTCCGCTATATGGATATTCCAGGACAACCGGATGCTACAGCACATGGTAAGCAGGAATATGCCTCCAAAGAATTGTGTTGTTGATTTCGGTTTGCAACGGCAATCTCCGGTAAATTTGGGTGTAATAATCATTCCCGGAAGGTTTCGTTCTGACGTGCAGAGTTTTCCAAGCAAGTTGTACTTTTGTGGCCACAAAACTCCGTTTCGTACTCACAAAAGTAACTTGCCGAATGCTGACGCATCGGAGCGGCTGGCCGCTGTTTCGCATGGCGAAAGATGGTCCGGGAAACCTAACCACCAATGTATCCAAGTATGAAGAATCAGAGAACCAAATACATCAAGGTAAGAATGACACCGGAGGAAGTACAACAGTTTAAGGAGAAATCTGCCTCCTATTCATCCGTGAGCCATTATATACGCTCGGCACTGACAGAGTATTCAAATATCGGAACCAAAAGACAGCTCGAACTGATGAATGATCTCGGTCTGTTTTACCGCAAATATCAGAATGAACTTTCCTGGGCTGGAGGAAACCTTAATCAGTCGGTTAAACGTGCCAATGAGCTTGCGGTAGCCGGATTACTCGCACCCAGCTATATCCAGGAGGTTCTGTTACCAATTATCCTCGAAACTCAGGAAACATTGAACCGAATAAAGAAAGACCTTGATTCTCTGACACAGAAAGCTGTCAGAATCTGAATTGCAGACTACACGGTATTCAATCATTTCAGATATTATTATAGTATAACCATGGATTAATGAGCTTGAAGTATTTCGGTTACTCAGTCACTTAAACCATGATAAATTAAGATTCAATATGATAGCAACCATATTACCGGGAAGTACGAACTTCCATGCTGTCGGTTACAATGAACATAAAGTCTCGAAAGGTGTTGCACGGCTTATCGAGATTCAGAATTTCGGTTCACTCGGAACTTTTCACAAACCTACCCCGAGTGAGCTGGTCGGTTATCTCCAGAAGTACAGTTCACAGAACAGCAGAATCAGGAAACCGCAGTTTCATGTGGCCATATCATGCAAAGGACACGAAATGTCGGAAGATGAGTTGCTGGATTTTGCACACCAGTATCTCAAGGAAATGGGATACGGAGAATCCGGTCAGCCGTTGCTTGTTTACTCCCATTATGACACGGAGAATACCCATCTTCATATCATCACTTCGAGAGTGGCACCTGATGGAAGAAAGATTCAGCACAGCCATGAACGCAGACGTTCTCAGGAAGTCATAGACCGTATTCTTGGAAATGACAGGAAAAAGAAAACAGAAAATGATATTGATGCTGCCAAACAATATATATTCTCTTCCTTTGCCCAGTTCAAGGCAATAATGGTTTCCATGGGCTATGAGGTTTATCAGAAAGATGAGAATGTATTCGTCAAGCATGGTGGAAAAGTTCAGAAGGAAATCCCTTTTTCTGAAATAGAAAGTCTTTTCAAGAGCGGTTATCGGGAAAGGGCTCGTTGCCGTCAGCTTAGAAGCATATTAAAGAAATACCGTGATGTAAGTTCAAACAAGGAGGAACTGCAGAAGGAACTGAAAACGAAGTTCGGTATTGATATTGTGTTCTTCGGCAAGAAGGATACACCATACGGATATATGCTCGTTGATCATGCAAACAAGACCGTCATTCATGGTGCAAGAGTGCTGGCTGTAGAGGAACTTCTGGACTTTACTACTCCTGAAGAACGGTTCAACCGAATTGAGGACTATATTGATCGGTTACTGACACTAAATCCGAAGATTACCCAGGGTGAAATATACAGTAAAATCAGGAAGCAGCGTGCCTATATTAAAAAAGGTATCATCTATTTTGATGGCCAAAGCCGTCCGTTGAAATCTTTTATGGCAGAAGCTATTGACCGTAACAACCGTATAGCCATGGTAGAAATGTTCAGCCCGGCTACTGAGTCTGAACGGGATTTGCTTTGTAAGATTTTCAAGGTTTCCCGGACAGATTTGGTGGACTTGTCTCTAGAAAGAACACACTATTATACTGATGCAGTGGATTGTTTGCGTGAGATATTCAGTGATGATACTGTAACCTCGGTCAAAAGCCAACTTCGTGAAGAGGGCTTTATTATACGTCAGGAAGAGGATGCAACTTATGCCATAAATTTCAATCAGCACATCATTATAAATCTTACTGAAGAAAACTTCAATCTTGAACGGTTAAGAAAACCAATGACACAGTCTGTCAAGCAATTGGATAAACACAAGCGTCTGCAAAACAAGAAGTCCAACGCATTTCTCTCAGGCAAAGGTAAATTGCGTGATTTTGGCGGTGGAAGCCACAGCGAGAAACGTGAGTGGGAGGTTGGACAAAAAGAGAACTATAATGATATTGACAATGACAATTATCCTATGAAGAGATAATGTATCTTTTACTCTTCCTCTACAATTATTGTTTTATGAGAATATATCTTATGAGTTAATACAAGTCTCTTCTATAGACAAGACTTGTATTAACTCTATTGGCATTAGAATTAATTAACTCACAAATCATTTACATCCTCGTAAAGTTTGACAAGATGTCTAATAGACATATCAATTAATGGCTCGTACATAAAACTATTAATATGAATACACTCAGGAGTCATCATATTAACACGCTCAAGTATTTTTAATACTGTATTTTCTGGTAATCTGTTACGCATTTTATCTATCCATTTGGTCGTCTGATTCTCTCCTGACTGTAATGATTCTTCAGTCTCTCCTAATGATAAAAGTTCACGTCTCATATAAGTCTCTGCTTTAAGACGAATTGCAATAGATAATACAATTTTATCTTCTATTTGGAGTTCTTCTGGTTTTTCTTTATTGATGATTTTTCGAGCTTCATCATAAATTATATCTATAATCTTTGTTCCGGTTGTAATATAATTATATTTTTTATTCTTTATATGTTTGCGAATAATATTATCAATGTCAATATCAGTAAGATTATTAGTTCGATCTAATAAATGAAGACAATTGGTTAGCGTCATAAAATCATTGTTTTCTTTTCCATTACCATCATCATAATCACTACCTTCTGTATATTCCACTATATTGCGAACAAACGGTATCATACTAATAAAATTGCAAGTATTAGTATGTTTTATTTCATTATCAAGGGGGGTTCTCATTATATATGGACCCCTATGTAATGATATATTACCTTCTTTTTCTTTTGTTGCCATAAAGAATTTCTTTATACGAAGTCTTTGAGTAGCATTTCTGTAAAAGTCAAAATTATGAGTCAGAAGTATTATTTTAAATTTATCATTACAACTGTTAGATATATCGTTAATATATTCAATTATAGCAAATTTATTTTGATAATCAAAAGAGTCTGATATATCATCCAATACTATTAAAGATTCTTCATCTTTCTCTTTTCGTGCTTCAATTTCAAAAATCATTTGTAATATGAAAAAAGCTCTCATTTCTCCTTTAGAAAGAATCTTCAATATTTCATCCCTTGATTGTTTAATATCTTCACCAGTTTGTTTCTTATATACAAAAGATAATTTAGGAGTCTCTTGTTTCAAAATAATATCTTCTTGATTATCTATTCTAGCCTTAAATGGAACATAAAAACGAGCATTGAATAAATCTACAATATTTTTCCATTTTTCATGTTCCTGACGAGCCTCATGTATGATATTCATTAAATCTTCTTTATTTGATGAATATTGTTTATACAAATCTTCCAAGACCCTTCTAGTTTCCACATCCGAAAAATAGCCAAGAAGTACATTCTTTTTAAAAACTTCATATTCTTGTAATTCTCCAAGAATAGTCATATTGTCTTTTATACATTCTTTAAATGCACGAAGTTCTGCATTAGAGTCAAGTTTCTCTAGTATTTTAGTAAAAGTAGCTTGTAATTTTTCATCGCTTTCTACTGTTTTTATCTCTTCTAATATTCTTTCATTTAGCTGCGAAAAAGACTCAATATTACTATTATCTTTAAGTTGTAACTTATGATTCACTTTAAAGAAAGAGCCATCTTTTAATCCATTACTAAGAGTTTTTGCTTGATATGTTCCGAAAGTAGTCTTACCATCTGTTGATATATGAAAGAATTGGGATTTAGTTAACAATTCATTATAACGTTGTACAAACAGATTCAAGGATGTCATATTTTTCTCTATAAAATCCTTCACAGCACCTTTTTTATCGAAGATATCATTGAACTTTATTTGATACAAAGGATAATCCGCATTATTTATTTTATCCCATAATATATCAAGGATGTCATATATACTAGAATTCTCTTTTTCAGCAAACACACTCACCAATTCTGTTTCACAATCTGTACTTTGAGATATCTTTTTATATTGCTTGATAAAATTATTTTTTGCCCCACTAATTATTTTTATTATGGTATCGTATCTCTTCTTCAAGTCTGTACTAGCCAAAAAAGTAGTTACACTTTGTGCAGCGTCAAATGTCATATCATCAGGATTAGCAACAAATATATTTTCAGGTTTTAAAACAGCCCCAGATTCTAAAGTTACATTTGATTTTACAGGTAAATCCTTGTGCAATCTATCACAAATAGTTTCTTCCAATCCTTTTCTTTTATTACTTTCCGCACGTTGACTAAGTATTTGTAAAGTTTTAGCAAATGATGTTTTCATTGTACCGTTTGGTGCATATATCATTACTGTATTACATGTCTTAAAATCTATTGTTTCTTTAAATTTTGATATACCAAAACAGTTTTCAAAGTCAAAATTTAGCTGTTTCATTTTTTTGTATTTATAAGTTAATAAATATATCTATGGTAAAGACTATTCTTTTGTCTTATAATTATATAGCCAAAGTTATAAAATATATTAATAGATTAATATTCTATTTCCATATTAATCACAATTGGACTTTAAATTGTAACTTTTTAAGTCTTAAAAGTCCAATTCCCTCAATAATTATAAACACAGTATTCCGGTTTATCAAACCCAAATCACAATTGTGTTGCACATTTCTTACCTGAAAATCTTGGTTAATACATTTGTCACAAAATCAATCAATACTTGAAATGATACAGACTCCGGTTATAGTGACATTTGCCAATCAGAAAGGAGGTGTAGGAAAGACTACCCTTTGCGTCACCTTTGCCAACTATCTGGTGACAAAAGGTGTAAGGGTTGTAGTGATTGACTGCGACTTTCAGCACTCCATCATGAAATGCCGAAAGGCTGACATCAGAAAATACGGCGAACAGGAAATGCCATACGAGGTATGGGCATACGAAGCAAACGACAAGGCAATGATGACTTCCCTTATGGAGAAACTGCACAACGATCCTGAAATTGACGTTGTGCTTATCGACTCTCCAGGCAGTCTGAAAGCGGAAGGACTGGTACCAATATTTGTAAACTCAGACATTATCGTTGTCCCTTTCCACTATGATCTGGTAACCGTTCCGTCCACAGCCAGTTTCCTAATGTTTGTTGACCGGCTGAAAAAGGCTGTCGGTGAAAGGATGAAAGCCAGACTCTTCATCATTCCCAATCTGAATGACGGAAGAATCGGCAAGCGTTACGAACTGCTTATCTGGGACAATGCAAGGGATACCTTCTCCAACTATGGATACGTCACTGCGAAGATTCCCAAACGTGCGGATATGGAACGGTTCAGCACTATGGCGGCACTGGATATGCAGGCTGCTATCGTTACACCGGTCTTTGATAAGGTCTATCAGAGTATCTACGATACACTTCAACCGATAAGGGAAAAAGAACTCAAAGGCATACAGCTGACGGAAAATCTGAATCCCAAGCCTAAGAAGAAAAAGAAGGCACAGCCGTCTGATAAAGCTTCACAGGACATTACCGGCCAATCTGAAACCAGTCCTTCAGAGAATGGTACAGGTAATCAGAACAAAGAATCAGAATAATCAGTAAACTTCAATAACCATAGCACTATGAGTAAGGATATACCGGAAATAGATGACCTGACAAGAGGCATCAATGATTCAGAACTTATATTGACGCAAGATACCGTAGGAACACAGGTTGAGCAAAGAGAAAATAATAATGAAGCACAGGAAAAGGATACTGCTGTTTCCCTTTCGGATACAGGATGCTGGAGTGACTTCATGGAATTTCTGACATCTGACGGTTCAGTAACGGATAAAACAGAAAGGCTTGTCTGCAAGCTCGACCGTGACCTTGCGGATTCACTGGACGACTGCGATATACATGGCAGGTGCCGCTCTGACCTGGTGAATGCCATCGTAAGGGCATTCTTCAAGTCATATCTGCCACGTCTGGCAGAATACAGAAGAGAAAAGAAATCTTTGTTTAACAGTTATAATCTGTAAGTTATGAAAAAGACTGACTGGACCGACAGGATGCTGGCCGCTCTTGTCGAGCTGTATCCGGTAGAGACCACAGCCTATACAGCTGCCGTTCTAAACCTGAGCGAATCGACCGTCAAACTGAAAGCCCGTGAACTTGGACTTGTAAAAATGGCCAAATCCAGATGGATGGAGCGTGCCGACTATATCAGAAACCATTTCCAGGAGTGTTCCTTCTCTGAGATAGGAAAAGCTCTTGGCATTACCCGGATGAGTGTCGGACGCATAGCCGCTGCACTCGGACTCAAACGCAGCAGTGAAGAGAAACACCTGATTTCCTCACGTATCCGTACACAGATGGTAAAGAGGGAAAGACGGCGTATCGTCTTCGGACTGGAACCGGTCACAGGTATCCGTGTCATCTCAAACAGGGCAAAGGTAAGGGTACGCTCAAACATGAAGTCAAACGGATACATCATCAGTGAGGAACACAACGTGATTTATTATACAGGCACTACGGAACGCAGGGAACGTCTGGAAAGCCGGGGCATCAGACTCGGACTGCATATCCTTCCGCTTCCGCAGGACAGTTCCGCTCTTTCATCCAACATCATATTACAACAGCCATGCAGCACGGACAGATAGTATTCCTTCTCTTCGTTGCAATGGTATTCTACTATGCGGCAATGATTTTCATGGACTTCCAAAGGGCAAAGGCTGCACAGAATGCCGAGCAGGACAGCCATAAAGAAGAGGACATAGACATATCGGAAGAGGCACGAAGCTTCAGGCCGATAAGAATAAACCGGGATGAACCTGAATCCAAAGAACAAAGTTCAGAACAGAGTAATACGGAAAATCTCGAATCAAATAATGAAAGCAATAATTCTGATGGTACAGAGAAATCTGCATCCAAATCAGAATCTTCCAAACACGTTTACCGGGAGGCCATCATGACTGACGGCATTCTGGTTGAGAATATCATTCAGGAAATAAACCGGCTGGCAGAGACCGGTACCAGTGATCTCGGTGCCGTTATCTTCAGCTGTGAGAATGCCTGATATATATACCGTTCCTTTAGTGACATCTGTTTCTTTGGCGATGAAATCCTTTAACAATTTTCAGAAATGCAGATAATAAAGAAAAATGCCCGGAATCTTACGGAGCGTTTCATCGGTTCAAGTTTTGCACAGAAGAGTGTGATGGCGGCCATTGCACTTATTATTTCCACATCAAATGTAATGGCAGGAAGCAAGGGTGCAGCAGGTTTTACCAAGGCCACCCAGGAAGTCAGCTCCTACCAGACTCCGGTATCGAACCTGATGAAGGCCATTGCTGCCGTTATCGTTCTGGTCGGTGCCTTCAACGTCTATTTCAAGATGCAGAACGGAGACCAGGACGTGAAGAAGACCATCATGCTTACCATCGGAGGCTGTATCGCATTCATCGCACTTTCGGAAGCTCTTCCGCTGTTCTTCCAGTAATCCTTACCCGGCATGACAATGAATCAGGAAGGATACCCTGTGTTCAAGGGATTGCAGAAACCGCTGGAGTTTATGGGCATACGTGGCCGTTTCCTCACTCTGGCAGCGGCAGCCATAGGCGTATCATTCGTAGGCTTCATCGGTTTCTCAATCGCTTTGGGAAAGATTGCAGGATTCATAGCCATGATGGTCATGGCACTGGTGGGACTGATAACAATCTACATCAAACAGCGTGGTGGACTCCACAACAAGAAGAGGGCAAGAGGTATCTATATCTACAGAAGCCTGAGAAAAGAACAGTAAATCACTTTATACAGTATGGCACACAAAAGGAAAAGAATTTTTGACGGACTCTATGCGCAGCTGGAGGAGACGGACGGCAATGTCGTGCTGTTCTCGGCCAGAGGCGAGCCGTCCGTTATCTTTGAGATAACCAATCCGGTCCAGCAGCTCTGTACGGATGCGCAGCAGTACATGCTGTTTCATGACGTGCTATCCAATATCCTTCAGACCATCGGTGAGGGATATGCACTGCAGAAGCAGGATATTCTGTGCAGACAGGCATATCACCATGACGTGCCTGATGATGCGGAGTTCCTGACAAGGAGTTATTTCAGATACTTCGAGGGAAGGGAGTTCACAGAGATAAGGACTTTTCTTATCCTCACTCAGGAGGCTCAGAGAAGCCAGTTCATCCAGTATGATCCGAAGAGATGGCTCGATTTCCATGCCAAGGTATCAAAGACGGATGATATTCTGACCGAAAAGCATATCCGGCACAGAAAGCTCGGCAAAGAGGAAGTCAGCGAGTACTGTCACCGTTTCATGGCATTCCAGTTCCGGCACGGACCGTTCTCGATGACCAACTTCAAGGCTTCGGACGAATATCTCAGGACAGGTGACCGTATCATCCGTTCCTATCCGCTGGTGGACATTGACGAGATAAACCTGCCTTCCATGGTAAAGCCGTATACACAGATGAACATCAACGGCTACGGTATCGCAACCGACCTGCTTTCTTTCCTTACCGGCGTCCCCTACTCGGACTGTGTGGTGTTCAACCAGGTCATTCAGATACCGGGACAGAGGAAGCTGCTGCGCAAGCTACAGGCCAAGGCGAAGCGTCACGGTTCCATGCCGGACCCGAGCAACCGTATTGCAAAGGCCGACATTGAGGAAGTGCTGGACAGGCTGGCCGTTGACAGTACCATGCTTGTGTACTGTAACTTCAACATTCTGGTGAGCTGTCCGCCTGACAAGGTTACTCCGGTAACTTCCTTTCTGGAGACCAAACTGTACGAGTGCGGCATCATGCCGTCAAGGACGGCTTACAACCAGCTGGAGCTTTTCATGGACTGTTTTCCCGGTAACGGCTATGCCTTCAACCCGGACTATGACCTGTTCCTGACGCTTTCGGATGCTGCCTTGTGCTTTTTCTTCAAGGAGCATCTGAAGGAGTCTGAGGATACACCGCTGACCACATACTACACTGACCGTCAGGGATTGCCTGTATGTATCGACATTACCGGCAAGGAAGGCAAAAGAAAAATGACGGACAATGCCAATTTCTTCTGTATCGGTCCTTCAGGTTCCGGCAAGTCCTTCCACATGAACAGTGTGGTACGTCAGCTGCTGGAACAGAATACGGATGTGGTCATGGTGGACACGGGTGATTCCTACGAAGGCATATGCGGATATTACAAGGGTACATACATAGCCTACTCGAAGGAGAAGCCCATTTCCATGAATCCGTTCAAGGTCACGAAGGAGGAATATGAACTTAATTTCGGTGAAAAGAAGAACTTCCTCAAATCGCTGATATTCCTGATATTCAAGGGTAACGCATTTCCAACAAAGATTGAGGACATGCTGATAAACCAGACCATAGTAGAATACTATGAGGCCTATTTCAATCCTTTTGAAGGGTTCAGCGACAGTGAGCGTGAGGCATTGAGGCAGAAACTGCTGGTCGCCGCCAAGATGGAGGATGACTATGAACAGTACACGCACAGCATGGAGGACATCGACAGGCAGATAAATACGGAAGAGGTTCAGGAAAAGGCTGAAAGCCGTACCCTGCTGCTGCCTTCCGAAGTACGCCGTCTGAAGCTGATACGACAGTGCCGTTCACTGACTGCTCTGATAAATGATGAAGCGGCTACAGAATCGGAAAAGGAACGTGCACTTGCCATTATCGAAAAATATAAAAGGGAACTTTATAACAATTCCATGCTGATTAAGATAGACAGGCAGATTGACCACATGGAGGAACAGAAGCGCAGGCTGAAGGTTCAGGAACTATCGTTCAATTCCTATTATGAGTTTGCCCTGGAACGCATACCGCAGATTACACAGCTGGAGAAAATCAGTTTCAATATACATGACTTTGCGGCCATACTGAAACAGTTCTACCGTGGCGGCGAGCTAGAGATGACGCTGAACTCCGACCTCGACATTAATCTGTTTGACGAGCGCTTCATTGTGTTCGAAATAGATAAAATAAAGGATGATCCGGTGCTTTTTCCGATTGTGGTGCTGATTATCATGGACGTGTTCCTACAGAAGATGCGTATCAAGAAGGGACGGAAGGCTCTTATCATCGAAGAGGCATGGAAGGCAATCGCTTCACCTACCATGGCGGAATATATAAAGTATTTGTATAAGACCGTCCGGAAGTTCCACGGAATAGCCGGTGTGGTCACACAGGAGCTTAACGACGTGATTGATTCCCCTATCGTGAAGGAGGCCATCATCAACAACTCGGATGTGAAGATTCTGCTTGACCAGACTAAGTTCAAGGACAGGTATGAAGATATTGCAGCCATTCTGGGACTCACTGACATACAGCGTCAGCAGATTTTCACTATCAATGCGCTGAACAACCATGAGGGAAGAAGCTACTTCAAGGAGGTGTGGATTTGCAGGGGACAGCACTCGGATGTGTACGGCGTAGAGGAAGCACCGGAATGTTACTGGGCATACACCACAGAACGTACCGAAAAGGAGGCACTGAAGATTTATCTTGCCTGGTACGGTACGCTGCAGGAGGCCATCACCCGTATCGAGGAAGACCGCAAGGCTGACGGAGGGCTTCTGTATCTGGAGTTTGCAAGAAAAGTCAACCAACATCAAAAAGTTATGTCACTATGGTAAAATTCAGATTCATGCTGATTGCGATACTGCTGGTATCGGCATCAGCCAATATGTCTGCTGCATGGAGAATCGTATTCGACCGCAACTGCCTGAAGATTGTCATGGCCAATACCGCTTCACAGAAACTTATCGAGGAACAGCACAACCAGCGTGTGGATACCATCGCCGCCAAGAAACAGAAGGTAGAACTCTATACGGTAAGCATGGCTACCATGAAGGAACTCTACAAGCTGAGCATGGAGAACATATCCGGTTTCGGGACTGAAAGTCTTTATTATAAGGAAATAGGTCTGTGCGCTTTGGATATTCTGCGAAATGTTCCGGTACTTGTCAGTACGGTAAACAAGGCCAAATTTTCAAACAGGCTGCTCTGTCTGAACGAACTCGGCAATCTTGTAGCGGAAACCCAGCAGCTGGTCGGCAACTTCGTCAATATTGTGAACAATGCCAGGATTCCCAATCCGTTGCAGGGACAGGCAACTGCAGAAAAAAAGGATGACGGCTACAACCTGCTGGACAGGTATGAAAGGCTGACATTGGCCAACAGCATCTATACAGACCTGAACAGGATACGCTACAAGGTGGAAGGGATGGTTCTGATGGCACAGTATGCCACTGCAAACGACCTCTTCTTTGCCATAGATCCTGAAGGATGGGCAAATGTGGTGACCATGAAGAATCATGTGGGGAATCTTGTACAGGACTGGAACGGCCTGGTTGCTTCAAATTATTAACTCTTCATATGTATGTGTCTGTCATGAAACTCAGGAATATAAGTATCATATCAACAGGTATTATAATGCTGTTGCTGCCTTTAAAGGCTTCCGCTTTCATAATACCCAAAGACCTGCCGACCATCGAAGCACTCATTGCCCTGCACAAGGCCATAAAGAAGGACGAGGACAAGGCTCTTACAAGAGTGGCCACAAGCTATGGCGAGCAGTCGCTCATTGAGAAGGGTGCGGAAAAGTTCAATGATGTCCGGACCACTCTGGATACAAGGCTGAACAATGCCTATTCGTACCTGGTACTGGCTGGTGCAATCTCTTCAACGGCCAACTCACTGTATCAGCTGGTAACGGAATACAAGGACTTTACCGGCAATACCTTCAGTCATGTATCAAAGAAGCCTTTCGTAGCATGGTATTATGCCGATGCCAACGTGGCAATATCAAGGGAGATACAACACTGCTACAGACTATATGCATCCGTAGCTGCTTCGGGTATAAACCTTATGAAGGCTTCCATGGATGAGAAACTGAATCTGGTAATGACACTGAAGGCTTCCATCGACAGGGCAAGGTACATCATAGACAATGCCAACCTGTACTGTTTCCTTGTCACGGACTGCGGATGGAAGCCGGACTATATCTGGGAGATACTGAACTCCAATGTGAAAAATGAGATAGCTGAGCGTGTAATCAATAAATGGAATCAGGGATATGCAGGTTAGAATTATGTTATTGTGCCTGTTCTGTATGGCAGTTTCAGGTACAGTCACTGTTGCCAATGCCCAAAGCATAGTAAGTGACAGTGAAAAGCAGAAGCAGTGGAAGTCTATGGAAAACGGTCCGTGGGATTTTGCTCCGGACTGGTATTACTTTTTCCTGCATAAGAAATACTCAGGTGCGGAAATGTACTGGAAATGGGACTGGTTCAATTCCGGATTCCGTGTCCGTTTCAAGGAACCAAAGTCTGATGTAAAACGTATCATGCCGGTGCGTGTGACTGCCGAAGAGACGCAGAGGCAGAAAATCAAAAAAGTGGAGAGTGAGCGCAAATATATCGAGGAACTGTATAAGGAAGAACTGGCAAGGGAGGCTGACAGAAATGTTGACCTGATGTATGCCACCTACAAGGACGAGTTCAACCGTATGCAGGACTGTATCACGGACGGACTGCTCTACTGTATGCAGAAGAGTGACGGCAAGCTCCGCTATCAGGTGGACGAACTGAGCCGCCAGAATGAAATACTCTGTGCGGATATAGCCTATATACACAAAACCGGTGTCGGTTATGGGCTGGAGAACGCCAAGCGGCAGAAGGCATACGAGGAAGCCAAATCCAGGATGGCAGAACTGGTCAACAGGACTGCGCACCTTTGTGCCGTTGCCGCTACACACTATTAGACACTCTCTATAATTGATAATAATTTAAGTAATAATATTAAACAAATAATATAGTCAATCATGAATTTACTGTTTATTCCACTGACAATAGGACTTCCGGCCATTGACGAAAGTCTGGAAAAGCTGCTGACGGCCATGGAGACATTTCCCAATGTGGCCGTTCTCGGTGATGCCGTTTCAATGGCAAAGGCTCTCGGTCTGTGTCTGGCCCTGTGTGTCGGTTCATACGAATGCTGGATGATGATGCTTGGAAGGCGTGGTATGGATGTCATGAAGCTGTTGCGCATCATCGGCATTTCCCTGTGTATTTCATCCTCTTCATGGATATGCTCGGCTCTGCAGGTTCCGGGAAAGAGTCTGGAGTCCGCTACATGGGCTATGGCAAAGGCAAAGAACAAGGAAGTGGCAGCCTTCGAGCTGAAGGTGGCACAGAAACAGAGTGAATATCTCGACAGGCTGAGAACCGTGCAGGACTCCATAGCCACGGCAAAGCAGGTGGCCGAAATCGGTCAGGATGCTGCCTGGTGGGACAAGCTTATATATAATGTGGAGAATCTGGGCTCGACCATCAACAACTACGCCCAGAGGGCTGCCGTGGCGGCTGAGACGAAGGTCAGTGAATGGATAAACGATGTAATACGCTTTGTCGGCGAACTGATTTTCCAGATGTCGTATTACGGGATGCTCGTGGCACAGAGGATTTTCATGGCCATCATGATGATATTCTGTCCGATCATGTTTGCTCTCTCGCTGGCACCGCCATGGAACTCGGCCTGGAGCCAGTGGATGTCCAAGTTCCTTTCCCTCTCGTTATGGGGATTCGTGACCTATATGTGCATCTATTATATAGACTTCATCCTTCTTTATAACCTGCAGCAGGATCTGGTGGCATACGACCATCTGCTTCATGGCTCGGTAAACTCCTGGGAACAGATCGGCGCACTGGGACTGCAGGGAATAGGCTCCAACTGTATGTATGCCATGGGTATGCTCGTGGGTGCCTATATCATACGCTTCGTTCCTGAAGTGGCTTCATGGCTGATTCCGGGAGGTGTAAGTTCAGGCACGGGTTCCGTTGCCGGTTCGGCTGCAATGGGTATCACCACTACTGCAGGTGCCATGGCCGGAGGTGCGGCAGGTTCTGCCATGAGAGGAACAGGTTCGGCTGTCAGGTCATTAGTCAAATAACTTCAAATCTTTTTACAATATGCTTATTGAATCCCTTGCACAGAAAACCAGACTGGCTATGATGACGGTATTTGCGGTAATCGGAGGCTGCACCGTCATCTGTGCCTTTACAGTCTGGTGCTGTATTTCCCTTGTCAACGAGGAAAGGCAGCAGATTTATGTACTTGACGGAGACATTCCGTTTCTTGCCGAGCGTGCACGGCTGGAAGCCAACTTCACCATGGAGGCCAAGGCGCACATACAGCTGTTCCACCAGTATTTCTTCAACTTACCGCCCGACAACGACTATATCAAATGGACGGTAGGGAAAGCAATGTATATGGCTGACGGGACTGCACTGAAACAGAAACAGGCCATGGACGAGAACGGTTTCTACTCGGACATCATTTCCTCTTCGGCTGTCTGCACCATCATGTGTGACTCCATTCAGTTTGACGTACATGAACGGAAGTTTACCTATTATGGTACGCAGCTTATCAAGCGAAGGACCAGGGACATCAGACGCTCGATGGTGACAACCGGTTACATCGAGTCCGTACCGAGGACAAGGAACAATCCGCACGGTCTGCTCATTACCGGCTGGAGGACTCTTGAAAACAGGGATTTGGACTATTGATATACGGATATTATGAAATCATTCAGAAAAAAGATACAGGAAAGCCGTCTGAAAACGCATCTGCTTGTCAGGTCGTGGTTGCAGCCCAAACTGGGTGTCATCGGAACAAGATACCGTCTGGCCGCAAGGATAAGACTGGCCAACAGATGGGCGGCTAAACATCCGAAAACGACATTCGCAGGTGTAGCGGGAACGCTGCTTCTGCTCCTTGTAAGTACCGTAGCCATAGATTCCGGCAACGGAAAACAGAGTGAACCGGATGTCAGTTCGATTGCCAATATGGAACCGGTGTTTCAGGGATTCCGTACCATCCAGGCAAACAAGGACATTCACCGCAGTGTATTGACGGACATGACGGTGAAGGGACAGTTACTGCGTCATGAACTGGACTCCATGATTGCCATACCTGTAAAGAGCCGTGAGGATTCCTTGCGGATCATCCTCAAATACCGGCAGCTGGAAAATATAGTCAAATCCATTAAAAACAATGATAACCCATGATTAAGATTAATTTCAAACAGCCCAAGTATATCTTTCCACTGGTCATATTCGTTCCGCTGTGCGCACTGGTATACTTTGTGATGCAGACCTTCTCTGGTGGTGAGGAGACTGCCGGAACGGTAGCTACAGACCGTATCAACATGGAACTTCCCCAGGCCAATGCCGAGGAAGCCGGAGACAAGATGTATGAGATGTCCAGACGTTTCGGTGACGAGGATGCCTTCACAGCCGTAAGCGGTATCGGAGAAGAAGAACAGAAGAAGGAGGAACTGGAACACGGCTACAGCGAAGAGGAACTGAACCGTCTTGATGCAGCTGAAGCTGAAAGACAGCGGCAGCAGAGAGAACTTGAAGAACTGGAGCGTTCCCTTGCAGAATCAAGAAAGCATATCAATGCATATGCCTACGGGAACGGTCCTTCGGGAAACAGTGAAACGGGTTACGGAGGTATGGGCTATTCCTCACAGGACGAGTTTGCATGTGACCTTGAAGAGATTCAGCGGAGGAGTTATGAACGGCAGAAGGCCATTGAAAGCGGACTGGGTATCAAAGACCCGGAAGCAGAGGAAGCGGAAAGAAAGCACAGGGCTGATTCCATAGCTAAAGTGCGTCAGGAGGAAAGGGAACGCAACCGTCCGAGTCTGGTAATCAAGTCCGATGACACCAATGCCGACAGGTTCAATACTGTTACTGCTCCAGATGAATTTGCCGAGAACAAACTGATACGTGCCATGATTGACCAGACTACAAAGGCGCATGAAGGTACACGTCTGCGGTTCAAACTTCTGGACGATGTGACGGTAAGCGGTACAAGACTGAAAAAGGGTACTTACCTCTATGGTACGGTAACCGGTTTCGGACAGCAGCGTGTCAGGGCTTCCATAACCAGTATCCTTATCGGCGACAGGTTCATCAAGGTTAAGCTTTCTGTTTTTGACAATGACGGTATGGAAGGCTTCTATGTTCCTGAATCGGCATTCCGTGATTTCATGAAGGATGCAGGTTCCAATACGGTACAGCAGAATATAAGTTTTGAATCCAGTGACGGTTACAGTACCGGGATTTCTACGGAGGCCATTGCCCTCCAGTCACTGCAGAACATGTATAACTCTGCAACTTCTGCCATATCATCCAATATCAGAAAGAACAAGGCGAAAATCAAATACAATACCATCGTTTATCTGATAAACTCGGAGGATGCACGCTAACAGCTGTTTTAATATGATTTTTTAATAATATAACGATTCACAATATGAAAGCCAGAATTATTCTGATAATATGCCTTATCACAGGCATCGCCGCACATCTGTCGGCTAACGAGAAGATATACATCAACCGGGAAGTGACCACGCACATTGTAATGCCGGAGAACATCAAAATGGTGGATATTTCCACTACTAAAATTATAGGCAACCAGTGTACAGACAATATCGTCCGCATCAAGCCTTATCTGGAAAATGATTCCATATCATCTGAAGGTTACAAGGAAAACGAACTGCTGGGTACACTCACCATTATCGGTGAGCGTCATATCGCACAGTATGACATCCTCTATACCGAATCACCCAAATATGCTTCTACCATCTACAATGTATCCTATAATGAGACACAGTCCTATATCAATCCGGAGGTTTCCATGCCAATGGCCGAGATTGCACGATATGCCTGGGCTGTCTATGGAAGCAGAAGAAAATTCAACCAGATTGTATCAAACAAAAACGGAATCAGGGCATACATCAACAATATCTATTCCATCGGTGACTATTTCTTTCTGGACTATACGCTGAAAAACAAGACCAGGATTGCATACGACATTGAAGAAATAAGGGTAAAACTTACTGACAAAAAGGAGACAAAGGCAACCAACTCACAGACCATAGAGCTTACTCCGGTATTCTCCATGAACAACACCCGTAAGTTCAAAAAGGACTACAGGAACGTGCTTGTGATTCCGAAACTGACTTTCCCTGAAGAGAAGGTACTCCGTCTGGAGATTTCCGAGAACCAGATAAGCGGACGTGTGGTGGTACTCACCATCGAGTATGAGGACATTCTCAATGCGGACGGCTTCGACTCGGATATTCTGGACGGTGCCGACTATTACCCCTACTATTATATTGATCATTCCATAAAAAGATAGGCCATGAAGAAGATTCTGTTCATTCTGTTGTGCTCGGTTGCATTCATCGGTGCATCGGCACAGACCGGAAAGGTTTCCGTCAATACAGGATTCCTTTTTCCAAGTACGCTGAATGCCACTTTGGGCTATGAGTATCCGCTTTCATACGGAAATGCGGTCGAAGTATATGGTGAGGTCGGGAATCACTGGCAGAAGCCGGTATGTCACAATTTCTGGAAAGGATATTTCTGGGATGGAGGTATGGTTTACAAATACCGTCTGGCACGGTACAAGAACGGCATGATGCGCCTTCGTCTGGGGCCTCAGTTCGGTGCGGTACAGAAGAAGTTCTTCTTCGGGCTGGAGGCCGGATTTGAATACAGCTATGTGTTCCGCAGCGGACTGGAGTTCTCTGTCATACAGAAGAACAATGTGAACTTCCTGCATGGGGATACTTTCCGCAATGGTCTGCTGTTGGGTATAAAGGTTCCATTTTAGTAAATTCATATACAGGTAGAGCGTATGGCATTTGAGGAGACAAGGGAACAGCAGCAGATGTACAACTACTTCAGGAGCTGCATATATATCTTTCTGATTATTGAAATCATCATGAACCTGCCTGTTACGGCAGACAACAGGGTTACGCAGTTCGTACTCGACCTGCTGGCACGCTTCAAGGTATTCAATTCAGTATCGGGATGCAAGGTGGCCGAACTGATATGCATCTGTATTGTCTGTATCGGCACAAAGGCTGAAAAGTCCCTGAAGTTCAATGTAAGGACAATGGTCATCTATCCTGTGTTGGCCGGTCTGACACTTGTAGGGCTTTGTTTTGTATTCCACGGCATGAGTTTCGGATTCAGCTGGCTGGGATTTCCGGCCAACAGGCTTATGTATGCAGTCTGTTCGGTAGTCGGCACCATGCTGGTACATCAGGGACTGGACGGTATTGCCAAGTATTACAACTACAAGGTTGGTGAGGACCGTTTCAATTTTGAAAACGAATCGTTCCAGCAGTCTGAAACACTGGTCAGCAATGATTATTCGGTGAACATTCCAATGATATACTACTGGAAAAAGAAAATGCACAAAGGATGGATCAATATCATCAATCCGTTCCGTGGCACGATTGTACTGGGTACGCCGGGTTCGGGTAAGTCTTTCGGTATCATTGACCCGTTCATCAGGCAGCATTCAGCAAAGGGATTTGCCATGATGGTATATGACTTCAAGTTTCCGACACTTGCACAGACGCTTTTCTATCAGTACTGTAAGAACAGGAAAGCTGGTAAACTGCCTCAGAACTGCGGATTCCGTATAGTAAATTTTACCGATGTGGAATACTCCAACCGTATCAATCCGATTCAGCGGAAATATATCCCGGATCTGGCTGCCGCTTCTGAAACGGCGGCTACTCTTTTGGCCTCGCTCAACAAGGGAGGTGGAGAGAAGAAGGGCGGATCGGAAGCATTCTTCACTAATTCTGCGGAAAACTTCCTGGCTGCCATCATCTATTTCTTTGTAAACTTCCATCCGGTAGGATTCAGGAACGGCAGGAAACTGAAGCGTTTCATATCACTGGAGGGAAAGAAGCTGGAGATTGTCATACGCAACTGGGATGACTTCAATGCCATCGACAAGGACGGCAATGTGGTGCTTGATTTCGTGGATGAGAACGGCAATGACGTATCGACTGACGAGGACCGTATGTTTGTTGACCTGAACGGATACAGCTATAAGGACCGGACCGGCAGGAAGATTCTGATTCAGAGGTGCTGGTATGAGGACGAGCATGGCAATGAAGTGGAACCGGATACCGTAACCGGTGAGTTCTCGGACATGCCGCATGTGCTTTCATTCTTGGGAAAGCCATACGACCAGGTATTCAATATCCTGATGCAGGATGACAGGATTGCTTCACTGATGGCTCCGTTCAAGAGTGCATACGAGAACAAGGCCAATGACCAGCTGGAAGGTATGGTCGGTACGCTACGTGTAAATGCCGCACGCCTTGTATCTCCGGAAGCCTACTGGGTATTCACCGGGGATGATTTCGACCTGAAGATTTCTGACAAGGCTAATCCGAGCTATCTGGTAATAGCCAATGACCCGGAAAAGGAACAGGTTATCGGTTCTCTTAATGCCCTGGTTCTGAACCGACTGATTACAAGGGTGAACTCAAAGGGCAATATCCCGGTAAGCATCATAGTGGATGAGCTTCCGACACTGTACTTTCACAAGATAGACCGTCTTATCGGTACGGCACGTTCCAACAAGGTTGCCGTGACCTTAGGTTTCCAGGAGCTTCCGCAGCTGGAGGCAGATTACGGCAAGGTCGGTATGCAGAAGATTATCACCACCTGCGGTAATATCTTCATGGGTGCAGCACGAAACAAGGAGACGCTGGAGTGGGCACAGAATGATGTGTTCGGAAAGGCAAAGCAGACTTCACGTTCCATTTCCATCAACGACCACAAGGTATCAACCACAATCTCTGAGAAGATGGACTTTCTGGTTCCTGCTGCCAAGATTGCGGATATGGCAACAGGCTGGCTGGCCGGACAGGCGGCACGTGACTTTACGGCTACCGATGACAGTATGCTTGACCATTTTGACATCGAGCAGTCGGAAGAGTTCAAGACCACCAAGTATTTCTGCAAGACACACTTTGATATGAAAAAGATTAAGGACGAGGAAAAAAACTATATGGCTCTACCCAAAATTTATGAGTTCAAGAACGACAAAGAGAAGGAAATCCTGCTCAACCGTAACTTCAAGCGTGTGAACCAGGAAGTGGAGGATATGGTAAAGGAACTTCTCGGTATCAGTTAAATATGTAATTTATGAATATGACCTTAAAACCGGCATTCGGACTTAGCGGCAGTGCCCTGAAAGTCATTGCCATGATTTCCATGGTGATAGACCATATTGCTCTCTATCTGATGGAGCACGGTACCGTATTATACGAAACGATGCGCTGTATCGGGCGCATCGCTTTTCCTGTGTTTGCCTTCCTGATAGCGGAAGGATTTATCCATACAAGAAGCAGGTACAGGTATTTCTTTACTCTGCTGGGCTTTGCCGTAATCAGTGAAATACCCTGGTTTCTACTGAATGGTGCTGACGGGACACATAATGTGATGTTTACGCTTGCATTGGGTGTGGCCACGCTTATGGTTCTTGAAAATCTTCTGCAACGTAGTATGGTACTGGGATTCCTTTGGACGCTTGGTATGGCCGGACTCGCTTCCTGGCTTGGAGTGGATTATGAATGGAGAGGGATTATTGTTATCGTTATATTTTATCTTTTTAATGTATATGGTCACTCTTTCCCATATAGTAGAGGTATGCAATTTTTTTGCACATTTGTTTTCATGATGCACTATGGGGTGATAGGTGCTGTAATGTCCTGCATGATTATTTATCTATATGACGGAACAAGAGGATTTGTACAGGGAAGCATAGCCAAATACGGTTTCTATGCTTTTTACCCTGTACATTTCATTTTATTTATTCAGATTTGCGAAAGGTCTTTTCCCGGCATATTGATGTTTAAACTCTGATATCAGCATTGATTCAACATCTTCCGGTTCATCTGTTGGTAAAGGTTTCCAGCAAAATAACAGTTCTTCTGAATCATTTAGCTGCCAAATATAACGTCCACCTTTATGCCCGACAGGTTTACCTTGTCCAAATTTTAGATATTGCAATATTCGACTTCTTAATGTCGTTTTATTCTTTTTACCTCCAGCTTTACCAATATAAACCACAGGTGTATTATAAACCCATTTTTCCTGTAAAATTTTTATTGCTACATTAGGATCTGTTCCTTTAAAATATCCACTACTACCTTTCTCCAAGAAAATGGGTTCATCCATAATAGTACGCAAAACCATATATACTCCTCTTGTTGTAGGTATTTGCGAATGATTATTCAATAAACTTTTAACTGAAACAAATCCATAAAATCCTTCATTTTTAAGCGATTCTATTTTCCCAAAATCGATTCTATTAATCCAGTTTGAATCTATATTTTTATTAATTTCTTGGTTAATAATGGCGTTCTTACTTTTACTCTTGTCAGTAATAATTGTAGATGTTATCTTATCTATAATCTTTATTCTCTCGGTATCAATGAGTTCATCTAAATCTTCAAGAGTACAATCTATTATTCCCCAATCATCCCTTCCGAAGAAACCTATTTTACGCATTCTGTTACGTAATTGTTTTTGATAATTTCTTGAAGCATTTTGACGTTCTGCTATCAATTCTCTTAGTTCTAATATTTCAGCAGATGTAAACTTATCTTTTCCTTTTATCATATTAGCTTTACTAAAGATTTCATACTTATATTACAAATTCAAATTCACCTTTCCAAACTTCAGGTATCTTCTCCTGAACTTCTCATAAACCAGAGCATAATACTCCAGAAGATACTGTATCATAGCATCCACTAAATCCTCTAAAGAAACAGCACTCAGTATGTTGATTAGCAAAAGTTCACTATTTATTTTTATGGAGGTTAATAAGAGTTACTTCTTCATAAGACATCACTTCTATAAAAATTCTCCTTAAAGAATTTTACACCCGTGTTGTCCTTCACAAGTTTAGCAAAATCTGATATTACCTTATCCGTCTCTGATTGTGATGCAAAGCGTTGCATCTCATATTTCTTTAAAATGGTATGTTCCTTATCTGTTGAAGTTATAATTGTATCTTTTGATGACTCCAAAAAACGAGTCAAGAAATCTTTTTGTGATTCATTTGGTCGATTCGGATCACCTAACCATAATTGTGAGAATTTGGTAGTATATACAGAAACATTGAATACTATATATGAATGCGACACTTCAGAATTGGCATATGAAGAAACATCTGTCATATGCTTATTCTCATCATTGGATATAAAATATCCATCATCCGAAACCTGGAATACTGACATTTCTATAGTATGTTTCCCTATTTTTATAGTTCCGAAATAATACTCAAAGAAATGACCATACAGAAAGTCTAGCCCCCACATATCCTTAAAGACATTCAATTTTGCATATTCCTTGTCTGGGCTGTTCCTTCTATTTTTAATCTCGTCACTATACCAGTTCTTGCTTCCCCACATATCAGTATATGGTGTTTGTTCTCTGATATAATTTACTATGTTAAGTATACGTTTCTGGTATCTTGAAAGCAGTCTGAATGCATTTCTTACATCAACGAATATATTGTCAATCTCTTTTTTCATATCGTAAAGTATTTTTTTAAGTTATCTATTGAAGATGAATTTATTATATTCTTTTCCGTTGCCATGGTATTGAACCAGTCTATATTATACACACCATTTATATTGAAGGCCAGTATTATATTATCAAGTAAACGCAGTGTAGCTGAAATATTCATATCAGGAACACTAATCCTTTTCAATTCGCTTCTATATTTGTTCGTAGCTATTAACAAAGAAAGCCAATTGCATTTGAAAATTAAATGCTTTCTACTACGTACCTTTATCTCTTCAATATCCATTGACATATTACCTCCTACTGCAATGAATATTACAGGCTTTTCTTCTTTTCCATATTCATTATCATATGCTGTTAATTCCTGAGTCCATTGTTTCAAATACTGACCACCATAATCTCCGTATTTCGCCTCAATAATTACATCAAATTCTTCAAAACGTATAAATAAATCAGGCTCTACATAAGTATTGTTATCTGTACCAGTATTATCCCAATGTGACCAAAACTCATAAGATAATAATTTACCTGAATTAACCAACATTCTTTCATTATAGAAACAAGAAGACTTTAGTATGTGCCAAAATACATTATCTGGCAACAACATAAGGTTCTCGAAAACAGAGGAAGTTTTAGGATCCTCATAAGTATATTTATGTGCGTATGTACTATGTAACATATTATTACTTTTTCTTATCTGTTCTGATATAGTTCTATATCCACCTTCCCAAACTCTAAGTATCTCCCCCTGAACCTCTCATAGACATGAGCATAATACTCCGGCAGATACTGTATCATCGCATCCACAAAATCCTCCAAAGTAACAGCACTCAGCTTATAGGCATACTCTGGCTTCAGGAACTCCGTAACCGACCTGATTTCCTCTTCGGTTGACGGATGCTCCTTTGGCGAAAGCACTACTGAATACGAATCCTTCAGTCCTTCAACCATCCTGTACCGTTCTGTAAGCAAAAGGTTTCTGTAAATCTGCGTAAGTTTTACTTTACCTCCCATCAACAGCTCCTCAAAGTCCGTACTGAACAGACCGGTATCAACGAGCATCTGCTTCTGCTCCTCACAACGGCTGGCCTCGTTCACTCCGAGCACATCCGTATATTTCGTCTCGATGGCGATGATATGCTTGCCGCCCTTATTATCCACGAATCGGATATACGCATCCATGGCAGACTTATCATTCGTGTACTTGTCAATCGGTGTAGGAATAAACTCCAGACCGATTTCCGTCACCTCAAATACCGGGAAGTTCCTGAAGACCGACCTCACGGCAAGCGTAACCATTGCCGGATCCTGCTTCAACAGTAACATCAGGGGATGGAACAGGTTGAATGCCATCGGCTGGCTCGAAAGCAGGTTGTTGAACAGCCTGAACCCGTCTATCGTCTCATTTTCCCTTTTGTTGGCCACTCTTACCTTGGCATACTCGAAAGTCTCCTTCATCAGGAAGTTCTTTCCGGACACTTCACCACCACTGATCATGTTCCCGTATTTCCGTTTGGAGGCTCTTGTAGGTCCGAATCCTTCCTCTTCACCTATCTCCACTCTGTACATGGACTGGAGGAGCCTTGCTTTCCTGATGAAAGCATTATCACTTCCACACTGGTTTCCATATATATTATCCATTATTTTTCTATTTATTTGTGTAGTCCTCATTAATCATATTCCTTTTAAAGAAATTATGATATAACGTATTTCCATTATTTATAATTACTATATTTTGCTTTGATCTCGTTATAGCCGTATATATTACTTCTGGTTTATTTAGTGAACTATTTATTGTATAACCGTTACCATCACCCTCAGGTTGTAATAATATAATTACATTTGCAGCGTCCCATCCCTGGAAACTATGAATTGTTGAGAATTTTAATCCTCTATCCATCATAGTGAATTTCAACTTTTTTACTGTGTCATCCTTTAATTTATTTTTTTCATCTATTGGTATAAAAGTTGTTATGGTTGGCTCATTTGTTGTTTTCCGATAGCTGTATTCTATGTCTTTTAGGATAATAGAATTTTGGCCTAAGATTACAGTCTCATTGACATCAAAGCCTTCAATTCTTAATATACTAGATATAATTTGCACCAACTTATTTGTATTTATTCCTGAATTGTTATACATGTACTTTAAACAAGTAAACATACCATCTTGGAGCAATTCTGCTTTTTCAAAATTGTCAGCATTTATAAAGCCAAAATCATTTTGAAATTTCTTGGCTAAACTTGTCAATTGGTTGTTTGCAAATCTGTGGCATTTACTTAATTGTCGATTCCATTCTCCTCCAATAACTCCTATACGAATATCTCCATTCGAATCAATTTCTCTATTATATATATTCTGTTTAGGGTCTCCGAAAACAACAAATTCGCCATTTTCATTCAGGAATTTATTATAAAGAATTTGAAGCCACTCACTTTTATAACTTTGAACTTCATCTATAAATATGGCATCAAAATGATCTATTTCATTCTCTTTACCATCAAAAAAGTATGTATCATCAAATGAATTAAAATATACATGTTTTCCAATAGTTTGAGCCTGTTCCTTAAAAAAATGGTGATAGTGACTAATATGTAGCTTGTTCCAATAGAAATCTGCTCTTACTTCATTGATGCGATATCGTAAATAGTTGGATAAAGTTTTATTGTATGTCAAAATAAGTATATTACCACCAGTTCTAATTTGAGCGTTTACAGCCCTAGTTGCAAGAACTTGAGTTTTACCAGCCCCTGCAACACCGCTAATTTTTTGTTTCCTTTTAGCTATACTTTGTGAAAGATTCCTTTGTATCGTAGTTAAATTTATAGATTTACCTTGTCTGTAAGAATGCCATTTGGGTGTTAATTCTTTTAATATACTATAAAACAACTGCTTATCGAAAGACTCACGCTCTTGATTTAAATTCAACCAATTTAATGCAGACATCATTCTTGTTTTATTATTTATGACATCCTTACCTAACAAAGAAATAAATTTAGTATCTTCTTTTTCAAATATTTCTTTTATCTCCTCAGTCGTATTTTCTGTAAAAAAAATAGCAGTTTTTACCAATGAATAATTCTTCTTATCCTCTTCTGCTTTCTTGAATAATAATTCATTTTGTCTAAAAAATTCAAGACGTGTTTCTACGATGTCTTTTATAAATATATTATTTTCGTCCTCAATTGGATTAATATCATTCTCTTCGTTAACATCATCAAACACATCTGATTTTGTTAAAAATCTATTGCAGATGTTTATTATCAATATCCCTTTCTTCTCACATATCAATACCAAGTCTGCTTTCTTTCCATATATTTTTTGTTTTATGAGAATAATGTCATTGGGCGAAATCTGATTTAATAAATACAAGTATATTAAGCGTAATTCTTCAGATATAATACCATTCTGAACTGCAAGACGTGGATCATATTCATTATATACCGTATTTTTACTGTCTGTAAAATCCGGTACCATAATATTTTCAATATTATTTACATTTAAAGGATTTCCATTGTAAACAAAACATTTGGTTTTACACGTAAACGTATAAAATGAGTCTGATGTTTTTCCATATTGGGAATCGTCTACATTAGAAAAATAATCCTGTTCACCAAAGATACTACAGAACTGTTCAATCTTATATGCATTACTATTTTTAGGCCCGATGCATAGAATAATATTATTTCTGCTTTTATCACTTACAATATTTGCCAGTTTACCTAAATCAATGCTATCAATATCTAGTATATTAGAAAATATATGAATAACATTTTTATATCTGTAACCTAATTCATGAATTTCATTTTCTTTTCCTGCTCCAGGTAAATAATTTTGTATTGGCTGTATACATACAGCACCATTAGTTGCAATTGTAAGATTTATTTCTGCCCTTTCCAATGCAAATTTTGACGGTTCTATAAGTGTTATTTGTTTTAACCATTGTAGTAAATCATGTTCTTTAAAGCAGTCAACAACACACATTGAACCAATACCTTGCCCGCATCCCCAATCAACAATCTCAATACTCCCTGATATATTATCAAAAGGAAAGTTCTGTAAAGCTGATCTACATTTTATCATATGCATTTCCCCATAGGCAGCAATATAACAATTTAAAGCATCTTCATTGTCTAATAAAGCAACACCATTATGAAGATCTGGAAATCTATATGGTCTTGTCTTATAATCTGAAGGCGTTAAACTTCTACATGTTTCTATTACATCTTGCATAGAAAGAGATGCTTTCGCTTTTATATGTTCATAGTATTCTCTCATTCCTTTATCTACCGGTTATATTTTCATTGTGCGGATTTTCTCTATGTTTCATATAATTCTGTTCAGCAATCTCCTTGCTCGAATTTGCGTAACAGTATTCACAAAGATGCGGACATGTATTGTACTCTCCAATATCCTTGCTGTCTATACATCCGCAGACTTTCCTTTGACCTTTATCTTTCTTGTTTTTCTTATATTCAACACTAATCTCTCCGAATATATCCTTCGTAACTTCTACACCTATATGGTTCATCAGCAGCATGTCATCAGAGAAATACTTTATCATCAATTCATCATCTATACACTTGTTATGCTTGATACCAAACATATCCAGGTCTATCTTTTCTGCACACGTAGCTAATTCGAGTTTCCATTCCTTGTTCATATCCACGAGCCCAGTAGCAAACTCTATCATATCTTCCTGTGAAAACTCTCTATACTGAATATTGTTCTTATAGAGATTGTTCTGTACCTTCTTATATGACGAAATATCAGCAAAACTGAAGACAAGTTTCTCTGTATATCCGTTCAATTTGACTCCTATATTGTAAATCTTCTCCAAGAGATCATCTACTATCAAACCTTTGGCTAATATCAATGGGTCAAATCTCCATATTACTTTTCCATATCCTAATCTATCAACCAACCTCTTGAATGTATCCATTCTATTACTTAATGATGGTACACCCATCTCCAGTTTCTCTTCATAATAGTCATTCAATGTAAACTGGATATAGCTATTTATGCCTCTATTATCTAAATAGTCCAATAAACCTCCTGTCTTAAGAAGTGGAGTCGGATTCTTTGACCAGAATACAATAAGCCTTGTCTTATCGTATGCCACATAAGATTTTACCCCATTGAAAGGGTTTTTCCAAACTGAGTATCCTTTATGCAGCCTTTCCTGGAACCAGTCTGCATAAAAGGCAGGTATATCTGTAGCACGGCTTGCTGACACAATTATTGGTGCACTTGCTTCTACACTTATACCATCGTCTGTATTTATCTTTATCTTTTCCATTTTTACTGTTTACTGTAATCAGTTCTTTTCTAATAACTTTAAAATTACTTTTGAGGATAAGAATACACATAAATTTAATGGCCATTCTGTGTTGCATGGTGTATTATCATCATTACAATTTCCAGCACATAATATCCCTACAACTTCTCCATTAAGAAATACAGGACCACCACTACTTCCTGATTTAAGCTGTTCATCAGTCTCAGCAGCATAGTAATTTCCATCTTTTAATCCATTTACTATAGCATTACACTCTACATATTCTTCACCTAACATTCGCCAACTACAACTTTTCAATACATCACCTTTTTCTGGAACAACATCAGAAAGAACCAGCAGACTTTTAGCATCTGGTATATTATATACTGCTATATCATAACTATCAGAATCATTCTCATCATTATGGAAAACTATCGGATTTATCAAAGGTATATTTTTACCATTCCATTTAATACTTGGTTTTTCACTTTTAGATATCACATGACCTGCTGTTATAAACATATCTCCAACCATAACACCACAACCTTCATTATAGTTATCGGATATATTGGATAGAACATATTGCTTCATTTTTGTTATATCTAGACTCTTATTCATATATAACATATTTCTAAGTCCCTTATGACTAAAGGAATACACAAAAAATTTATGTTCTTTTAAGCGTTTGCTCTATAATTACCTTTTCTTTGTTTTTTTTGCCATTGTCATAGCTAAGTCAACAAATCCGGATAATAAATTATTGTTTAACAACGGTGATTTTCTCATCGCATTAAAAGTTATAGAACTTCCTATCGCAGTACTTAAAAGTAATCCTTTTGTTATATTACCAATTATTCCTCCAACCAACACGCCAGAGGCAGCCATAGAAGCAAGTTTCATCCATGTATTTTTAGTTAACGTATGAGTATAATTATCTTTTTGTCCGGCCTCTTTATAAAACAAGACCAGACTTTTAAAATATGAAAATGTATCCTCGTAATCAAATACCATTGTTTCAACTATTTCATTAAGTTCATCTTCTGAAAACTCTTGATAGAACCTAATTTGTTTTAACCCTGTTAAACAAATCATATCCAATTTAGACATATTTACAAGTTCCTTTGATGTTACTCCAGCAAGCTTGGTTGCAGCTTCTTTAGCCAATGATAATCTGTTTCTGTAAATATTTAGATTTATGCCTACCAATTTTATAAGTTTGTCTAATGAATCTTTATTTAGCGATGAATTCCCATTTAAATATTGTGTCAGCTGGGCTGGTGAAACATTAATCATTTTGGCTATTTCAGATTGACTTATACCTGTTAAAGGTAATCTTTCTTTAATTATTTCACTTGTTATATCCATACGTTATTCAACAATTTATATGCTCAAACAAATAACAATCCTATTCCATTCATATAGCATAGGATTGTTATTTTACAGCCTAATTCTTTTTACTTGTATCGTTTTTGTTGCCACCACCAAATATTGCCGCACATAAGATAATAAGAGCACCCCAAGCAACCTTATCCCAAATAGAAAACGTTCTATTCTTTTCATTTTTGGAATCTTCTCTCACTTCCTTTTCTTCTTCTTTTAGATGATCCAATTCTTGCTTTAAAATCTCAATAATGCGGTTTGCATTTTCATAATTAGACTGAGCCAAGATTACGAGTACATCAATTATTTTATTCCTCGTTTCATAAATTCTTTGCAATTTTCTGTCTTCTTGATCAACAATTTTAACATACATTTGAGATAATGGAGCCTCAAATTTACTTAAAGATTCCATAAGAATCTTTGCCTCTTCAGGCATAAGATTCTTATTACTTTGAATAAGAAATTCTAACAATTGTTTTGCGTTTCCTTCTTTTAGGAAATCTTCTACATTTCTTTTATCTATATCTTTCATAGGCTTTATAATTTTTTGCAAATATAGGAATAATTAATTTAATCACAATAAATACATGTGATATTTTTTTAATGTGATTAAAAAAATCATATATAAAAACTTATAAATTATATATATACTCATAAGATATATAATTGAAGTACAATTAATTATATATTAAATGAATATTCTTTCACTTAATAATATATGATTCACTTATATAGTATAACCTAGTATGATACTTATTAAGAGTATGCTTATGGTTTTGCGGAAATCAATCCTTATAAGCGAAATATTTTTGCTTAATAACTTACCAATACAACACCATACTCTTCATTTGGTATAGTAACGATCGATACTACCAAAGATAAAAAAGTTGAAATATAAGATAAAATACAGTTGAAACTCAACTTGCTCTCAGTCAGCAAAAATTCATAAACTCATAAATCATACTAAACTTTAGCAGTAATAGTGATAAAATTCTTGATATGTAAGTTTTGATTCATAGATATTTATGAATCAAAACTTACATACTTAGTGAAAATGTGAGCAAAATAAGACTTACAATATTAATACTAGGTAAACCATGACATCTACTTATAGAGCAAAATCCTAGTAAGAAAATGGGGATTTAAATTCTCAGAAATTCTAAAATCAGTATTGTCGTTGGTATGAACAATACAACAATAGAAAATTCCATTTAAAGAAGATTAGCCAAAACGAGATTGATCTTAATCATGATATTGTTTCTATTCATAAAAACAGTATATAGTTTAGAAAATCCAATAAATAGCCCTTATAAAGTTGCTATCACCTTTATAACAGCTTTTATATAATACGGATCTTCCGCATACCCAATCTCATCAAGCCAAAGCAAATAGTTACCACCTTTATATTTGTATTGCACTTTAGTATAATAAGCCCGTACACTTTCCGTCCAATGATTGAATTCATAGTATTTTCCAGTACGTGGATTGGTAAGTCCGAAAAGGTTATGCTTGTTCCGGCATACTGATGAACGGAACCATCCGGTCTCCAGTATAGCCTGAGCCAATACGATTTTGGGATATAGGATTCCGTTTCTTATGATTTCTTTATAAAGGTTGGGGATGGTAAGTTCAGGAAGATTGTTTTCTGCTTTAGTAATATCATCTACATTCTTTTGCAGTTCTGTATTCAGGGATGCTTTCCTGTCACTATTATGGCTGTTTCCTTCTGATTCTTTCAGATTATCCGATCTGACAGTCAGGGTATCCTTTACCATCATCTTATTCTTTTTCCCTTCTGTAACATCCTTTGCTGTACGGTTATAAGACTCTTTTTGTCTTTCTGTAGGCAGAATTTCCGAATATCTAGTTATCGTATAAAACTGTGCCGATACGCTTACCGGCAGTAGCATCAGAAGCAATGAAATCAGAATAGTGTTGCGCATTTCTTTTTCAGAGGATTGCCGTAAATACATTTGTGGTATTCAGGCGGTTAGAACCGCAAATATAACAGCTTAATTACAGTAATATGGAAATGCACAACAGAAATCAGTCCGATTTGTTGCCATGCGAAAAACTGGCAATACTGGGTATTGACCGTGAAAAGGCGGACAGTTTACCCATGGAAGTGAAGGAGAAGCTGATGGCAGGTGAAGTGACCCCCATCATGCAGGTATCCATCAACGCAAGGAACGGCAGCATCATCACCATGCCGATGAAACTACAGATGACTACAGACAAAAACGGTGCTCCGGCTCTGATTGCCTATCCGGTACGTGCAGAACTGGACCGGGAACGCAACAAGGTTCTCAACCTTACTCAGCAGGAGGCTGAACGTCTGGCCAGAGGTGAGGTAATTCAGAAGGCGGTCAACGTAAACGGTGAAAAGACTCAGCAATATCTCCAACTTGATCCGGAAACAAAATCCGTCATTCACAGGCGTGTCACAGACATCAAGCTGGAGCAACGTCTGAAGGACATGGAGAAGGTGAACGACATTGAACTGGGTATGCAGCAGAAGCAGCAGGTACGGGAGGGAAAACCTGTTGAGCTGAATGTGGGCGGCGAGAAGGTTTCAGTCGGCATTGACCTGAGGGAGCAGCAGGGATTCAGGCTTATCAAGGGTGACATGAAGGAATGGGAAAGGCAGCAGAAGCTCCGCTATGATGAGATTCATCCTGAATACCTTGGCCTTGTCATGACTGACAAGAACCGATGGGAGTATCAGAAGGTGGTGGACAGACAGTCTGTAGAACGTGCTATTTCACTCTCTCCATCCAGAAAGGAAACTAAAGCGAACAGCCTTAAACTCTAATACTGATTCCTATGGCCAAAAAGACAGATTCAGATAATGATAACGGTATCATCCGGCAGTTCAACGAACTGAAAAAGAAGCATCCGGATGCCATGCTGCTGTTCAGACGGAACAGTTTCTATGAACTCTATAAGCAGGATGCCGTCAAGGCTGCCACAGTACTTGCCATCGAGATTGCTGACAGGATTCTGCCAAACTACAAGAGACCTGTAAAGGTTGCATCATTCCCTCAATCAGCACTTGACGTTTATCTGCCCAGACTGATACGTTCCGGAATAAGGGTTGCAATCTGTGATGCACTGGACAGTCCTTTGAAGAAGAAGGCCGGACAGGACAAGTCTGAGAATAATGACAGAACCATTAAAAACAGTACAGATATGGGAAAGAAGAAAAAGGAACAGGGTGTGCAGGAAGCTCCTGACAGAACAGTGGAGAGCACTGTTGATGTAAAACCTGCAAGGGAAAAGAAGTCGAAGGCCAAAGCTGAAACCAAAGCTGAGACCGGGACGGATAATGAGGTAAAGGCCGAAAAGAAGGACGGACAGAAAACGGAGACAGCCCAGGAACGAAAACCCCGTGAGCCGCAGATGGTGACTGCCAACGGTGAAAAGGTGACTCATGGTCATGCCTACCAGAGTACCACCAATCCTGCCGACTGGTACTTTACCGCAAAGATTGACGGACAGCAGCTCAAACCGCAGAAGATGGATGCAGCCGACCTTGCGGCCTATCAGAACAAGGAAATGACGGTGCCGCAACTCATGGAACGCTACTATCCGACAAAGCTGATGCCAAAGGTATCTGAGGAAGCCTTCCGTATGCCAATGGAGATTGCAGGACCGGACGGCTCCATAACCGTAAACAAGTTCAATGTCTATAAGGAGAAGGACGAGCAGCGTCCTGACTTTGGGAAATACAAGTTCTATGTTCAGGTTGGGGATACGAACATGTCTGCCGTGGCTTCACGCCAGGACCTGAATGCCTACTTTGACAGGGTGGCCACTCCAAACCAGCTTATTGAGAAGAACTTCGGGGAACGTCTGCATCTGAAATCCGCATACGAGAAGTATCAGCTTCCTGAAGGTGTTGACCCCAAGGGTGTGCGTGTAGCCAAGGACAGGAATGACAACAAGTGGAAGGTGTCGGTTGACCTCGGAGAAAAGGGACAGACTTCCCGGCATGAAATCTCCTTCGATGACGGCTATTCGCTTTTCAAGACCAAGACGGCCACAAGGGAACAGATTGCGGCCAAGTACCTGAATACGGAGATAACAGGTATGCTTGCAGCCAACACCGCAAAGGTGGAGAAAACGGCTTCTATGAAAATGTAACATAATCAGAAAACTAAAATACAAGTTATATGTCAGCTAAAATGAATCATGAGGAGCTTGTGGAGCTTCTGCAGGAGGGCAAAATCGGTTTCCTCCGCTTTGTTATGGACAGTGAGAATGCAGTTGATTATCTGGAGTGGTGCCGGTCGCACAGTACTGACCCTTCGGATGAATCCGCTGAGTTCTATGTGGAACAGACGGACATCGAGCAGATGGACCGTCAGGTAATGGATGACGACAGCTATGGCATCTGGAACTGACTTTCAGGGAAACAGCGGACAGGCGGCCATAGACCGCTTCGCTGCAATGATGATTGAGCGTATGCAGCAGATGAAGGATACCGGATGGAAACAGGGATGGATTGGCGGTGCATCGGGTTATGCCGGACTGCCGCAGAATGTGGGTGGCAGAAACTATTCCGGTTCCAATTCCTTCTTTCTTCAGATGCATACTGCAGCCATGAACTACCAGCTTCCGGTATATCTGACCTTCAAGCAGGCACATAACCTTAAGGCTCATGTACTGAAAGGTGAAAAGGCCTTTCCGGTGGTGTACTGGGATATGATGATAAAGGACAGTCACGGCAAGAGGATAAGCACAGAGGAATACCGTGCAATGAGCAAGGAAGAGAAGAAGGATATGGATGTCATTCCTTTCATCAAGTCATTCCCGGTGTACAATGTGGCACAGACCAATCTGGCAGAAGTGCAGCCGGAGAGGATGCAGAAGCTCATGGACAGATTCAAGGTTCCGGAACTTCGGGATACGGAAGGTATGTACACCCATGCCGCACTCGACCGTATGGTGGAGACGCAGCAGTGGCTATGTCCGATACGTGCCGACAAGCGTGAGAACGGTGCCTATTATTCTCCCTCGAAGGATATAGTGGTGCTGCCCATGAAGGCGCAGTTCAATATCGGTGATTCTCTGGAAGAAACTTACCGTGGCGGAATGGAGTATTATTCTACCATGCTCCATGAAATGACTCACTCCACCATGACACCGGAGCGTCTGAACAGGGAGATGGGTGGCAGGTTCGGTGACCCGAAATATGCCAAGGAGGAACTGGTGGCGGAACTTACGGCTGCCATGATCAGCCATTCCATGGGCTTTGATTCCAAGATAACGGATAACTCGGCTGCCTATCTGGACTCGTGGATTGGTGTACTGAAACAGGAACCGAAGTTTATCGTATCGGTCATGGCTGACGTGAACAAGGCTTCCGACCTGATTCTTGACCATGTGGACAAACAGCGTCTGGCTCTCGGCGAACAGCCTTATCTGGCAAAGAATGACCCGCTGACTCCTGTCAGTGCGGACGAGGAGATGCCTTTCAGGAATGCGGCCATTGTCAAGACCCGTTCCGGAGACTATGCCATCCGTGCGTCATACGATGGTGTGGAGCTGGGGCTGAAAAAGGTTTCCAAGGAAACGGCCAGGACATTCTTCCAGCTTACGGACTGGAAGGACAAGGAGGCTTTCCTGAACATGACGGCACGGAAGACATACGAACCGGAGATTACGATGATGGGCAGGAACCGGAATGCCGGTACAGGACTTGGTATATGAAATTCTGTATAACATCTTAAATCGGAAAGCATGAGTGACTACAAGGTTAATTTCAGGGAAATGAAATCCCGTGTGGGGATTGATGACATTGCATACGCCCTGGGATACCGTCTGGACAGGAAGGCCGGTGTCGGACGTTATATCGAGCTGGTACTCGGTGAAGGCGGCAACAGAAGGGATACGCTGATTGTCAGCCATCCGAACGACAAGGCGGCACAGACCTTTTTCCGGCGTGACGGTTCCAAGGGCGATGTGGTGACACTCATCCGTGAGAATCTTTCTTCCTTTACGGTATCAGGAAAGGATGAGTGGCAGAAGATAGCCAAGGTCATGGCACGTTTTGCCAACATGCCTGAACCGGAATACAGGGAGGACAGGGAGTATGTTAAATCGGCAGGAAAATCATCAGGCGTGTTTGACGCTTCCAGATATGAGGTGAAGCCGGTTGATACCGAAAAAATACCGGGACTGTTCTTCCGGCGCGGACTGTCCAAAGCGACAGTTACGGTTCTTTCACCCTTTATTTCCCTTATAAGGGACAGGAACAACGGGAAGTTTGAAGGCTACAATATCGGATTCCCATATACTGACGGAAAGGGAAATGAAGTCAGAGGGTATGAAATCAGAGGACATGGCGGCTACAAGTCAAAGGCTGCCGGTACGGATTCGTCATCTTCGGCATGGGTGGCTGTTCCTTCGGGTATCAGTCCGGACAATGTAAGAAGCGTGTTTTTCTGTGAATCAGCTTTTGATGCCATGGCCTTCTACCAGATGAATCGGATACAGATTGGGGACAGTGCGGCTCTGGTTTCATTGGGCGGCACATTTTCCGACAGGCAGATAACCGGAGTTATGGAACGCTTTCCCAATGCACGTGCCTTCGACTGTTTTGACAACGACCTGGCAGGGCGAATATACGGACTGCGCATGATGGCTCTGCAGGAAGATATTCAGATGAAGATAAGCAGGACTGACGGCGGCATCCGGATTGAAGCGAAGGGAAAGGTATTCGAGCCTGACATGGAGCGTCCCCTACTGGCCCAGGTTGCCAGGCAGCTGAACATCCGGTACCGTATGGGACAGTGGCTTCCTCCAAAGGCTTTCAAGGACTGGAACGACTGTCTGCTGAACAGGTCGATGGAGCCGGTGATTTCACCACACAAAGAGGAACGTGAACAGAATCTGAGCGAACAAAGGAATAAAGGACGTAAAATCTGAATGATATGGACAGAATCAAGTTAAGAATAACGGTAATGGCCGTCCTTGCAGTTTTTCTGCTGAAAGGTACGGACACTTTTGCACAACAGACAGACCCGACTCTGACGGGTGCTGTCTTTGCACAGACATCCACACTGAAGAATATCTACAACAAACGTCAGAAGGCACACGAGAAAATCATTGCTGCCGAGACTGCCGTAACGGTTGCACTCGACAGGGTACACAGTGTGGAGGACAAGATGCTGGAATATCTTTCCAATGCACAGGGTGCCATGCAGAACCTCTATCAGATAAAGCGTGCAGGTGAACTGGTGGCCACCGAGATACCACGGAACTGTGACCTGCTGCTCAAATCGGTAGGAAGCAACCTGAAGGGAACGGCCATTGCTGCAATCGTCTCGGACGAGCTGGCCGATGCCGCAACCCAGATGGCTGCGCTTTATCCGTTCATGAAGCAGCTGGTGACTTCCGGAAGCTATGATACAGGCGGTTCTGACGGAGGCAAGGAGAAGCACAAGGTAAACCTGCTCAGTTCTTCCGAGCGGTACTACATAGCAAACGAGGTACTGACCAGACTGGAAGCTGTCAATACCGACCTCTTTATCCTGGCATGGCAGGTACGCACACTCTCATGGAACGACCTCTGGTTCTCTCTTGATCCGGAAGGATGGGCAAGCGTGATGTCCGGCAAGAACATTATAGGAGGAATCGTTGCGGACTGGAACCGGGGGTTCTCATTCAATTAATTCAAACAATGTAACTTATCAGGAATATGGATTCAGAAAAGAAGATTATAGGACGCTGTCCGTTCTGCGGCGGCAACGTGGTGAAGACATGCAAGGGCTATCGCTGCGAAAACAACACAGGTGAGCATCCTTCTTGTGTGCTCAACATCAATGCCATCATCGGTAACCGGAAAATGAATGACGGGGAGATTGCCGAGTTTCTGGAGAAACGCCGTATCCTTCTGGACGGCTTTTCCACCAAGGAAGGAAAGACTTTCCCGACAGTGCTGGAACTTGCTGATGACGGTGCAGTCAATATGCAGTCTGTTATCGGCAGGTGTCCGCACTGCGGCGGCGAAGTACGTGTGGGAACAAGGGCTTTCAACTGTTCAAACTACAGCAATCAGGAGAAACCGTGTTCCTTTGCCATCTGGAGGAATATAGGCGGCCATCAGCTGACACTGGAAGAGGCGAAGGAGCTTTGTGAGAAGAACATTACTTCATCCGAACTGGAGATGTACCGGGAAGACGGTTCCATTTACCGCAAACGCCTCGGTCTGGCTCCGGACAAACTTCAAATCGTAAAGATATGAAACAGGGAAAGAAACTTCTGATACTGCCTGCAGTGGCAGTTCTGCTCGGGATGGGAACCGGCTGTTCCGGCAACAGCGGGAATAAGGCGCAGGATATGGCAAGAAAGGCACTGATGGCTTCGGTGGACAATCCGGAATCCGTAAAGATTGTGGGCATCAGCAAACCGGATTCTGTATTTGGCCGTGAGTATGTTACCATGAAGGAGAAAATGGCTCTTTCTGTGGCCATGATGAAAATCAGCCGCAGGTTTATGGAGGATACGGATTTTGATAATCCGGATTCAGAATGTCACGGGATGTCAGGGCAGATGAAACGTCAGATGGATGCCATGACGGCACTCCGCTCTCTGATGGTTACGGGGGAACTGAAACCTACTGGTGATGAAGCCAGTCAGGAACGCAAGCCGTTCAGCGGCTGGAAGGTAAAGATAGAGTATGAAGCTACTGATTCTGACGGACAGCCATACCGCTCTGAATACTGGTTTATTATGGATAAGGAAGCGCAATGTGTAATCAGGTCATTTGAAATTCCACTGTTATGAAACTGAAAAGAATTTTATTACCGATATTGGCATGGAGTGGGCTGTTGCTCACTTCCTGCCATTGTGAACATGGAGAAGTTGACGGCCTTTTATCTTCCCTTCAGGTTGGCAATGTGGTCTGTTCGGACGGGAATATATTGTCCATGGACAGATTCAGGCAGTCCGGCAAGGAACCTGTTGCCATAGTTTTCCATGTAAACCGTAGTGCTGAAACTGATAATCTTGGTTATGCAGTTTACATTCATGATATGGAACCGCTGGCTTTTGCTGACAGTCTTGGGATTGACCAGGGTACTTCTGCATCATTGACCGAAGAAGACGGAAACAAGAACACTTATTCTTTGTTCAATAATGATGAAGTCAAGTCACCGATGGCTATCAAAACTTTTGATTTGTGGAGTTATGGGCAATCGGCCTATATTCCTTCTGTCCGGCAACTCTCTTATCTATTCACGGTCCGACATCTGGTTAATGAATGTATAAGCGAAGTCGGTGGAACCCAAATTAATCTGAACCCGGGTGAATGCTGGTTATGGTCATCTACTGAAGTGGAAGGCCAGAAGGAGAATAAGGCCTGGCTTTATTCCATGCAGTCTGGTACTATTCAGGAAACACCAAAGGATCAAGCGCATAAGTTCAGGCCTATTATTTCGATAAATAATATATAGAAAATTAGTGAATAAGGGGTATCAGATACCCTTATTCGCTTGATGTTGCTTTTTCCATTCAATAATTTCTTCAAATTTCTTCTTATAATATAAATCCCTATGACTTGTATAATTCATTCTCATCCAAGTATCAAAATCGTTAAATTCATCCATATAATAGAATGAACTATTATCTTTATAATAAATATGTTTATTGATAAATTTATCGAAGTAAAATTTGAAACCATTCTTTTGGAATAAATCATAATAGAAGAAAAATGTCTTTATAGTCATAACTATTAAAGGCTTACACTTATCTTTTGAAGTCTTTAAATTTTGATTTATTCCCTTTTGATACCATTCATTAGCGATGGCAGACAATGGGACTTGAGCTATTTCAGAATTTTCCAATACTAATACAGGATAATAAAATGATATTGATTTTGGATCAATCGTATCCCATTTAAAATCAAAATTCTCTAATCTAACAATATGATTAACCAGTTGGCCTACACCTTCAGGCTTTTCTTTTTCTATTGCTTGTTTTACTCCATCTTTAAGACTCCAACGCTTCACGCTTAATTTATTCTCCAACTCATCGATAATATCATCTACACTTGCTTTTACTTTTAAATCTCCATTTAGTTTAATTGCTTTACATTCAAAAATAAAAGCACTATCACCTTCTCTAAAATAAAAATCAGGTTGATTTTCTTCCTCTTTAGTATTTATAAAATCCTCTTTTTTTATATCTTGCAGCAGAGGAAAACATTTATCAAGATTTCTTCCATCTAAACATTCTAATATAGAATGATCAAATAAATATTTCTCTACAAATGTGTCCTTATAGAATTGATTAAAGGATTTTTTTCTATATTTTAAATTATAGGATAATAAATCAAAATATATACTGTTATATAGCCTTTTATTCAATAATTGCTTATTGTATACTAAATATTTACCATCATTCATACTTATTAATGGTCGTGAACGAAATACAACAATATCTCTATTATCATCATCACTTTCAATATAGGCGTCTTCATTAAGAGATATTTTTTGAAGTACATTTGCATTAAATATATGATCGGGATCATTCAGTTTAACATCTAAAAAACCTAAACCTTGTTTAAATGCGACCAAGTTTAAACCGACAATAGTCAGGAAATATTCCCTCCAATCATTTATTGAAAAATGATTCAAAAAGGTCTTGTAAATAACTTCACATTCAAAGTTTGATGAAATAAATTCAAAAAAAGTCAAAGCATAATACATTTGCTCTGACAAATCAAGAGTCTCATTATTATTTGTAAATTCATTTGTCGCATAAAGTCCAACATACATCATACGTGCCAAATCATCTTTTTCCTTTATACTTGGCTGATATGGGGTAACCTTTTGTTCATTTATAGCCAATAATAAATCAAAAGTTTTAATTTCTGCCATATAAGAATTGTATTTGTCATGACAGAGTTCGGGCCTTATACTAAATATTAGTTTAAGAAACTCTAAGAAAGTTTTTTGAGATGCATATGACACATTATATGGTAAAGTTTTATTACGTTTGATATAATTATATATCTTATGCATCATTTCGTCGATTAACTCTGATTTATATGAAAAGAAGCGTTTCTTTTCCATGTCAGATATTCTACACAAACCGTAATTTTGTCCAAGAACTAAAACCATTCGTAAAAGCGTATTCCTAGAAAAATTATAGATTTCCTTCTTTATATCTAGAAATTTCCCTGGATATAATGAAGAATATTCCAATAATAATTGGGTATGAAATTCATATCCTTTTTTTGAATCTCCCATTATTATTCTTTTTGCGTTGTAGTTTTCAAGATATATTTCACGCCTACTTTCTGATAAACTGTTTTTTTTACGAGTATTCTTATTCCTTGAATAACAACGCCTTATATTCCCCTTAAGTGAGCATAAAATTTGATGTTTTTTATTCTTAAGTTTACGTATGCTCTTATGGCTTTTATATTTATGTTTCATATCTCTTATTCAGTTTAAAATTTCAAATCACATGAACATAAATGAGTTGCATATATAATCCTATTTCAGGTTCTCTTTCATATAATCACAATCTGATTCAGCGGCTAACAATTGATTATCTTCCTGTATCTCATACAGCTTTACACTTCTGTCATTCAAATATATATGATTAAGTGTATATGCTAATGACTCTAGCGTTTGCTCACGTATTACAGGTTTTAATTGGCATTCCCATATCGTAATACAATGCCATCCCATAGCAGCCAGTTCCTTTTGCTCCCTAATGTCCCGTTCTTTATTTCTCTGTATCTTGTTTTCCCAAAATTCTGTATTTGTTTTAGGAAGAACAGAATATTTACATCCATCATGACCGTGCCAAAAACAGCCATTTACGAAAATAACCGTTCTGTATTTTTTCAACACGATATCAGGATGTCCAGGCAGACGAGGATGATTCAACCGATATCGAAATCCACGGCTAAACAAATATTTTCTCACTAATAGTTCTGGTTTTGTATTTTTACTGCGCACAGCCGACATATTTCTATGACGTTGTTCTTTTGTCAATCGATCTGTCATATAATATATTTATTCAGCAATAAAGATTCTTCTTGAAATCAATATCAATGTAAATATGCATCCAATATAATCCTTTTTCAGAAAGTGGACTTCAATATCTATTTTTTAAATCTTATCTGAAGATTCAATTTAATATAAACCTCTCCATCCTCATTATACAATGAACCAAAGCAATATCTACTACGACTTGCACGTTCAAAACGTGTGTTATTATAAAGATAATCCTCCACATCATTTCTATTGTAGAAATGATAACAGACAATATCCCCATCCCTTTTAACAACAAGATATCCTCCGTTTGCGTCATATTGTCCTGTCCATTCTTTTGCTGGTGTCATACCTAACGCAGCATCAAGAAGTAAAACTTTCATTTTATGGGCATAGAAAGCTTCCTTATTAGCACCAGTAAAATTAAACGGATTACTTTCAGCTACCTTTTCAACAGCACTTCTTACTGAGGATGTTGAATCTGGTAGACTGTCTATAATCAAACAGTCCGCTATAAACTGTGGCATACAGCTATCCAGAAACAATAGGTTATTTTTGAAAACTGGATGATCAATATCATGGTACTCCAACTTACATCCCTTATCAAATATCGCTTTCATACGTGATAAATGCTCATCAATAGCGTTAATTTCCTGAATATCTCCAGCAGAAAGCGAAGTTCCAACTACACGATAAGTGATATTTGTGGTTTTTCCAGCATTTAGTAAAGTAGATGGAGTACCAAGCTGTGATTTAATACTGAATCCTAGAAGAGGTTTCATATTAGTACGTAAATCATGAATAACAATGTGAATATCTGACTTATCCAATGATTTGGCTTTAATCTTAGAACACCCCACTTCATTCATAAATTCTTCTGTCTGAGGTATTGAAAATGAAGCTCCCTTGGCATTCTTAATATCTTCCAAAAGCCTCATAGATTCTTCCATAAATTTATCCATTGATATACGCGCATATTCATTACCGTTTTCATCTATGATAACGATATTTTGCTCTATATCTGGTTTATATTCATATCTTTTGGATTCTTCACGTATTACATTTAAAATCGGGTAATACAAATCCAATTTATTCATGTCTGCATCTCCAGCATGAACCTTTCCTTCTCCTAGTAATCTGAATAGAGCATAAATTTCACTCCATTCCCCTTTATTTCCCGATAAAGCCATTTTCTTTAAGTGGTTTAAGTAATTGTTCTGCTGTAGCCTGAATTGCGGGAACAGCAACACTATTTCCAAATTGTTTATAAGCAGAGGCATCCGCTACAACTATTTTAAAAGTATCAGGATACCCCTGTAATCTGGCCCATTCACGTGGTGTCATTTTACGCCATCCTTGTTTATTTACTTCACCTTTAATTCTGGTTGTAGGAGTCAAGTCTGTTTGACGGAAATCTATAACAAGATTACTTTCGCGACCCATTCCTCCAACAACAATGGCATGCGCAACACCATCATCTGGGATAATATCGTATCCAAAGCCATTTCCCTTAGACTCATGTCTGGCTTTATGATTTATAAGAGTAGATATATATTGTGTTGAGAGATAATACTTTGCTGGAACAGGATTTTCTTCACGAACATCTATCCACTTCTTTGTTACTTCTTTCTGTTCAGGATATTTAAAATCATCTTTTTTTATTCCAAGATCTTTTCGAAAACCAACTATATATATACGTTCACGGTGTTGAGGAACACCGAAATACATAGCATTAACTATTTCAGGATCAGGAACGACATAACCAACTTCATCAAGAGTGTTAAGAATCGTTTTAAATGTTCGCCCTTTATCATGTATAACAAGTCCTTTCACATTCTCCAAGAAAAATGCTTTAGGTTGATAACGGCGTAGAATTTCTGCAACATCAAAAAACAAAGTTCCTCTAGTCTCCTCAAAGCCTAATTTTTTACCAGCAAGAGAGAAAGCCTGACATGGGAAGCCAGCACAAAGGATATCAAAATTAGCCGGAATCTTACTTTTTGTGCTTTCTTTTGTTATATCACCAAACGGCACTTCACCATAGTTGGCATAATAGGTTTTCTTAGCCTGTTCATCCCACTCTGAAGAAAACACACATTTGCCTCCCAAATTTTGCATTGCCATTCGGAATCCACCAATACCAGCGAATAAATCTATAAATGTAAATTTAGGATTCTCTGGTGCCTGAAACGGTGCTTGAAACAAATCTGGGAAAAGATAGGTTTGTAAAAGTACTGAAGATTCTCTTGCGCACTCCAAATCTTTTGTACAAATTTTCTTTTCACCTTTTATAAATTCATACCATAAGCCCAATATACTTTCTGCTTTGGATACATAAGGCAAGCTTATTTCAGAATCTTTCAATTGTAAATAATGGGTTATAAGAGCTGCCTGATCAATAAAAGAAATTATATTTCCATCATCATCTAAAGTTTCTTCTCCATATATTTGAACTTTACTTGCTTTCTTTTTACAGAAATCAAACAAGGAAAATGTTTTGTCTATACTCTTCATCGTTTGGAATTATATTTTATTAGGTACTCTTATTAACTCTTGAACTTCTACTTCTAATACTTGAGCTATCTTTATTAACATCTCTAAATTTGGTTGAAGATTATTAGTACACCATTTTGATATAGTTGCTTCATCTTTACCAAGCTTCTCAGCAAGTTGTCTATTTGTTATTTTTTTTTCTGCAAGAACAACTTTCAAGCGATTTAAATCTTTAGCCATAATCATATTAAACATTTATGCAAATATAGCGAAAAAACCCCAATTGCCCATAATAAATTGTATCAACATGAAAAAAACTTCAAGAATAAACAAACATTTGAAATATATTGCAAATGCTGTTTTCGTACTGCTACCATTTTTCTAACTCAGTCATTTAAACAAAATGATAACAGTCCGTCTCGATAATGCAGACTAAAGCTTCCACTGACGGAACGGCCTATATCCTTGAATACCCGTCTTAAAATACAGGCAAGCTGTTCCGACTGTTCGTATTTCATGCGATGCCCGGAACAACTTGCCTTATACTACAGAAACTTACTGGCTGACTTGCTTCGTATCCAGATACCAGGCAAGTTTCAGCCAACAGGTTCATCCTATCATGCAGATTAATCAGGCAGTTGCCAAAGACAGAACCTTTAAGGTTACGCTGCTCTTCACTTCAAAGGCTCTGACATTGGTAACTGATTTTCGATAACATGTCTGAAAACGAAAACAAGCAGGCCGTTCCGATGATGCAGGCTAAAGCTTGCAATGCCGGAACGTCCTATATCCCTGAATACTCGTCTTAAAATACAGGCAAGCTGTTCCGACTGTTCGTATTTCATGCGATGCCGGAACAACTTGCCTTATGCTCCGGAAACTAACTGGCTGACTTGCTTCGTATCCCGATACCAGGCAAGTTTCAGCCGACAGGTTCATACAATCATGCAGATAAATCAGGACTGTTGCCAAAGACAGAGCCTTTAAGGTTGCGCTACTCTTCACTTCAAAGGCTCTGACATTGGCAACCGGTTACCGGTGGTTTGTCTGAAAACGGATACTATGCTCTTCAGAAATCTTTGAATACTGAATATCAGGAAATCATTGGAGCATCATAGCCAGAACCGTTTCTTATGTGCAAAGGTACTGCGGACTGGAGAAACGCCAAGTGACGCTTGCACTTTCAGTCGGAGGACTTGACGGCAGCCTTCCGCAAATTTTCTCATACCTCAAAAATTTGGGTATTCCGTCTGCATCCTCTGACTTCACACTTGTCTTTTTCTCCCTTTGGTCCGCAGTTACAAATGCACATAAAACGGTTTTTCCCGGCCATGAAGCTCAATGAGCTTTACTGGAGGGAAAAGAATCGGAACTTCAAAATTCAAGTGTTATGCGAGCAAGAAAAATGAGTATCAAACAATATTTTAATTTTTAACTGATATGTGCAGATTGATGACAACACAACTGGCGGAAGCTCTGGAGGGTTATCCGCTCTACTCACAGGACGGCAAGGGAAAGGAGGCTGTTTGCCGTGCGGTTTTTGCCCTTGGTTCTGTAAGGTGGTTTATCCTTGAAGGAAACAGGGAGGATGACGATGTGATTCTATTCGGTATCGTGGTCGGACTCATGGAGGATGAATACGGGTATATTTCCCTCAATGAGCTTTCGGATGTGGAGCTTGACCTGAGTGCTCAGGGGCTTGGCAAGCTTCAGGTAAGACAGCAGCAGAACTTTAAGCCGGTTCCGCTGAAACAGATTCAGGACAGCAGGCTTCAGGAATTTCATGCAAGGTTTGAATAGGCTGTAAGTAAACAGAAGTGGCCAGTCCTATCCGTCACGGACAAGACCGGCTGCTTATTATAGCAGGTAAATGAAAACAAAACTATAATTGTATGGTAAATGGAAAATTGTCGTAATATTTTTAATCTCTCTGCCCGACATGGGTGGAGCGTTTCTATGGAAAACAAGGATGGAATCCGGTATCTCAATTTCAGACGGAATACTTCGAGCGGTGTACCGTTCTGCTTTACCATTGAAGCCGGTGACGGTACAGCCGGCTGCATAGCAAAAGAAATATTCTCTTTCGTCAGTGCCGCTGTTCCTGAACAATGTGCAAGGGAATGGATGATTCAGTCGGGAGCAATGGAGCCGTCGGAGTTCCTTCAGGCCGTTTCCGACATGGAGGATGTCAGGCTAAGGGCAAGGCTGCTGGCTCTTGAACTTGCAGCCATGAATGTCAGATATAATGTCCTGGATACCATTCCATGGGACAGACTGAACTAACGGTGTTTCTTACGCTTGCGGCCACGTTTGGGCAGGCCAGTTTCCTTGTAGGCTATCAGGTCAGTTCCTCTGAACACCCTTTTTGCCTTATCAGGTATCTTCAGGAAAGCCAGCGGCTTTTCCAGGTAACGGATATAGGCATAGATGGTGCAGCGGTGAACACCCAGATAGCGTGCTGCCTCCTTTACTGAATATGTCTTTTCCGGAACAACTTTCATTATTTCTCATGCTGGTTAATCTTTTCGTTTATTGGATGCCGTAAAGGTAAACAGTTGATTATTAGCTGTCAATACGTCAAATATGGGATTATTCCGGAGATTGTGGGATTTGTATGGATTATGTGTTACCTGTCATATTCAATACGGCTGGGGTAAGGCGATTGATAACGAATCTTTTTTTATGAAAATCAGGAAGGCATATATTTGACGGTTGACAGCGTTGACAGCAAATCCAATGAAAATCCGACATAAAGTCTATCTGGGAAGTTTCTGTAATACAGTATATTATATTCTTTCTGATTTTTCTTATAAAGAATAGAGTATTATAATGTGTCAACGTTTGGCTATGGATTTTTAGCGGACTGAAAATTGTGGCTACGCCTGTCAACGTTTGTCAACGTATGATTTCTATGTGAAGTATCTGATACACTGACAGATACTCTCTGTCAACACTGTCACCATTGAAACGGGTGCATTTTATTATCTGAAAACATCTGATGCGAAAGGGATACATGGTTATCCCAATGTACCATTACAGCCACAGGTTTGTTCAGCATGCCTCTGCAGATATTTTTTTGCAAAGGTATCTCCGGCATTGCAAACGTCAAACACAGGGCTGAAAATCTTCCTCAAACGGGGTTGAGCGTATTTTCAGCTTCCCTTGTAGTTTGCCTTATTGAATGCCTGCGCTTCTGAGAACTGCAAAAATATCCTTCGGGCAAGCTGAAAAACTTGCAGACAGAAGGGAAAAAAATCAGAGCGTATGGTACAGATGGACGAAAGCATCAGAAAGCAGTTGGAAAAGCCACAGACATGGTTCTGCAAATATTTTCCCAAACGTATTCAGAATGTGGGCGAGAAGGAAATCGCCGACAGACAGTTGGTTTATGACTTCAAGGACGGAAGGTCTCATGAAGAGGTGGCACAGATGACGGCAGCAAGAATGATTGAGGAACACGGCAACAGATGCTCACAGTTGGTATTCATTCCGGTTCCGGCATCATCGGTAAGAAAGAATGAAATCCGGTATATGGACTTCTGCAAAAGGGTATGTGAACTCACAGGAGCAATAAACGGATATGACCATGTAAGGGTATGCGGAGAAAGACTTGCTATTCATGAAAACCGTAAGGCTGAAAAGGAAATCAGAAAGGTAAGCATCATCGAGTTTGATGAAGAGTGGTTCAGAGGAAAAGCAGTCATAGTCTTCGATGATGTAATCACACGCGGAATCAGTTTCGGTATGTATGCTAATCAGCTGGAGAGTTTCGGAGCGAATGTCATTGAAGGCATCTTCCTTGCAAGAACCCATTATAAAGTATAGAACTATGAACGGAATATTATCAGACAAATCAAAGTCACTGGCTTTCACGGGACACAGAACTATTCCCATAGAAAGGCAGAATGAAATAAGGGCACGGCTTGTTGAAGCCGTGTCGCTTGCATGCAGGTCAGGCATTACCTGTTTCTTCTCAGGCATGGCCATGGGATTCGACCTGATGGCAGCTGAAACTGTATTATCACTGAAGGGAAAGTATCCGGATATACGGCTCATTGCCGTTGTTCCTTTCAGAAGACAGAGTTGCCGGTGGCATTCCATGGAAAAGGAACGTTATCAGAATATAATTTCCAGGGCTGACCAGGTTATCGTATTGAGTGAACACTATTTTCACGGGTGTCTTCTAAGGCGCAATGACTTCATGCTGGAGCATTCATGTGGCGTGATAGCCTTTTATGACGGCAAGTCTTATGGTGGGACATTCTATACCTGCAGGGAGGCAATGAAGAAAGGCATGGACATAGTAAATCTGTACTGAAAACCAGTCCGGATTATACTGAAAATATTGTACAAAACAGATATGCAAATTTCTTGCATATCTCATTTATAATGCTTATATTTAGATAGTTAAACAAGTTATAAGAGGTGATTTTATGAATAATATCTACAACCGCTACATTTGGCTGCTGCATACAGTCTATCAGGAGAGAAAGGTCACTTTTGAAAGGCTTTGTGATATTTGGAAGCACCATTTCCTATACAATGGAAAGCCGCTGAGTCTGCGCACATTCCATCATCACCGGAAAATGATTGAGGAAAATTTTGATATAGTTATTGCGTGCAACAGAAAGGACTATACATATTATATCCAGAATCTGGATGAAATACTCGGTGACGGTTGCCGGAACTGGCTGTTCAACAGCCATATCATTGATGTGGCTTTGAAAAGCAGTCCGTGTCTGTTCCATCGTGTTGTACTGCCTGACATGTCTGGCGGTATTGAATACCTTCCTGATATATCGGAATGTATCAGCGATGGACATGAGCTGTACATATTCTACACCAATGACAAGGGCAATGAAGTGGAAGGCCGTTTCCGACCGGAAGGTTTGAAACTGTTTCATAACCGCTGGTATCTGCTCGGGTACAGGAACGGATCAGAGTTCTGTGCTGTGCCTCTTGATGCACTGACAAAAATCTATCTCAGCGGAAACAGGTTTCAGGCTGACTGCAGATTTTCGCTGGCTAATCGTCTTTCAGACTCTATTGGTGTTGTGGCTCCGACCGGACAGCAGCCGGAAGAGATTACTCTAAGGGCTTACGGTTCATTTGCAGATTATCTGAGAAAGCATCCTTTCCACCATTCTCAGGTGGAAAGGAATGATATGGGGACTTTTACGTCATTTGATTACACCCTTCTTGTGACTGACGAGCTGGTGAATGAAATCCTGGCTCTTGGTGATAAGGTGGAGATTGCTTATCCGGAAAAGTTGAGAATGAAGCTTTTTCAGAAAATTGGACGTATCAGAAACAGGTATATGGTAATATAGTTTCAACAAAAATATGATTGTAACCTTGTTACGGACAGTAAGTACAATCATTTTTAAAATCTTGAAGTAAATCTGCAACCTCCCTAAACATCTTACACGGCTTATTTATTAGACATTCTCCAATCTCAACATTGGCGTAAAGTCGTATTTTTGAATATAGCTTTTCCATATCAGTTAACCAGGCTACATTAAACGCTCTTATTAATAAAGATACTAATGCCGCATCATATGTATCAATATCTTCTTTTTCAAGACTAGGAAAAGTAGTATCAGCTTCCATTGCAATTTTAACATCAACTATTCCTGTAGGCATATTTCCAAAACCTATGAAAGAAGTTAAATTATAATTTTCACAGAACTCATAAGAATTACATGCTAATATAAAACATCTTTTTCCATAAAGTAGTTCTTGTATATTAGTTTCGTTTATCAGCACTGTAAATTCTCCATCTTGTGGCGAACCATATAATGTATCAGAAGCACCATGACCTAGAAAAATAATACTATCAGCCTCTTTAATTAAAGCATATGCTTCATCTGTATTTTCCGTTGTATCTTTGTGCCATCCTTCACATCCTTTTTCACATAAAAAGTCATATAAAGGAGAGAGAAAATCCGTAGATTCATCTTTGGGGTATATGCAAACTGTCTTATTCATTGATTTTTACTAAATATGCTATAGTTTGTTCTACTAATTCCTGAGTCCAGGAATCGACACGCTTGTCTGATTGCTTTTCAATCATGTCTGCAATTTCACCTAAAGTTTTACCTTTTAAAGGAGCATAACATGATTTAAATTCCATTTCTGAATGTTGACGTAACTGCTCTAAAAAATAATCATGTACGGTCGGTTCATCATCACGGTTTATCAGTCCTATTAATTTATCTTTATATTCATCACGTTTGACATAGTCAATTATTTGATATTCCATCAGCTTTCGAACAGCTTCAACTATTTCTTCTTCTGTTGCTTCTTGTAATTTAACTTTTCCCAGAACACGTTTGACGACAGCATTCCTATTACCTGAATACATAATAATCTTAAGATTTTTACGTAATTCAGTCAATATTTCTACTACATTAATACCATCAATATCATCTTCTGAAAGATTAAAATCTGTCAATGCCCAATTTATATGTTTAGAACTAATTAAATCTTTTATGCGTTCTTTCAACTTTCTGACATCAAGATGATCTGAGCCATCTTCTCTTAACTCAACATCTGTTGTACGAATACTTATTGCCTCAAATTCACATTTTCTTTTAAGCTGTTTCTTAAGTGCATCTATTATTTTTGACTGATCTACATCATCAATAATAAGAACAGTTACTTTCTTTTTCATATTATTGTAGTATTATACGGAATGTTGCCCCTTTAAGTTTATTAATATTATTACCTAAAAAACTGATAGTGCCATTCATATCTCTTTCTAAAGTATTTCGTATGGTACTTAAACCAATTCCATGACCACCTGGCCTATTTGTTACTCCTACTTCAAAAATAGTTTCTGGAGTGAAACGGTTAAGATCTACTCCATCACCGTCATCAGAAAAGTCAATTATAACACTTCTTCCATTTCTTTGAAATGAAACAAATACTTGAGTTGCGTTATTCTTTCTAGAATTACTTATTAGATTCTGGAATATAACTGAATACTCAAGAACCTTTACTTTCTTAACGTAAGATTCCAAGTCATGCTTTACGCAATCCACTTTAAGCGATCTTGAGAAAAAAGATAAAAACTCCTTGGTATATTCATATAAATCAACATCTGTAGATTCACGTAACAAAGAAGTATCAGCCTTTGTTATAAGACTGCTCAATACATGGATACGTTCAATATTGAATTCCATATCCCTGGTAATATCAATTAGTTCTTTCCTATCAATAACCTCTTCCTGAAGAATCTCTTTTTGAGATGAAACGAGGGAATTTAATTCTGCAGATGAAATTAGAACTGTATGCATCAAATCCTCGACTTCTTGTGAAGTATCCCTAGCAGAAATTAAATAGGTGTTCTTTTGTATTTGTGCATCACGTTCTTTCTCGGCTTTTTCCCTTGCAGCTTTCTCAGCCTCTTCTTTTCGCTTTGCCATAATGGCTTTTAGACGTTCTTCTTCAGCTTTTTTTTCGGCTTCCTCTTTTTCTTTACGCATTTTTGCCATCTCTTTCTCAAAAAGTTCGATTTTTGAAGACAAGTCAGAGTCATTCATTTTTTCAGCAATTTTACGTAAATCATTCAATACATTTAACTGAATTATCTCAGAAGCTGAGGCGTCTGAAACCAAGTCAGCAAGTTTAGTATTATAGTACTTAACATGAATGGAGCCATCATTAACCATGCTTTTTACAAGCTGTAGGAAATCCACTTTACTGCCTATGTTGTCATACACATAATCTGTATTATCTAAATCTTTACCATGTTTTAATTGTTCTCTTGCTTCATAAGCAAATTTTTCATCTTGGAAATAACTGTTTCTAATAAAACCTTCCCCCCATAATACTCCTACAACATACCTTTCAAGCCTACGATGAATCAATGAAAAGAAGTCTAATAATTCTTGACTAGCTTTTGTTTTTATCAAGCCTCCATCACGGCTAGAAACCTCCTTAAAATCTTCTACACGATTAGTCTCAACATCTACACGGCCAAACAAATCTCTAGTTCCAAGAAAACGATTGTATCCTTGCTGTGCTCTTTGATTTAGTCCCCATGAATCATCATTATATTCTCCATATGGCCATATTCTGAACCCATTTCTAAACAGAAAAACATTACCATAATTAACAGGTTGTACACCCATTTTTAGACTAAAATTATATTTAGCAGCACGATTAAGATAATATAAGTTTATAGAAACATTCTCAAGTTTGCCAAACTTATTTATCTCCTCTATTTCATACATAACTTCTCCTCGATCAGAAAGTTTTGTATGAATTATACCATCTTTTAAAATACTCTCTATTTGAGTAGTTTTAATTTTAAGTACATCATTTATGGTATTTACTATAACTCCTGTGACCTTAGAGTTCTCTAATTCTGCAATGGTAGCCCGTTCTTTATCAGTGAGTATCGGATTGTTTTTATGAATATTATTTATTTGTTCCGTTATTCTGTTATCTGATTCTACAAAATTAGGAGCAAATATTTCTATTTTATATTCATCCGTCTCAGAAAAAGGATTAATCATTTTTTCAAGAGACTTACGAAGTTCTATAATTTCATCCCATCCCCAATTTGTATGCAATACTGAAAATTCAAGGATAGTTCCAGTTGTAGAGTCATTAGGAAACTTGTGAATTTCAGTAGAAGACTTATGTTTTATACCTACAGTATCAAACTCAACCTTTTGTTTACCTTCAAAAGATTTCCAGTCTACAAATAATGTTTCTTCAGTATCAGATTCACTACTTTTTGTAATAAGAGTCAGGTAACGTGCTAATCTGTCACAAGAAATTCGACCTATACCTTTTGCACCAGCATAGTTCCTTTTAAATTTACTGCGATATGAATCATCTTCGGTACCATCCCTTTTAGCAGAAAAACCCACAAAAAGCCATTTATTCTTGAGTTCATCTAAAGTCATTCCTTTACCATTATCTGCTATGATAATCTTGTCAGTATCAAATGTTATATCAACCTTAGTTGCATGAGCGTCATATGAATTTTTAACTAACTCTAAAATGGCTATATTATCGCTCGTGATAAGATCTCTCCCTAATATATTTTTAAGTTCTGCACTGACTTTAAATTTCAACTCTTCCATGGTTCTTAAGCATTTTTTTTAGCACTAACCCAGCTTGTAAAGCAAATAAAGGCGGTATGGCATTACCGACTTGACTATAACGAGGAACCTCATGTTTTCGCATTTTTCCACCTGTAGTATATTTACTTTTAAATTCGTACCAGTCCGGGAATGATTGTATTCTGGCACATTCACGTACTGTCAATATACGAGGTTCATAATAATGGAGATAGTCATCCGGCATATTTGTTATAGTTGGAGCAATATCATTTGGATCTAGAATAGTAATACCACGCTGATGAATTCCCCATATCTCACGTACTTTGCCATCTATACGTTTTCCTTTTATAGGATAATCAGATAGAAGTTTTTCAAACATCATTTTTTTCCCTTCTGAATGATGGGCAAAACTATGACTGTTTGGTATAGTTTGCAATTTATGCAAACCCTTACGCATTAATTCTTGATAAGGTGATTCAATTTTGCCATATATACCTGAATTAAAACCTTTACGGTCTGGAGTTTCAACGATTCCATTCTCTTGTAACAAATCGGAAATTGCTTCTGAAACTGTACAAACCTCAGAAAGATTATAATGTTTAAGAAACTTACTCTTTTGAGCATCAAGTAAATCTACAAACCTTCGTGCTGACCCTTCATCTCCATCTTTAACTCCTACTAGTATAAAACGTTTTCTACGTTGTGGAATCCCGTATTTAGAAAAATCTATAACTAAAGCAATAACATCATATCCCAATGTCCGAAGTTTATCAGTAACTATCTGAGAATATGGTACAGCATCTTGATTTTTCTTCTTATCAAAAGCATAAGTAAAACCTTTTACATTCTCAAAAAGTATCAGCTTTGGTTGAACCATACTAATGAAATCAATATATGAAAAAACAAGCTGATTCCTAACATCATCTTCTATACGCTTACCTGCCATTGAAAATCCTTGACAAGGTGGACCACCGGCAACTAAATCAACCTTACCTCTTAATTGAATGAGTTGTTCAGAATAATTTTCATTAACTTCTATGATGTCAAGGCAAGATTGTGGTAACCACTTTGGCCACGCAAAATGTTTTTTCCCCTTAATTAAATTATAATTAAGAGTCTCAAAAGCATTTGCGTTTTTTTCAATTGCGAAAAGACCATCCCATCCTGCTTGATACAAGCCAAGAGATAACCCCCCACAGCCAGCAAACAAATCTATAACTGTATATTTTTTATCTTGCTTCATCATCTATAAGGCAAAAATAAACCTTTGTTAGAAGTATATTATAATTGTTATTCTATAAAGTGTTTATATAAGGCAATACTTGTTATTCATACTTTCCAAAGTATACCTAATATGAAAATCTATTTTATAATACTCTTATTCTTAATCTATAGTGAATAGATAATTCCTTAAAGAAACAATCAATAATACCACTATATTTAAAAGTACAAAATTACAAAAAAAATATATCATATACACTTTTTTTGTAGTTTTTTGACCTATCTGCATATAACTTTATACGCTAAGAATCCTATCCTACAAATCCTATTACTCAGCTACAACCTCAGTTTCAAGATCCAATCCGAAAGTTTCCTTCAATTGTAGATAATCAAAACACAAAGCCTTCGGCCGGTTAACTTTTACCTTCTTAACCTGCTCTCCATTCACAATGTCAATAGTATAATCTGGAAGTCCGCTGGGCAGAAGTATGGTGAATCTATCCTGCTTAAGGCCCAGGTATGAAGCATGGGATTTCAGGTAGGACATGATGGTGGACCAGTTCGAGCGGTTGGAGGTGGAACCTGCATTCCAGCTGTTGAACAGTGATGCTACGGCTGCTGTGTTCAGATAGAGAATAGGACGTGCTTCCTTAAATTCTATATCTTCCTTTACGGACAATGGACGGAAGGATTTCATATACCTTATACGGTAATGTGCCTTCTCAATACATTTCCCTGAAGTCTGGAATCCCTGAAGCATACTCCAGAAGTCCGCTATTTCCGAACTTTCCTGAGCCAGCTCATTCTGGTTGCGTATTCCTTTGATTGCTGTTTCAAAAAGCTCCGCATAGTTGAAAGGCACGTCAATGACTGTCTCCAGTGTCCTGAAGGTGGCCAGTGGAATAACCCAGTTACCGAATATACGGTCATGGATAGTTTCATTATCCAATTTCGCAGCCAGCTCACGCTTGGTGATGGAATATATTTCCAGAAAGTTCTTCTCAAACAATTCCCGGTGTCCCAATATCTCCAGGGTGAGGTGGGTAAGTCCCATGTTGCAGACTGATACAAGGTCTTCATAGGCTCTTTTCTCATTCTGGTTGAATGATGTCTTTGAAAAGGCAAGGAAGATGACACGGGTATAGAGTGCCATATCCTGTGTCGGCTTGTCCTGGCCGCAAAGGGCTACACCGGTAGTGACAATTGTCTGGGCTGCCATCCCGTCCGTATTCGTATTCTTCTTGGTCTGGCCGCCACCGCCCCAAAGTCCTTTCAGATAGGCTATCTTGCGGATGTCGAGGTCATTCTTATATTCGTCCAGCACGGCAAGAGTATTGACGGCCTGTGACACACGGTCGTTCATGGCCGGTACAGAGGTTACTCCAAGGTTGGGCGGATCTACTCCGTGCAGGAAAAAGGACTGGAGGGAAACAGCCAGGGTTGTCTTACCAGTTCCTTTCTCACCGAAAAGGTTCAGGATGGGAAAGTGGCGGGTACGTCTGAATATGATGTCACGGAAGAGGGTGGCAAGAAGGTAACAGAAGGCTACACTTGCATTCTCACCGAACACTTCCATAAGTCTTTTTACGTAATCATACAGTTTTATTCCGTTACGGTTCTCATGCACCATAAGTCTTTCAAACTGGAATATCTCTGGATTGTTAAGATAGATTTTTGAAGTGGCCGGTATATAGAAGGCCTTGCCGTTGATACAACGGACTATACCCAATTCGTCAACAGCATTGAATGTGCCTGCAAAAAATATTCCGTTTCCAAAAGCAAAGAACCCTTCAGCTGCATTCCAGCCGAGCTTTCTGATACGTTCTGCCGTATCGGTCTTTGAGTACAGGTATTCCTTTACACGGTTGAGTTTGTCTATCTTGGACAGCCATACATAGTTGCCCAGTGAGCCGACCTTCTGCTGAAAGTTGCTCAGTGAGCAGAGTTCTGACTCCTTCAGTTCTATTACCCGGCATACATTGTACATATTCCTCATACGGAAAATTCTGGTTCCGTTTATCTCATCCTCGATATGGAATAGCGGTTCCATAATGAAATTGGAGATTCTTGACGGTTCATCATCATCTTCACCGATGGAGTAGTAACAGTTTTCCCTGACGAACAGTCCGAACTGGCGAAGCAGTTCCGCTTCACGCTGCATCTCGTTCATGGCTGCAGGTTTGTCGTTCCTTCTCCTGGCTTCACCACGTGCCTGGGTAACGGCATCACGCCACAGCTTTACCTTGCCGTGCAGTCTGGAGAGTTGTTCTATACACTGGTCATACACAAGCTGGTCTTTTATATAGCGCAACAGGTCTGCTATTTCCGCAACACACTTTCTTTCCTCTACCATGGAACCGGCTACCAGAAAACGTTTCTGTGCCAACCAGATGATAAAATGCTTTTCCGGAAGTGAAGTATAATCTTCCCTGCTGCGGATATAGCTGTCGGCATCATTCTTGGCATATTGTACTTTTCCTTCTGCCTCGGATGGTATTTCTGCAAAAGGAAGTTCCCTGACTGTTACATGGAATCCTTTTCTTATGGCTGCAGCCCCATTGGTCATCACCGCCTCAAATCCAGGTCCGTATGGCTTGCCTTCCGCAATATCTGAATCTGGAATGAAACAGAGTGAGGATACATACTTCTTCAGCTGCTCGAACTGGCTGTCACTCCAGGCTGTTCCAAGTGACGCTACTGTATTGTCGTATCCAATCGACTGCATTCTCAGGACATCAGGAGCACCTTCTACAATGATATAATAGTCGGCATCACGCAGTCTGGCGGCACGGTCAATACCGAATACTGTTTCTCCCTTGGAGTAAATCATGCTTGTTGCCGAGTTGATATACTTGGGAGCTTTCCTGTTGTCTCCAATGTATCTGGCCGTATAGGCAATGATGCGTCCCCATCTGTTTCTCACGGGAATCATGATACGCTGGCGGAACATGGCGTATGTGTTGCCGTCCTCACCACGCTTGAACATACCGAGTTCATACAGCAGTTCTTCGTTCAGGACCTTGCTTCTGCAGAAATCCATAAAGGCCTGGCCATCTTTCGGCGCATAGCCTATTCCGGCAAAGGCACAGAACTCCTCATGCCACCGGCCGTATGCGTAGGCCCTGGCATTAAGGCTCTCTTCCTTGTCTGTTGCTCTTAAATTTTGCAGGAAGAAAGACTGTACTGTATCGAGAACTGTCAGAAGTGACTCCCGGTGCCTGGCTTCGGCCAGCTGTTCCTCACTGCGCTCTTCACTGATGTATTCTACCGGAATATTATGGTTCCTGGCAATAAATTCCACGGCGGCACTGAAGGAAAGGTTTTCCTTTTCCATTATAAACGTAATGGAATCACCGCCACGGTTACAACTGAAACAATGGAAGAGATTCTTGCTTGGGGTAACGGCAAAGGAACCAGTCTTTTCAGAATGAAAAGGACAAAGCCCCATCAGGGTTGAGCCTTTTCTGGACAGTCTGACATAAGGACTGAGTACGTCTTCTATGGCAAGTTCCCTTACTTTCCGTATGGTTATTTCGCTTATCATAACGTACTGAGCAGGTTCCAACAATCGATTATTGACTGGCCGGAGTATTTCGGACGGCTGATATTATTAGGATTGAGCGGTTGGATATACCCGTTTTCTCTGTATTTTTTGAGTGTCTTGTTGCTGATACCGAGTTCAGCACAGGTGCGCTTGACTGAATAGACACCGTTTGGATCGCACGCTGGTCTGATTTCTTTCATTATTATAAAATCATTATGAATGTGCGATACAAATATCTGTCCGGCTTTATTGTTAAGCTGGTGAACAAAGGTTACTGATGCACATTCCTGTACCTACTATAATTGCTTTCTTTATATTTCATAGAGTATCACGGCTAAACTAAACAAATAAGGTTTATCGATATTAGAATGTTAGCCATAATATGTTTATCATTTATCTTTTTTGACCGATTTTTCTGCCTGTTTCGGCTGACTCTCATCAAAATAATCCTGGGTGGTACGCTGGAGAAGCCTGAGGTCTGCCGTGCGGTATTCCACCTTACCCGGTCTTTTATAGGAAACCACCTTTCCCTGACGTTTCCATCGTTCCACATTCCTGCGGCCAAAAAGCTCGTAAGCCTTCCTCTGGCTGATAAATTCAGGATCATCCTTGTCGGCTTTCAATTGCCTGACAATTCTTGAGGAGAGATCATTCAGGAATGTTTCGTATGGTATAAGATGGTCCAGAAACTGTAATATCTTCATATAAACCTGATTTGGTTTCTATATTGTTCGTTTGACCGTGATGGTTTGGTTTTCCCTGTCAGTCCTGGTCTTGAACTGACGGTTGTAGATGGCACCAAGCTCTGAGGCCTGTGTACGGACGCTTTTCAAACGTGAAATGGGGAATGAAACGGATTCACCTACTTCAAGGGCAACAAGTGCCGGACGGATTTTTTCTAAGTTTTCAGACATAATTGTTGGATGTTTAATATTTAATGTTTAACTTTGTATTCACCAAATGAATAGGTTACACCGCAAAGTAACATAAAATGGTTTATATAACCAAATATTTGTTTGATGATTTATTGTTTAAGATGTATTTATTGAAGGAATCGCATGGATAATGACATAAAACACGTGCATGTAGGGCAGGCTATCGACAAAAGACGCAACGAGCTTGGATTAAGCAAATCTGAGCTTGGGCGCAAAATAGGTGTACCGCAGCAGCACATAAACCGCATACTGGAAAGGGAGACAATGGAAACGAGCAGGCTTATTAAAGTCAGCGAAGCATTGGACTTCAATTTCTTTTCCCTTTTCTGTCCGAAACAACATCATATATCGGCACACCTTGCAGCCGTTTCATTGGATGGAAATGCAAATAATCTGATAGGTGATGCAGAACTGGCCGTACAGTTATCCAGCGAAAAGAAAGAAACAGAGAACCTGAGGGAAACAATCAAACTTCTGAAGGAACAGATAGAGAGTCTGAACTCACAGATTTTACGCCTTGATTCAAACCTGAAGGATAAGGATATAATAATTGAACTATTAAAAGAAAGGAGAAAGGAATAAGACATTAATTATTTCATCTGTAGTACCCATGCAGATAATTCAATGATTAAAACCATTTTGCAGCTTACCTTTTTCAAGTAATCCATAAAAAGGAAGAGTCCTGAAACTTACAAACTACTTACAAAGCAAAGGGAAGCTACTGATATTCAGATATGAATTAAAGAGGCCCAAGCTGCGATAGAGGAATAAGACTACTTTTTATGTACTATTTCCAAGAATGATAATCACAGACTTACAAATCACTTGCTAAAGTTGCATAAGATTCTGATTATCAATTCTATCTGAAAGTGGCGCAGGCGGCTGTGGAAGATATGAAATAAATTGATTATTTTCTGAATATAAAAGTAGGAGATACTTAGAACAAGTACCTCCTACTCTATTTTTATGGCATTTTATTTTTTTAAGAAAAACATAGTTTATACATTTGTCTACAAGACAAAATCTATACTCATATGAAAAACAAATGCCTCTTTGTATTACTATTAGCTTTGGGATGTTGCCATGTACAAGCACAAAAAAGTCAAAAGAATCCTTTGCCCGAAGCACTCGTCCAATTGAATCAAAAAGTGGATTCCGAACTGATTCCCGGAATAAAAAGGTCTCCCCTGATTGGAATTTCTACAGATATAAGTCCGAAACGGACAGCCGTAAACACGGCATATGTACAGTCAGTCATTCTCTCTGGAGGAATTCCTTATATGATACCTGTAACGGATAATGTAGAGATACTGCGTCAAATTGTATCCCAGCTGGACGGAATTGTCTTTACAGGTGGAGAAGATATCCAACCGATATATTATGGTGACCTTCCTTATGAAAAACTGGAAGAAGTAAGCCCCGCCCGGGATACCTTCGATTTAATGGTGCTAAAAATGGCCGCAGACCGGAATATTCCCATATTAGGAATTTGCAGGGGACTGCAATTAATGAATGTAGCTTTCGGTGGAACTTTATATCAAGATCTGCCCACACAACATTCCTCAAGTGTCAACCATCGCCAAGAAGAATCCGGCACTACCCCCACCCATCCGATATCCATCATAAAGGAAAGCAAGTTGGCAGAAATTACAGGACAAGAAGTGCTGCAAGTCAATACATTCCATCATCAGGCTATCCGGAAATTAGCACCGGGATTCAAAATCACGGCTTGGGCACCCGACAGTATAGCGGAAGCTATAGAAGCTTATCCCATACGACAAATGATAGGTGTGCAATTTCATCCGGAAATATTTACAGCTGCCGGAGATACCACCATGCATAAATTATTTAAATTCCTGGTGAACAAGGCTGATACATTCAACCTAGCTAAAAAAATTCATAGCCGTATTCTATCCATTGACACTCATACAGATACTCCTCTTTGGTTTAAAAACGGTTACAGCGTAGGCTTGAGAAAAGACAACATGGTCAGCATCCCCAAAATGGAGGAAGGCAAATTGGACGCACAGTTCCTAGCCGCATTTATATGGCAGGGGAAACGAGATGACGTATCTTCACAAAAAGCCGTAGAAAGCACCACCCTATTGATTCAATCCATTTATGACGAAGTAGCGAAATACAAAGATTTTTGCGGCATCGCCCTTACGGAAGAGGATTTGGTACGTTTAAAGAATGAAGGCAAGAAAGCTTTCTTTATAGGGATCGAGAATGGTTACGCCATCGGCAAGGACCTAAAGAATATAAAAAAATACAAACAGATGGGAGTTAATTATATAACTCTCTGCCATTCTTATGATAACGATATTTGCCATTCGTCCACTCATACGGAAGATGCGACTCAAGGACTGACACAGTTTGGTCGTGAAGTAGTGAAGGAAATGAACCGGTTAGGTATTATGATAGACATATCACATGCCAGTGAAGGTACTTTCTGGGATGTGATAAAATATAGTACACAACCTATCATCGCCTCTCATTCCTCGTCAAAGGCTTTATGCGACCATGACCGTAATCTAACAGACGAACAACTCCGTGCCTTAGCGAAAAATGGCGGAGTGGCACAGTTATGTCTCCTTGATGCCTATATCAATAAAAACCCAAAAGCCGCATCCGTTTGTGATGCTGCCGAACATTTGGACCACATGATTAAGGTAGCCGGCATAGACCATGTAGGAATAGGTACGGACTTTGATGGCGGTGGTGGTCTGCAAGGATGTAAAGGAGATAATGACTTAATTAATCTGACCATAAAAATGATTGAAAAAGGATATACGGAAGAAGATTTAAGAAAGATTTGGGGAGGTAATCTCTTGAGAGTAATGAAGCAAGTACAGGAAGCACCACTTTTTTCGTTGAAAAAACGTAGATAATACCCAAACAAGGATAATCAAAAAATATATAGAAATATCCTGTTATCATTTTTCGGAAATTATCGGGGCTGTCTCACCAATGGACAGCCTCTTTTTGTAACCTACAGTTTAATAGTAAAAGAAATAAGACAGACCCTTATTCCCCTCTCCTCACTATAGGAATTTTCCTATTACAAATAGGGAAATTCTCCTTTACAAATAGGAATATTCCGTTTATTGTATCATTCTCTCCACTTATCTTTGTGACATAAGAAAAGCAAACTTTAAAATTAACGGATATGAGAACAAAAATACTGAAATACTTCGGAATGGTAGTTGTACTGATAATAATGGTTAGCCTAACCTCCTGTGAAGTATCTATAGGAAGTTGGTACGATGATGATGATTACAGCGAAATATATTACAGAACCACTCGGGAACTATGTAGCCGAACTTGGCAGGAAACTTGGGTACAAGACGGTGAATACTACACACAACGACTAGACTTTTACGAAAATAGAACAGGCACAGACATCATACGAATAGAACATCGGAACGGCTATGTAACCGAAGACAGGTACAATTTTGAATGGAGATGGGATAACAGTTCACAGACATGCATCCGTATGGTTTACGGTCCCAGTGACGTTTCATATTTTGAAAATGTATGGCTAGCCGGAAACTTCTTAAAAGGCTCATTGGATGGTATTAATGTAAATTTCACAGGAATCAGGTAAAAAGAAAAAAGCGGGATGACACCCAACACATATCATCCCGCTCTCCTTTTTCCCAATATACTACTCACTCTTAATGCTATTTACTGGATTCTCATTAGCGATACGCCAAGCTCTAACAACGACACACACCACTATCAGAGCGATAATCACCAATGCTGTTCCGACAAAATACAACGCATTCATGTCTATCGTTTCGGCAAATTGATCCAACCAGGCTTTTCCTGTAAAGTATGATACAACAATTCCTATCAAAACCGATGGAACAGCAACATACAATATATCACGGGACAGCAACCGGAGAATAGTCGAAGCTTCGGCACCATTCACCTTACGGATGGCTATTTCCTTACTGCGACGTTGTGTTTCATCATTCACATAGCCTATCAACCCCATAACAACAATAAGCAAAATAAAAGTAGAAGTAATCCATACAGAATTACGAAAACGGTATACATTACGATAGATTTCCTTCAGCATGGTATCTATCGGAATAAATTCCAATGCCTTAGTGGAATGCACCTGCTCCATGTATTCGTTCAGTTTTTTCAAACTCTCATCGTATGGCTGCTTTAAACGTACATCAAAAGTGTGGCTAGTATTATGACTATAAACTAAAGCTACGGGAAACTGCTTATAGAGAAAAGACGTATTGCGCACATTACGGAATACACTAACAATGGTGCCAGCTTTATCAAAATCATTCAATCGTTTGCCTACTGCCCCATCTGTCCATTTCATCAGCCGCACTACTTCTTCGTTGACCAATACATCCCCCTCATTCTGCATATCTTTCCCTTCAATAATAGTAATCCCCATGGTTTCAGCATAATTTTTATCACAAGGATTATACATCAAGGTTTCTATTCTCTTGCCACTATTATCAATCAGCCCACGAGTCCAATACTCTCCCAGAACCCCATGCATAGAACGGGTGGCATTTTCCACCATGGGTTGACGACGAAGATCGCTAACCATATTCTCAGCTTCTTCGGGTGACATCCATGTCTCCGCCTCCACCAATCCTGGAGTACGGATACCCATATCACTATTAATCAAATGATGATACTGCATCAAAGATACTAACAAAATCCCCATTACAAAAGATACTCCCATAAATTGTACAAATAAAAGAGAACGCTTCCACCCTTTTTTCCCATCTGTGTAACGACGAAAAACTTGAGTGACAGGAATGCGTGAAAACAATCTTCCCGGTAACACTCCGGCTACCATGAACAGTACAAAAACAATGAGCATCGGAACCCATAGAGTTTCCAATGTAAAGAGTGAAGATAACTGCACCGAAAGTAAATCTTCTATCAGATCTTTGGTATTGAAAATAATAAAGAGGGCCACTATAACGGAAATTAATACCACAATCCCTGTCTCAAAAAGGAACATACTGAAAATGTTGATTGCACTGGCACCACTACACTTATGCACACCTATGCTTTTTGCTCTGCGGCTCATGGTAGCAATAGCTACTAATACATAGTTCATGATCGCCACAAAAAATATAGCAAAGCCCAAAAAACCATAAATGTAAAGGCGAGTGCGGGTATTTGAGTCATCCAGATGAATTTCGGGCAATGGCTGTGCATCATAAAAGCTTCTCCATTCATCATCAGCAGAATCAGGATAATATTTTTGCATAGCCTTGTATATCTGACGATTGATTTCTTCTCTGTCCACCCCATCGCGCAAACGGAGAATAGTATAATAAATGTCATTACGTCCCCATGTTCCACCCCCTATATAGCCACCTCCGGCATAAATGGGAGCTACAAAATCAAAATGATAGGCAGTATTTTCCGGAGTATCCTGATAAACACCACGGACTGTCAGTTCATGCTGTTTATCCAAGGACAATTTTTGTCCCACAGGGTCCTGCCCACCAAAAGCATCACGAACAAAAGTTTCAGAAACAAATATACTCCCCGCCCTTTGTAATTCCTCAGGATTTCCTTTCAATACTTTGATGCCGAAAGTACGGAAATAGCAAGTATCTACATAAGCGTAATTTACATCTTTCAGCTTATGACCATCCTTGAATACATTTAATGTCTCAAAATTGAAAATGACTGTAGCATTTTCAATCCATTGTGACAAATCACTGCGGAACGCTTCTGCCATCGGAGCAAACAAGCTATCATCATATCCTTCTCCTTTCTCTCCAGTCTTCACATTCTCTCCCCCTCCACGTACCAATACCAATCGGTCGGCCTCAGGGTAACATTTCTCATAATTGAGTTCAAATGCTATTTGTGAAAAAAGCAAAATACCAATAGTCAGACCTAATGAAAGCGATATGACTTTCGTCACGTTGCTTCCACGGCCGTGTAATATCGATTGTATTGCATAATAGATTTGTTTCATAACAACCCTCCTTTCATTAATTATTCTTTAATGTTCGCCACTACGCTACCATCAAACAAATGAATGACACGATGAGCAAATCCGGCATCATGCTGAGAGTGAGTTACCATAACAATACTAGTCCCCTCCTTGTTAAGTTCGGTCAATAGATTCATTACTTCAGCACCGTTCTTTGAGTCCAAATTACCAGTAGGCTCATCGGCGAGGATCAATTTAGGATTAGTAACCACAGCACGGGCAATAGCCACACGCTGTTGTTGACCACCGGAAAGCTGTTGCGGAAAATGCTTGGCACGATGACTCAAGTTCATTCGCTTTAAAATTTCCAGAACACGCTCCTTACGTTCACTGGCCTTGATTCCAAGATAAGTCAACGGTAATTCCACATTTTCAAAAACATTCAGTTCGTCTATCAGATTAAAACTCTGAAACACGAAACCTATCACACCCTTGCGCAAACGGGTACGTTCCTTCTCTTTTAGATTGGCCACCTCTTTTCCTATCAGTTTATAACTACCCTCCGAAGGATTATCCAATAATCCGAGAATGTTCAACAACGTGGATTTTCCACAACCTGATGGTCCCATAATAGCTACAAACTCTCCTTCTTTCACCTCTATGTTTACATGATTCAACGCAATTGTTTCTACTTCTGAAGTACGAAATACCTTACTTAAATTTTCAATCTGTATCATAATAATAAATTTTAATTGTTTGTTCTATTGATCCTTATTCTGATTTAATACTCTTTACTGGATTCTCATTGGCAATGCGCCATGTTTTGGAAATGACACAACTGACAATCAATATCAAGACCACAATAGCTACACATACATAATAAGGAACAAGCGAACCTACAGTCACAGCAAACTGTTCCATCCATAAACCACCTACATACCATGCCCCTAATGTACCTGCGACTACAGCCGGGAAAGAAATCCAAAGAACATCTTGCACCAACATTTCCAATATCGCAAATGACTCAGCTCCATTCACTTTACGAATAGCAATTTCTTTCGAACGTCGCTGTAATTCATCATTAATATAGCCTATCAGTCCCATCAAAGTAATAAACAAGATGGCAATTGCCGCCAATAAAGTCGCATTACGAAATACACGAACGGAATTATAACTATCCGCCATTTTTTGTTCCAAGCTTTCAAAACCGACTGTTTGATTCGGAAAAGCTTCGGCAGCATCACGGTTCAGTTTCTGAAGATTCTCACCAAAGGGTTCCTTCAGACGGAGATAAACAAGATCAGCCAAATCTCTGGGATGATGGTGCAGAACAAATGGTTTCAGCTCTGAGTAGAATCCGTCAATATTAAAATCTTTAATCACACCTACTATTTTGACACGTCCTTCTTCTGTCTGAATACTCTTACCTAAAACATCTTTTCCCCAATGCATTCTCCGCACAAATTCCTCATTGACAGCCACCTCACCGGATTCACGCGGTACACGCCCTTGCTGTATGGCCATTCCCATAAAAGCGACATAATTCTCCTGAGTAAAATCATAGCGACTGGAAAAAAGGCTCGTTCCTTTCTCATCCGGTATCATCTGCCCGCTATATCCATTAGACGGATAGCTAGTTGCTGAGGTCAATGCTTCCACGTATGGAAGCCCTTCATAAAAGTGACGGGCAGCAAGCCGAGCTTCAGCATCCGGTGCATTATTAATACCAATCACTACCCGCTCAGGATTATAACCCGGATCTTTATTAATAACATAATGATACTGGAGCATCACTACACACATCAATCCACATATAAAAGCCACTCCTGCAAATTGGATAAACAATAACGGACGTTTCCATCCTTTTTTACCCTCTGTATAACGCCGGAAAACCTGTGTGACCGGTATCTTTGAAAAAATTCGTCCCGGCAGCACACCACCAATGAGGAATAAGACAGCAGTCACTCCCAAAGGCACCCAAATACGTTCCACCGCAAAAAGGGACTCCAGTTTAGCAGCTGTAGTATCTTCCACAAACTCCCGGAAATTAAACATTAAAAAAACCATCAAAAACAATGAAAGCAAAATAATAATACCTGTTTCCCACATAAACATACCAAAAACAGTACCCGTCCCCGCTCCGCTGCATTTATGAACACCAATACTTTTGGCACGCCGGCTCAATGAAGAAATAGAAATCAACACATAATTCAATGTCGTGATAAACAAAATAGATATACCTAAAATAAGCATAATATTACGCATTCTTTTCACTTCATCATATCCACGGTACGTATCCCGAACAGGTTTTGCCATGACAGTGATTCCAAACTTATCACTTCTGGGAATATGTTGCTGTACTACCATATCAATACGCTTGTTCAATTCATCCAAATCAATATCCTGCTTCAACCGGATATATTCTTTCCAGCTGTCCCCACCGTTCCATGAATAATTTCCTATCCGGCGGCTCCAGATAGAAGGCAAGGAAATGACGGCCTTCGGTCGCATAGTACAATTCTCAGGTAAAGCAGCATACGTTCCTTTGACTGTCAACTCAATTTCCTTATTGAAACTAATTATTTTACCAATCGGGTTCTCACCGCCAAACATTTTATCCGCCAAATCTTTACTCAGGAAAATTACATCTTTTTGCTGCAATTCGCGTACCGGATCACCACTCAAGACCTCAATACCCATTGTCTGAAAAAACAATGAATCAGCAGCAACTTTAAAATCATCAAAACGGACACTTCCGTTGTAAACAGGTGATGATACCGGCCATATCCCCGCACTTGCCGCCGATTCCACAATTTCCGGCATTGCATCCAGTATGCCTCCGGCAGCTGCACCGATAATATATTCACTAGGAGGAAGAGGTTCCCCATTTACTGTCCATATATTCCACAATTGGTATAATTTATCATGATCCTTAAAACAAGTATCAAAACTCTGCTCATACACAACTCTTGAGAAAAGCAGAATACTCATAGTCAGGCCCAAGCCTAACGAGACGACTTTTATTATATTAGAACTTCGTCCATGTATCAAAGCCTGAATGACATAATAAATCTGTTTCATATTTCGTGTTTTTAATCATTATTATTTTGAAAGAGAGAAGTCCCGTTTCACAACGTTACTTCCCATAAAGTGTATAAGAAACTAAAGTTTCTATAATTCGTTCTCTATAATATAAATGCCAAAACCGTGCCACGCAAACAAATAACTGATTAACAACACATTGCAAAATAACAAAAAGAAACAGTCTGTCTAATTATTAGACAATGATGTATGATAATTAGACAGACTATGAAAACAAACAAATAGTTCTACGCTTCAAACTTATTGGAATTTGCCTTATTTTACTATCTTTGCATTATCACCTATATAAAACAAATTATTATGAAACACATTCTTTTGGCAGCCTGTGCGGTTGCCATATTAAGCGGTTGCGGTTCGCAAGGGAAACAGGCAGCCCCTACCGGAAATCCATTCCTTTCGGAGTACACAACTCCCTTCCAGGTTCCTCCTTTCGACCAAATCAAGATGGAACATTACAAACCCGCCTTTTTGCAGGGCATGGAAGAACAACAGAAAGAGATTGACGCTATAGTAAACAACCCCGAACCCGCCACTTTCCAGAATACCATTGCAGCACTGGATCAAAGCGGAACGTTACTTCGTAAAGTCAGCACCGTATTCTACGGACTGAAAAGCGCCAATACCAATGATGAAATGGATGCACTGAGCCGTGAACTCTCTCCACTACAATCAAAACACAGCGATGACATCGCCTTAAATGAAAAACTTTTTGCACGTATCAAAGCTGTCTATGAAAATCCCGGCAATTTGGACAAAGAGCAAAAGAAGTTGTTGGAAGAAACCTATAAAGATTTTGTACGTGGAGGTGCCAACCTGGATGCCGAAAGTCAAAAAAAATTGCGTGAATTAAATAGTGAGATTTCCATGTTGCAGCTCACCTTCGGCCAAAATATGCAGAAGGAAACCAATGCTTTCCAATTGATCGTGGACAAAGAAGAAGACTTAGCCGGATTACCCCAAAACCTGATTGCCAGTGCTGCCGAAACAGCTAAAGAAGCAGGCATGGAAGGCAAATGGATTTTCACCCTGCATAATCCCAGCGTCATGCCTTTCCTGCAATATGCCGATAACCGAGACCTGCGCGAAAAGATATTCAAAGGATACATTAACAGAGGAAATAACGGAAATGAATACGACAACAAGGAAGTGGTACGCAAACTGCTCAAAGCCCGTCTGGAAAAAGCCAAGCTGATGGGATATGAAAACTATGCTTCCTTTGCACTGGAAGAACGTATGGCGAAAACACCGGATGCCGTATATAAATTATTAGACCAGATTTGGACACCTACTCTGTCCAAAGCCAAAGAAGAACTGGCAGATATCAATGCCGAAATAAAGAAAGACGGAAAAACCTTCACAGCCGAAGGTTGGGACTGGCGTTATTATGCAGACCGGGCCAAGAAAGCCAAATTCGACTTGGATGAAAATCAGGTACGTCCTTATCTGAAACTGGAAAACGTACGTAACGGTGTGTTCTATGTTGCCAACAAACTATACGGTATCACTTTCACCCAGCTGGACAATCTTCCCCTCCCTCATCCCGATGCACAGGCATTCGAATGTAAGGACAAAGACGGTTCTCATCTAGGTGTACTCTATATGGACTTCTTTCCGCGTGCCAGCAAGAAAGGTGGCGCATGGTGCGGAAGCTATCGTTCACAGACCTACAAGGACGGCAAGAAAGTGGCTCCTGTAGTAACCGTGGTATGCAACTTTACCAAACCGGCAGCCGGACAACCCGCTTTGCTCAGTGCAGACGAAGCGAATACCTTGTTCCACGAATTCGGACATGCTTTACATAATCTTTTCAAAGATGTACATTATTATGGTGTGGCTAGTGTTCCGCGTGATTTTGTAGAACTGCCGTCACAGATAGATGAGCATTGGGCTTTTGAACCGGAGGTATTGAATGTATATGCCAAACATTATCAGACAGGTGAAGTTATTCCTGCCGGACTGGTTGAAAAAATGGACAAGAGTGGCAAATACGGACAAGGCTTCGCTACGGCTGAATATTTAGCTGCTTCCCTGCTGGATATGGATTATCATGTATTAAAAGAAATTCCCAATGATATGGACGTTATGCAGTTCGAAACAGAAACATTAGGTAAGCGCGGATTGCTGAAACAAATTCCGTCACGCTACCGCACCACTTATTTCAACCATACCATGGGTGGTGGATATACTGCCGGTTACTATAGTTATATTTGGGCGGAAGTGCTGGATTGTGACGCATACGAGGCATACAAGGAAACGGGCGATATTTTCAATCAGGAAGTGGCCGGTAAGTTCCGCAAATATATCCTCACTCCCGGCTGCATTGACGATGCGATGGACATGTATGTCAATTTCCGCGGCAAAGAACCCGGTATTGATCCCTTGTTGAAGAACAGAGGACTAAAATAACCCTCTAACCCAAAATAGAATTCCTCCCCCTGCGAAAGACAAATGATTGTGATTCTTGCAGTGGGAGGATTCTCATTTCGTAGTATGATTGCGGATAGTTCTTTTTATTTTTTGTTCCAAAGCAAGAAATAATCCTCAGAGAAAGCGTACCTTTATGCCTGTCAAATCAAAAATTAAATTATGAATCAACCTATTGCTATGAACACCACAAGAAAACATGTGGTATGGCTGGATGTCGTTCGTTTGGTAGCCATGTTCACCGTAGTTTGCTGCCATAGTGCAGACCCGTTCAACTTTTACCCCGGCGAACCGCCAGCCAACATTGATGAAATCAAATTCTGGGGAGCCGCCTACGGAGCCTTTCTCCGTCCGTGTGTCCCACTGTTTGTCATGATTACAGGAGCATTGCTGCTTCCCGTACGTGGCGAAATATCCGCTTTCTACAAAAAAAGAATCAGCCGTGTATTTTGGCCGTTCCTTATCTGGAGTGTCATTTATAATTTATTTCCTTGGTTTACAGGATTGCTGGGACTTAATCCCGAAATAATTCTTGACTTTTTCCCTTATAGCGGTGAAGAAGCCGCCCGTCAGTCACTCAACGTATCATTGGGTTATATAGCAAAAATGCCTCTCAATTTCTCTTTATTAGACGTACATATGTGGTATATCTATCTGCTTATCGGATTATATCTATACCTTCCTATTTTCTCCGCATGGGTAGAAAAGGCCTCGGAGAAAGCCAAACTATGGTTTCTTGTCGCATGGGGAATAACTGGTTTGTTACCTTATTATTATCAGTTCGTATCCCCATACATTTGGGGAGGCTGTGCGTGGAACTCATTCAATATGCTCTATTATTTTGCCGGATTCAACGGGTACTTGCTATTGGGACACTATCTGCGCAACCACGACTGGTCATGGAGTAAGACACTGTCGGTCTGTATCCCCATGTTTCTGGCAGGTTACATGGTCACATTCTTCGGTTTCCGCCACATGACCGCATTACCACAATGCACTGATGAAATGTTAGAACTGTTCTTCACCTATAATTCTTTGAATGTGATTATGATGACTATCCCTTTCTTCCTCATAGCCAAGAAAGTAAAAGTACGCTCAGAACTGATCCAGCGTATGCTGGCAAACTTGACCGTATGTGGTTTTGGCATCTATATGATACATTATTTTTTCACAGGTCCGGGTGTAGTCCTGATGCGCAATATCGGTGTTCCCGTGCCTTTACAAATTCCCGCTGCCGCAGTCGTGGCATTTGGCGTATCGTGGCTGCTTGTGGTATTCATTCGTAAAATAAGCGGCAAGAATGCTAAATACATTGTAGGATAATAAAAACAGGACATACAAATATCGTTATATAAGAATAGCCAGAACTACTCTTTCCAAGTGATTCCGGCTATTCTTATAATGCTTCATCCACTAGAAATCAAGTCAGTTATTTGAGATGTAATTTAAAGAATATACCTCCGCTAAAATATTTACCGTCATTCAGTTCAGCAATAAGATTGATATGGTCTTTCCATATTGAATAAGTTCCACCCACATTCACAGTATAAGTTGCTGTATGCAGATCTTCCGCATGTCCGGGACACACTTCCACCATCAGATTAAATCCATTCAGAGCTTTCTGCCAGAAACCTTCGCCCTTCATGCCAAAATGAAAGTTTACCCCTGCAGCAGGACGGCTATAATGCACATCACTCATAGCTTTACCGATAACCCAAGCTACATGAACCCCCACTGTACCTATTCCACTAAATTCAACATGTTTCGTTGCCGCCAGATAATAACGTGTCAAGTAATTGTGGTTTCCGCTACCACCGCCCCCCCAATCTATGTCTCCACCTCCATTTGAAGAATGGCTTCCCGGATCATTCGCACCAATCACTACCTGAGGCGTCCAAGCCTTCCACCAGCCTTCTTTCCATGCCCTCAACCGGAAATGAAACGATCTGTCCTGATTGGTAAACCTGCCCCAAGTTTGCTGAGGCCAATAAGAAGAACCATGTATCCCCTTTACCAACGTACAAGTATATGCTACTTCCAGCCAAGGAAACAGAGTACAATTTATATAATAGTTATAGGTATAGGGATGATATTCACTTCTCACCCAATATCGGGAAAGTATATTTACATCCAGCATATTTCCTCCCAGCATAACGGTTTTATCTTTCTGCATAACGGCAGTAGGTGCATGAAGTAGTCCTGTAGTACCATAAAAAGCCTGCCCTTTGATAACATTCATTCCTCCAAAGAGTCCCCCCAGAAATATTAGAGTTCTTAATTTCACTATTCTATGAATTTTAATTTATATTTGCAGCATGAAAACAGATGTATTAAAAATACTCGGAAAAATTATTCCTACTGCTATCTTCGTCCTGTTGTTGCCATTCTCCATTATTTACATGGCAATAAGCAAAGTCTGCTCTTTCATCCGAAAATTCTTTCCCCGATAAAGCGTACCGGAAACAAGAATGCAGCTTGCAGATATCTTGTACGTGTATGTTTCTCCTTATACATTCTATAAACGAAACGCAAATTCATCTTATCAACCCAGTCCGGATAATAGTGCATCCTATTCATTGCCGTTTGGTGAACAAAGCCACCACACGTAAAGCCGATGCCTTGGTAACCCATCTTTTTTACCTTAAGCAGAAACTTTTCCTGCATCAAGGCCCCCATACCTACTATCAGAAAATCCGGATTTAATTCGACTATATGAGAAGCTTCCTTATTCATTTCAGCATCCGAAGAGAAATATCCGTTCCTGAACCCTGCAATGCGTAACTTCGGATACTGCTCTTGAAATATCCTCACAGAACACTCCACTTGTTCTTGACCCGAGGCTACGATATAGAGCGTTTTACGGCTTTCCATGAGGTAATTCAACAATTCGGGAGCAAGGGAGGTCATATCAAAACTACGTCTGGTCACTCGCTTTCCGTATACTAATCTTATGGCAGAAACCAGTAAAGAGCCATCGGCAAAAATACCATCGAATTGTTCAAATAGGGATTTGTTTTCTAAAGCTATGAGGTAAGATACGGGGTTGAGAAAGGTGTAAATTCTGTTTTTCGTTTCGAAAAGTTCGGGAGACGTCCATTTCTCTGTTTGCAAAATGTGATTGACTAAGAGGGATGTCATATTTTATACTACAAGTTTTTGTAAATTTTCATGAGGTTTTCCGCCTCCGTTTCTATATTATAACCCGCTTTAGTGATAAGTTCAGTATTTCTTTCGCAACGTTCTTGACGAGACAATTCGTATTTAACATTACCGAGATATTCCGCCCAATAGTCAGCACCTTTACTTAAAGGTAATTGAATTACATCTTCACCTATGTTTACCATTTTAGTTACAGCATCCGAAATAATGCATGGTAGACCTGATGCCTGTGCTTCTACCACAGATAATGGCATACCTTCATAAATAGAAGGAAAAAGAAAAATATCTATTGCTTGTAACACATCTGAGATATCAGAACGCAATCCAGCCAATATTACACAATCATTGACTTTATTTTTATCTATTGCCGCTTCTACAAGATGGCGCAGTTCACCATCACCAATTAGCAATAATTTTGACTTTGGCTGTAAAGCATGATATTTGGCAAACACTTCAATAAGAAAGGAGTGATTTTTTGCTTCCATGAATATACCGATATGGCCTACCACATATTCATCATCTTTAAAACCAAAGACACACCGCATTGTCTTTCTTTTATCTACATTGAATATAAAAGGTTCCACTTTGATAGCATTACGCAAAATAGTAAATTGTGTTTCACCATAAAGCCATTCACCAGCTTCAATAGAACAAGCTATAGCCTGAGTGAACGAACGCCTATATCCAGGCAACAATAATTTATTTAAAATTTTATGTTGGCAACAACTAGAATGATTATGTATAATTCTTGCCTTTATACCTAACCATTTTGCAATTTGTAATTCCAAAACAGCTGTAGCACTGTTTCCATGTATATGAACAATGTCATAACTTCCTTTATACATTATGCGACATAATGCCATTATATAACGAAATAATTGCTTCTGCCGATGTGGCAAATGAATGATTCCACACCCTAGAGACTTGAATTTATCTATAACATCATTGTTTTCTTGTACCGTTACCACTATATCAATTTTATAATCACTGCTTCGCTGTAAGACTGAAATATAATTGAATATATGAGTAGTTATGCCACCTAGATCCAAACCATTTAAATTCTCAACAAGTATTCTTGTCATTTTAGTTTCTGTTTTTCAATATTTTATAAAGTTTAAAGTATGGAAAAGGAATTTTAAGCAAGCATTTTAAAAAACCTATTTTCCATTTACTAGACAATAAATCATTTTTTAAACATCGAGGATTAAACACATAATAAATAAACGACTTACTAGAAACTAATGAAAAAGTCTCTCCCTCATCAAAAAATCTAAATTTTGCCAACATCTTTAAATCCTTTCGAGAAGGAGATAATCCCACTGCTTTTAAATTCGCAAACAACACATCCGGAGTGAAAGGAATATATTTTACAAACTCTATTGCTTCTATATCATTAATGAAATCTAGAGCTGCTGACTGAATTTTTTCTACAATATAATACTCCTCTTGTAATTCGCCATTCATTTGATATTCATAATCATATCTCTCTGCCACAAGCCATTCATTTTTGTCACGAATATAGTTTTTTACAGATCCTTTTTGCTCTAAAAACAATGTTTCATAAAGTCCAACAAACGGACTTCGTTTATCCACACTGTTTACATTATTATAAAAATCGAACAAATATCCATGTAATGATAGTTTTCCATCATTCATATTTCGTTTATAATAATCAGCTACCCCTGTATAATAACCTAAAATTTCATTTTCTATACCTATTATTCCCAGTGACTTTTGAAGAAATCTCTGCATACCACCTGACCACCCTATATCCACAACTGCAAAACGTCCTTCAACGTGCATTTGCTTCATATATTCACACATTAAGACAAATTCTTTTTTTGAGTTTAAAATAATCTCATTCTGCAACTCATTATATAAAAGCATTAATCTATTTTCTTCCAATATGGTATTTCTATAGAAATAAGAATTTAAATCATATCCATATTTTCTAACTAAAGCTATATGATCAATAATATTTAATCCAACTCCATCAAATATTGACTTCAATGATATCCTTTTGGAAGGTGACAGCATGGTCAATAAATTAATAAATGATGGATCATTCCACAAAATGGGTACTCGCAAACTCCTTCTCGATACTTCTAGATAATAACTTTTCAGCCTCTCATCTTTGTTAACAATATCGAATGCTTTTTTCATGATAAGCCCATCACGAGCAAAAAAATAAATCTTATTAAGATCTTCTTTTTTAAAATTTTTAATTAGCCAATGAATATATCCCCATAATAAAGGGCCCAAACATCTATAGCCCAAATATTTAAAATAATCCTCTTTTGTTTGACACATATAATCAATGACATTATTTAATAGGGATAAATAGCTTGTATTATCTACTTTTGACTTTGTAAGAGTTATCATAGTTGTATGTATACCCATTATCTTTGGTCTAATAAAATCAGACTTTAGTGTGTCTCCAATATGAACTAATTGACAAGGTTTTAGATTTTCTTTATCTAAGATATAACGAAACAAAGCCCCTGTTCTTTTAGTTCTTTTTATAGATGAAGAAAGATAAAGTTTTTCATAACCTGTAATGCCACAATGACTTAAAATATCCTTTATTATATCTTCAGGAAGATACATATCTGATGTTATTATTACTTTTTTTCCATTCTTAAGGCATTCATTAAAAAGACTGACAATAGATTTATTGGGAATACAAACTTCGTACTCCGTCTTCAATTCTAGGTTTTTCAATTCTTCATTTATAGCTGGACTAAATTCTATAAAATTATAAATTTCATCGATTGAAACTTCTTCTATTATTTTTTTTCTAGCCTTAAGTTCGGCATTTATCCTCAATTCCTTAAAACCTCTTATTTTCTCATTACTGGTACCATGTAAACTGTTATACCTCAATTCAACTATATCAAACACATCTGTAGGCAAGGAAACATATCTTTTTACTAACGTATCAAATATGTCAAAAGATACACAATCATGTTTTAATATATATTTCAATTTATGATCCATATATAAGCCTCAATTGATTAGAGACCCTAATAAATAGGGAAATCTCGCTGATTAATATTTGGGGTTCTGACTAAGATTTAACAGATTTAAACAGCATCTTTAATAATAAAATGCATTTATATTTCAATAAAAAAAATACTATTCTATGCTTTAAATCCATTCGTTGATAAGGATAATTAGACAATAATTCTTGATATAGTTTTTCTTCTAATATTCTTTTGATCTTCTGATCTGTTTCACCAGCTAACACCATACGCATTACAGTATTACGAAGAAGAAAAAATACCGAGCGAAGATAATGCAAATAATATTTCTCTTCAGAGTAAATTTTTGCCAATCGCTCTTTTATTATCCGAGATAAATTTACCATTTTATGGTATTTGGCATCATCATAAGTATGAGAAAGCGAATATGGATTTACAACATAATAGTGCAAACAATCAGGCAGATAACATACACTCCTTACATGTGAAAGAAAATCAATATCAAAAATAATATCCTCGCTCACAAATTCACGTTCAGACACAAACTGTACTCTATGCTCCATAAAAATGCTATGACGATATATAGCATGCCACACCGACATCATATAGCGAACATCATGATGATATTCAGGCAATGGAGCTATCATATCAAGCAAAAAATCATCAACAGCTTCACGCCCTCTGAAGACAACCTCCTCCTCTACATCTTTTCGAGGATAAATATGCTTTTTATCTTTATAAATATTGCAATTACAATAAACAACATCAATATCCTTGGCCTTTGCTTTTAAATATAACTGTTCATACATATTCACATCTACAAAATCATCGGAATCCAGAAATGCTATATATTCACCAGTAGCTATCTCCAACCCCGAATTACGGGCAAAGCCAAGACCTTCATTAATTTTATGAATCACCTTGATAATCGGCCAATGCAAATTATCTGACGCTGATTCATAATTATCACATAATGCAGGACTATTATCCGGTGAACCGTCATCCACTAGAATAATTTCTAATTCTTTCAGCGTTTGCCCAAGAAGCGATTGCATGCAACGATCAAGATATTTCTCCACATTATAAACAGGGACTATTATACTAACTTTCGGCTGTTTCATTCATTTTTTGATTTACATATTGAATAAAATCATCATAAGACGAAAATTTCGCCTTATGAGTAGATAACCAATCACCATAAGCTATACTTAACTGAGACCGAACAGGCACACCTTGACGTTCATATTCCTCTACATTTGAGGCATCTACAAAATAGATGAATTCTTCATATAATTCATGAGGCAAAGGATCTCGACCAAAATTCTTTTGAAAAGCCTTAACATGTTCCACAGCTTCCTGCAATCCTTTGACTTTCCGTTTTTGATAATATTCATCTAATGAACACACTACACGACAAGGAGCTCCTACCGCTACACTATTGGCAGGGATATCATGTGTTACAACACTGCCAGCACCTATAACACAGTTATCACCAATAGTAACACCACGTAATACAATGACATTTGTGCCAATATAAATATTCGAACCTATTTCCACTCTTCCTGAAGAATTCACAAAATCATGATATTTATTCCTAAAAACAAAGCTAGCCCAATCATGCGTCAATATCTGGAAATATGTATTCATATCAACATTACTACCAATGGAAACCAAGGCTGGCCTTGAAACATCGATTCTCGTAGTCAGCGGATCTCTAAAAATGCAACCATCACCAATTCTTATACCCAGTGAACGCAGATGAGCAATGTACGATCTGCTGTTTCGGCGATGCCAAATATCTAATATATGCGCTGTTATAGATGATAATTTTATCATATATTGAATTGTACAATGAATATTTAATATAAAAACCTATTAATATGTTACTTAGAGCATTTGAACATTACCTATAAATTATACACGAATTTTTATCCATTCATTTGGCAAAGCTTCTAATTTTGAAAAATCAGTATTCACCCATCGGTCTGGAGTTATAATTATTTTTGCTGTCCTATTTAAATAAGCTGCCCAACATGAAAAGGTACTATTTGCCAAAATCATATTTTTAGCATGAGCCATCAGGTACATATCAAAGAAGCTGCGATCATCTCTATTATGTGATATGATTATTTTATTTCTTATATCAGCAAATTCTGTTTCCACATATAAACAATCATCAGAGAAAAAGAAAAAAAACGGCTCTTCCACCTCTTGTTCCATGAATTTAATTGCTTCCCGATAATATTTCGATGTACATATACCACCATAAATATGTATTAAATCTGTTTTCAAATAATCGCCACGACGAATATGCACTGAGATTGAATTACAGGTCTCCATTTTTTTAAGAAATTCCATGTTTTCCTTTCCTATAGGAAGTTCCGAGCGAAATTCAAAAATATTTATTTGTTTTATAATAGAATAATCTTGCCAATCTCCCCATTGAAAAAAATGTTTCATAGATTGAGGATAAACCCTATTACAAAATAACAATCTATAGCCATGATTATATAAAAAGCGATTCACACGATATAGAAGAATGCCCAATTTATTATATAAATAAGAAGTTGGAGGTAATTCTATATCAAACCATTTATCAATCTCTATCCCATTATGTGCCTTTAAACTATCAGGATATATTCCCAAAATTCTTTCTGAAGGATATTTCTTCTTCAAATATCTATAATAACTATACTGGAAAAGTTGGTTACCTAATCCTCCACCAAAAACAAAAAATTTCATTTCAATACTTCCATTTGTTCACCTATGAGTAGATGATATAACTATATTACACCACTTTAATTCAGAATCTCGACTCCAATAGTCCATTCTTAAAAAGATAACAACAAAAGTCATCAGAATATTTATATTTTCATCAATCGGAGCAGATAGAGATAAAAAAACAAAATATATAACAGGAAAAAGCACAGCAGTTTTCTGACATTTATAAATCAAAAAACAACATACTAATACAAGAAAAATAAACATTAAGCCACCCATTATTCCATAATCTATCAATAAAGAAAACCAAATACTTTCAGCACCTAATATTTCATAATTATTCTGTGTGGCAACATTCCACAAATATGAGCTCCCATTTCCCCATAATTCATTTTGCTCAAAAGCCCATAAAATAGATCCCCATTGCTCTAGTCTCATACCACTGCTACTACCTACGTCCATTTTGTTAGCAAATAAAGTAGAATAAATAAGAGTAAAATAGAATTTCCAAAAAAACAAACATGATACTAAAAACACACCTACTATTCTATAAAAAACTTTATACCTAAAAATATTTACACTCAATAAATAAGGCAGTATACCAATAAGAATGGCAACATACCCAGCCCTAGTCCCTGTAAGAATAGTGCATAATGGAAGGAAATATAATAGCTTTGTTACTTTATTTTTATTCAATGGATAATTATAATACCGACTACAAAAAAAGTAAAGATAAAAACACATACAACAATATAAAGCAAAAGGCTGATAATAAGAAAATATAGAATTACTTCGTTTAAAACCATATCTTTCCGCACCTTGGGCTATATATCCATGTACATCAAATAAGCTCAGCAATACGTCCTGAATAATATTCTTATTAAAAAGAACTTCTATAATAGAATAAACACAGGCAAATAACATACATCCACTAAGAAGTTGCAAACAATATATCATATATTTTCTAGAATCCAATGAATACCATAAAAACACGGGTAAAATGAAAAAGAAATATATGTTAGCAAAGGTCAGCATGTTATCAGGAGGATATAATGCCAAATAATTAGAAATTAAATAGCTGATTGAAGTTAAGACTGAAATAAGAATTAACGATATGGGATATTTTCCTTTTTTTGATCTATATATAACTAATCTTCTTTTTCTGCATTTCCGATAAACAAAAATACAAATAGCCACAACAGATGTCGGATAAATCAGGCGAAGACTAGTATTCCACAGAGTTAAATATATGAATATCTGCAAAATAACAACTATTTGTATGATACCTTTTTTCACATCTTTAAGAAGAACGAAACAAAAGTAGATGAATAGAAGAACAGATGGCATCTTTTATTATTTATTGTCTATTAGGAACATAGAATAGGCCTTTTTTTTCTCTTTTACAGGATTGAATCTATACAAGGGAATTGACAGCACAAAAAAAATTGCAAAAAGAATATCCCTATTATTTAAAGCTAATCGGAAACAACTCCAAAGTGCAGTATTATATCTTCTTATTTTACCATAGCACAAATATTGGTAAATTCTATACCTACTAGTAAATAGACTATACATTTTATCAAATGTTAGTTTAGATGTAGATATGTTTCCTTCCCGTGTATAATAAACATATATTTTATTTTTAATAACTTTTATATTAGTTGATCTATATCCAACTCTTACAGAAAATAAAGCATCATTTCCCTTTTCAATTTCCTCAAATTCTACATCCTCACAAATAAGTTCCTTTTTTATCATTTTATTCCATGGAGCCCATAAATAATACCGTATATTATTTATCATGTCTTTATGTCCTTCTAGATAAGATTTTATTTGTATAGAGATAATGTTATCACAATGTTCCATGGTCTTTTCTATGATATGATCACAGGCAAAATAAATTATATCATAATTACTATTCACATATTTATCCAAAACGTTCATTAAATCTGTTGTATAATGATCATCTGCATCAGGAAACAAAAACCATTTTCCCTTTGCATAAGTCAATCCTATATTCCTGGCATATCCCGCTCCCTTCCCTTCTTTTGTAAAATAAACCTCAACACATTTTTCATTTAAGCCTGGAAAACACTCAAAATTCACGATCTTAGGATCACTATTATCATCAACTATAATTATTTGGATATCATCACGTTTGGGAATTGAATCAATACATCGTTGAAGAAGATGTGGTACATTCCTATGAGGTATTATAAAAGAATAATTAATTTCTATTTCCATACGCACTAATACAAACTAAATATTTTTTTGTTTATTTTTTCTCCGCTTTGATTCTAAAATGGTCACTAACTTTTGGTTTACCACATATCTTTCTGTTGATGAAAGACCGCATAAATAGGCAAGAGAAAATAAAATAAGTTCTAATATAAAACTTGAAAGAACAGCTGTAAAAAAACTATCCTGTTCCATCTTTTTATGTAAGATATAAGCTATACAATAGGTGATAAACACAATAAGTATATTTTTGCTGAAAATATGTGTCACATAGTATCTAATTTCATAGATGGGCAAGATTCTACTTATTAAAACTATCCGAATAAGTACCCCCAATAATGTAACAAATAATGATGCATAGAGAACTGAATATGGCGGATATCCAATTGATAACAATAAATAAGCTATCGGTAATTCTGTCAGCATAACAATACAAATTATTACTTGAAACCATTTGATTCTTCCCGTGGCTTGCATGGCTGTTGTTAATGGACTAGATATAGCATACAAAAGATTGCATACAATCGTTAATATCAGAAAAATATCCGTATATTGTGGAACTTCTACCAACCATAAATTTAATATATAGGTAATATTAATCATTATAGGCAGGGAAATGACAGCTAACAAATAAAATGAAAATCTACAACCTGCATATACTAACTCTTTAGATCTGTATAAGTCTCCTACTGCATACGATTTTGTTATTTGTGGATTCATCGCCATCATAAAATTAGCAGAAAAACTATTTATTAGCGAACCTACCTGAACTGATATTCCGCGTGCAGCATTAACAACTGTACCAAAAAATAGATTCAAGAGAATATTAGATAATTGATCTTTAAAAGAAAATCCTAAATTCCCAACCAAACTCCAACCAGCAAAGGCAAACATTTCCCTAAATTGTTCAATATTAAAGCTAAAAGTATAATGACACTCCTCAAAATGCCTTTTACAATAAAAGCAATATAAGGAACGTAAAAGCAATGCAACGCAAAATACCAAAATTGAATATACAATCAATTTATCATAAGATATAAATAACAGCAAATAGGCTATTGCTAACTTCAAACTAACTTCGAAGATACTAATATATGCAAATGCGCTCATTTTTTCGTGTGCCACAATAGAAGCATTATAAGGAACACTGATTACATTCACAGCAAATACGAATATAGATAATTGGAGTGTCCAATTGGCAGCCATCATTCTATCTGATGGAATATTCAGTTTGGTATTGAGGAACCAAACTCCTATTACTTCCGATAAAACAACAATAATAAACGCAATAGCTATGTGTATAGTTAAAGTCGTACAAAAAACATCTTTAAGTTTATGTAAATTTCCCTTTCCTAACTCATATGAAATAAAACGTTGTGAAGTTGCAATCATAGCCGAATTTAAGAAAGCAAATATTGTAACAATACCACCAACAAGATTGTATATGCCATAATCCTCTATTCCCAAACTTTCAAGTACAATACGACTTGTAAACAAACCTATTCCCATACTGAAAAGCATACGAAAATAAAGTAATAGAGTATTTTTAGCTATTCTTTTATTATTTTGCTGAGATAAAGCAGACATTTTCAATTATAAAAAAGCACATTAAAATATTATGTCTATAATAGACAAGTCCCGTAATATGTATCCTGATTCTATTAATATACTCAAATCACTTGAAAGATATATATCTTCCACCTGTAACATTACTAAGCTTACAGCCCACACATTAGTAATGTGTCACCCCACACATTACTAATCTTCCGGCACGCACATTACTAACCTTTCAAACGTCCTGTTCTTTTCCGAAAAGAACAAGGTCTTTAAAAAAAAGAACAAGAGCTTTTAAAAATTTGACCTGTTGTTTTTTCCATAACGGTATCTACATGCCGAAACGCCTTACTTTTCCTTCAAATCTTTCAGCCACTCCGCAAACACCCTGCCTGTCGGCATTCCGGCTGAAGGATATGCATTGTGAAATGTTTCAGCCGGAAAATATCCTTCAGAAAAACGATTCCCCAAAAATCGGAAGAATATCAGCTCGGCTGAAACATTCCAACCCCAGCTGAAGGATTCCTGAACCCAATCCTTCAGCCGGAATGCCCACGGGTAGGGCGTTTGCGAGCAGGCTGAAGCTTTTGAAGGATTTTTCAGGGTATTCCCTATAGAGCATGACGGATGACCATATTCCATTGAAAAAAAGTAAGATATCTGCGTAAAAAAAGTAAGATATGTTCCCAAGCAAAGTAACACCACTTACTTGGTCCACGAAGTCCGCATACTTTTCTTTACAACAAAACAGACCTCACAGCCGTCTCATGCCAGTGACGATAATCCCCCATCAGCAAAGAATGCTCCGACCACACTTTCCGGTAAATTCCATCGTGCAAAATGATGTACTCACGGAAATAGCTCTCTGCCTCATCGGCAGGAACGGAAGCCATCACCACATATTCCACACAATCCGGGACACAAAACAAAGTCAGTTCATTTTCAGAAAACAAGCCGCTCAACCTACAGGCGGAACGCTCAAAGGCCGCCCAATACGCACCAATGTCATACAGATGAATGAATTTATCATTATTCTTTTCCCTGGCTAAGATTTCCTTATGCTGATTCTGAATCAGCTGCTGGAGCCGGATGCCTGACGGCATAAATGTGGTTCTACACATTATTATATATAAGATTTATATAATCAGATCGTTTACTTTCCCATTAATCAGGGAATAACAATGTTTAACGTAGCAAATGAAATTATTTCTTCTTCGGCTCTTCTATCACTTCTATTAAGTCCGGCGAAATAGTCGCCATGGCCATAGCTATCACCCCTTGCAGACTGATAACCACACGACGGTCTCTAGCACCTTTTACCTTTACAAACACCCCCTCGTAGCCCTCGAAGTCACCACCTGTGATACGGACTTTCGTACCGCGCCGTAAGTTCACCTCGTCGGGACTGAAAAAAATAAGATGCTCGTCATACGTTCCAGCCACAGCGATAAACTGCCTCATCTGATCATCGGGCACAATGATTTTCTGCCCGTTGCGGATATCAATCATATATTGAAAATACGGAAGTTTAAACTTCACCTTCTGAAGTTCGGACTGGACGGCATGAACAAATATCAGATCACTGATAACGGGAACCAGCTCACGCCTCTTGCGCCCGTTCCTTATACGAACTTCGTAACGCATGGGGATGAAATTGTTGATTCCTTCTTTATCCAACAAAGCCTTGATCTGCATCCCCCGGCGATAAGTGGCACGCATGGCAAACCATTGCATTTTTTCACTTGAGAACATAGTTATGGAGCTTTGAATTACAGATAGATATCTGTAATTCAATCAATTACGAGAAGCTTCGTAAAATACAAGAGGAATCGGCCTCTTGTGATTAAGCTGACCGGAGAAAAGCTATTTCAACAAATGGAGGATGGGAATCCGCACAATGTAGATGCAGCCTGTCGGGTCAACCAATGACCTTCCGCAGATTCCCGAACCGGACGGTTCTTATGTGTTAAATCAGAATTGTAATACCTATATATAAAAAAAGCGCGGGAATCTGTACCTGTTACTCGTCCCGCCCTACAAGGCCTTCGCATTGCCCAATCCAGTCTGAACGAGCAACGCAGAAGCCCACGCCGATATGTATAATGACACTTGAATGCACCTTTGACCGGCAAAGGCGCACCAAGGATATAAACATACCCCGCAGACACCTACTGTTGCTTTGTTTTGGCTGGATTTTAGAATTTGCGAAGTTCTGTAGAGCCAAGAACAAAACGTCAAGTAAACGTCTTTTCTATATATGTATATTTCCCACCTCCCTAACTTCCTTGCGGAAGTACCGGCGTGGAAAACGTGGCAAAGATAGCAATTTAATAAATAGGACGAAAATATATTCCGCTATTTTTAGTGATGTCTCTTTAAATGTCAACTGATGTCGGAACTGAAAAACGGAAAGCTGGTGCAATAACAATATGGCATTATTTATCTTCTGGTCATTTTATTCTTCAATCCATTCTACAATTTCTTGTGAAAGCGGACTAGTAGTAGAGCCGATTGAGGCAACCCATCTACCATTTTCATCAATCAGAAACTTATGAAAGTTCCACCCTATCTTAGCATCCGAAACCCCGTTTTCACTTTTATGCGTAAGCCATTGATAAAGGGGAGCTATATCTTTCCCCTTTACAGATATTTTAGCCATCATAGGAAAAGTAACTCCATAATTCAACGTACAAAACTCCTTGATTTCTTCATTCGTGCCGGGTTCCTGATGTAGGAAATTATTGGCAGGAAATCCGATAACGACAAAATCATCTTTTCCATATTTCTCATACAATTCCTCCAACTTGGCGTACTGGGGAGTGAAACCGCATTTAGATGCCACATTGACTACCAATACTTTCTTACCTTTGAACGTGGAAAGTGGCAAGTCCTTCCCGTCAATAGCCTTGACCGTAAAGTCATAAAAACTTTTTTGCTGTGCACCAGCTACCGATGTGATCATGGTTACAATTATGCTTAATATAAATGTCTTCATTTGAAATGCTATTTTATAATAGAACAATTCATGAACTTGAAAAGTTTTCTCTGAAAGAAAAGATTGACGAGAGAAAATTGTTATCTTTGTTCTTCTGAAAAAGAACAGAAGATATTTATGAGCAAACAAGGAACCATCATAGTAGTAGATGATAACAAAGGAGTGCTGTCGGCAGTAAAGCTATTGCTGAAAAATCATTTCGAACATATCGTCACACTGCCCTCACCCATCACACTGCCCGCTGCGCTACGTGAAGAAAACGCGCAAGTAGTGCTGCTGGATATGAATTTCAGCAGCGGACTGAATACCGGGAATGAAGGTCTGTACTGGTTACACGAGATAAAGAAAATACACCCCTCCCTGCCCGTAGTACTTTTCACAGCCTATGCTGACATAGACCTGGCAGTGCGCGGCATCAAGGAAGGAGCAACAGACTTCATCGTCAAGCCTTGGGACAATGCCCGGCTGATAGAAACCTTGCTGTCTGCCTGCCGCAATTCCTCCAAGAACAAGAAGAGAGCGGAAATCCCTAAAACCGTATCTTCTATGTATTGGGGAGAAAGCAATGCCATGAAGCAACTGCGGACGCTGATAGAGAAAGTGGCGCAAACGGATGCCAATATTCTGATTACAGGAGAGAACGGCACAGGAAAAGAAATGCTGGCACGGGAAATACACGCTTTGTCTGCCCGATACCGGCGGGATATGATAACAGTGGACATGGGTGCCATCACCGAATCCCTGTTCGAAAGCGAACTGTTCGGTCATAAAAAAGGCTCGTTTACCGATGCCCATACCGACCGTGCTGGTAAATTTGAAGCCGCCCATGAAGGGACTTTGTTTCTGGACGAAATAGGCAACCTGCCCTATCACCTGCAATCCAAACTACTCACCGCCATTCAGAGCCGGAGCGTGGTGCGAGTAGGAAGCAACGAACCGATACCTGTCAACATACGTTTGATTTGCGCCACCAATTGTGATTTGGAAGAGATGGTGGCCAAAGGCAAATTCCGCGAAGATTTGCTTTACCGCATCAATACCATCCACATCGAGATTCCCCCTCTGCGGGAACGCAAAGAAGATATTATCCCTTTGGCCGAACGCTTTATAGACCGATTCTGCAAACAATATGACAAAGGAAATATCCTTCTTTCTACCGGTGCGCAAGAAAAGTTACGGACATATCCGTGGTATGGAAACATACGCGAACTGGAACATGCCGTAGAGAAAGCGGTCATTATCAATGAAGATGGTATATTGAGTGAGGAACATTTTCATTTTCCCCGAAAAGTAGCGGCTCCTGCGACAGAAACAAGTGTCTCAACTCTGGAGGAGATGGAATTGCAAATGATTCAGAAGGCGATAGAGAAATGCAACGGAAACCTCTCGGCTGTAGCGGCACAGTTGGGAATTACCCGTCAGACGCTTTATAACAAGATGAAAAAATTCGGATTATGACCATTTTCTCATGTCCTTCCTCACTACAATCAAATTTTAAACAGACTCTAAAGAAGCATCAACGAAACAATAAATAATCAAGCTGTGAAACAATTCTTCTTCCGTTTTTTCACTGTACTGTTCCTAGGTATTGCCTGCACCTTACTAATCCAGCAGCGCAATTGGCTGTGGCTATGCGTAGCCGTACCTTCATTCCTCGTTTCCATAGGCTGGTTTTACCGCCTGTACACTTTTAATACCCGGAAGATAGCCTTTCTGCTCGACGCCATCGAAAACGACGACCCCGCTGTTCGTTTTTATGAACATGCCTCCCCTGGCGATTCTTCCATGGTCAATGTCATGCTGAACCGCATCGCACGTATTTTGTACAATGTAAAACAGGAAACGGCACAACGAGAGAAGTATTATGAGCTCATCATGGACTTTGTAGAAACCGGCATTGTGGTGCTGAACAGCAAAGGCTCCGTTTATCAAAAGAATAAAGAGGCCATGAATCTGTTGGGGCTGGATGTTTTGACTCATGTCAAACAACTCTCTCGCATCTCGGATGAACTGATGATTGCTTTGGAAAAAGCAGTTCCGGGTGACAAGCTGCAAATTCAGTTCAACACAGAACGGGGAACAGTACATCTTGCCTTACGGGTGTCCGGCATCCGTATCAAAGACGAGGAACTCCGCATTATTGCCTTGAGTGATATCAATCGGGAGCTGGATGAACGGGAAATAGATTCATGGATACGCCTCACCCGCGTACTGACCCATGAAATAATGAATTCACTCACTCCGGTGACTTCCCTCAGCGAAACACTACTGGCTCTTCCCGGAGCAGAAAATGAAGAAATGAAACAAGGGCTGGAAACGATTCACTCTACAGGTAAAGGATTGATAAATTTTGTCATGTCTTATCGCAAACTGACACGACTGCCATCACCTGAACCATCGCTGTTCTATGTCCGTCCTTTCCTGGAACGGATGATCCGACTGGCACAGCACCAGCATCCATGCCCCAACATCACTCTTTCCATCCTCGAAGCCCGGGAAGACCTGATAGTCTTTGCCGACGAGAACCTGATAGCCCAAGTGGTTACGAATCTGCTGAAAAATGCGATTCAAGCCATAGGTAATGCTCCCGACGGAAAGATCACCTTGAAAGCTTATTGTGATCCGCAAGAAAGTATCCGTATAGAGATAGCCAACAACGGTCCCGCTATTCCTCCCGATGCAGCCGGACAAATTTTTGTACCTTTCTTCACGACCAAAGAGGAAGGAAGCGGCATCGGACTGAGTCTAAGCAAACAAATCATGAGGCTGAGCGGTGGCACACTGACCCTGCTGCCTTACAAGGAAAAGGGACAGGCCACTGTTTTTGTACTGGTTTTTAATTAAAAATAAAAATGTGCTAATGTGTCAGCCAATTACCATCCGGTACACAGCGCAGCCATTAGCAAATTAGCAAATTATTTAAAATGAAACATTCTCCTGAATTATTAGTTTATAAAGCCTCTGCCGGTTCGGGAAAAACATTCACACTGGCCGTGGAATATATAAAGCTGCTGATACAGAACCCACGGGCATACCGTAATATACTGGCTGTGACTTTTACCAACAAGGCCACTACCGAAATGAAAGAGCGGATTCTGAGCCAGCTATACGGAATATGGATAAAGGATAAGGATTCTGATCCCTATTTACAGAAAATCACAGAAGAACTGGAAATGCCCCCAGAAGACATAAGGACAGCCGCCGGTACGGCACTGCACTACATGATACACGATTACAGCCGCTTCCGGGTGGAAACCATTGACTCATTCTTCCAGTCGGTGATGCGCAATTTGGCACGGGAGCTGGAATTGGGTGCCAATCTGAATATCGAACTGAACAATATGGAGGTACTGAGTGATGCCGTGGACTCCATGATAGAAAAGCTGGACCGACAATCTCCCGTACTCTATTGGCTGTTGGAATACATAGAAGAAAGAATTGCCGATGACAAGAGGTGGAATGTTTCCGGTGAGATAAAGAATTTCGGACGAAACATCTTCGATGAAGGATATATAGAAAAAGGAAATGGGCTACGGGAAAAATTACGGGACAAAGACTGTATCAAGAATTACCGCAAGACGCTGCAAGCCATTTTGGAAGAGGTGCAGGAACAAATGAAAGGATTTGCCGACCAATTCTTCGGAATATTGGATACAAACGGGGTGAAAGTAGAAGATTTGAAAAACGGTTCCCGAGGTATAGCCGGCTATTTTAATAAACTACAATCGGGCAAACTGGATGACAGCGTCCGCAATGTAACAGTGGAAAAATGTCTGGACTGCCCCGACGAATGGGTGAAAAAAACCTCCCCCATACGCAACGCTATCCTAGGTCTGGCAGAAAAAGAACTGATTCCCCTGCTGAATGAATCGGAAAAATATAGAAGCCGGAACAATATGCTGGCCAATTCCTGCCAACTCTCCCTGCGCCACGTAAACAATATCCGTCTGCTGGCCAATATAGACGAAGAGGTACGCGAATTGAACCATGAGAACAATCGCTTCCTGCTGTCGGATACCAACGCGTTGCTTCATAACCTGGTAAAAGAAGGAGATTCCTCGTTTGTATTCGAAAAGATAGGAACAACCATACGCAACGTAATGATTGATGAATTTCAGGATACTTCGCGTATGCAATGGGACAATTTCCGTCTGTTGCTGCTCGAAGGTTTGTCTCAGGGAGCAGACAGCTTGATTGTAGGAGACGTGAAACAATCCATCTACCGCTGGAGAAACGGTGACTGGGGCATACTGAACGGACTGAAAACAAACATCGAAGCCTTTCCCGTCAAAGTAAAGACACTGACCACCAACCGCCGGAGCGCTGCAAACATCATTCACTTCAACAACGAAGTGTTTACAGCCGCCTGCGAGGTGTTGAACAACATTTATAAGGAAGAACAAAAAAAGGAATGCAAGGAACTGAAGGAAGCCTACAACGACGTGTGTCAGGAAACATACAAAGATCCCGGAAAAGGGTATGTCAAAGTGGAATTTCTATCGGATACGGAAGACATGACCTATATGGAAAACACCCTGTACCACCTAGGAGAAGAAGTGGAGCTGCTTGTGGCGCAGGGCGTGCAACTGAAAGATATTGCCATCCTGGTGCGCAAGAACAGAAGCATTCCTTTAATAGCCGATTACTTCGACAAGAACACCTCTTACAAAATCGTATCCGATGAGGCATTCCGACTGGATGCCTCACTGGCGGTATGTATGATAATGGATGGCCTGCGCTACTTGTCACAACCCGGAAACCGGATTGCCAAAGCGCAACTGGCTGCTGCTTATCAGAATGAAGTATTACATAAAGGAATAGATCTCAACACTCTATTGCTGAACGAAATAGATGATTATCTGCCATTCGATTTCATAAAAGAAGCGGAACAGCTTCGCCTCATGCCACTGTATGAACTGATGGAAAAACTTTTCAATCTGTTTCAGATATCCTGCATCAAACAACAGGATGCCTATCTGTGCGCCTTCTTTGATGCCGTGACGGAATATTTGCAAAGCAATTCTTCCGAATTATCCGCTTTTATCACCTACTGGGAAGAAAAACTAGGCAGCAAGACCATCCCTTCCGGCGAGGTGGAAGGAATTCGCATTCTCTCCATCCACAAGTCCAAAGGCTTGGAATACCATACCGTACTGCTACCCTTCTGCGACTGGAAAATGGAGAATGAGACTTACAACCATCTGGTATGGTGTGCTCCCCGGCAAGCTCCGTTTAGCGATCTTGACATTGTTCCCATCAACTATTCCACAGCCATGCAGCAATCCATTTATCGGGAAGAGTTCCTGAATGAACGCTTGCAATTATGGGTGGATAATCTGAACCTGCTTTATGTGGCATTTACCCGTGCCAAAAAGAACTTGATTATATATGGAAAGGCGGAACAGAAAGGAACGGTATCCGAATTGTTAGGAAATGCCTTATCCGACATGACCGGAAAGAGCTATGCCACCGGAGAAGAAATATACGAACTGGGAACGCTCTATCTCTCATCTCACGAAGAGGAAAAACAAGTGTCCGGCAACAAGCTGCTGACTGTAGCCCGACGTTTGCCTATCCATCTGGAAACGCTGGAAACCAACATCGAATTCAAACAGTCCAACCGTTCTGCCGAATTTATCCGGGGAGAAGAGGAAACGGAAGACAAATACATCCGGCAAGGACAGTTGTTGCATAATCTATTCTCCGTAATCCGTACCACGGACGATGTGCCTCCCGCCATAGAACGCCTGCGTTTCGAAGGAATCATAGAGTCGGCACAACAAGAGGAACAAATACGAAAACTCACCGAATGGGCTTTGAGGCATCCGCTAGTCAAAGAATGGTATTCGGGTCGCTGGGAACTATACAATGAGTGTGCCATTATTTATCGGGAAAAAGGAGTCCTGCAAACCCGCCGTCCGGACCGCGTGATGATGAAAGACGGGGAGGTGATTGTGGTGGACTTTAAATTCGGTAAAAAGCGGAAGGCTTACAACAAGCAGGTGAAAGAATATATGGATTTATTATCAGACATGGGATATGAGCATATCCGTGGCTATTTATGGTATGTATTTAACAACGAACTGGAGGAAATAGAATAATGGAAAGCTTTTTGAAACTGGTAGCAGCCGATTTATATAAACATACGGAAGGAAACCTGGCACATACAGCCGTGGTTTTTCCTAACAAACGTGCCGGACTTTTCTTTAATGAGTATCTCGCCCAAGAGTCGGACTCACCTATTTGGTCGCCCGCATACGTCAGCATCAGCGAATTGTTCCGTAGTCTTTCTCCATGGGAAGTGGGTGATCCGGTAAAACTGGTATGCGAACTTTATAAGATATTCCGACGGGAAACTCAAAGTACGGAAACACTGGATGATTTCTATTTTTGGGGAGAAATGCTGATCAGTGATTTTGACGATGCCGACAAAAATAGAGTGGATACCGACAAACTGTTTTCCAATTTACAGGATCTGCGCAACATAATGGACGACTACACCTTCATTGACGATGAGCAGGAAGAAGCTATCCGGCAGTTCTTCCAGAACTTCTCCATCGAACGGAGAACAGCGCTGAAAGAACGGTTTATCTCTTTATGGAACGTATTGGGGAACATCTACAAAGGGTTCCGTGAATCCTTAGCTTCTCAAAACATTGCCTACGAAGGAATGATGTACCGTCACGTCATAGAGCATCTGGATGTGGACAAACTTCCATACGAGAAATATGTTTTTGTAGGATTTAATGTGCTGAACAAAGTGGAACATACGTTGTTCACCCAATTGAAAGATGCCGGAAAAGCTGTTTTTTATTGGGATTACGACGAATTTTATATGAAGGAAAACAGACAAGCCGTCACCCATGAAGCCGGAGAGTTTATCCGCCGGAACTTACGCGACTTTCCTTCTCCTTTGTCCGGTGAGTTATTCAAAAATCTCTCGAAACCTAAAGAGGTACACTACATCGCATCTTCCACTGAAAATGCACAAGCCCGTTACCTGCCTCAATGGATACGAAACAATCTGACTACACCGGAAAAGGAAACCGCAGTCGTATTGTGTAACGAAGCATTGCTTCAACCGGTCCTCCATTCATTGCCGGCAGAAGTAAAACATGTCAATATCACCATGGGATTTCCGTTATCGCAAACTCCTGTATATAGTTTCCTCATCACCTTACTGGAGTTGCATACCCACGGATTTAATTTCAAAAGCGGCCGCTACACGTTTCAATCAGTTGTTACACTGTTAAAACACCCCTATACCCGCCAACTCACCGGTCAAGCCGAATTGTTGGAGAAAGAACTGACCCGAAACAACCGTTTCTATCCGTTACCCGGCGAATTGGGCAAAGATGAATTCCTTACCCAGCTTTTCACTCCGCTTTCCGGAAACCTGAATCTGTGCATACGCCTGTCCGAAACTTTGCAGCAAGTGGCAAGCATTTACCAGGCAAACACTTCCGGTACCGAGGACACAGATGCATTCAACCAACTTTATCGGGAATCGCTTTTCAAAGCCTATACCACCATCAACCGGTTCCGCACACTGATAGAAGAAGATGAATTAACCGTACAAAGCGAAACATTCCGGCGATTGCTGGTCAAGGTCTTATCAACGACTAATATTCCATTCCACGGCGAACCGGCCATTGGTATGCAGGTCATGGGGGTATTGGAAACACGTAACCTGGATTTCCGCCACTTGGTATTACTATCGGTCAATGAAGGGCAGCTTCCCAAATCGGGAGGAGACTCTTCCTTTATTCCTTACAACCTGCGCAAAGCTTTCGGAATGACTACTATAGAGCATAAAATTGCCGTATATGCATACTATTTCTATCGTCTGCTGCAACGGGCAGAAAGGATTACCTTAATTTACAATACCAGTTCGGACGGACTGAACCGCGGCGAATGGAGCCGTTTCATGCTGCAATTCCTTATTGAATGGCCTCACCCCATCACACGTCAGTTTCTGGAGGCCGGACAGTCCCCTCAAGGCACCTCGTCTATCACTGTAGAAAAGACCCCGGATGTCATGCGCCGGATGCAAAGCCTGTTTGATGTCCGTGCCAATCCCAAAGCAAAATTTTCTCCATCAGCCTTGAATTATTATCTGGATTGTCCTTTAAAATTTTATTATAGGTATGTAGCCGGCCTCTCCGCCCCCGATGAAGTGAGTGCAGAAATAGATTCCGCCACATTCGGAAGTATTTTCCATTACGCAGCCGAACATATTTATAAAGACCTGACCACTCATGGCAAAGTCATTAATAAGGAAGCATTGGAAACGTTGCTACGCAATGAAGTGAAGCTGCAAGATTATGTGGATACAGCATTCAAGAAATTATTCTTTAATGTTCCGCAAAACGAGAAACCGGAATATAACGGCGTACAACTTATCAACTCTGCCGTTATTGCAAGATATTTAAAACAACTTTTACAAAATGATTTACGTTACGCTCCCTTCACTTTTATTGCATCGGAAATGGAAGTGGATGAACCCATCGACATACAAACACCCAAAGGAGTCATAAAATCACGTATCGGAGGAATTATTGACCGTATGGACAGCAAGGATGGCACACTTCGTATTGTGGACTACAAGACAGGTGGCGATGCAGACACCCCACCCCATGTGGAATCTCTGTTTATTCCAGACAAGAAACGTTCCAACTATGTATTCCAAACGTTCCTGTATGCCGCCATCATGTGCCGCAAGCAACCAACGATGAAGATAGCTCCGGCCCTTCTCTATATTCATCGGGCCGCTACAGAAACCTATTCTCCCGTTATACAAATGGGCGAGTCACGAAAGCCCAAAGAGGCTGTGGAAGATTTCAGTAAATATGAAAAAGAATACCGTGAACGACTTCAAGGATTATTAGAAGAAATATTTAATCCGGAAAAATCATTTACCCAAACAGAAATCATAGAAAAATGTACCTATTGTGATTTCAAGGCACTATGTAAAAGATAGACTATAGTGATTAGTGGTTAATACCTGCGGCATGACAGCGCAGTCCACTAATCACTAACCACTGATCTGCCACACTATTCCAACGCTCTCTGCCTGCAAAAACATCCACAGAATTTATCTTCCACATTCTCTATCGGTGCTTCGAAAATACCATAGACGGAAGACCCAGAGCCACTCATGGCAGCATACACTGCCCCCAAATCATACAATTCATCTTTTATAGCAGCAATCTCAGGGAACTTTTTGAAGACACTATCTTCAAAATCATTCTTCATACTGCTTTTCCATGTTTCTATAGGTTGCTTTACAATTTCTTTCAAAGAAACAGCCGGACGCACAGGCTTTATTTCGGCAAACGCATCCCGGGTGGACACAAAGATATCAGGTTTAATCAAAATTATGTGGTATCCCTTTAATGACAATTCCACAGGCTCGAACAGATTCCCTATTCCGGTAGCGAAAACAGGTTTGTTCCGAATGAAAAAAGCACAGTCTGCCCCTAGTTTTGCAGCATATTCCTCCATCCGTTCCGTGCTGAGTCTCAATGAAAATTTATCATTCAGAAGCTTTATCATACAAGCGGCATCTGATGATCCGCCACCTAGTCCGGCACCCGCCGGTATATGTTTGTACATGTGTATATCTACCGGCAACAGTCCGGGATAGTCTTTTTTTAATAACTTGTAGGCTTTTACTACCAGATTATCTTCGGGTTCACCCTCCAAAGGAGCTCCGCTTATGTGTAAAGTGTATTCTTTGTCATTGTTTTCCCGCCGCGTTACTTCCAGAGCGTCTTGCAGGTTTATCGGATAAAATATGGTTTCCAGATTGTGGTATCCATCCGGGCGCTTTTCTATAATATTAAGTCCCAAATTAATCTTTGCATTAGGAAATGTTATCATATTCTGTTCTTTAAATAGTTATTTTTAGTGTGTTTCGTTAGATTGTTGCCCGTTCTACAAAGATGCACGCCACCTTTTATCCGGACAGAGCGCCAAATATAGAACAAACTTTTCATTTTACCATATAAAAAAACCATTTACTGTCCAGATTGTTCATTTCTCTGTAGATTCAGGTTCATATTTCTTTTATTATTTTTGGGAATGGACGAGTGCCCAACTCAGCAAAAAGTTCTATCTTTGCCCTACTTTAAACAGATGACAATGGCAGAAACGAGAAAAATGACACGTACTCCCAAAACTTCGAAAGCAAAGCCTGTTGACGAATACGGACATTTACAGCCCCAGGCACCTGAGCTGGAGGAAGCTGTATTGGGAGCTTTAATGATAGAAAAAGATGCTTACTCATTAGTAAGTGAGATTCTTCGTCCCGAATCTTTTTATGAACGCCGTCACCAGCTTATTTATTCGGCTATTACCTCATTGGCTTTACGCCAGCAACCTGTCGATATCTTGACTGTGGCCGAACAATTACGCAGCACCGGTGAACTGGAAGATGCAGGCGGTCCTTTTTACATAACACAGCTAAGCGGCAAGGTAGCCTCTTCCGCACACATAGAATATCACGCACGTATCATCGCGCAGAAGTTTCTTGCACGCGAACTGATTACCTTTACCAGCAACATCCAGACAAAGGCTTTCGACGAAACCCAAGACGTGGACGACCTGATGCAGGAAGCGGAAGGAAAACTGTTCGAAATCTCGCAACAGAACATGAAGAAGGATTATACGCAAATCAACCCTGTCATTCAGGAAGCGTATGAGATGCTTCAAAAAGCGGCGGCACGAACGGACGGGCTGAGTGGTCTGGAAAGCGGTTTCCATGCATTGGACAAAATGACCTCGGGCTGGCAAAATTCCGACCTGGTGATTATTGCCGCCCGCCCCGCTATGGGTAAAACGGCTTTTGTGCTTTCCATGGCAAAGAACATGGCGGTAAATGCGAAAATCCCTGTGGCTTTGTTCTCTCTTGAAATGTCCAACGTACAGTTGGTCAACCGTATGATTGTCAACGTGTGCGAAATTCCGGGTGAGAAAATCAAGAGTGGCCAGTTGGCTCCGTATGAATGGGGACAACTGGATTATAAAATAAAAGAATTATACGATGCACCGATGTATGTGGATGACACACCATCCTTGTCCGTCTTTGAATTACGCACCAAAGCACGACGGCTTGTACGCGAGCATGGAGTAAAAATTATTATCATTGACTACCTTCAGTTAATGAATGCCAGCGGAATGTCATTCGGCAGCCGTCAGGAAGAGGTCAGTACCATTTCACGTTCACTGAAGGGGTTAGCCAAAGAACTGAACATCCCCATCATCGCACTGAGCCAGCTGAACCGTGGTGTGGAAAGTCGTGAGGGTATTGACGGAAAACGTCCCCAGCTCAGTGACCTCCGTGAATCCGGAGCTATTGAGCAGGATGCCGATATGGTATGCTTTATCCACCGCCCGGAATACTATAAAATCTACTCGGATGAAAAAGGGAACGACCTGCACGGTATGGCAGAAATCATTATCGCCAAGCACCGTAACGGTGCCGTAGGTGATGTACTGCTGCGTTTCCGTGGCGAATTCGCCCGCTTCCAGAATCCGGACGATGATGTTATCGTGCCTATGCCGGGTGAGGCGCCGGGTATTATCCGTTCCAAAATGAACGGTGGTGGCAACAATGTACCTCCCCCATCTCCTGATGCCGCACCTGCCGACAATAATCCGTTCGGAACCCCTATTCCCGAAGGACCTTTACCGTTCTGACATTTATTTATCCCTCACAGAATTAACACGGATTATTTCCCTCAAAGAAAAATCTGTGTTAATCTGAGTAATCTGTGATGGATAAATAACAGGATAAAAGAAAATAATTACTAAATTTGCAGGTCATTTTGAAATACATAAAAAATATCATATATGAATATCTCTTATAATTGGCTGAAAGAATACGTCAACTTCGATTTGACACCGGATGAAGTGGCCGAAGCGCTGACTTCCATCGGTTTGGAAACCGGAGGCGTAGAAGAAGTCCAAACAATTAAAGGTGGTCTGGAAGGTATTGTCATCGGCGAAGTGCTGACTTGCGAACCTCATCCCAATTCAGACCACATGCATGTTACTACTGTGAATTTGGGACAAGGAGAACCGGTACAGATTGTCTGTGGAGCTGCTAACGTAGCTGCCGGACAGAAAGTGGTGGTTGCCACATTGGGCACCAAACTATACGATGGCGAAGAATGTTTTACCATCAAGAAATCAAAGCTCCGCGGAGTTGAATCTATGGGTATGATCTGTGCCGAAGACGAAATCGGTATCGGAAACAGCCACGAAGGTATCATCGTATTGCCGGCGGATGCTGTTCCGGGTACTCCCGCTAAAGATTATTTCAATATCAAAAGCGAATACGTACTGGAAGTGGATATCACCCCGAACCGTGCGGACGCCTGCTCACATTACGGCGTGGCCCGAGATCTGTATGCCTACCTGATTCAAAACGGCAAACAAGCCACTTTAAAACGTCCGTCTGTAGAAGCGTTTAAAGTGGATAACCATGATATGGACATCGCCATTGAAGTAGAGAATACGGAAGCATGTCCGCGTTATGCCGGAGTTTCCATAAAAGGGGTAACTGTAAAAGAGAGTCCCGAATGGCTGCAAAACAAATTACGCCTGATCGGAGTACGTCCTATCAATAATATCGTGGATATCACCAACTACATCCTTCACGCATACGGCCAGCCCCTGCACTGTTTTGATGCAGATAAGATTAAAGGTGGGAAGATTGTAGTGAAGACTGTTGCCGAAGGTACTACATTCGTTACTTTGGACGAAGTGGAACGCAAATTATCCGACAAGGACCTGATGATATGCAACACAGAAGAACCGATGTGCATTGCCGGTGTATTCGGTGGTCTGGATTCGGGAACAACCGAGCAGACAGTAGATGTATTTTTGGAAAGCGCTTATTTCAACCCGACTTGGGTACGTAAAACAGCCCGTCGCCATGGATTGAGTACGGACTCTTCTTTCCGTTTTGAACGTGGTATTGACCCCAACGGAACTATTTATGCATTGAAAGAAGCGGCTTTACTGGTTCAAGAACTGGCAGGAGGTACTATTTCTTCTGAAATTAAAGACAACTACCCTGCCCCGATAGCCGATTTTACAGTAGAGCTGAATTATGAGAAAGTCCACTCACTGATAGGAAAAACCATACCGGTGGAAACCATAAAGAGCATTGTCACCAGTCTTGAAATGAAGATTGTGAACGAAACACCCGGAGGCTTGACTTTACAAGTTCCCCCCTATCGTGTGGATGTGCAACGTGATTGCGATGTAGTAGAAGACATTCTCCGTATCTACGGATATAATAATGTGGAGATTCCTACTACCTTGAAATCCAGCCTGACCACCAAAGGTGAAGTGGATTACTCCCAGAAATTACAAAATCTGATTTCAGAGCAACTGGTAGGTTGTGGTTTCAATGAAATACTGAACAATTCACTGACCGCCGCTTCCTATTACGAAGGATTGGAAACATACAAGAACGAAAATTTGGTTTACTTGATGAACCCATTGAGTAACGATTTGAACGTGATGCGTCAAACTTTATTATTCGGTGGTTTGGAAAGCATCCAGCACAATGCCAATCGCAAGAACGCCGATTTGAAATTCTTTGAATTCGGTAACTGCTATTTTTATAACGCAGAAAAGAAAAAACCGGAAAAAGTGCTTGCGGCTTATGCTGAAGAATATCATTTAGGATTGTGGGTAACCGGCAAACGCGTCAGCAATTCATGGGCCCATCCCGATGAAAACAGCAGTGTTTACGAATTAAAAGCATACGTGCTGAACATCTTTACCCGTTTGGGATTGAATTTCGGCAACGTGGTATTCGGTAACCTGACCAACGATATCTATTCAACAGCCATCAGCGTACACACACGTGGCGGCAAGTTATTGGCCACCTTCGGCATCATCAGCAAGAAGATTCAAAAAGCATTCGATATAGACAATGAGGTATATTATGCAGAAATCAACTGGAAAGAACTGATGAAAGCCATCAAGTCGGCTAAAGTCAACTTTAAAGAACTTTCCAAGTTCCCGGCTGTGAAACGTGACTTGGCTTTGTTGATTGACAAGAACATACAGTTTGCAGAAATCGAAAAAATAGCCTATGAGACTGAAAAGAAACTGCTGAAAGAAGTAGAATTGTTTGATGTTTATGAAGGCAAGAATCTGGAACCGGATAAAAAAAGTTATGCAGTGAGCTTCTTGTTACAGGATGAAAGCGCAACACTGAACGACAAACAGATTGACAAGATCATGTCCAAACTGATTGCTAACCTAGAAAACAAACTAGGTGCAAAACTAAGATAATAATAAAAATAACCATTATAAAACTACAATCCAATGGGAAGAGCATTTGAATATAGAAAAGCTACAAAGCTGAAAAGATGGGGCCACATGGCCAAAACATTTACAAGACTGGGTAAACAAATCGCTATAGCTGTAAAAGCAGGTGGTCCGGAACCCGAAAATAACCCGACCCTACGTGGTGTGATCGCTACTTGTAAGCGTGAAAACATGCCGAAGGATAACATTGAACGCGCCATTAAGAATGCAATGGGTAAAGATACCAGTGACTACAAAGGTATGACTTACGAAGGATATGGTCCTCACGGAGTAGCTGTATTTGTTGATACATTGACAGACAACACTACCCGTACCGTAGCAGATGTGCGTTCAGTATTCAACAAATTCGGTGGAAACTTGGGTACTACCGGTTCCTTAGCTTTCTTGTTCGACCATAAATGTGTATTTACTTTCAAGAAGAAAGAGGGAATGGATATGGAAGAACTGATCCTGGATTTGATTGACTATAATGTAGAGGATGAGTTCGACGAAGATGAAGAAGAAGGAACTATCACCATCTATGGTGATCCGAAGAGCTACGCAGCAATTCAGAAACACTTGGAAGAATGTGGTTTCGAAGAAGTGGGTGGTGATTTCACATATATTCCCAATGACTTAAAAGATGTGACTCCTGAACAACGTGAAACTCTAGACAAGATGGTAGAGCGTCTGGAAGAATTTGATGATGTTCAGACCGTTTATACAAACATGAAACCTGCATCTGAAGAGGAAGAATAAAATGAAAATAACCTATAAGACGCAAGGCACTTGCAGCAGCCACATCGAAGTGGAAGTAGAAGATGACGTTATTCAACAAGTTTTCTTTTGGGGCGGATGCAATGGAAACTTACAAGGTATCAGCCGATTGGTGAAAGGAATGAAAGTGGAAGAGGTCTTACAGAAACTGGAAGGTGTAAGATGCGGAAACCGTTCTACTTCCTGTCCGGATCAATTATGTAAGGCGTTGCGTGAAATGAAACAATAAAAAAGAGGCTGTCTTATCTTGTAATTCAAGTTTGAGACAGCTTCTCTTTTTTTCAATATATTATCTTACTTCCGGATCATTGTTCCGTTTCATTTTCTGTTCTCTTCAAGGCCCTTCAAAGGTTGATGGTCTTTACCTTACCCGGAATGATGGTCAGATGCACCGTTCCATCCTTTTCTATCTCCACCTTCTGATATCTGGCCTCCACCACCACTTTTCCATCCAGCGCCATCACCCCCCACTGGCAGG
>OIFB01000023.1_pt1 | contig 80040 bp, 122 predicted proteins | sample 1581931 | NCBI WGS metagenome assembly OIFB01 (sample SAMN04414075, study PRJEB24778) | human gut metagenome | material: faecal | host: Homo sapiens
CCATTTATTGTACGTGAAGTCTGTAATGTTGTAGCGGTTGTAGCGTTTCCACTTAGAGAGCCAGTCAGTGTTCCGGATAGTCCTCCGTTAAATGTCGCCTTACCAGCAAAAGTACTTGTAGAACTTAGTTTTAAAGTCCCTCCCTCAATCGAACCATCTTGTGAATATATATTAGCATTACTACCTAAGCCAGTAGTAAAAGGAAAATTCCATATTTCATCATAATTAGAAGGAATAGTTGTTCCATCTACAAAGTTTTTATTGGGAACAAAATGATATGTGCTATTATAATTAAGATTTATAGCAGTTAAATAAATAACATTACTTGCTCCACTTGCAGTTGAAGTAAAATAATATATGTCTACATATCTATCACCATATATATAACTTCCATTACTATCTTTAGGAGCTAAAATTCTTACTTTTGAAAATGGAGCAGGATAACCATTCAATTGTGTTATTATAGGTTTAAAACTGTTGTGTGTCAATGATATTATAAAAGTTACAGACCTATTCATAGAATATGAATATGAATTTGATATAGTTATCATTACAGTGTTAGAATCTCCTGCACTCGGATATTTTAAAACACCAATTCTTATCCATTTAGAACCTGCTCCTCCCGGTATTCCATTGATAAAAACCCTTTTAGTTAAATCATTAACATGATACCCGTCCACCATATCCGCATTTAAATTCGTACATGTAGTAGTAGATACACACTGAAACGGCTGTGTGCCAGTAGGTATATGTGACTGGAAATATTTCCCATGTAAACTTGCATCATTTTGCCCAAAATGATATTCAGTAGGTCTTGGTCTATTATCTTTTGAAGTACATCCAAAAAAGATATAGTTATTAGCTGTATATGTGCCTCCGAAGTTAATCTCATTACTTGAAGAGGAATATACTATAAGACCAGATGTACCAAATCTATTGTGCATATAGTTTTGGTAATTGCCAGCATGTAATATATTGTAGTTTGCACCACTATATCTAAATACTATGCCATTAGCTACATTATCAGTCATTCCTAAGCATAATGTAGGATGGCTATCAAGTTTATCATTGTATAGGTAAGCTCCAAAAGTCGCATTATATCCTACTTCAACTGTAGGTATTGTACTATTTACAAATTGAATATAAGTTCCAGTTGCATTACTTGATTTAACGGTAACTACTGTAGCAGAAGTTAAAGTATCTCCGACCGTTAGTGTCCCCGTCAATGTTCCACCAGAAAGTTTTAGATATTTACTGTCTAATGCAGAGGCGTAGTTACCTTCGTGCAGTATTTTGTACCAAGTTCTGAAAGAACTTGCACCAACACCTCTAAAGTAAAAATCATCAGAATTATAGGCTGCTCTTAATTGGAATAACCTATTTGCCGCAGAACCAATGTTTAATACAGTATCATTAGCACCAGTAGTTCCATATGCAGTACCATTTGCCTCCCATACAGATGTCTTAGATGCTGTAAATGTAGATACAGTATCTATCGCAGTAGAGGTTATTTGAGCATATCTCTCTAAATGGTTGGCGGTAGTAGCAATATTGCCTTTAGTTAATGTCAGTACTCGCGTACTATTGTCATAAGTAGCGTTGGTAAGGACATTTCCCGTTCCAGTAATAGTAGTGGAAGGGTAGTTTGGGAGCGTAATATACTTGTTTGTATCTGGTGCATAAGTTTGGTTGTTAACTTTGATACCAGCAATGCCAGTACCTCCACCACCATTCTTTTCAAGCTCAGTAATTCTACTTGCCAACTTGTTGATAGTGTATGCGTTGAAGGTGTCTGATAATGTTGAATCAGCAAAAGTGCCACCTAAACTTGAATATCCATAAACGGTGTCGATAAGACCGCCACCTCCTCCACCGCTACCGGAACTGATACCTTTTGCAGATACAGCACCACTTGCGTAGAAGTTAACTGCCGAGCCATCTTCTTTGTAGACTTTGATAGCATTATTGGCACTATCCACTCCAATGCGATACCCAGTTGTTCCTATTTCGATGTAGTCGGAAACCGTCAATTTCTGCATTGGATATTGCGGTATCATATAGCTAATAGTCTTCGGAGTTCCAGAACGATATACAATTTGGAATAGAGAAACATAGTCGCCAAGCTGATTTTCTTTGATGATGAATGATTGTGGGTCAGCATGGAAAACACCATCAGTCCCCCACCATACAGCACCACTTGCAAGGTAGCCAGAGCCATCCATACGAATGATAGCCTTTGCTACATCTGATGGCATGTTTGCTTCTGTATAATCTGCTCTATCCTTCATAGAACCTCCATACCAAGAAGCAATACCTCCACCGACCTTAGTAGCATCATAGACACCATTCATACCGGACATTACTTTAAATCCAGCTACCGGGTCAGTATATCCCAGCATGTTTAACGCATTCTGAATAACGCCACCTTCGATTGTGGTACTCTCTTTCCACGCTTTCTTTAGATATTCATAACCAGCCAAATCTTTTTTAACGGTATCTACTGCTGCCTTAGCTGCGTCACTGATGGCATTCAAAGCTGCCGTTCTTTGATTGTAGTATGCAGATTGCTTTGAAGCGAAGTCAGAAGGTATAGTTATATTTTCGGGAGTAGAAGCAGATAATGTAACCAACACTGCACGATAATTGCTATGAGCATTCAGATAACCCGTAGGGCTACCCAATGAATACAAAGTATATCCTGCTGTAATATTTGTCTTGTCAGCGTCTATACGAACTATTTCATCTTTGATTGATTGCTTTTCAGTAGGAGATATAACCCCATCTTCTGCCCACTTATCCAATCTTTGTTTAGCTGCTTCCGCTTCTGCTTTAGCTGCATCTGCCGCCTTTTGAGCCTCTTCCGCAGCTTTCTTCGCATCTTCTGCGGAAGTGTTTATTTTGTCTTGGATAAAGTTGTTGGCTGCATTCAAATAAGCTATAAAATCTCCATATTTGGTATTGAAGGTGTCGTACCTACCATCTACCAAAGCGACTTCCGTTGAGGTAGCTACTCCGTCAGCTATGGCATCATCAATAGCAGTAATAAGCTCGGTAGTTGCCACATTAAATCCATCATAAGCGGTTTTTAGTTCTACCTTAGCAGTACCGGACAATAAAGGATTACCATAAACCTTAGAATAAGATTCAGCTACGCTCTTCTGTATTGATTTAATTGAGTTCAAATATTTCTCAATCGCAGCAGCTTCTTGTCTGTCAACAATACCGTCTTTAAAGGCTTCGTCTGTGAAGTCTTTCATATTGGTTACAGTCTGCTTTGCGTCATTGGCTTCTTTCTTAGCTTCTTCTGCTGCCTTTTGCGCTTTAGCTGCTTCAAGATAAGCCTTTGAAGTGTCATTATCTGCAATCTGCTTCCATCCCCATGTATCTCCCGTCTTTACCCATCTCCATGATTTTCCTGCATCGGGAGTAGTTTCATCATCGACATATTCTTGGATATTGGTAAATACATCACCTTCATGCCGTTTTTTCAAAGCTTCTGTGTTCCAATCAACTGCTGGCTGATTAGTAAGAGTTGGTGTATATTCTCCGTACCAAGTTTCCTTTACTCCATCTATTTGGTCTTGGAAGCTGTTGAATGTTTCCTCAACGTCTTTGCCGGATTTGGTTACAAGTTTACCTTTTATCTCAACACCAGTTACCGTATCAAACTTCATATAGCTGCTCTTATCTCTTGCTCCGATATAAGAGTTGCCATAGACGTTCATATAAGCGAGATTTGTGGTCTTATCAACACCATAGGACACATACTCTTTGTTGAGGTATGAATAGCTGTTTATGCCAGCATATAAAGTCATACTTGGTGAGAAAGTGTCAACTGCACTAAAGATAATTGCATTCTGTCTTGTCTTGTCCTCTACATGAGTAACACCATTTGCATCAACAAAGGTCTTATTACCTAATTGGCAAATGGTATCTCCTACTCGCGGTGCATCACTGGCTGCATCAGCATCAGTTTTTGAGATGTCGATGTAATTAGTTCCTACGTTTACGACTAAACGCCAAAAGTAATGATTTGACACATTCTCATAAACTCCCTCCTTAATATTGAAGTCTTGTGCTAAAGCCATATCCCCAGCGCGGAAACGATTATCTAACGCTTCTGTGCCATCATCTTGATAGAAATAGCATCGCCAGTAGTCCCAAATGTTTTCGCCAGTCTTGTTACCTTCTTCGTCAAGTATATCATTTCTATCTTCTATCTTGATACATTCGATTGCACCACCGGGAGTAATCATTTGACGACCTCCGATAACTCCGGTCTTGATAATCTCCAAAGCATAGAACATGGCTTTCATTCGTACAGTTAGATAGTCAAGTTCAGCATGGGACTTTCCGTCTGTATCTGCATAGAATATACCGCCCGTACTTCCGGTCACAAAGCTACCGACTTTCAATCCACGCAAGAAAGTTATCATTCCTTGTGCGGTATCATCTTTAACTCTGCTGAGTTTTTTGTTCAGTTCGCCTACAATGTCAAGTCCATAAATAGCTTGTAACTGTGCTACTTGACTTCCTAACTTACTAAGACCGTCAGCTATCTGTCCTATCTGATTTAGTACAATAGACACTTCATCTGTAAGAGTAATGTTATAAGTAGGTAGCGGATTTGTACCATATTGAATAGACATCTCTTTTACAGATAATGCCATTGCTTCTTCTTCGTCCTTATACAAGAATCTGACAATAGTATTAGGCTTAATCTGCGCAAGAATTGCTTGGTTTGTTTCCAAGAAGTGTTCGTCGAAGCTCAAAGGATAATCATACAAAGGCATATTATTTTCAAGCATATATCTTTTCATGGCAACGTCCAAACGTTCTTGTGCCTTGTCTATATATGCTTGTGGCATTTCAATGTGCAATATGACAAACTTGTCGCCAGTTTTAACTTGCTGGAACTTGCTTGGCATTATCGTACCAAATGTATCTAAGTCCTTTGTCAGTTTAATAGTAATAGCTTGGTCTGTACTGTCTGGATATTTAGCATAGTCCCTCTGTTCTCCATTTGGTTTGAATACAATGTTTCCAGCTTCATCAGTTACATAGAAGTTCTTTTTTACATCTTCCCAATCTACGGCTACCTCGTAGTTAGCTCCTAATGTGTCACCAGACTTCATGGAGAAGGTCATTCCGCTTGTAACTGCTGCTTGTGCATATAAGTCAAAGCCAAGAGGATAAAGCGTCACATCAAAATACGACTGTCTAACCTCTCCCGTTTCGGGGTCAATATAATCATCCCAGCCACCTTCTGGTACTATTACTTCTTTGAACAAGTCAATAGCTTGTCCCTTGTATGTCATACCTTCAATAGTAGGTTGTATGCTGGAAAATTCTTGGATATGGAATACTGGTGCAAGAGGATTGATAGGAGTAGGATAGCTGCTATCTGCGTCATAGTAGTCAATGAGAGGTTCTTTAGAACCAAACAAGACTTTATTTCTAACTGCCTCTACATATACTGATGGCATTAACGTGTCACGAGTATATGGGTGCTCAATGCGATTTCCGTCTGCATCTGTAATTATAGGATAGCCATACGGAATATTAATGTTGCTACCATATCCAGCAATACGAGTAATGACCTTATTATTCTTTGGTGTGCAATCGTTGTTTTTCAGTCCTACACCTTGTCCGAATTTGAATATGTATGGCTTGTTTTCATCGTCGAGTATTTCCTTAGATGGCTTGCCAAACCAAATAGTATATCCATCAACTACAAATGGGACTTTCCATGTTTCGTATGCAGTCTTGCAAACGTCTGAAATAAATTGATTGCTGAATGATAACACATCACTCATTGTCCCATCATCTACAAATGTTGGCTGTAACTTGCAAGTCCATTTAGTTCCGACAAGACATGAGTTGATTTTTTGAACGAACATGCTTAATGTACCAATCCACGAGAAAGTCCGTTTTTCGCTGCGATAACTTTCCTCACTGCTACTAATAGCAATGTCAGTAAAGGGAATGTTGTACAATTCAATCATTTCATGGTAGAAAGTACAACTATATTTAGTCATTCCCTTTGCCTCGCTGTTTTCCGAAGTCATTCCTTTTCTAACAACTACGGGAGGATTTTTAAGAATGTACTTTATTCCTTTATACTCTACATATTCTTGCAGAGTAAACGAAAGTGAATTGTCTTTATAATAAAACTCTCCTTCTATCTTGTCATTTAACGACATAACAATAGTTGAGAAAGTGTGTTTTCTCAAACTGATGTCGTGGAAGGGAGTGCCATCTTCATTGTATATATTCAGTATAGGGTTTACTTCGTTCGCCATTTTACGTAGTATTTAATTCCGATTATTCCTATGATTGTTGCATTAATTAGTAAAAGCCACCAGCACCATGATGGAACATGCTTCTTAATGACTTCTTTCTCCTTAATGACTTCTTTCTCTTGATATATAGTATCGTTCTGTATGACTGTTCTGTCTATGTACTTGATTTTTTCAATATACTTAGTATTAAAAACAGTATCGCCTTTTTGAATAACAGAAAAATAGATACTATCTCTTGTGTGTACTGTTAAAGTGTCATGCCGTTCTTTGATAATCTCTTTTATTTCTGTATTTTTCTCCAAGTCTTTTGCAGTTCGGCATGAAAACAAAAGAGGCAAAAGGATTATTAGGAGAAGAACCTTTTTCATCCTTTGAAATAGGTTACTTTGCCATTACTTCCATCAGTACGTACATCTAAGTGTACCCAAGTGACATCTTGTTCCAAGCGTACCGGATAAGGGAGAAGTATCTGATTTGCCTTAATCCAATTACGAACTTCCAAAGCGGTCATTCCCTTCACATCAAAGTCCAGTGCAGTTCCTTGCAGATGTGCAGATACATATACCTTCTCCAATCGGGTCTTTTCAGCTACTAATTGGCATACATTACAACGAAGTCCTCTTTGCGTTAGACCTCCTCCCGAATGCCAAGTATTGACAGTTATAGGCTTACCAAGCTTTTCTCGTATGACGCATATTGTTTCAAGCAATCGTGGGTCAAAGAACGTCCACGCCATCTCTCCAAACTTGTTATATACATGCTTGCATACAAGCTCTTTGATATTAAAATAGTTCTTTATATTCATTTTCAGTCCTCCTTCTTTTCATTCTTTTCACAACCTCTACATTCATCGCATTCATGTGCCATATCAAACTTTGCCTGCTTTAACAGCACGGGACATTCTTCGCTCGGTACTTTGCAAATGTACGCTTGCCGTATAGAGATAACTTTTTCTTCATACTTTTTTTTCAGTTCTGAAAGGTCATTTTCAATACGGGTTACTTCCTTGTTCACATATGTCTGTATGTTACTGTAGCTTTTTTCCATTATTGATATTGACTTTTCAAGGTTCGTAATCTCAACTGTCCGAGCCTCTGCCATCGCTTTCTTGCGAGAAGGTTTCATATTTACAAGTGAAACTATTCCACCTAAGAAACCTCCTCCTCCAAGTATTGATACTAAAATCTGCGTCCAATCCATGATATTGTTATTTTAAACGTTGCTACTGTAAGTAGTTTTATTAGGAGTTTCGATAATTTCTGTATTATTGTTTTTACTTATCCTTTCTGCTTTTTCAGCTTGTTTGATAATATCTTCCTCTTCTTTCTTCTTTTCTCTTTCTACTCGGTCAATTTCATCCGGTGCAGAAGACGGAGATTCTTCAATTAAAGTTTGTCGGGAAATCCATTTAGATTCCATAGCTAAGTTGGTAATCTTAGTATTGTTGGTTTCCATGCTCCAAATATTCAGTTTGGCTTTAATCTTCAAATCTGTATAAGCATTCGTCTGGTCTTCTTCCAATCCTAACATCTCTTGGAAAAGATAGGTTATCTCATTGATAGAATCAGACCAATCAGCAACACTTTGAGTAGCCAGTGCAATATCATTACGCATAGACAATGCAATGCCGTTGCCACCGCTTCCAGTATTAGTGATATCCTTTGGAGTGATAAAGCTGACAGATGAAGCAATTGAAACTTGTTCCAGCAAATATTCCAGATAAGCAATCATACTTTCCGGCTCTGGGAACTCCAAAGTCTTTGCTTCTGTCTTGTAGCTTGAACCTTCGTCTGCCGGGAGATTGATAACTAATGTGCCGTTATCTCGCTTGAAACTGTCTTCATTCATTTCCCCTTTTAAGACTAATCCCCAAGTACCAAACCGCTTTAATGTCACAGCATGTATATTTGTAAGCAATTCAATTATCTCAATTATACTTTGAGAATATTCCCAAGCTACTTTGCCTCTATGGTAGACAAGAGGATTACGGCTAAACCCATGAAGAATCCTTTCAGTAACCCATCCATTATTGGTAGGTTCTCCTTCTTTGCTTCGTATTGAACGATAAAGGTACTTATCATCGAATGTATCAATGACTTCTGTCAAATCATCTATCTTATAAAATAAGGAGCGTGAAATTTCTTCTCCATATTCATTGTAGTTGGGTATGACAGAATATCCATCATCATAGGAATAGACTTTAACTGTTCCCTTTTTCTTTATAGGGTCAAATTTGAATAGTACGCCAGCATCGCCAACCTTCTTCTGCTTGGATATTAGTTCGTACTTGATTTGCTCCATATTCCTCATGTTCCATTCCAGCTTGAAGTTCTGAAACTTCTTACTGATGGTATCGTTCTTCTCTATATTACAGAGAGTAAAAGAAATAGGATTAGCAGTGAGATGAAGAACATGTGCCGCATGAATATTCTTTTGCAAAGAAACTGTCAGCACAAGTTCATCTATGACTATATCAGTATCTCCAACTCTGACTACAATCTTAGGAATTGAATTATTATACTTTATATTGTGTAGAGAAGGGTCGTACTCTCTCAGATAGAGGTCTTGTGAAACCTCTTGCAATGTCAAATCGCTCAACTGGGCAGTTGATTTTTGGTTAAGTGTAACATCACCAATATAAGTTTTGCACGACTGAAATTTTCCACCTCTTGTAAAAGGCTTCTTCAACAACAGCCGAGTTGGTTCTGACAAATACCAATCAATGTTTTTTCTCGTTATCATTTTTATATGCTGCTTAAAATTTTCAATATCTTATCTGAATTAGTAATCTTTCCTCTCTCCCTTGTTGGTTGTGCAGTACCATTTACTTGGTTCATTATATCTTCAAGAGATAATTTCCTTCTCAATTCTCCACCAGTAGCACCAGCCAATTCCCTATAACAGTCATAACACAATCCCCCACAAAGCATAATGATATTGTCTGTAAGGTCGGGAGAAAAGCCTTTTATCAGAGCATGTTGTTCCTTCTTTCCTTCAAACTGTATTCGTCCCGAAGGCAAGCGTTTAAATTTGAATATTCTACTCTCAAACTGCATTTGCTTTAAGACAGTAGTAGAACCTTCACGTTTTAGCTTCTGATGTGTATATCTCATTTTAGCAAGCTGTCTGTCATAGGTTATCAATCCAGCCTTTATCATTTGGGTAGCAAGGTGGGCTGCTTCATCCTTAAATCTTTCATACAACTTCTTTCCCTTAGCAGTTGCGGCAATCGCTCCGGAGAATGCGACACCTCCACCATTTGCTGATACAAGATTGAAAATCTCTTTTAAGAAACCGTTACCTTGCACATCAATAATTAGCTCTTTATCAGTCAATCCATGCTTAACCATAAACTGCTTAATCATCTTTACAGCTTCAAGATTAGAGTTTTTCATGCAATATTGTATATCGTCACAATGGAAACCTACCCAATGCTTCATTACAAAGTTATCCTCCCCAGTAGTTGCCATATCCACGGTAATACGCTCCTTCTTGCATTTACATGGAGAAACATGAGTAAACATATTGAGAATATCATCCTCTGTCACTTCGGAAAGATTATCTTCTTCTTCTTCTTCTTTTTCGTCTTGTATAGAGAAATTCCAATTAGGTTCATACATTGAATCTGCAAGCACAGATGTTGCAGCCATAGCGCGATAACCTTTGTTTGCTTTAAGCATAGCTTGGTTATCCCTCACATCAAAAGTAAAGAATACCATGCTCATAATAAAGTCCTCATAAGACATATCCGGGTCAATCTGCAAAAGGTTATCTATAATGTCTTTGCATTTAGAATAAACCTCTTCCTTAGTATTTCCCCAATAGACTTCATCCAAGTTACCCTTTACAATGTGGAAGAACCGAACAACTCCATTCATTTCTTTAATGGGTTTTCCATCATCTCCAATCCATCCACCACCATTCTTGCCACAGCCACATAGCTTACGTATGAAGCATTCACGTTCCGGATTTTGAGCAAGATATATTTGAGCTTTACCCTTAGTGTTTGCACGCAGACGGGTTTGACAAGTAGAAATAGTCCTCCATTCAAATTTATTGCATTCCTCAAAGATAGCCTTCTTGAATTGTAATCCTTTGAATATCTTATCTATTACAGTAGGACTTTCATTATTTAACTGCTGGAATTTAATTTCAGAGCTATTGAAAAACTTCACACCCATATCGTCTTGAACCTTAATGACTTCTCCAATAGGTTCTCTTGGTTGTATTCTGAAACGTCTATCAATAAGCGGATATATTTCTTTAAGACCATCCACTACTTTACCAGCGTCAAAAAAGTCGCCAACATTACGCATGAACCATACAGCTTTTGCTCCTTGGTTTTCATATAGATATGAAATTGGAGCATAACCTAATGTAAAACTTTTTCCACCGCCACCGGAACCAGTAAGCACAACATAGTCAGCATTGCTTCGGATGGCTTCATATTGGCAACCCGGCAATGGACTAACAATTTTGTCTTTCTGTATTTTCTCGCTCATAATGGTTCTTTAGGCGCTTATATCCAAGTTTACACTTGAATAACTTGACGTTTCATCGAGCCACTACTTCTTAGGGAGCTTGTGCTCCGGTCGTCCATAGTTGGGTTCTCACCGTCCAATCCCCGCTGCGCCAGCGGTTGGGTTAATACTATTTTTTAGGTGTAGCTTGGTTTTCGCTACATTGGCATTTGTTTATAAAAAGCTAAGTGATACTTTGTAGATAAATACCGTTCTCTTTTTTTCTACAAAAATACGCAATCTAAGCTTCGATATATGCCACTTATCGAAAAACAAGCTACATACCTTAAAATAAATATGCTACTTTTTCGATAACCACAGTATGAGTAATGAAAAAGCTATTTATTTTTGTTCAAAATAATAAAATCATTGACGAACAATGGCACAAAAAGAAGAAGTTTTATCTAAAGTTAATCAGATTTGCGAAGAACGTAATTTTGATTTGAGTGAAACATTCAGAGATAAGTTCTCTGAGAAATTTGCAGAAGCTTACAAGGATGCTCCGATTGAAGATGCTGGCTTAGTAGCCGCATTGAATATTTCAGTTGAAAGTAGCGGACATGCAAGAAAGAACGCATTCTCAGAAGCGACTAAGGGATTTGAAGCTAAGGAAGCTGAATATAAATCTCAGATTGAAGAATGGAAGAAAAAGGCTGAAAAAGGTAATGATGGTGGAGAAGGCAATCAAGAGCCTCCGAAATTTGAGTTGCCTGCCGAGTACAAAGAGAAACTTGATAGGCTGGAAAAGTTTGAATTGCAAGAGAAAACGAAGTCTGTTCGCAATCAGATATACGATACAGCCAAGTCTAAGGTGAGGGAAGATTTACATGAATCTTTTCGTAACTATCTTGGTAAGCAGAATATCGCAATTGATGCTGATGTTAATGCCGAGGCAGAAAGACTGCTGAAAGATTATCAAGATATATTCAGAAGCTCTATTGGTGATATTACACCATTATCTCCGGACGGAAAGAAAACAACAATGGAAGACTACCTTGCTGCCATAAAACCCGTCAAACTTTAAATGGCACTTATATACAAAGTGACACTTAGTATATAACCTAATGCCAATGTAGCGAAAACCAAGCTACGCAGAGTGATTTAAAATAGTATTAACCCAACCGATGGCGCATCGGGGATTGGACGGTGAGAACCCAACTATGGACGACCGGAGTACAAGCTCCCTAAGAAGTAGTGGCTCGATGAAACGTCAAATTATTCAAGTGTAAGCTTGGATATAAACGCCCTTTAAATATTAAAAAAAATGGCACAATTTAATTTAGAAACCTTTTTTGCTTCCGCTAAACAATTTAGAGGTGGCAAGTTCGTATGGTGGAAGGACGCCAATCACGAGGAACGTTCCAATGTTCTCTATGGCTCTACCATTGCAAACCCGTATAAGGGTTTTGGCTATGCTTTTGCGGCTGACTTGTACGAATACAGATTGTGGAAACCGGGTTTCCTTCTGAAAACGTTTAAGGTGGCAAAGGCTACTACTGCTGCTGGCACAGACACTACTCTGTATGTAGATGGTTCTGGCTATTCTCACATTCCCGAAGTAGGCAATGTACTTATGAAAGCTCCCGATACAGTTGAAACTGCGGGACAGTCTGGTAAGGTTACATCTGTTGAGTTCGATGAAGAGAACAAGTGGTTTACTCTTACTGTTGACACTGCAATCGGTGCTCTGACTACTGATGATATTTTGGTTGAAGCTGCTGATAGCAAAGGTGATGTTGCAACTGCTGCTGCTACCGACGCTACTGTGTTGGTTAAAAACCCGAATACCTTCATCGAAGTAGATACACAGTTTGCTCCGACTGATGGTCGCTGGGGAGTTACTAATGTTCAGCACAACATCAACACTGTTTATGGAAAGCGTGCATTTGTTGACCGTATGCAACCGCTTCCGAAGTATGTATTGGCTAAGAACCGCAACTACATCGAAGGTGTATTTGAAATCTAAAGGAAAGGAGTAGAATTATGGCAAACGCATATAAATATCAATTTAATCCCGACGAGTTAGTAAACCAACTCTATCAAAGAGGATTGGTAAACTCTGACGGTACGAGTGCATTTATTCAGACGCTCGTTGACGAGAAAATCGTCATGGATGCAACCCAGTTCTTTTGGCAGGAACACTTCACTGTTGATGGTGGTAAGTACCCTATTGACATGAGCCGCCCGAAGCTTGACCCTGCTTATACTATCTATAATGTTACTCGCCGCCCCGTTCCGATGGCTGATGCAATGACACCGTTGAGTGAAGTTGCTCAGATGGATAACGAAGGCTGGGAACAGAGAACTGGTACTATCCCTCAGTTCGGTAAAGGCTTGTTTGAAACTTCTCTTTCAAAAGAGGAATTGAAAGCACGCTTGAATGAACTTGGTGAAGCTAATGCTACTTTGTTGGAAGGTTATGTACGTGGTGTTGCTGACTTGATTAAGACACACAACTACCGTCTTTCTAACATTGCCGCACAAGCTTTGTCTAAGGGAGGTCAGTACAGCAATGCTGATTCTCGTGGTATGTCCGGTGTCGTACATGAGTTCCCGAAGTATGTGCCTACTGAAAACTTTGTTAAGGCTGGTAAGGAAGTATGGACGAACGCAGAAGCTAACATTCCGGAACAAATGGCAAAGATTGAGAAAGATTTCCGTGACCGTACTGGATTTACTGGTACAATGGAATGGGATTTGCCGTATGACATGGTTATCACTCACTTGTTGAACAACAAATACTTCAAGGAAGAAGTTAACCGTTGGATTCGCTTGTATGCGCCCGATAAAGTTATTGTTGTTACTAATGGTGCTTCCGGCATTGATACTAACATCATTTCTTGGGAGCAGCTTATTCAGTATTCTCGTTCTTCTGTATCTAAGATTTCTCCTATCCGCATTGTGAAAGAGGAACAAGTGGTACAAGGCATCAAAACGATTAAGACTGTACAAGGATGGAAGGCTGGCGTAGCAGTTCTGCGTCCTATTGGCTTTGCTGGTCGTGTTGTTCACTCTGATGTTGCCGATGTTATCTTGTTGCAGCGTGAAGCAAACAAGACGATTGACTATTCAATCGCTTCTGCACAGAATGACTTGGTTTATATTATTAACAAGGTAGTTCCTAACGGTATCTACAAGGCATATCATACTGATGCTATCGGTCGTTATATGCCAGTGTTGACCGAGTTTATGGAACACATTGTTGTTGATACTTTGACTGCTGATTCTTAAACTTGGAGGGTTATATATGACTATACTTGAATGGCTTTCTTCATCTTGTCGGTATTCGTTTGAGGAGAATACATTTATGAGAATTGCTCTTGACCGCGGCATCACAGATGTAAACGAGGATGCTATGACGTTGACCCAAGAACAAAAGGATTTAATGACTGCCGATATAATATTTACCGCAGTGTTGTTAAGCCCTTCAAGTACAGCATCTCAATCTGCCTCTCATAATAACTTCCAGCGTACAGTTGGGTCAGAGACGGACATCTATCAGAGTAATAAAATAAGTTATGCTTTGGGCATATATAAGAGATACAATGACCCTAATTACGAGGTTCTTATCTCTGCTCGTCCAAAGATTAAACTCTTGAAAATTATAGATGTGATATGATTTCATTCAGTGACATAGAAGAATTTCCTTTTTCGGGACGTATATACAGAATCATCGAAAGTTCTATGGGCGACGATGAAGAAGATACCGTCTACGAAGGAGTAATGGACGTGAATCTTTCTGTTGCTGAATCCGGTTCGACCGCTCAAACAAGCGACTACGTTGTTTCTATTCCTTTGATAAAAGGAGAGGACGGGAAGTATATTAATCCAGTACGTAATGAAGACTGGATAGAATGTGATGTTATGGGAGAGCAAATTAAGATGCAAGTTGATAACAGCATACCTTCGATGTTAGGTGCTATAACTATATATGCAAATAGAAAAGGTGGATGGCGATAAAAGTAAAAGTTGATTTGAGTGGTTTGAAAAGGGTTCGGCAAGAACTGTTTGACAGACTTGCTGGCGAGCAAACCCAGCGACTAATAGCCTATGCACCCGAATTGTTGAAGAAAGCATATTCTGAAAGCGGATTTACCGACCAGACTTACAACTTGGCTGATAGTTATATTTGGGCTGTGTTCTATCAAGGCGATTTGAAGGGGAGCGGCTACTTGTATCCGTATCAGATGGCAACTAAAAACTCAAAGTATCATGGCAAGCTGATAGATGGAAGAAAGCTTGCTGACGAGTTCTTGGCAAACTATACTCCTGCCACTTATATAGGATGGGATTTGGTGCTGGCAGCAACAGTGCCTTATGCTCCTATATTGGAAGGAGGAAATACTGGAAATCCAAGACGAAGGTTTGAGGTGTTATCAACCATATATGACGATATTAAGGAAGATTTTGCAGGGAAGGCAACTGTTAAAACAATAGGGATATGAGCGTTCCGTTTCAAGAAAAAGTAATTGGTGAAAGATTATATCAAGTAATCAATAGAGGTGTAGTGGGGACACCATCAAGAATATATGAATATCCTTGTAAACAAATCCCATGAGCGTGATTGATGCAAGGCGAATGCCGATATACCAATATGTTTATTCTCTCTTCATAGATAAGGTTACAAAGTACATCTATCCGATGGAAATGCCTACCAAGTTGGAGGAGGAGATAAATGCTGGCGGTTTCATGGTTATCCGTCTGGGAGAAATTAAGGATAAGAGCCAGTTCAACTTGAATGCTCTTGCGAGCGTTCGCGTGACAGTTGAGATGTATATTCCTCCCAAGACAAGAGGTCGGCTTGATACCACCTTGCTGGAAAAGTATGAAACAAGTATATCCGACATTGTAAATGCAGAAGTTGAGAAAGCCGGAGAAAAATACGACATCTCAACTGACGGTATATTGTCAACTGATGATATATATAATGAGAGCGACAATCTGTTCTTCATGTATATTAAATCATTTATGGTACTAATAAAGTAAAAATTAACCCAACCGATGGCGCAGCGGGGATTGGACGGTGAGAACCCAACTATGGACGACCGGAGCACAAGCTCCCTAAGAAGTAGCGGCTCGATGAAACGTCAAGTGTTCCATAAGGACATGAACGCCTCATTTATAATCAATATAAATAATAATTTAAAAATTAGACGAGATGGCTACACAAGATTTGTTGACTTACAAATGTAAGTCTTTAGGCTATGCGGAAGTCGGGGCTGGTGCAGAAGCTTCTTATACTCCTCTTATGGGTGTGTTGGAAGGTTTGTCTATCAGTCAAGAAACCGCAAGTGAAAGTGCTATTAACGGTGAGTTCTATGATACTCCGCTTGATAGCGTGGGTACACTTGGTTCTTACAAGATTGAATTTGACTTGGTTAAGTACAAACCGGAAGAGATTGCCGCTATGGAAGGCGGTAAGTTTACCGCTGCTACTGGCTTGTACACAATGCCTTCTTCATTCACCAACGTTTACAAGCAGTTCAAGTTGGAGTTCTACAATGGTATTGACTACATTGTTATTTACAAAGGTAAGGTCGCTACCAATTGGGATGGTACTGATTTGAAGACTGCCCCGTTGAAACTGCACATCGCTATCACTGCTTTAGTTGACAATGATGGCAAAACGGTTGAGATGAAGATGGCTGAACCTTCTGTTGGAGACTAAGACCCATTATAAATCAAGAGAAAGGGCAGTGGCTTGTTTGCTGCTGTCCTTTTTTCTTTAATACACAAATGATAATGGAAGAAAAGGATTTAATTATACCGGACGAGCTAAAGAGGGAAATATCAGAAATTATGACTGACAATCCTACGCTTGTCAAGTTAGGAGATAAGCAGTATAAGGTGCATCGGTTGAGGGCATACTCATACCAGCGTATTTTCCAATTAGCGTTGAAATTACAAAAGGAAGAGGATATTAAGGATGATAAGAGCATGATGTACGCTCTATGTACAGACTTGGACGTAAGTTCCGAGATTGTAGCAATCATTCTTGTTAATCACCTCTTCTCACCAGATGATATAACCGATTATGCGAGTGCGATAGAAGTTATGAGCAGAAATGACAAACTGATAGCTTTTATGAAGGCTCGTATTCTCAACTCCGTATTTGAGCCTGCTCAATGGGCGGCAATCATTATTGAAGCAATAAACAGCATCGACTTATCACCGGTTTTTACGGTGCTCATATCGGGGAAGGCTCTTATGGTTTCGCAGACGAATATGAGGAAGAAGGTAGCGGAACAATTAACATTATGGCGGCAAGCCAAATCGGAGATTTAGGTGATTTCATACGTAGCTTTCCGCAGTTTACGTATGACGATTATCTTTATAGATTGTCTATGGCACAAGTTCTTTTCTTGACAGTAGACAGCACCCATATCAAGTATTTGCGTGGCAAAGATAAAGAGATATGGGAGAAGTTTTGGAAACGACGTAAAAGTGATAGAAGTGAGTTGCAAGCACCTAAACGTAGTGTGTTAGATACCATACCAAGAATAAAATAAAAAGTAGCAGCGATGGCAGACAATAAAGATGTAGTTATTAGTGCTTCAATGTCTGATAAGGACTTGTTATCAAGCATTGATGAAACTCTAAAGAAGACGGAAAAGCGTCTGGAAGATTTCACCAACAAGTTGGAAGGTAAGTTGGCGAGTGTGGAGGGCTTTGCCGACCAATTGGGTAAGAATATTGGTAAGGGCTTAGTTGATGGCTTTAACCAACAAATCCGTCCTTTGGAAACAAAGATTTCCGAGTTGGAAGCCAAGCTTAAAAGTTTGGGGGCAACTAATATTGCACAAGGTAATACTGCTGCCACGCAAGCTACTACTACGAATGTATCTGTAGACGTTAATTCCATGAACCAAGCCTTGCAAGTTGCCAATAATTTGCGAGAAGTATTCTCTAAGATACAAGGGAACACAACCCGTATTAAGAATAATATGGAGCAATTGGCTACTGTAAAAACTGATGTGCAAGAGGCAAGGATTAATGTTCATGTTGCTCAAAGGGAGAAGCTGCTTCAAAGAGAAATATTGCTCCGTCAGCAGACTGCCAACTTAGCAGCAAGAATAGCAAGAGAGGAGGAGAAGAGTAGAATATCACAAGGAGGTCAAAGCTACGAAAAGGCTATGGCTATGGGCAATAAGTCAATTCAAGAAAGGACTGAAAAGCTAAAAGCCTTGCAGATTGTACAACGTAATCTCTCCACGGATGATGCAGAATATGCAATGAAGCTTCGTAATGTCAATAAAGCTATGGAGGACTTGAAAAAGCAAAATGCGGAAGCTTTATCCAGTGGTATTCAACTTCAAAAGGCAAATAACAGTTTAGCTGAATCATTTAAGAACTTAGGTAAAAGAGTTCTGTTCTATACTGGATTAGGAGCGTTAACTGGCTTTGCAAAAAGTCTTATGGACGTTAGAGGTCAGTATGAATTACTTGAACGTTCGATTGGTGCTGTACTTGGTGACTTTGAAAAAGGTTCTCAGATATTTCGGGAACAACAAGAATTAGCATTAAAATCTCCATTTACCGTATTGGATTTGGCTGGTGCTACGAAACAGCTTGCTGCCTATAATTTTGAAGCGGAAGAGCTTGTAGACGTTTCAAGACGTATGGCAGATATTAGTGCTGCTCTTGGTGTCCCTATGGAACGTCTGACCTACAACTTAGGACAGATTAGAGCACAGACTGTTCTTACAGCAAGGGATGCTCGTGACTTTGCTAATGCTGGTCTTTCTATAACTACAGAGCTTGCTAAGATGTACACTGAACAAGAAGAAAGAATTGTTTCAGTAGGTGATGTCATGGATAGAATGTCTAATAAGATGGTTTCCTTTACTGATGTAATGAAAGTTTTAAATCGTTATACAGATGAAGGCGGTATGTTCTATGACTTCCAAGCAAAGCAAGCTGAAACTTTAGCAGGACAGTTATCTAACTTAACCGATGCTTATGACTTCATGCTAAATGAGATTGGTAAGGAGAATCAAGGCATGTTAACCGGAAGCATATCTCTTGTAAGAAGTCTGTTTGAGAATTGGCGAAGTGTAGCTAATATATTGACTGTTGTCGCTGCTGCTTTAGGGTTCTATAAAACAGTTCAACTGGGAACTGCCGTTGTACAACTTGCTGCTAATATAAACTTGCAGAAGTACGCTGAATATTTGAAAATAGTGAAGGCTGCATTGAGAGATAAGGCGAAAGCAACAGAGATTGCCAATAAATCAACTGAAAAATTAAATAGTACACTTGTTGCTGTTGCAAAAAATCCTTATGCTATAGTAGCTGCTGGATTAGCTACTTTGGGAGTTGTCATTTATCAAGCATATACAAATGCTACTAAGTTTAGAAAAGAACTGGAAAGTATTACTGCTGGCGGTCTTATAAATGCACAGCAAATGACTTCTGATTTTGACGCTTTAGTAAAGAAGTTGAATGAATCGGAAAAAGGAAGTAGAAATTTTAGCGATGCTTTGAAGGAGATAAACAATACCTATGGTTCATATCTCCCCAATATGTTGACTGAGATTAACTATGCTTCTGAACTTGCTAAAAATTACAATAAAGTTGTAGATGCTATTTATAATAAAGCAAAGTCACAAGCTCTTGAAAAGAGTTATCAAGTAATAACAGAAAAGTACTCTGAACAACAACAAGATGCTATTGCCAATATTATAGAGAAAATGACAGAAGGAGGTATCTCTAAAGTAAATGCACAAGAGATTACCCGAAACTTTGTTGCAAGTTTGGATAAAGGACTTTCCAAAGGTGAAACTTATATGGCAAGATTCTACTCTATCTCTAAGAAGTATCTTGGCGGTTCTACTGCTGAAATGGAAAAGCTTAATCCAGTTGTTCAGTCTTTATTTGGTTCATCCGGAAGCATTGACAAGTTAGGTAAGGCGATTACAGAGCAAAAGAAGGCTATTCAAGAAGTTCGTGAAGCCAGTGATATTATCAGCAATAGACCAACTTATTCCAGTGTAATAGAAGGTCAAGCAATAGATAATATCAATGAGAAATATAAGAAGCTGGAACAAAATCAGAAGAACGAGAAGCTAAGACTTATCGAACTTCAAGCTGCATATAAGAAGCTTGGCAATACTTATATGTACGACCAGATAACTGAACAACTTCAAAAGTATAATGTAGAGTTAAAAGACTGGCAGAAGAATGTTAATTCTATTGTTCAGAAAGCTGGCGGTGGTGCTGGTGCAGGCTTTGCCATTAAGCAAGACGAAGATATTTGGAGTTATATAGACCGATTGAAAAAGGAATATAGGTCGCTTACTGCACAACAAGAAGAAATATCTAAAGGTCTTACTGCAAGTCCCGAAGAAAAAGAATATGTCGCCAACCGTTTGAAAGTTGCAAGACAAATTGCCGCTGCGTTGAATCTCGACCTTAGCACTCAAAAGGAGATGAACAAGGCGAAGAAGGAGGAAATGGATTTATTGAAGCAACAGATTAAGCTGGTAGATGATATTCAAAAGAAGTTCTTACAGCTTGTGAAAGACACTGGCAATATAACCTATGCTGCTGAAAAGGTAAAGGAAGCTTACCAAGACTTATTCGACAATGCTTTTAAAGGTGTTAGTGTTGATATTAACGACTTGATTACCTTTGATAAAGGTAGCGCTCCAAAGTTTTATAATAAGATAGCTGAAACCCTCAAATCGCCAGAAGCTAAACAGTTGGTTGCTGGGAAGAAAGCACAAAGTGAGATTGAATATTCTATCTCTATAAACTCTGCAAGTGTTGCTTTGGCAAAACGCAAGATTGAGGGAATGTTTCAAGGCTATGAGCTTGAATTGGATATAGAGAATGCTGGGCAGTTCGGTTCACTGTTCGCTGGTTTGTTTGAGTATGACCCCGTTTCACTTGAACAGTTAGAAGCTGATGTTAATGCTACATTGAATAGTTTGAGGGAAAAGGTTTCATCCTTCCAAGAAGAACAAGAAACATTGCAGGATTTAATCAATAAGAATCCTAATGATGAAAGGGTTAAGAGTTGGCAAAGTTCTCTTGACACTATGGTTAAGAGTGAGAGTGATGCTTCAAAGGCTATTGAAGATATTCAGAAAAGATTAAGCGATACTATCAAGAAAGCTGCATTGGATGATTTCAAGAACTTCCAGTCTATTGCAGACAAGTACGCTGAAATGGAGGATAAGATAGCAGAGGTCGAAAGAAAACGTTTGGAAGACCAAGCTTCTATCTCCAATAGAGTTACTGAGGCAACTTCTGATTTGGCAAAGCTGGAATTGCAGTTGTCTGTGACCGAAAGCCCCAATGTAAGAGCAGAGATAGAAAGTGAGATTGAAGAAATACAAAACTTTATAAACGAGAAAGCCCCAAAGCTCTCTCTTGCTGTTGATACTGGTGCGGAACAAGAAAAGACTAAGATAGCTTTTGAGGAATGGAAGAATACTTCCAATGCTTGGGAGAAGTCGTTTCAAGACTTAAGTATTATAGGTACTATCTCTTTAAATCAAATGATTGACGAGATAACTAAGTTTGCAGAGGCTAATAAAGCTAATATGCCAATAGACCAATACAAAGAACTATTAGCACGGATTAAGGCTTTAAAGACCGAAGTAAATTCTCGTAACCCATTTGCTGCTCTTGCCAACCAAGTTAAAAACTTAAAAGATAAGCTGAAAGAAAGCGAAAATCCTTTTAAAGACTTATTAGCTAATATAGAAGAACTTGGAATGATGGTAAGTTCTGTAGGGAATATATTTGAGCAGATGGGATTTTCGGAAGGTGTCACTGATACTATCTCAACAGTAGGAGAAACTATACAAGGAGTTGCCCAAGCTGCTGATGGAGTTAAAGATATAATGTCGGGCAATTTTATTAGCGGTGGTATAAAGGCTGTTGGTGGTATCTGGAAAGGAGTATCAGCCATATTCAATGCCGGGAACAAGAAAATTACAAGAGAGGTTGAAAAGAGTGAGAGAAGAGTTAAGCAATTAGAGAACGCTTATAAGAATCTTGAACGTGCTGTTGATAAGTCGATGGGTAAAGCTGAAATTTCAGCGCAGAAGGCAGCTATTGCAAATCAGAAGGCACAGCTTGCAGAAGTTCAACGTCAGCTTCAACTTGAAAAGAGCCGGAAGAAGAAAAACCGCGACCAAGACAAAATCATAGAATTAGAGGGTCAAGTTACCGACTTACAGAATGCCATTGATGATGCTACTACCGAAATAGTAAATAATTTGCTCGGTACAGATGTGAAGTCTGCCGCAGAAAGCTTTGCCGATTCTTGGATTTCAGCTTGGAAGGAAGGAACTGATACAATGGCAAACTTGGAAGAAAGCTTTGATGATTTAATAACAAATATGATTGTCAAGTCGCTTGCTTCTGAGATTGTCGGACAACGGTTGAAGAGTATGTTTGCTATGGTTCAGAGATTTACCGAAGAAAACTCTGCTGGCGGTGTAGGTATTACCACCGAAGAAGCCAAACAGATAGCTGACTTGGGTAAAGAGCTAATTCCTTTGATAAACGAGGACTTAAAGAACTTGATGGGTCAGCTTGGTATAGAGTTCGGTAGTGGAGTGAAAGACGCAGCCCTTTCTTCCTTACAGAAAGGAATCTCTTCGGTGACCGAAGAAACTGCTGGGGCTATTGAAGCTTATTTAAATATGGTTAGTGGGCAAGTGTTCCAACAAACTACTATTCTGCAAGGTATATGGGATATGACTAATGTCAATGCAGGAACGATGTCGCAGATGTTACTTCAAATGAGAAGTAGTTATCAGATACTTCAAGCCATTCAAGTTTGGACGGTAAATATTTCTACTGCCGCAGGAAATGGTGTAAATGTTAGGATATTACCCGATTAATTAATATATTTGTAGTGAGGGAGATAGATAAAGGTCGCTCCTTTGTTGAAAGTGGTTACGGTGCACTTCTCCCTCACTATTATTAATACCGTATAAACATCGTAAATATGAAAGAAAATAATGATTTAGGAATATTGATTCCTATTAAAGAGAACAACGGACAAAAAGCGGTTAACGCACGTGATTTACATGCTTTTCTTGAAAGCAAGCAACAATTTGCTGATTGGATAAAAGGGAGAATCAGTAGATATGATTTTGAGGAAGGAAAAGATTTTGAAGTACTTTGCTTTGACTATCAAGGTAACTTATTGAATATCAGACATCATAATTTTATGAAGACTGATAATCAGCAAGTTAGTAAAATAGAATATGCACTGTCAATTGGAATGGCTAAGGAGTTGTCAATGCTTGAAAACAATGAACGAGGAAAGCAGGCAAGAAAGTATTTCATTACATGTGAGGAGAAGGCTGTTTCCGGTATCACATTGCCTAACTTCAATAATCCGGCAGAAGCCGCAAGAGCATGGGCTTTGGAGTATGAAGCAAAACAGCAGGCGTTACTTGAAGCTAAGGAGGCACAAGACAATGTTAAACGCTTGGTGCATGATTCTAAAACTTATACTGCTGGCGAGATTGCAAAGGAAGTTGGTTTGAGGTCTGCAATAGAACTTAACAATCGGTTAGCTAAGATGGAAGTTCAGTTTAAGCAAAACGGTACATGGCTATTATATGCCAAGTATGCCGACTTAGGTTACACTTCTGTTAAGCAAACTGTATTAGATAACGGACGCATTATTTATGATAGAAGGTGGACGGGTGCTGGACGTGATTTTATAGTTTCCTTGTTTAAAGAAGAATGATGGAGCATAACTTACTATACTTTTACAAAAACTCTTTGTTACGGGACTTGTGTAGCGAGTACAATAAGGAGTGGAAAGCCTGCAAGGAGGATAGAGAGAAGCTTATGCAGCTTGCCTTGCAGCAACAGAGTATTCCATATATGGCAACTTCAATGTATGAAGGCTGGGGAATGTCCGTAGACTTTTTGAAAAGGGAGTTTGCTGACTATATAAATGGGAAGCACACTTTTAACGATGTAGATGAAGTGGATGGTTATACTTACTCTATGTGGGTAGATAATCACGATTATATAACCTTAAAAGAGGACGTTTCTCACTTCGTCCAATGTGATAGCCGCATATCGGTACAAGAAACTAAATGCCCAACTATATATATATCCAATAAGTCTAATGTTCACTTGGAATTAGACGGATTCAATGCCATACGTATCTATCTGTTTGATGAAAGTGTTTTGACTATTGACTATGTAGACGTACACAGTAATGTTGTAGTCTATATGTATTCTCCCAAATGTGAAGTGAAGGTTTTAGAGAATGATGGTAAAGTAAAAATGTTCACTAAAGATTTAAGACTGTAATGATAGGAGCAAACATATATTTCGTAAAAGCTGGTATCGAAAACTATACTGACTTTACAGTCAAATGGAAAGGTCTTCGTATATTGAAGATGGACGGCTTTCTTGCACAAGGAGAACCCAAGAATATCTATACGGCTTCTTGGATTAACAGCAACAAGGAGGATGTCTTTGTACCGGATAAAGTGTGCTACAAAAATCCCGATGTAGAGATTTCGTTTATCATAGACGATTTCCACGATAGAACGGTTGATGTTCGTGCGGTTCACAAGAACTTCATTAGTTATATGACAAGTCATCAAGTGACTATCAAATCTGAATATGCTGGTGCAGAGAGCAAGTTTGTATGTTTGGATTCTTACGAACCTACAACTATAATAGTTAATCGTCCTACTGGTCGGAACTATATTATGGGTACTTTGAAAATGCACCGTGTAGACGAGAATACATATCTTTAATCGTTAAAAATACCATCCTATGAAACAGATTAAATCACTTTCCGACAAGAGGCTTATCGTTGAATGTACGGTAAATGGTAAGCCAGCCCATTTCTTGATAGATACGGGTGCAAGTGTTGCTTTAATTGCAGAGGACAAAGTTAAGAAGTACGGACTTATCAAAGGACGTAGATTTCCAGGTACGATAGTTGGTGCTGGAGGAGAAATGAAAGATGTGTACTACTGCAACACCTTTGCGAATTTAGAGGGGAAAGACATCTCTCAATTTCTTATTGCCGATATATCGGGAGTCCGTTCAAGTATCAAGAGAGAGACGGGCATTGAGATACTTGGAATAATCTCCCTGCCTCAAATGAAGTTCGTTGGCATTCAGATAGACGCTAATGACAACTTGATAATATTGGAATGAGAAAGCACCTACTTCGCAGCAGATGCTTTTTAAATATAAAGTCAAGATAAACAGAGTTGCGGCAACAACTCTGTTTTTTAAAGCGGACGAACGCATCTCAGGACTAAGCATCTCGGAACTTAAAATCTTTTTCAATATGGGGAATATACCATTGAAATTGAAATGCGCTCAATCCACTGCAAATATATGAAAACTTATTGATATGAGCAAGATTTATAATGGGTCTAACATTCTAACTGTTATGGAAGCTCCTTTTTTATCAACATTTACCCCATTTACTCCAAATCTAACCCATATTCCTAATACTGGTTGAATATTATTATTAGTAGTATAAGAAGGTAAATTATTTAAGAGTGTAGATAAAGCAGTTCTTGTTCCTCCCGTATAGCTATCTCTTGCTGTTATTCTATAAGTTCCAGCACTTGCAACAGATGTTACAGCAGTCCATGTCCCATTTTTCATCATTTCAATAGAGCCAGCTTGATTAATATAAGCAGTTTCTAATCCTAAATATACATTAGAAGCATTTAATAATTTTCCAGTAGAGTTATAAGAAAAATCAAATATTACAGTCATACCACAAGAATAACTATTTTTAGGTTTAGTCCAAGTACTTATTCCACCTTCATTCAATGCAAAATTTCTATTTCCTGCATCGATATTATAATACATTACATATCCACCAGTAACTTTTACATTATAAGCTTCGGAAGCATTTTTTATATTAATAGTAATTTTCTCTCCTTCTGGCATACAAAAAGCTCTTCCTCCTCCTAAGAAACGGAAGTATTTGCCTGCTGGGTCAGTAGTTACATAAGTTAGATTATAGCCTATGAATGGAATAGCATCTAATGTTTTTACATTCTTATCAATAGCTGATTTTATATACTGTTTTACTCTATCTGATAATGATAGATTAATAATCATTTTAGAAATATCAGCAGAAGAACTTAAAGAGGTAATAGCTTTCTCATGTGAAGCATATTGAACAATATAACCTCCGTTTTCATGTGGAAAATATATTGCTAATCCAAATCTCCAATTACCATTTGAAATTGGCATTCCACTTATTATAGTAAGTTGATTTAATGGGATTTCTATTCCCGAAGTATCTCCAATACCTTCCCAAGAACTATCTCCAAATTTAGCATTAAATGTATAGGTAGGCAAACTATTTATTTCATCACTATAAATAGTTATATTTTTAAATCCAGAAGCAGGAGCTTTTGCTGAATGATTATATCCAAAATTAGTAGGATAGTCTTCATTTAAAAAGTCAGTTGCTCTATAATATTCATTAGGTTTTGTATATCCCCATTTTCCAGTAGTAGGTATTGAACTTACCATTTCTGTTACTAAAGCTGAAACTTCATAACAAGACAATCCATAATTTGTAGATTTTCTTTCTAATGGAGTTAACTCGCTAAATTTAGCATATCTAACTGGCTTGTACTTTGCAAATTTATTAATAGAATCTGCTTTACATAATGTTCCTAAATCGGTACTTGAATAACCTATTGCTGCTGGTATATCTACTCCAATATTTAATGGAGCTATTAATCTTCCACTATTAACTGACATAGTTACCTCCTTTCGCAACTACTGCACCAAGCACAACCACACACAAAGAGCGACAATCGAAAGATTCTACATTCAAGTCCCCTTCAATTATCGCTGCTTCACTAACATTAAAATGTTCTTCTAACTGTTCAAGTGAGGTACTAAAAATCCCCCCCCAGTTATATTATTGATAACCAATAAGTTACCTTTAATTAATAAATCTACTTTCTTTCCCATATCCATTATCTCTTTACCATTATCATATAATATGGCGAAACATTCTGCCATCCCTTCTGAACACCATAGCCCTGGTTATAGGCTTGAATATACAAACCTCCTCTTGACTGAGTTGTGCTACTGCTCCATGTATTTACAAAGTCTAAAAACATTCTTGATGCTTTAAAATATCCTTGCCAAGTTTTCCCGGCTGCAATAGAAATGTTAGAATTTATGTTATTGCCAGCAGAATCACAGTATTGCAAATTGGTTGTATATATACTTCCAAATTCAGTTCTTAGGTTGTAGTCAACACCCGAACCGCTTCCTATCGTGATTGTCTTTCCCGATTCATTTGTTATCTTAAAGAAAAACAATACGTCTGCATAACCGTTATTTGAGGCATAGGCATTTGCTTGGTAATACGTTATTTCATGGAAGCCATTAGTATATCCACCCATCTTATCCGGTATAATATTTAATCCGTACTCTTGTGTAATGTCTACTTTAAACAAGAAGTAATTGTTATCATCATAAGGGATGCACATGTTGTTTGATACTGTGGTAGAAGCTAAGAACAACATTACGAACCTTGTGGTATTTATATCACTTGCAGTAAAGTTAAAGGTAACTGTTCCTCTCTGGTCTACCGGAGTATCTGAAATGACAGTCTGCAATCTGGTAGCGTCACTATACAACAATGGGTCTTTATTGTATAAGGCTGCTGCAAGATGTGCTCGGTCTAAGCCAACTCCTGCATTTCCAAAGTCCGTTATCTGTAATGATGTGGATGAACTGTTGTAAGTTACAGCCAATGTTAGAGCGTTGCTTGCCATTGTGTTGACTTTCAGTTCAGTTCCTTTCTTCATTTTACTGCTTACAAAAGGTCCAGCGTTGTGGTCATAGCCTTCAAAGTCAAGCAATCTAAATGGCTGACTATCTCCACCCGTAGGAGGTAAATAGTCCCATGTGCCTTGCTTGTAGGCATTGACTAAATTTGTCAGACTGCTATCTCCGGCAGTAGACCATCCTACTTTAAGTCCACAGAAGCCATCATTTGCCTTGTACCAATTACTGTTGGGAGCAACCACAAACGGCTGTCTAACTGGTTTATATTTAGACCATTTGTTTATTTTACCGTTGCTGTTTTTGCACAGTGTACCCAAGTCATAGCTTGAAACGCCTAAAACAGTACGCACATCTTCTATGCTTACTGGTGCTGTAATCTTTCCTCCGCTATTTGACATATCGCAAGTATTAAGTTCTTGGAGAACTTGGTAACTTGCATTTGTGGATAATTATGTTTACCTTTGTGTAAAAGTTTAAGATACAATGTATTATAAAGAATGATATGAAAAAGAAAATGAGAGTTGTTAACGGCTTCAATGCTGCTATGGGTAGCACAAAGCCATGTTTCTTACCAAGTTCTCCAAGAACTAAATAGTTTATTTATGCCAATATCAAGTGGGAAAATCGTAGCACCCGTCAGTATTGATGATGTCCGCACAGCATTGGGTGTATCAAGTTATGATTTAGGTTATTTGTGCAAGAATACTCATGGTAAAACAAATATGTGGGCAAAGTATAAGCCCGTAATATACCCATCAGAAAATATTAATCTTACAAACTCAAATTGGTGGAAAAGTAGTAATGGGAATTGTGGTATTGATACAAGCGGTGCGCAGGCTGGTACTTATAAGGATATAGTAAGTAAAATGACCTCTGACGGTTCAAATGGATATAAGTATTCACCGCCACAAGGAGGAAGCAATGCACCTTTCCGGCTTCTTGACTTTGAAGGGTATATGCCGGAAGCAATGGCGCCAATTCACTCGTTTACAGTTCCAAAGCAAGTAGATAATCTAAGCGGAAGTACATTCAACGCTACAGTAGCTTATAATCCATCGTCTTCAATGGGAGGAAACCTATCGTTAAGTGATATAGGTGGATTGGTATGGCAGGGTGTGGCTTATACATTAGGGGATATGTACTTTGGTGTATATATGGTTCAGAAAGGAGGAACAAGGTCGCAACGACTGACTGCTGATAGTCCGGGGACAATGCAAGTAAAAGTGCCTACAAATGGATTACCAGTAAACACATATAATGTCTATCCGTTCTTGTCTACTGTAAAACTTGGCATACTGGACGCGGATAAGGCTGCTGGCTATTTCACTTTGCCAAATACTAAGGTTGCCGAGATACAAGTAGTAAGTACCACATATAATATCATCATCAATGCTGGTATTGGAATGATTGCAACTGCATTGACCGTGACTGTCCAAGTCAAGAACCCGACAAGTTCAAGCAAGACCTTTACTAATAATTGGCTGTGGGTTCGCTTCGCTAAATATGACTTGTTTGACCCACTGATGCTTGGTGAAACAAAATTAGAGTTAGGAACATTCACTGTGGCTGCTGGTGAAACATACACAGTTATTAGAAAGATATTTGATATAGAAGCAGACGAATCCTATAAGGTCTGGGTTACTCTTGATTCATCGAGATATACAGATTCCGTAGTGCCTCTACTACCAACAACGTAACAATAGAAAAGGGGAACTTTCACAAGCTCCCCCTAACCTCTAAATAAACTATGTAATATGCAACAAATACTATTCTCCTACAAGAACTTCCTGCAAGTCCATGATGGTACTTACATTGAAGTCGTTGGAAGCGATGTACTTTCCGAAAGCATCCTCACTCAACTTGTCATAGGTGAGTTCGTTTTCTTTGTCGCCCTCTTCCTTCATCAGCTTCTCAATGGTATTGTTGAAGTTTTGGAAATACTCATTGAGTTCCTTGCGCTCCTCAAAGGAGTATTCAACTTCCTTTCCTTGTGACTGCATTTCCTGCCAGTGTTGGGCTTTCTTCTGCATCTCTTCCATTTTATCGTCTTTCAGCTTCTCGTGTGTCAGCTTGACAAACTCCTCATAGCCTTCACTGATTGGCTTAATGGCTCTCAATGCTTTAATAACTTTAAACTTGTCAGCATCCTCCATCTTAGTGAGTTTGCTGTCGTTCATTGTTTTATAAACGCTTACAATTTTAGATGTTTTCATTATTATGTTGTTTTAAAATGTTTCTACTAAAAAGCATCTATCTTCACAGACCGATGCTAAAATGACAAATAAATAATGCTAAAACAAAAAAAAGGCAAATCAGTAATATCTTTCCTTTTCCTCGCTCCATACAAACTGATGGTCGCAATGCTTGCATTTAGAGTTGACACCACGAGGCAAGTCAATCTCTTTTCCGCAGTTGGGGCATACAGCATTATATGGAGGATAGACTTGGATAAAGTGTCGGTTGAACTTGGCAACCCCATCCTCTCCGGAATCTCCGAACTTATCCACGTATATTTTGATGGCGTTGAGCAAGTCCTTTGCATCGGCTGCGTCAATGTCCTTGTATTTCTCTTTCAAGAACTTCGCCAATATCTTTCTTAAGTCTTCTGCGTTGAAGTCAATATCTTCAAGCTGCAAGGCAGTATCTTTGATATTTCTATCATGCTCTGCCCTAAGAAACCTTATAGTTTCTTTAATGTCCGTCCGTTCAAGATAGTCTGTAACCTCCAAGCTACATCTTTCACGGAACTTAGGTATTTGTTCTTCGGTTTTCTTTTCGTACTCTTTCCCTCTGATAGTAACCATATAGGATTGTATCTCATTGATACCAATAGCCACCATCAACGAAAAAGAGAAGTCAAGAGGAGAGAGGTTATCTACCCCTCTTGATTTCATCAAGCTCTTTGTCTGCTCGTAATTAACCATTATTTCAACGCTTCTGCTTTGATGTCTTCAATTACAGAATCAATAAGGTCACAAGCCTCTACTTCGATTTCCTTTGAGCCGTTGTAGCTTCTATTAACTTGTCCCCCATCGGATTCAGAATAAGAGAAGTTGCCGTACTGTCCGGTAGTAGAGTTTACACTACCATTGAATGAATCAATCAATGATTGCGAATTGATTGTAGCGTCACCTTCCAATGTGATAGTGCCAGTTGTGTTAGACACATGATAGGAAAGTCGCTTGTTGGTAAAAGTTGTTCCAGCCATTTCGTTTTATATTTTAAGTTTAGACTTCACTACAAAAGTAGATAAAATCTGTGAAAGTTCCAAAAAACCTTCCTACTTTCACAAGCAAGAAGGGCATAAGAATATTAAAATCACTCTTAATGAAAAATTGAAAATCAATCTAAACTATCTTCACAGACGGTATTTTTAAGTAGTCAAATTCGACCACTTTAGAATTTTATTGTACAAAATATATCATCGGCAATTTCTTTGAACCTATTAGCTAAAGACTTTAATATCTTTTCTTTGATTATATCTGAATCTTCAAAAGGTTCTTTAAAGATTCTCTCTGTTTCTTCTAAATCTGCCAATATCTGGCGCAAAGCTTTATTTATTTCCTCTGCTCCGTCCTCTGACAGACTTTTGTGTGGGCAAGTCATGATTTTACCGACAAGAGATGATAGGTCTGCATCTACCTTACATTCAAATTGAGTAGCCTTTTGAGTAGTACCTTCTTTACCTTCAAGTTCGATACGCATCATAATGGCGTAGTTTGCAAGGTCAGTCAGCGTATCAGACACCGATTCATAATTAGGCTTCTCATTACTATTAAGCAATGACTTCAATCGGTTAAACTTATCTTCCATGCGAACAATGCCAGCTATATTGCCATGTTCTTTGATTGACTTGCCGAATGAATCGCCATAATCTTTGTTCTTGTTTTCGTAGAGCGTTGCCATTTCAGCAACTATCTCTTTAAATCTTTCTATCTTACTCATGTTGTTAGTTTAATTACCACCAAAATATTCCTCCCCAAATCGCGTAAAAAATGATTAGAGAGAAAAACCATAAAACGCTCATAAAGCCAGCTATAAAAGGATTTCCATAATCGCTAATTTTGTATAGCCAGTATATAAATGCCATGCCTATTACGACCGCAACAATGTTACTCCACGTTATCATTCTTCATTTCGTTTAAGGCTTCTCCTTCATCAACCTCTCTTTTAGGAATGGCAATTGATTGTTTAAATTCACCACCATTATCCTTAATCAGTATCTCAATCTTATTCATTGCCTCACGTTCGATGTTGCAGATTTGTTCCTTCAAATCTTTTACCTTTTCTTCATCAAGCGTTGTTTCAAGAGAAAGATAGCGGATAGTTTCGATATACTTCTGATAAAATTCGTTGCGAGAAATATCGGAAGGTGCTGGCATGAGCATGGTATTACTTTTTGCCAAGTATGAGAAGTACATACACATTACATTGGTGACTTGCAATGTATCTCCTCCAACGGCAAAGGCTGGCTCGGAAAGCGTATAAATCCATCGCTCTGTATGCTGCAATACCTTAACAATCTCTTCCGGCATTTCGTCAGCATGTTCCATCAGTTGAGAGAAGCTGAAACCTTGTACATTCCCATTCTTGTCCTTAACTTCTCCGAACTGTTTGTTTGCTTCGATGCACTCACAGAATGTTCTAAGCCACAGATAAGGATTAGAATAACCGCCACTTACTACATTGGTAAATACGTTTCTATGGAAGTTGGTAGACACAACTGAGTAATCGTCGGTAACTGCAATAGAAATTCCTCTATCGTCCAGTCTGCAATACATGTGTCCTTTGGTCTTTGGCACGAATACATAGGAAGTACCTATGAGTTTTACAAGCTGTGCCTTGCTCATTTTACTAATATCCATCATATCATTTTTGGTTATTTATTTTTCTTTTTTTCGTCCTCGTAAACTAAATACAATTTAGCTTTGACAGCTTCGTCAGATTTCAGAGAGTGGGCGTTTCTTATTCTCTTACTTTTAAGGAATGCAAGAGCTTCTTCCCGGTTGCTGATGAATGGATATATCCACTCCGGAAGTTTCTCCTCCTCAACTTCGACGTCTTCCATGATAGCTTCTTGACGTTCTTCCAGCAACTCTTCCATTGCCATTTTATTGGCTTCGTCCAAGTCCATACTTTCAATGTCAGCTTCCACAAAGTCGGGAACTGGATAGCATTCAAGAATTTCTGTAAATGTCGCCAAGCAGAAATCTTTAACGACTTTGACAGCTTCGTCCTTCTCTTTATTGTACCGACAAATTGCATAGTTTTCTGTTCCGTCAATCCGTCTTACAAGGCAAATTCCTTTGTTAAATTCGGAAACCTTGTCCCAAGTTTTTTTAGGGAGTGACGGAATTTGAAGCGTTGCGAGGCAATCGTCTAAATAGTTATTTTTATCCATTGATTTTCTTTTTTAAGATGAAGCAAAGATAGACTAAATTTTGGAAAGTTCCAAAAAATAAGGGAGAGAATTTAATCCCTCCCCACAAGAAAATTAGAAATGCAATTTGCCAGCTAAAGAATAGGTTTAAAATGCTGTTATATTATGAACCAAAAGTTTGTAGCACAAATGTAGCAATAAACTTTGGTTATTCCAAACTTATGGATAAAAATAAAGAGGAATTGGTTCCAACAATTCCTCTTCTTAAAAACCTTGTACGCGCACAAGGCTCTGAATCTTAATTGTATGATGCAAAGATAGCAATAATTCCAATTACTCAAAGAAAGAATCGGGATTTTCTACAGATTTTGTATCACCATTGCTTTTTGAAACCGGAGATATGTTGTTCAGAGAATACAGATTGATTGTCTGTATGTGGATATTGGTTAACTGAACCTTATCGCCATGTTTGGTTTCTTCCAGCTTGTTGTATATCTTCCCAGTAAGTTCAACTAAGTTGCCTACATTGAAGTTGTCGAGAATGTATCGTGTCATTGTTCCTTTTGCAAGGCATACATGATAATCTATCCTATCAGCTACCTTATAGCCTTTTTGGGTAGTAAAACCCTTTTCGCAAGTTTTGAGTTTCACCATTACCCCATAACTACCGACTTCTCTAATGTCAGTAATCCATCCTACAAGTATAGCCTTATTCATCTATATTAGACCATTCAGAAGTTTCCAACAGAGCTTCAACCATTTGATTGTCAAGAAGTGGATAGGGATAGACTATCGGTTCTCCTTCTTCTGATAATGGTTCAACTTGTGGTACAAGTTCATTATATATTTCCTCATGCAAAAGAGCTTTTGTTTCGTCTACATTCTTTCTTCTGACTTCCCAGTCTTTGTCGAACTGTTTTAAGTCCTCAATAGGTATTTCCAGCCATCTCATAATCAATTATATTTTAGTTTATAGTCATTAATTACTTTCTCAATTTGCAAAGGTGTGAGTTCGTCATAGAAACCGATAAGCTTGTAGAGAGCCATGTTTGAAAAATATCCGGGCAATCCTATATCACCCCCAAGAACCACCTTTTGCGGCTTTAAATCTGTACCGTTCACTATCGTGATAATTTGATGTTTCAAATAGACCTCTTTCCCATTCATAGTAGTATTCAGCTTTCTGTTTATGTAAGTTACTCCACCCCAGTTATAAGCATTGTATGCTATATGATTTAATGAAATACTTATTCCAAAACTTGTCTGACCTACTCTTTGGTCGTATAGGAACCCACTTTTATCGGTAGTTAAAGATGGTATTACTTCCATAAACAACGTCTTGAATCCTTTCGTAACATTCTGCATTATCGCATAATCATCTATACTATCAAAGACAAAAGCACCGTCTGACCTGTAGCCGCTACTCTCTGTATACGCTGCATTGAATATCTCTGCATCATGTCCATTACCCGACAAATCGTCTATGATGTTACGGGTAGGAGAAGAATTGTCCTTAAGTGATAAGTCGTAATAGACGTCTGGTTCCGGTATCGTGACCTTGCTTCTTTTCAACCATTCTTCATTAAGTCTTTCTTTCTCGGTTTCTATTTCTTCTGGTGTCAAAGACTTGTTGTAAAGAGCGAAATAATAGATAGCTCCTTTCAAAAGTCTACTGTCTCTCTCTCTTATAATACCTAAAGTCAATGTATCAGTATCGTCTGCATTGCCTACCGTAATCGTACTCCCGTTATAGGAATTTTTAGCTTGATACGAAACGGAATCTTTTAAATTTACAGCCAGACCAGACGTATATTCACTGAAAGAATATGTAGAATCATTTCCGTATTCAAAAATGAATGCTCCATTACCAGCAACAACTGATTTTGAAGCAACAACATTTTTAGTATTGTTTTCAAGTACCCTCCTGCATATCACTGTATAATCGTCAAGAATAGGAAGTCCAGTACATATACCGTAATCATCCACTCCATCGAATACCAGTGCATCCTCATAGGCAGATGGCAGTTGGGTAATGGTGATATTACAAGTACCAACTACAGATGCAGCAAACCCGGTATATTTCTTGTAGGATATTGGCAGGTTATTGATACCATTCTTAAGATAGGTGTATGTTCCGGTACCGTCTTCGGCATAAGATACATATCTTAACTTTATATTATCCGTTATGCCTTCCACCTTTACTTTGTATGAAGATATTGTTGCGTCTACAGATGTCTGTAAAAACTTTCCGTCTGCTACCAATATTTCCGTTATGTGAATAGAAGAATCGGTGTTGGTGAAATTAGCGTTTGCTGTAGTTTTTGCAAAACCATTCCAGTTTACAGCATACTTTCCAAACCCGCTATTCAGAGCATAGGCGAAGTTCTTTAGTTGGAGTTTATTCTTCTTTACTCCAACTATTTGAGTAGGCTTGTCGCTATTGGAAAGCCCACTCATAAACCACGCATCAACTAAAGAAGGATTGAATGGGTGCTTAACTCCTCCCCCTCCCTTAGTTGATGTATGGCTCATTAGTTTACCAACATTTACTAACATAGGCTATGAATTTGTTTGAATGTCAGAACCCATGATATTGAGTTTTCCTTCTACAACAGAAAGAGTGCCATCATAGACATAAAAGTATTCGACACTGCCAGCAGGCATATAGATAGCTGCTAAGACTGGTCTTTCGTGATTAGGGTCTTCAAACGGCATATTGAAGGTAGTATCTTCATAAGCTGCAAATCGGTAAAGTCCCTCTCCTAATTTGAGAGTTTGTCCTTGCTCCACATTATATGCAGTGTCTATAACTACTGCTTGCATGTGGTTATTGTTCTTATCTCTTGCTATTTCCATTTGATTGTAAATTAATTGATTAAACTTGATATAAAGATACAAATTTAGAAATTCCCCTCCCCCATAATTAACTTTCATTAACTACATAGGGTTTTATAAGTTTTAAGTATTCCTTTTCCATATACCAACATAAGATTTCATAAGCTGCTTGAATAAGGCTTTTGTTCATTACAAAATGAAGTGAAATGTTATCTTTAGGATGCTTATATCTGATTATCCATTTGCCATTAAAGCTTATGCTCATTTCATATACATCTATTTTGTATGGCATTTTATTGAGTACATCTTGCAAAGTGAACACTCCACAGTCTTCCCGATATGAATGGTCGTAATCTCCCGTTTCAGCATCCAATAGATTAAAGTAAACATCTTGCTCTTTACTATTCACATATTCTAATGCTTCTCCCCAATCTAAAATACAGCCATCATTATCTGTAGCAATTAATACCATACTTGCGTTGCTTGTATCTACTCCTATCTTCTGCAAATGCTGCATCTGTTCAATCAACAATGTTTGATTTTTCATGTAAATTATTCTCTTTTAGTAAGTATTTAAAAAGGGCTTCTTGGGTTTGAAACAATGGTCTGTTCCACTTGGGATAATCATTCCTCAAAGAAGTAGAACCATCTGCAAGTTTATAAACCATTACAAATCTATCATCTGCATACGACCATTCAACACTTATACTACTAATAGTAGTTATACATATTGTATATCCTTGTAGGTAGAACACTGTATCTCCTACATTAAATTCGGTGTCTATTATCATAATGTCTAAGTTAATATATTACCATGTGAACCAAATTCGTTATACCACCTTTCAAAGTAGTATTTGTTTTCAAACATTCTTTTATCCCAATCGGGATAAATTCCTTCAAAGCAGTGCATCCCATTATCAAATTCATATTTAGTAGAGTGCAGATACTTTCCCGTTGCTATGATGGTAATTTTTTCAATTTTGACCTCGTAAATTTCCATTCCATCACGATATATTACATGGTCGCCTACACTGAATCTTGTATTTATTACCATACTATTATTCTTTAGCTACTACTAATTTAATCCCATAATTAGACCCTTCCTTTACCCAAGTAAATGTACCTTTGATTCTACCTTTGACTGCGTTCTGAATCATATCAATAGAATCGCTCATAAATACTTGATAATTGACCTTTAAGTCCCAAAAGTCTTTATTCCTTTCTTGCCACGGACAAAGGTAAATTACTGCTGATGAATAGCCTCCGCCATAATTCTTTATGTATAAGTCTGCTTCAAAGGTATAGTTTTCTCTTTCTTCATCATAAGGTTCATATTCCCATGTACATGGCACTCCTTTATTAAAGTGCATTTTCCAAGTTTGTTTTTTCATCGTTTTACAAATTAGGATTATCAAATTTGTTACCTACTATCTCAAAACATCTTTCAGTGCCATATCCTCCAAGAATATCTACCATATCATTTTGAGGATTTACCATTTCTGCCATGAAACACGCCTTTTCTTCCGAATACCAAATTTCATAAATAACTCCTTCTTCGTCTTGAAGCAAATCATGTTCGTAGATTTCTTTTCTATTCTTGTCGGTTTTTCCAGTAAGCTGCCCAACGGTTTCAGCCAATACGTCGTAGCAGCATCCGTCTTCTGGGGAATATATTTGAGCCTTATCCGTAAGGATAAATCCGTTTTTATCCCTTCCGGCAGTATAGAAGAAAGAGAGATATCCATATCTCCATTCTTCCGTATCAATGTCCTTTCCTCTAAATTTTATTTTTCTTACCATAACATTATACTTTAACAATTTCAAATTCATCGGCATGTTTTTTACCAATCCATTCTCGTTTTTGCTTTTCAGTAGCGGTTTCGTAAATCGCTCCACGCTTAGATAAATGCCTTTTTCTAAAGATACTTTCTTCCCCTAATTCATAATATTCCTTTCTTGACGGAGAAAGACCTTTTGCCCTACACCAAAACAAGCCAGTTTCTTTATGTCTAAACTTCACTGCCATCTTTTATTTTTTAAGTCTTGCTACAAAGTCCTCCAAGTACATAGTCTGATTGATACCGTGTACTTCGTTAAATACATCTACTATCATTTCCTTTGCCGCTTCAATAGCCTTTTTTTCGGTTACTTCAACTGCCAGTTTGCAGTCTTGAACAGTACTAATATGTTCCTTTTCAACCACTCTAAAAGATACACTCTCTTCATCTTTCCTCTGATGCGGTAAACAGTATATATTATCACATTCTTTCTGATAAAAGAAACATTTTCCACAAGGGAAATCAAGCACATTTACCACTTCTAAGGTTACTCCTTCATATTCAAATCTTTCACCTATTTTTTTATCTTCAAACATGTCATTTAGTTTTTAGTTCTTCACTCAACAACAAAGTATCTATTTTAGAATAAAGTCCTTTGTCTTTGAATTTACGTATTCTCTTAAAAAGATTACCAGTCAGACAGAATCGGTATGACTTACCTACAATATTTGGTATTTCTTCACGTTTAACCCGATTATCTTCACACATTGAGGCAAGCATATCGACCTGCTGTCTGGTGGCTACACAAGTACCCGACTTGTTTTTATCTATGGTAGTAACTACAAATTCTTCCAACCCTACTTCCTTTGCAGCCGGGAGAAGTCTTTTTAGATACTTCCTGCACATCTTCTGTAGCATAGGCTATTCATCTGACGGTTTATAATCCCAGCCATTCAATTCATAGCATCGCTTGCGGACAACTTCTCTATCCCAATGCTCAAATATCTTAGTCCCTCCCATGCCGTCCTTTTCTCGCTCATATAAAGCCCACTCTCTTCCTCTTGGTTCATAGTAATACTTTGGTTGACTATTTGCCAAGTCCTTGTATTCTTGCTCCGTCATATCAATAGTCAAGTTTAGGCATTAGAAGAGCTTCGGATAGAGATAACTCTTTGTCGAAAAATGTAATCTTAATTCCTTTGCTATCATCTTTAGGGAAATGAAATCTTATGCCTCTCCTTTCATTCAAAGCATCGGCTATCAATTCAATGTTAAGTGGGTCAATAAGTACCTTTTCCGCAAATCCCGGTTTGAATTGACTTATAACTTCGTTATAATTGGGATATTTCATGTCTCCAGTTGCAAACTTATACTTTATGTCCCAATCGTCATATATAGCGTGGAAACCATCTTCTTCAATCTCAATAATAGTATGCTTGATAATTTCCTTAAAGTTCTTTGCACTAATTAGTTTACCTTCCAGTAATTCCTTCTCTTCTTCGCTAAAGTTGCAAATCTCATTTAGGCAAGCTTTAATTAATATCATTCCGTTGGAGGCAATTGCATATCCATCTTTGAAATATATGCAATTCATTACTGGTCTGATAAGGTTATTTGCACAAGCTAAATGCAGCTTAATCCCTTTGTTGAAATTGTGTCTAATTTTCTTCTTCATATCATTTTGTCTTTTAAAATTATAGCATCCACTTTGGAGTAGATACCTTTGTCTTTAAATTTACGTATTCTCTTAAAAATCTTTTGTTCGTTGCACTTCCGGTATGATAGACCGAGTAAGTCGGGAATTTCCTCCCTTTTTATTCTATCATCCCCACATAGAGAAGCCAGCATATTGACTTGTTCTACTGTGGCTGTGCATCGTCCATTTTCGTTTTCGGTAATAGTCCTTTCGACAAATTCATCAAGACCGATATCTCTCGCTTTCCGGTACAACTTTTTCAGATACTTTCTGCAAAGCTGTTGTAGTTTATCCTTAGTTCCCATAGCTACATATCATTTGTGGGGCAGCAACCTAATGCTGTCCCGATTTAATGTTTCTAAAGAATTGCTGAATACCTAAGAATAGGATAACGAGAATGACTGCTATGTTAGTGTAGCAGATAGTCAGAAACGCAGAGTTCGATGTGAATATTGTATCTAAATACTCACGTTGTATTAATACTGCAAATATGTAAAGTACGCCTAATAAGTATCTCCAACAAAAGCGTAATGCAATACCAAGAATTAATAGAAAGATGTTAAGAGTAATAGTGATTTTGATAATCCGTGTCAGAAAGAAAGCAACGGGAGTATAGAAATAGTAGTTACCATCTTGACCCAAATATACATCACCGTTATAAAATGCTGATAACTTATCAACATAATCACATAGTAATATAAGACAAAGGAAATACACTGCATACTTAGTAAGTACAACAAGAGCTTTCCTACATTTAGGAGCAAGTAACCATATATAACTATTCAAATCCATATCATTCTTTTACTTTAGCTTTAACGACAATCGTATCTGATTTTGTTTTAGTCTTAGTTGTATCGGGCTTAATAATTCTTACCCTTATATCACCAACATTAGTATCATCTCTACGAGGAGCTTTATGTATCTTAGGATTTCTAATAACTGGCATCTTTCTCTTCGTAGTGTCAGACGGAATACTATCGTTCTTCGTCTTCACATTCACTTTTATCTTCACCATCTTCTACTTTTATTAAGTGACCTTTTTTATTTCCATAGGCAAAGTGACGGGCTTCGACCTTATTATTAGCTATCATATAATAGACAGCCGAAGTAGTCTTGCCAATTCTCCTTGCGTATTCTTTTACGCTTATCCACTTTTCCATAATGGTTCTTATTTTTGTCCCGTACTACCATATCCGTTAGCACCTCTGTCGGTATCAGAAAGCTCTTTCACTTCCTCCCATTCGATTGGTAAGGTAATGCCTATCTTAGCTTGGACTATTCTTTTTCCTACTTCGTACTTTGGCATGGAGGGCATAACATGATAAAATACAGCTGACATCTCACCACGGTAAAGTTCATCAATAGTTCCCTCACAGTTGGATAAGACCATACCAGTTTCCCATACGCTGCTTCTCGGTCTAAGGTCAAGCGACAAATGAAAAGGGCACTTGGATAAATCTATATCCGTGTTCAATCCCATATCTATAGTAGAACCTTTCAATATAGTTTCCCAATCTCTTTCCATTTCTATCGCAATGCCTAATCCATACTTATAAACGTTAGGTGCAATTTCCTCGCATGAAGTAGCGTATAAGTCCCAGCAAAAGTCAGATGGGTATTTCTTGAATGGTGAAGGAACTGATTTATCCAGCTTCTTAAATTTTATCTTCATTGTAAATTTGGTTTTGATTACAGTGACAAAAGTAGCTGAAATTTTGGAAAGTTCCAAAAAAAGAGGTCGTAATTGTGTTAAAAGAAAGAGAGAAAGCACGATTGTTACTCCCTCCCTTTCGACTTAAAATAAACGAGATTACAAACTACAAGTTCACAATATCCACATAGTTAGATTCAACAACTCGTTCGATTCTCCAATCAGCCATTGAAGCGGACATAGCTTCTTTGACAGTGTTTGTTGCCTCTTCTGTTGTATCAGCTTCAACAATCAACATGCAAGGTGTCTTCTTCTCGTCACCATCGTCATTCAGAGTAATGTAGTTGAGCTTTACCATAAACAGCTTCTTGTCCTCCTTGTCCTTATCTCCCAAAAATTCTTGGAAGTTCGTCCGTCCAACTGCAAGAACTGAAAACTCTTCTGCTTGGTAGATAGACAGTTCTTCATTCATCAGCTTTTCGCATTCCGTGCAACTCATAGCGTTTACAAGATACTTTTCTGTTACTCTCTTTTGCTTGCCTCTTTCGTTGATTTTAACGTAAGAAACTTTTGCTTCCATTAATTGTACTAACATGATTAATTCTTTTAATTGATTAAAAACTAAAGTTATTTATTCCTACCCACCCGACTACTCTGAATCGGCAGATAGTGCTTATTATTTTGCTACTATATTCCGGTGAATACATGAACCAATTACCTAATAGATATTCCCCGTGAAAAATCATATTATTTTCGCAGAGGAATAGAACTTCTTCGCCTTCTTTCGGTAAATACTGCTCTATTTTCGTAAATTCGATTTTATTTTCCATTTTAAAAGGGTAATTCCTGCAATTCGTTACCAAACGGTAATTGATTGCTCATATTGTCATATATGTCTTGTAAGTCAGAAACATCAGATTCGGGTGTCGGTTCAAATGTCAATTGTGCTGGTTGCTCCTGCCAGCCATAGACAATGTTCTCTGATATTTCGTTCTTTAGCCTACGGGATTCGACTTCAAAGTACATGCCTACCAATAAGTCTATCACTCCCATACTTCGGTTCTTGCAGACTTCAATTACAGAGTTATACTTTAGATATGGGATAACTTTGTCCTTACCGAAAAACTCCCCTGCCCTCTGCTCAAAGTCTTTTCCTATTCGATGTATAATGATAACTGAATCCGCAAGGTTTGTTAGGTCTGCTGTGCCGGATATACTTTCTTTCCGTAAGAAACCGCCTTCTTTTCTTGGATGACAGACAAGGATAACATGTATATTCTTTGCTTTGGCGTATTCCTTTAAGTCATTTATAAACCTTGTCTGCTGTGTGTACTTATCTCCGTCATAACTATCAATCTGCAATGCCATTAAGTTGTCAAGTACAATAAGCTGTGTTCCTTCATTCTCCACAAGTGTTTTTATGTCTGCAAACAGTTGTTGCCATTTACTTCCATAGTTGTTATTATAGAGAAACAGCTTACCTTCCAGCCATTTGTTGATTTGGTTAGATATGTTCTTTGGGGCATAGTAATAGTTTTCATAGCCCTCTTTTTTGCATACATAATTCTTGCCAGCCGCTATTTGGTCTATCCAGCTTTGAAAGCGAAAATCCTGCAATTCTCCCGACCAAATCCCGACCTTGTAACCACGCTGTACAGCATTTAGAACAACACAATCTATCCAAGAAGACTTGCCGCTATTCCCAGTAATGTTTATTCTACCTTCTCTTCTTAAAACAAGCATCCCACTTGGAACAGAAAAACAATACTTATAACCATCTTTTGTTTTATAAATAGGAAATTCTTTTTTAGGATTATTACTTGCAAATATAGAAACCATATTCCTTTTAGTAATTGTTAGACTATAACAAATATTCTTATAATGTTTCTGTCCTAATCTATCATCAATAGAAATGGTTGAACGATAACCACAACATGCAAAACAAAATTGAATAAAATCAATAGTTTTTTTACTAATTGATGAAAAATTCTTTCTTTTTGGAGTAATATACCCATCCCAATTAAGAATTTCATCACATATTATAGCCATCTGTTCTTTGTTACAATCATACCAAAAGTTTGAAAATTCCTTTTCTATTCTCGGAGCTTTAACGAGATAAGAATTATAGCCTAAATCTTTAGGATTCCATTGATGTTTATCAATCGGCATATTTAGTTTGCCTAATATCCATTCTAATCTCTGTTTTTTTCTTTCTTTTTTTAGATTTATCCTACAAGTAGATTTATCCTTATATAAATTACAGAAATGCCCATCACAAATTATAGCACACATTAATCTTATCTCAAATTCAGATAATGGAATGCCTTTACCCGAATAATTAAAAGTAGTATAAAACTTGCCTATAAATCCATGCTTAGACCCAGCATGTTGTTCTTTCAATTCAGCAAAAGTCTTTATAGCTAAATTTTTTTTGGATGTTTGATAAACAATTCTGTGTTCATCACTAACACATTGGTTTACTCCATATTTGGACTTTATTAGAGATAGATAATCACATTGTTTTTTAATATAGTCTGTTGGATAAACTAATTCTGCGCTTCCATCTTTATTATATTGTAGAACTTTATCCCCATAACTATAATCAGATATTTTCTTCCATTCTGTACCATTAAAATATTCTGTATCACAATCTACACAACCAGACAAACCAGACAATACCGTAACATCTCCCATCAGTAGACCGATGATTTTTTTGTCAAGTTCTTTATATCCCGTAGGAATAGCTACCAACTTACTCATATCCACATACTGTACATCAGTCATAGCCAGCCACTTCTTTCCCTTTGCAGAATCCTCCTTCTTTGGTACAAACGGTTCTTTCTTTTGGGAAGAGTAGTATTGCATCTTATGCTCGTGCCTTTGATATTCCTTGTGGTCGTAAGCATCTGGTTCAAACTTCAACCGAAAATCCTTCCATGTATATTGAGAACAACTTGAATGCAGACATTTAAAGCCAAGTCCTCCATTAGACATCTCAAAGATTGCTGAATCCGGAGCACGGTGTGAGCTATTGAAGGGGCATTCGTCAAGTATATATTTTGTAAATGATGATGTCCTTACAATATTTCTCACTGCAATGTGGTGTTTATTTAGAAATGCTTCTAAGTCAAACTTCTCATTACTGTAGTAGTTACTCTTGCTCGGTTGTTCCGGTTTCGGGAGCATAGCCGCAACTTTAGCAAAGTATTCGTTTGGAGTTATTTTTACATCATCCGGTATTCTTAGTATCTTACTTTCCCTTTGAGGACGCTTCTTGGTGTTACTTCCCTTTCTGCTAAATGTTCCGTAAAGTTTACAAATGCGACTTGAATTGAATGTGCTACAATCTATTTCTACATTCGGATTAGAGAATAGCATATCAAGAACTTGCAGGAACTCCTTACAGATTGTAGTGTTCTCATTGTTGTTCTTCATAGCTATTTTGTACAGCAGATGGAAGCCATTTCCACTATCGCATACTACTGGCTTTTCAAAGCCTTCATCCCGTAGGAACTTGAATACATTGTTGACTACTTCTTTCGCCATCTCCTTTTCTTCATCAGTTGAGTTTGTGTCTGATGGCTTCTTAGTATCTATGTCTATCAATATCCAATCTCTTCCAACAATATCATTGTCAGAAGTAGTTGACTTTGGTTTGGTAACAATCCTATCATGCTGCTCTCTGTCATAACATGCTGGATTGATAGCGTTCAATGTGAAGTAGATGTTACAGTTGTCGTACTTCCTAATTTCGTTGAGTAGGGTATCAACATCAGTAAAGTAGCCGGAATAGGTTCTTTTATAGGCATTGTCTACTATACGAACTTCAACCAACTCTTCACCCGATTTGAAGGTATCATACCATTGTCTAATAGTTATCTCATTCATTGTCACAACTGTTATAAGCTGTTTCCGACATTTCTTGCCAAGAACGAATTATTACATCATTTGCTTTTAATTGTTCCTTAATGATGTCAGCAGCTTTATATGGGTTAAATTCTTTATTGGATTTCATATTTACTGTAGCGATATGATATTTTGCATTTTCTTCTTTTTGATAAGCAAAAATTACATAGTAATACTTCATCGCATTACGCTCATTGAATAGGTCCACAATGGTATCAATGGCTTCACTTAATAGTGCAGGCGTAATCATTTCGCCTTCTCCTCCTTTGCGCCATATGTTGTGCTCATAGAGGATTTTTATAGCTTTTTCTTCGTTCATGGTAGTTCCTCCCTTAGTTTATCCAATAGTTCTTGTGCGCAGGCTTTTGCATAATCAATACTATCAGTACAAATATCGCTTGCTACGAATGTTTTTATCGTAATCCATCCGCACCACCAAGTATTCATTTGTACATCAAAGATGTTCTTATAAATGCCATAGTTTTCAATTCTATATTTTCTCATGCTGTTATTGTTTAAAGTGTTCAATCAGTTCGTCCACGGAGGCTTTATGCCACTTATCAAATAGTATTTCCGGTTTGTCTTGGTAGTGCATTCCTACTTTCAGATATTGGCATAAGAACCAATCTTCCCCATCCGTGAACCATTGGCTATCGTCTGTATCATATCTCAATGCAGCAATGGCAAGAAACAAGAACTCATTAGCTCCACAATCGACCCTTCCTTTCTTGGTGACAGTATCTACATTATATATCACCCCATATAAATTCCCATAGAATGTAATGATTGCTCTTCCTTCTTCAATACTTTTATGACTTCCCTTGCCATCATAATTATGTGCATCTAAAGTTGTATCACCAGAATTAAGTAGTTTATATCTCAACTCTTCCAGCTTCTTTCTAAGCTCTGGCGTATTCTTTCGTATAAAGCACGGTGTTGTAAATCCCATAGTTATTCTCCTTTCAGTTTCTTTATTAGTGCGTCAGCAAGTTCTACAGACCATGATACTACATCTGGATATAGTATGCCGCACTCAGTTATACCCTTTTTATGCTGTAGTTTAACAAACTCTGTAGAATAATCTTTCGCCAGTTCGTAGCGTCGCTTTTCCCAATCAATGGCTGAATTTCCAAGATTTAAAAAATCAAGTTCACACTCTCTGAAAACCTTATTATCACATACATATAGGTTATCTCCGTTATATAGCGCATTGATATTTATTCTCGGAATTACATCTATTAAAACTCCGGTTTCTTTTATTCTTGCTTTCATACCTTATTGTATTTTTCGTCACATTCTTCACAATGTAGTTTATAGGCGTATGCCAATGCTTTTAGGGTAATGGGTTCAATGGTGAAATCGTACTGATTATCTCCATATACGATAGATACAGCTAAATCCCTATCTACAAAATTAATGTATGCTATTGCATCATTATCTCCTCTTATTTGAATCGTTTGGGTTTCCATATCAATATTTCTTTTTAAGTTTTAGAGATAACATTACTCTATCCCATAAAACTAAATAGCTATCCCAATAATCCCCAAAGTTGAAATAGTACCAACTCATTTGTATATACCATATTGGCAAATAGACAATGAATATAGCGAGCCATAAAGGGATTAATAGCCATCGAAGTATTAGTCTTATTTTACTCATATATCAATTAGTTTTAGAAGTTACACCTAAACATAACACTTTGCATGATACTCCAATATCATCAAATTCTAAAGTAAGATATTCAGTGTCGTAAGGATAAGGGTATCTGCATCCCTTCAATTCTTCGTCAGACAGTTCGCGCCTAACTCGCATTTCGATTTCGTAATCATCGGAAATATTTTCAATAATTTTTCTAAGTTGTCCTACATTTTTTATTTCCATATCAATCTCCTTTCTCTTTAATAACCATATCTCTAATACTACGTTGACCGAAAAAAGGATAAGTGATTGTTCCACCATAGTACTCATTTCCTATGTGTTTTACGGTTCTTATTCCTTTTTCTGCGTTTCGCAATCTGCTTGTTTGTACATCTATCATCTTTTGGACGATATTTTCCGATTTTAGGTGTATCACATGGTTCTAAAATAGGAATATCTATATATGGATTATAAATCTCATAATAAGTATTTTCATTCCAAGAAATTTCGTTCTGCATATTTTACCCCTCTTTCTTTTTAAGACTTATATCAATTGACAACCTATCAGCAATTTCCTCCTTAATTATCTCCCTGCATAAATTCCTTATCATAGAATAATCACCATGTCTTTGTATCTCGTTGGAAACCATACAACGAACCCACCTCTCTATATCGACATCATTCCCATAGGTGTTTTGAAAGATACGTTTAACTTCCTCTTTCACAATTGGAATCATAATTTCCTTTATATCCTCTTTAGTCAACTTTAATTCGTTGTGGATATAATTCTTTACTTCTCTGTATCTATATTTACCCATAATCAACCTCTATTATTCATAAATCTATTCATCCAGTCTATAGCCTCTTCTATTGATTCAACGTATCTGTATTCTCTTGTTACACAACGTTGCATATATTCAAAACATATTCTTCCGTAATCGTCAAAATAGATGTTATACGCTCCGTAGTCATTTGCTCCAGTACATGGAATCCCAATCTCCAAAGCTTTTTGAACGTCTTCTGCATTGCAAGACATATAAGCATGAACTACATCACTACAATATACTCCTTCTAATCCTCTTAATTCTACTATTCGTTCCATATCATTACTTGTTTGTTTCTAAATATCCGTTCTCAATCACCCAGCACAGCATTTGATAGGCTGCACTCATAATATCCGGACTATACTGCGTACTTATAATGGTACGGGTATAGGAATCCATATACACGAAATACCACAAGTCGGCAGCCTTATATATATGCAGCATACATATATTGATGGAAGGTGGTAACTTCTGCATAATGTCCTGCAAAGTATAAGTAGGATATTCATGCTTCATATTAGGCTGACTTACAAAAAGGGAAGGTTCTTTTTCTACTTCATCCGTCCCATTAATGATAGAATCTGCTGTAGGTAAAAACTGATAGTGCATACTTGCATCACTTGTATTCAATCCAAGTTCCTGCAAATGCTGCATCTGAGCTATGCTTAATACTTGATTCTTCATATCAAAAAGTCATTTTTTCAAGTTTTTCAATCTGTTTGCGTAAAGATGCAATCTTTCTTTTCTTCATTTCCTCTGCTTTCTTTATGGCTTCGGATTTATCAAGAAAAGCATCTTTGCCTATGTAGAGGAAAGTGTGAAAATTGTACTTAATATAACTGTAATCATAATCTCTTACTTCATAAATCTCTCTTTCTATTTCCTCTATTCCGCGAGAAATAGCATACTTAGTAACATATACTTTTGCCATTATTTACCCTCCTTAATTCTTTGATATTCTTCTTTGGGAGAAAATGCTTCTCCGTTCTTCTCGGCTTTCAATGTCTCAAATCCAACCCTTACCAATTTAATAACTTCTTCAATCGGCAATTCATTATAAAACTCGTCTACTGTCTTCCCATCAATATAACGAACTCCGTCTATCACTTCACATTCGTATTCCTTGTTTCCAAGTGTCAACTTACCTTTATACTTTTCCATATTTTATTCCTCCACTTTTTCAAAGTAAACAAAGTTTTTATCTTTCCTTTCATGAGCGGTACATTTAGGACCGCCATATGTTATATTACCCTTTTTGCCGAAGAAACACCTTCTACAATCTCCCCAAGACGACATCTTTCTAACTATTAATTTGACACCATTATACTCAAATACTTCTCCGATTTTCCTTTCCCCTTCCATAATCTCATATAAGTTCTAAAGTTCTTTGTATTCCAGCTTCCAATGCTTCTTCGTAGGTATCCCACAGACCGCCATCATTAGGACCCCTGGAATCATCATCTTCCTGCCACGTTCCGTTATCGGCTTTCACTATAGCATAGCCATACCCTACGGCACTTCGGTATATTTCAATATGTAGGTTCTTGGTTTCACGCAGCCACTTTTGGGCAATGGATTGAGTTGGAGCAGAGATAGAGTAAACGTCTGTATTATAATTCTGGGCATCGTAGCTTTCATCTATCTCATACTCAGGACCACTACCTCCTTTATACACCAATTCATAAAAGCTACTAACATCTTCTTTAAATCCTGCCGCCTTTAGTAGCTTCGCTGTCTCTAATGTTACAAGTTCTTCGGTCATAGCTGTATAAATAATCTAATTGTTAGAACAATAGTCATAATGAAAAATATCAATGCAAGACATTTCCATATTTTTGCAGTAGCCTCCAAACCGTGTTTCCGCTTGTCAAACTCGCTTATTGCGTAATTCAAAGCCTCGTCTTTCAGTCCTTTAAACTTGTCGTTCAAAGCCTCGGTTATATCGTCTGCGATAACATGCTTCACCTTTTCTGACACGGATTCCGGATATCCTCTTTCCTCATAGTTCAATTCACTCAACAAGTCATGATGAAATATATAAGGTATTCCGTTCACTTCGTATTCTTCCAGCCATTGGCGATAGTATTTTGCCTTCTTTGCATCTGCCATATTCTTTATCTCGGAATAGCAATCGTAAAAGAATAATTTACTTATAAAATCACGGTTGTAATGTAATGCACTACTACCATCTCCACCACTCAAAAAGGCATACCTGTTTTCCCATCCCGGGTCACGACCTATGTATTTATAGGTGTAAAGTTCTCCATTCTCAGTTATTTGTGCAAGCTTGTCCCCAAACTGCAACTTATCAAATTCTGCTTTCTGTATCATAACTTTGCTGGTTTATTGGTGAATACTATGTCTTTATCAAATTTGGCACATTGCACATAATCTCTTCCGCTTATTGCCATATATGGAACTTCTTTCTTTGGTTCGTAATGGGCAAAATGTTCTGGAAACCATTTTGAATCAATCCTATCTCGCATCATAACCAATTCTCCGATTTCAAACTGCGGTTCGGGCTTTGGCTCGTTGTAAATTTCCCAATCGGTAGCAAGGATATTAGATACATATTCAGCTATTATATTTTCACCATTACTATTTTCAATTATTGTAAAAGAATTGAAAGCCATAACTCTATATAATCCATCTTCCCAATCTTCCCTTCTCACTTTATACCCTTGCTTCATCGCTTCAAGAGCTTCACTGAATGTCATATTTTCCGTTTTCATTTTCTGCCTCCTCTATTTCTATGTTAGTCACTTTGCCACGGTTGACGAATCCCCAACAATCAAACAAATCACAAAGCCATTTATCGGTTTGTCTTTCCAATTCTTCACATTGACTTTGAAGAGAACATATACTACAAGAAATATTCCTACGACAACTTACAGCTTCATGCAGCACTCCATATATTATTATTCCGTTCTTTACTTCCATATCATTCTACTAATTCAAAATGAATATTTATATTGTCTAATCTCTCATTACCAGAACAAAATCTAAAGTTTTCTTGTTTCCATCCTAAGGCTTCATAATCTTTAGCACAAATCGGTCTAAAATAGCAAGCATCACATGAAACTTTTTCATCACGTACAACTCTGACTTTATTAAACCCGACTTGAACAATATTTCCAATATTTAACTCCCTACGCTTCATAATACTCTTCATTTGATGTTATACTATTTGTATTTTTCGATTTTCTCGTCCAACTCCTGCAATCTCTTATCTATGTAGGAAGAATTGGAATTTTCGCCCTCTATAATATTAGAATCCTTGCCATATCCCATATCGGGTAGCTGGTTGAGGAAAGTAGAGAAGTTTTTCAGCCATCCTCCTTCGTCAGTCTGTTGTTTAACATAGGATTTAATGGTAAATTCAAGTTCATCCTTTGATATGTTTTTCAACAATGACTTGATTTTCTCCTTATCCTTACGACATTTACCCGTTGACCTTCCTCTATTCGGGCATTTAGTTGGGTATAAATCATACAAGTAATCAATATCGCTGTTAACGTTATTACTTTTTTTAGAACATTTTTTAACGCTATTATTAGATTCTAATAAAGATTTAACATTTACATGCTCTGCATTGTCTTCCGCTTTCTTAGATAATATGATAATATTATCTTCTTTATTATCTGTATTGTTTATATCTGTATAAGAATTACCGTTTTCGGGAAATGGGGATTCAATTTTTGTAATATCGTAACCCTCTTTTCCTAATACTTCTATTGCCTCATCAGAAAAAGAATACCATAATGTTTTCACAAAGGGGTCAGTATTATAATTACCTTTGAGGAGAAAGTTTATTTTGCATAGATTATCAATGATGCGATATATTTTCTTATCGTTCATATATGGAAATAATTGTGCCATTGCTTTAGCAGAATTATAAGTCCAATATCTTCCATCATAGAAATGCTTTTGATTTGCAATATTCTTCTTTATCCAAAAAATAAAGTTTTCAATTAGTATGGCTTCCTCAATTCCATATTTTTTTGCTAAATTTATATTAAAAGAATGATTCATGTTATTTGCATTTTAAATTAGAAATGATTAATCTAAACTTATTTCCTCCATCAAAAGCTGTTTTAATGACATAGCCCTTTTCAATCAATGATGAAAGGATTTTATTAGCTGTTGTTTCGCTTACATTCAATAGATTGGCAATATATTCATTGCTAATAAAACAGTCTTTATCCTTAGTAGTAAAGCTGTCTATTTCCAGCAACAATATACGTTCATTCCAAGAAAGATTTTTATCTTCCCAAATTTCAATTGGAATCCAAATTCCTTTAGTTTGTCTTTCCATAACTTCAATGTTTAATGATATACCTTCTAAATGAAATGGTGGCGAAGTCCGAAGGTATGGAAAAGAGACTTGTCAACTGGTAGCTACTCCAGTCTATCGCCACCACAAATATAAGAATGTTTTTCAATAAATACAAAAGCACCGAGAAAACTCCCAGTGCTTTTAGATTTGCTATACACTGGCAGGCTGCACAATTGCAGGTAGAATGTGCCAATGTAAGCTATATGTTGAATTGCTATTGAATCCTAAATATCGTTTATCACCGAGCATTCTACCTCCCGATTGCAATGCAAAGAACGCTGTTATTTTTGAAACTTCCAAAAAACAAGTCAAACTATTAACAATTATTAATCATCTATCTCAAATAGGTTCTTTTTGATTTGCCAATACTCTTTGACTTCCGGCACTCTGATAACTCCCTTACTGTTGTTAATGTCGTACACTTGGAAGTATAGTGTAGATTGCTTGCTTTTGGTGGTATAGACTTGTACAAAAAGTCCGGTAAACCACTCAAACTCACCTTGCATGAACTGTTCCGCTTTGAATGTGCCTTGTATCTTATGCCCGTCTTGGGTTATGGTACAAGTCATATCCCGATTGAACTTCATTGTCACCAAGTTTGGTGGTGTGCCTACATTGTCATTGTCGTCTTGTATATACTGTACAGTCCATGTGCCGTACAGATAGTTAAGCTGGCTTTTCCAATCTGTTTGCGCCTGCATGCTTGCCATCAGTGAAAGCAAGCCAATCAATGTCATTACTAACTTCTTCATTGTTTTATCAGTTTTTCGATTATTGTTCTTAGTTCCTTCTCCCAATCCTTGTTCCCGTGCATAGGATAACTTAGCTGATGCCAATTATGGTAGTCAAATAGCTTCATCCGGCATGGGTAGTAATCAAACAGCTTCTTCTCATTGTGGAATACTCTGATATGCTTTCCCTCATACTCTCCGATATTACTCGATTTAAGTTTATAGGCTGCCAAAATTTCGTTGAACTTCTCCATTGGAGTAAATATACTCTTCGCCATAATTCAGCCCTCCTTTTCGGGAGTATAACCTCCCATGAGTCTATAGTTAGGTATCAGCTTGTCGATGCTCTTAATCTCAAATCGTGTATAAGTCACACAATTCGGATATATCTTACAAAGTCCGTTGATTATATACTTGTCATTGAAGTACATTTCAAGCTTCATGTGTACCTCGGATGCGGAATATTGCCTTTTGTCAATAAAGAATATCCCGTCTATTTCACTTGAAAATCCTCTGTTTGTAACTCTGAACAAGTCGCGAAGTTCTTGTATCACGTCTTGTATGCTAATCGGTTGTTTTTCCATTTTCAAATCAAATATTTATTATTGCTACTGTTAATGCTATGAAGATTATTGCTATTATTGCAGCACTTGTCAAGCATCCTTTTTCGTATTCATCCTCATTTTGAGGAGTATTTTCATTATACCAATCCAATATATGTTTCATACCTCAACTTTTACATAGTTATTCTCCTTTCAGCTTTTTAACCAATACATCAGCCATACTTACGCTCATGTCAGCTATGGCTATTATTGATTTGTTCTCATATTGTGGATTATTTAAAAGTGTTTGCATTGTTGCTATTGCAGCATTTATCCGAACCTCTTCCCAATCACGCCCCTTTGCTTCTCTCTTCACTTCATCAAGAAGAATAAGTTCATCACCTAAGAACGACTGCTTGCCGTCCTCTGTTACGTAAATGTTGGTATATTCCCCAGCTTTTATTACTTCTATTGTTTCCTTTGTTGCTATTAATATTGCTTTCATCTCTTTATAGTTTTAGTTTACAATTCACTGCCTGCTATTACTGTTTCATTTGACAAGTCAGCCCGTTCTATTACTGATACGATTTTAGAATCTCTATAGGAGCGGAAATGGCTTTTTACTACACGATATCTTAATTTGACCCTATCCCCAACCTTTGGTGCAGTTGTCATATTGAAAGCACCGCTTATCATTTCAAAACCATGCCATTTATTCAGATACGAAAAATTTTCACTTGCCGCCAACTCTTCGGAATCTATTTTAAACTTCCACTTGGCAAACCTATTATATCGCCTCAGAATATCAACTACAATTCCTTCCCAATAATAATACTTGGGCTTCTCTCTAATCGCTTTCATACGCGCGATATTTACCCTTCTTTTTAGTTCTGCTTTAAGTTGCTCATTGGAGTAGTCGGAAAGCCCTAATTCGTCTTGCATGGAATGGATTACAACGTCTACTACAGCATCCTTCCTATTGGCAAATACAGAAAGTAGTTTTTCCCTTACTTCTTCTTTACTCTCAAAGACAATTTCGTCTATCTGCATCTTTACATTAAAGACGTTACCCTTTTGTGTTATTAGGGCAATTTGAAGTATTTTCATAGGTTGTTATATTCTTTGTATTTAGAAATTGAGTTGAACGTAGCTTGTACGCGGCTACTAATATACTGATAAAAATTAGCATTCGTAAAATCAATGCCAATAAACAATTTGTTGTTGTTCCTATTGGCTTCCTGCATGAGTTCCTTTATTTCCGCTTTGTGACACTGGGTGAGAACAAAACTTGTACGGTATTTAGTCCAGTTCAAGAAGAATAGTTCTTCATCCGTAGAATTTTCATTCAGTATAGGTATTACTTTTCGTAGTATTCTACAAAAACAAGCGAACTCAGCACTTTCTACTACTTTTCTGTTTCGCGTTCTTGCACTTGCTATACTTGCCTGCTTCTTACTTTCTTCGTCAATTCGATAGTTGCTATTAGCTGTGCCGGATAATATGCCGCGTGCCTTGTTTGCTGCCAACGCATCTTTTGTACGTTTGCTAATTAGTTCGCGTTCGTATTGTGCAACGGATGCAAAGATACCTAATACCATAGTATTGACTACCGGGAGGTCACAGAAATATATCTCTATGCCCGTATTGACTACATGGAAAACGAATTCGGCATCTCTTGAAAGCCTATCCAATTTAGCCACTACAAGGGTGCAACTATTAGCTTTGCAATACTCTATAGCTTTCCACAACTCCACACGGGAACAGTCTTTTCCCGAAGCCACATCTACAAACTTACCACAAATAATTCCACCTTTGCTATTAATATAGTCTATACAAGTCTTTTCTTGGGCTGACAACCCTAAACCGCTATCACCTTGTTTATTCGTTGATACACGAAGGTAGTAAACATATTTATCCATCTTATTACTAACTGATTATTATTATTACAGACAAAGCTATTCCGGCTATAAGCCAACTGATAACATCACTACTATATTTGAAGTTAGGACGTAGTATGATGGCAAATAAAGCCACAATATCCCACACCAATAGTAGAAGCATGAACTTTCCCATTATCTGCCTAATTTAATGAGTTCTCCAGACAACAAACAGCCAATAAATCCGATAATTATTATTAATGCCATAGTTTTTAATATTTAGAAGTTATACAAATTGTTTTTCTATGTAAACACACCCTATTCCCTTGCTCTTGTTAAATTGGCTGTTTTTAAGGTCAATATTAGGCTTTATAAAGTCTTTTATGTTATCCACTAAAGAAATATATTTAGATGCGTTCGCCTCTATTGCAAGGGCTTTATACATTTCTTCGCACATAGCCATATACTTTTTAAATTCTCCTTTGTTGAAGCGGACAACTATTTTTCCGTGTGTTTCAATAAATTTGTTGTGCCCTACATAAAACTTTCTTTCATCATTGCAATGCACCAATTTATCACCTACGTATAGATACGTTCTTTGTCCCATGCTGTACTTACTATCTACTGATATGCTATTAAAGTAAACCGCTTGTTTCTTTGGAATGCCTACAGACACAATGTTTTCCAGAAGTTCCATGTTTGCTTTTGCCTTCTCAAAGTCTTCTTCAAAATTTTTATAAGTTTTCATACACTACTTTATTGTTATATTATATATATTATATATATTATATATATTACCAAAACAGTTATAACTTTTTGTTATAATGGAAGCTTATGCTCTGATAATATATACGGGTGCTTTAAATTAGTAATACCATGATACAATATTTCGCGCTTTGTTTCTGCCTTATAAATAAACAGATTTCCGTTTCTCACTGCCTTCATTGTATCATTGATATTCAACCCTTGCAGGCTTATAAACTCTTTTAGTTCGGGCTTAAATTTCGTTATTAACTTCATGCTATTACCTAAAAACGTAGTTACACAAATTAGATAACCAACACATTAACTGAATAGCCATCATAAAAATGAACATTCCACACAAAGCGGCTGTAGCTATTACAATTCGTTGCCATATAATGCGATAATCACGCTTTAATATTTTACCGCTAACAAAGCGTCCGTTATAAAAATCTGTTATACTCATAGTTCTATTATTATTATTTGAATTCAAATTTAATTCCTTCCGGCAATAGAGAATAGTCTATATTTTTAAGCATGTTATTATATTCTTCTTCTGTTACTTTGTCGTGATAGCTATAATAATTGAAAACTACATTATTACCTTCAACATAGTAGATATAATTATCTGATAATAATCCAGCCCCTAATATAGCTAATTTTACATCTTTTTCTTTTGTTGCTTTGTTTATTCTTTTTTCAAAGGTTTTAATCACTTCGTTTTTTCTTTTCTCTATTTCGGCAATTCTTTTAGCTTCTTGGCGTTCTTGTATCGCGCTTTCCGTATAATATCCAGATAATATTTTCCCCTCTATTTCTTCGCGTTCTTCGTCACTTAAAACAAGTCTGTGGCGTTCTTCGCTTTCCTTATATGGATTAACCCAAACATCACCCGTTAATTCTTCCAGTGCTTGTATTGCTTTCCTGCTTTCTTCTTGCCATCTTTCCACAATACCAAGCGCAAACAATTGGTATTTAAAATAGTCTTTGTCTTCACACTTTGCCAAAAATTCCAGTTCTTCATCAGTTACGCGCAAATATTCCTTTGCTTGCTTTTTATCTTTTTGTAAAAAGTAATATCCAGTTTCAACTGGATATAATGGTGTACCACGCCAATCGCATAGATGAAGGTCTACAAACATTTTCAACTTTGGAGAAGCTTTTAATATTTCCTCATGGATGCAACCGTGCCCAATATCGTAAAAACGTCCGTTTCCTTTCTTTTGCTGGAGTATGCCCGTTATACTCCATGAACACGTACCGTTCTTACATTCATCATGCAATTTAATGGTTGTTATTACTTTATAGGTGATACCTTTTTCACGGAAAGATTTTACTACTGTATATTTTAATGTATTCGTTTTCATATTATTGTATTTTAATGTTTAAAATTGTGTTACGGTCTGTTTTTACTCTTTTGTTATTTTCCCAAAAGTTGAATGATAATTTATGAATCATATTGTAAGTTAAATAATTAGTTCCTACTGTAATAGGTTTAGCACAACACGAATATGTGTGCCCACTATTGATATATTGCTTTACAACTTCCTTCATGCTTATAAATTCCTTTTCTGAACAAATAACATTTATAGTTTGACTATATGTATTTATATCATTATATTTTCTTAAATAGTTTACTTTCGTTTTCATATCATTTTGCCATTTTAGTTATACACTGAAAAAATACACTTTATTTTGATATGCCCTACAAATAAGTAGAGCACATCTATTAATCCGTTTTCTTTTCATATTATCCGACTATTTGAATACTGCCTTCGCTATTTACGTAATATTCCATACCACATAAAGAATATATGGGAATATAATAATCGCGCCATCTATTACCGTTATTATAGAAGCCTACAAACTGAAAGCGTTCACCCTTGTAATTATCAAGTATATTCATTTCCCGATAACCGAAAGGGTTGTTTTTCCGTTCCTTCCCCGTTGGTGTCTTATATAAGTTCATAAGCCACGCAAAACCTTTAGCACTTTGTTCTTCTGTTACTTCTATTTCGGTATCACAACCAGGATAAAAATTTGCCGCCTCATTATCACCATTATTCGCACGCTTTTTCAAAAGTAATACTTCGCGTTCTGTTATTGCTCCATTTGCCAATACGTTCTCTATTATCTGACTTGTTTCTAACTTTTTCATATCATTTTAATTTTTAATTATTTACTTTTAAGTTCTACTATTTCGGTTACACCGCTATAGTTTTTACGTATGCTTGTTTTATTGATAGAATAACATTCCTGCCATCTATCATGAGACTTAAAAACATATCGCTTTAAAATTTTCCTATAATTTATTATACATCCACCAATTTTTTCACAACCATTATTTGAAACATCGTGAAAATGTGAATGGCAGCCATTATCGAAAATGTTATTAATTCTTTCGGTTAACTTTTCATTTGTATTTAGGCAGTATCTAATTTCTTCAACAAATTTCTTTCCGTTTTCGTTAAAAGGATATATGCTAATATCTGATATTTTATAAGTTTTCATATTATATTATTTATTTGTTAATACTTACTATTTTACTGTTAGAGTTCTTATACGTTCTAATTTCTTTTGAGGTCTTATTCTTGTTAATCATAACTTTACTTTATTTTATTTCGGATGGATAGAGGAAGGTAAGACATTCATAAATTGTTCCTTTTCTCATTTCTCCATCATTATTGAAAACCTCCCAAACATCCGGTACATCCAAATTAGGAAAGCGCATTATCTTTCCACATTCGGTTGTTATCACTTCCGCTTGCAGTAATTCTTCTTTTAAAATTTCATCCAATTGCTTATTGATATCTAAAATCATATCTTTGTCCTCCCGTGACTTTAATATTTAACAGTTCTACCATAACTAACTTTTCCGTTCTTATTTACTCTGATAGCGGTTAAAGAATGTACTTCGCCATCTTTCCATCCAACTATACAAGTGTCTGTTAATTCCTTAATACATTCCTTTGGCGTATAAGCCAACCATATATGTTTCTTTGCTTCTTGCAACGTTAAAAACATTTCGTTGCATCCATCTATAGTATAAGTTCCCATAGTTTACTCCTCCGTTTCGTTTTCTATTTCTATTTCGTCCAATACCTCCGAAATTGCCTGCCCAAGAAGGTAACAACGTATTATAACGTCGCAAGACTCTGCACCTTTTTTAAGGTAGGATAAATCATACCCTAATTCCTCTAAAGCATCCGTTAACAACTCAAAGTTATGGCATAGATTTTCTTCTGCCTGCCACGTTGAAAAAGTATAAGAGCCGGAAGCATTTCCAGTTACGCTATCATTTACAAACAACGTATCGTTCAATTCTTGCTCCACTTCTTCGCGGTTGCTGCTTGTTACTACGATTTTATTTTCTTCAATGTAGTTTCTAACGTCTTCTTTCACGTTCTCCAGATAATCGTAAGTTTTCATAATTCTATATTTTTAAGTGATTGATTTTCAATTTTCTGTACTCTGCATTTCCACGGGCTTGTAACCGTCTTAAGGCTGCATTACAGAGAAGTACGGGAAAATCAGATGGCTATCAGATAACAGCTATATATTATAGCCATATATCCATAGACTTATATCCTATTTCCCGTTCCTTCTTCATATCATTCATATAGCCAAGTAGTGTATAGGTAACGACTTCCTACATACTTGCTACAATTACGTTTATTGCACTTGCTTGACACTATATTAATATCTCACAGCGCCTACCGTCGCATGTAATGTTATCTATTGTAACTATTCATGCGTCAACGCCTTTTCAGTATGTAATTCTTTCAAACAGCGCTTTGTCTTCGTTGAACTCCTTTGTTCCCTTTCGACATTACAAAGATACGGCTTTCTTTTGATATATATGTTAATTAAACGTTAAAAATATATCCAACTATCGTATTTTAACTCTCGTTCACATATAAAGTACGTAATTACATAAATATTTACACAAAACAAGCGATAATGAAGGAAAACAACACCAAAAAAACAAGTAGCCACTAAAAACAGAAAGCCCTACTTTTCCAGTTCCTAACTTTCCGTCTTTCCAGCCATAATGCAAACACACACATACACACACGGATAATATATTATATATATTAATTATATATATAGTGCTTCGCACATTGGCAGCGATAATAACCATTTGTTTAAAAACAAGTTTTTAAACATTATTCTAAAGTATATTAATTAATAATATCTATATTAATATTATATATATAATATAATTATAATAATATATTATTTAGTATATATATATATAATTATATCTATGTCATATTGTATTGTATATTATTGTTTTTATGTGTTATATTGATTTATATAATTATATCTGATTTGTGTTATATTGAATTATATAAAACCTAATTGCTTAAATAATCACGCATGAGTACACACGCACGCGCGTAACGCAAAAGCATCATGCAATATTCTTTGCAAACGGATGTTTGGTTTAAATATTCAGTCAGTTTAAGCCTCCGTAATTGTTCCGGGTATGCAATGCTTTCTCCGTGCTTCGTTCGTTTCTCCGTGCCCCTGCAAACAAGCAAGACGGGCAAAAAATCCTTCATATGGGTATGGGGGGGGGTAAACCGTAGCCGGAAACGGTGGGGTACACATAGCCTAACTCCGAAAAAAATAAAAAAAATAAATTTAGTCCGTGGTTAAACAGTTGATTATCAGCCGCTATGTAAATTGCCGTATTGGGGATAAATGTTGTAAGTGTCTGATATTCAGCCGTTGTCGTGATTCCGACTTCGGGAAGTATTGTCCGTGGGTGTAGTATATTTGCCTACTGATGTTTTTAATTCCCCCGAAATCGTGTTTTTTAGAATCTTGGATATTGGTTTGGCTGGTGGTATGCCTTATTTGTATTTATACAACGTTTATTTGCGTATTTTACCCACAGACCTAAGTATTTTATCGTCCGACCGAAATAAAATTAAAATTTTCGCTTCTATAATTTGGATTTTAGAATTTAGTTAGTACATTTGCGGTGTTGTTTAACTAAAAACTTGAATGATATGAAAGGAGATTTTATTTATGAAGCGTAGTGAGCATTTCAACGTTGTTGCTGGCAAGTGGTTGAATGGTTATTCCTTGTCGGTTAACGGTCGCAAGTATGCTATATCTGGTGTTAGTCCGGATAATAAGCTTGTTTTGCATTGTTTAGATGCTAATGATATTGTTTGTGAATATTCGGATTTGTCGTTAGGTTCTTCCCACATCTTTGTGAACGATTGCGACCATGTGATTTGTGATGCGAGGCGGGTATTTGTTGACGGGAAATCCCACCATGAGCTTTATGTTGTGGACAAAGGTGACGAATGGCGTTCTTATTGGGTTGAGGGTTCTTATGTCATAGGTGCTAATTGCTGTACTATTCGTTCTATTTCAGACTTTCTCCGCGAGAAGAATAAGTTTTTCTGTGGTGACATTGTGGCTAAGTACGATGGTGGTGTTCCCACTTACTACTTTGTGGATGCTTTTACAGATGTTTCGGGTATTTTCACGGTTGTGTTCAGCTACTTGGATAGTGATGGTAAGATTGCTCATTGCTATTCCGACAAGGGGATGTATCGTGTTCGTGAAGAGGTTGCGTTTGAGCATTGGCTTTCCCGTGGATTCATGTATAATGCAGAAAGCAATACGTTGTGTCCCATTTCTTATGAGTTAACTGACAATTCCTATGTTTTTTACTGTAGTGACGAGCCAGTTTCGGTTCTTGCTAACTGGAAGATAGGTACTTATGGCTTTGCTAAGAATAAATTCCCCTTCATTGTGCCTTTCCACAAGTTCAATCCCGACAATATTGGTAAAAGTTTGCAGTACAATGTTATAAAACAGCAATAAAAGTTTACATTTTAGAGAAATTTTTCCTATATTTGCATTGAGATAATATTAAAATCGTTAACAAATGACATATTTATATCTGTTATCTTTATTAACACTTGTTGCATACATTGGTTATGCTTTGGAGGTATGCGGTCTACCTGCATCGCTTTCAGATACCTACTACATTTTGAAGGAGAAGAGCCGTCCTTCTTGGCTGTTTCAGCTTGCTATGGTTCTCTGTCCTATGCTTCTTGTTCCCGTATGGCTTGAATTGTCCTCTGAGAGTGTTCAGTTTCTCTCTTTCTTGGCTTGTGGCGGTCTGATGTTTGTCGGTACAGCGCCTTTGTTCAAGGAGGAGTTTCAGAGAAATGTTCACTTCGGTGGGACTATAGTAGCAGGACTGGGTACTACCTTGTGGCTTGTACTTTCCGGCATGTGGTATATACCTTCCGCTTTCTTCTTTGTGTCGGGCATTGTCATGCTGTTCAAGAAAAAGTGGCTGTTCTGGCTGGAAATGGCGTTGTTTGCGAGTGCTTATTCTGGATTGTTGGTTAAAATGATGTTTGGATGATGGAAAGAAAACTGTTTGATGGATGGGGTCTGTTTATAACCAAAGACTTGTCCTATGTAGGCTTTTTCACGGATGATAGAGTTTGCTTGATAGATATAGAGGCTGATGGAATACAAATCATTGAGAAATCCGATTTCAAGGAGGACTATTTACTTTCCCCTACCGAGGAGGATATGGTTAAGTTCCGTGCTACTTTAGAAAAAGCTGGAAGTGGGTTTAGAGATAAGATTTTGGAAATAATGAAAAAAAATAGTTATGAATTTGAGTTTTAAACAAGCTATAGACCTTCACCAGTGCCTTCGCTACATTGAAGCTTGCCAAGAGGCTATATACGGTAACGACAATACGAGTGACAACATAGAGGTCGGGGACGTATCTGTGACGTTTCACTTTGACGATGGCGAAACCTTTTTGGATAGCTTGATTGTTTCCGGTTCGGAGTGCAAGAAGGGTCGTATTGATGTTGAAGACTATTTAAGAGAATGATATGGAGTTATATTTAGAACCTATTTACCGTGACCGGAATTGCAAGGGGCAGTTCAACAAGGGTCACAGATTGAGATTTGGAGGGCGACCTTGTTCCGAGGAAACTAAGAAGAAGCTGTCGGAGATTATGAAAAAGAGGATAGCTGACGGTTCTACCAAGATGCCTCATTTTCAGAAGGCTGTAATAGTCATTAAGGACGGTCGTATTGTGGGTCACTACCCTTCCGCTACGGAGATGGCTCGCAGGCTGGGCATTACCAAGTCAATTATTATCCGTGTTTGCTTGGGTATTCGGAAAAGCTATCGTGGATGCAATCTTTTTTACGAGTGTGATTCAGATAAATGGATGAAACTAATTAAAGAATGAGATTATGAACATGTTTAATACGAACTCAACGACCGTCATGCAGTCCAAGTTGTTGTTTGGCTTGGGTATTGACCCTCGGACGGCAGATTTGACCTTGCACGACGAGGAACGCGACATACCTCTTTGGAGTATGATGCGTCTGATAGACATGATTCCCGGCTTTATTGTGGATGATGATGGTTATACATACTCATTTACCATAAGTAAGGGGACATACGTGTATAATCTGTCCTATACCCGTAAGACCAAGCATGGGGAGAAGACTTTAATCTCCTTTCACAATCCGGTAGACAGCTTTGGCGAAACGGTCATTCTGATTATCAAATGGCTGTTTGATATGAAGCTGTTTCCGACCAAATATATGGCGAAATACGTTAAAAAGAAATGAAGTTGACTATTTACTGGACTAAGGAGGCTATGCACAAGCCTTCCGATGGTTCACCAAGAATGTATGACCGTATTGTCAAACGCTTCGGATTCTCTGATTATATCAGCATTAATGGTGAAACACCCGTTGATGTTAAGGAGATTGACCTTCCGGATTTGAAGGTTGCCGAGGAGCGTGGCTACATACAGATAAGAAACAAGTGATATGAATGAATATGAAGATACACATGTAGTTGTTTCCGAACGGGAAGCACTAATATCCACTGTCAGCTATAATATTATGGCTACTAACGACCTTGCTTGTGCTACAGTGATATTTGCACTGTTTAGGTTAAGGAAAAGTCCCTTTTACCGCTTTCGTGTAAAGCAGTTGGCGAATAAGGTTGAGCTTGAAAGAAGTAGATATGAGAAGGTAATAAATGCTATGATGGCTGATTCTTCCGCTAAGTTTGCCGATTCCAATGATATTTTCATGGACGCTATTCAAGATGAAGTTGATGCTCTGTTTAATTCTATTAAAGGTGAGTATGACAAGTCTTGTGTCGAGGATTCAGAGCTTTTCAGTTGGCTGGAAATGGCAAGGACTATGTGTGATTATAGTTGTTGCCAGTTGAAGTACCGCAGGCAGGAGATGATTGCCAAAGACCCTTCGTTCAAGAGGCTTAAATTTGCCCATTTAGACTTGAATAAGATGTCACAGCTAATGAATGAGCTTATGAAGGCTTTAGTTCCCGATGTGGATTTGAATACTGATGCGTGCAACAAGGCTATTCGGGAATTAGGAAAAAAGCTGATTGACCCGGATATTATTGCTAAGGCATTGTTAAGACAAGAATAACTAACCATTATAACTTTTTGTTATAGTATAAAAAATGTAAAAATGAAAGAAGTAGCTAAATTGGTTCTACACTATGATTTGGAGGATTTGGTAAAATTTCAGACCTCAGAGATAAAGTCTATGTTTGAGATGTACTCACAAGCAGTTAAGGATGGATGTGAAGAAGACTTTGACTGTGCCATATCTATAAAGAAGGATATTCTGATATGTTTGAGTATGCTTAATGAAATATCTATGAGTGAAGATGATTTAGAAAAGAAGTTTGAAACTGACATAAATTTGAATTAAAATGGACGTAAATAGAATTGAAGTAGAGGGAAATCTTACTAAAGACCCGGAATTGAAGACAAGTAAGAACGGTCAAAGTTTTGCATTTATTACAGTATGCGCAAGCTATCCTAAAGGCAAAGCTCCTAATGTGGAATGGATTCCAGAGTTTTTCGATGTTACATTGTTTGGTGCGGATGCTGAGGAGATATGCCAATATGCTAAGAAAGGTAGTCGTATTTGGGTATCGGGTATGATGCGTTCTACTATAAACCAAGATACAAAGGTGAAATATTGGAGTATCATTGCCAACAATGCTCATGTTTTGATAAAACGTGGAAAGAAGGAAGCTTCTACTACTGGGCAGCAGCCAGCCCCAGCCGTACAGCAGCAGATTAAGCAAGCTCAACAAGTAGCAGCACAAGCCTTTAATCAGCCTTCCCCAAATGACCCAGATGGATTACCCTTTTAATTATGGAAGAAAAAGAAAAGAAATGCTTTAAATGCAATAAAATAAAGCCACTATCCGATTTTTATAAGCATTCTCAAATGGCTGACGGTCATTTAAATAAATGTAAGGAGTGTACAAAAAAAGATTCTATTAGACGATACAATGTAAAATCTATAGATGATGAATGGGTAGAAAAGGAAAGGCTTAGAGGAAGAGAGAAATATAAAAGACTTAATTATAAAGGTAAATATATTAAGTTTTATCATAAAAATGTAACTTATCGAAATATTAATCGTAGATTAAAGAATTTAGGATATGATATGAAAGATAAGGAAGCCCATCATTGGAATTATAATTTAATGAAGTCTGTTTTTATTTTATCAAGAAAAGCTCATAAGTTATTACATAAATATATATATGTAAATTCTAATGATTTATTTTGCTATACTAATGAAGGAGTTAAAATTGAAACATTAGAACAAGCCACTGATATATTTACTAAAATATTATTAGAACATAACTGTAATGATAAAATTGAACATATATTATTATGAGGGAGTTGGAATTAAAATTTAACGGTAAAGGTAGTATGAAGCCTTTTCGTTTCCAGCAGATTAACAAGGGTAACAATGCGTACATCTACATGGTTGAGATTATTGAGAATCCGAGTGTACGCTGGTATGAAGTATTCAGACGTAGGGAATGTAGCGACACTGATGTAGTTCTTAACGGTCAGACAGTTCATTACGAGGCAAGAGTTCTATATCCCACAGCTAACGATTTTGGTGTCAGTGCTTTTTGTTGTCAGACACTTAGCAGGGCATTGGAACATTTTAACCGATGGGAGAATGGAAGAGAAGATTGATAGAGTTTTGGCTTTGCTGGAAGAGAACAATGAAATTCTTAAAGAAATCAAGTCTAAGATTGAGATGTCTGAATCAGAGGAGTGCGTGACTAAACGTACACTTCACGATTTCATCAACAATGTTGTTGCAGACCTCTTTGCGGATATGCTCTTGCAGCCTAAAGGCAGAGGTCACGTAAGTAGGGAAGATATTATGCAATTTATTAACAAAATGAAGTGATATGGAGAACAATTATGGTTACAAGGACGAAATTATATCGTCCAGAGTTGGGAATCTCGGTGGGTCAGATGCCCGTATTCTTGCCGCTATAGCCAAGAACGGTTGTGTTCAAAGAGCACAAGTAGAGCGTCTTGCCATTGCCAAAGGTCTGTATGAAAGACCAAACATTACTAATATTGCCATGCAGTACGGTGATTTCATAGAAAATATGATTTATGACAGCTTGGTGCAAGTAGATGAGCGTTGGGAGAGCAATAAATGCTTTAGAAGTCAGAAATACGGGCGTGAAGGACTTGGTTTGCTCGTGCATATTGATTTCTCTCTTTTTGACGAGAGTAGGGATAAGCCATTGCTCTTATGGGTCGAATGTAAGGCTACTACTACTGACATCGAGCAGACTTATAAAGATTATAAGGAACAACTTTATGTTGAGTATGTGCTTGGTAAGGAATTGGCAGAGCAGTTAGGTGCTGATTTCAAGCTTGAACTTTGCCACTATGATGCTTCTGTTATGTTTGAGGACGAATTTCAGCTACAGTTTGCCTTTGACCCCGATAAGATAAGCAGAAAGAAAGTGATATTCAAGAAGCCAGTATTTGATATTTCCTCTGGCATGGATATTGCCGCCCAGTACGTGTCCGAAATGACTGAATACAAACGTGAGGAAATAGATTGGGATTATTTGCCTGCCGAGGTTCAAGAACAGATGAAGCAAGTAAACAATATCCTTGTTTCAATAAAGGAGAAGCAGGACAGCATAGAGGAATTTAAATCCCGTTTCTATGATTTCTTGTGCAAGAATGAAATCAAGAGTGTAAAGACCCCCTATTTCACTATTAGCAGAGTGGACGAAAGCGTATCTATTCAATTCGACAAGGTACGTTTTACGGCTGAGCATCCAGAACTGGCGGCTAAATATCAGAGGGCGGTCAAGAAGAAAGGATATGTACTGATTAAGACTAAGGAGGTGAAGGATGAAAAGTAAGATTATAAAGGCTGTGGGGAAAGAGATACTTTCTCTTGTCTGCATTATATTGTCTATAATTGGTTTACTTTTTATAGGTCATTGGCTTTACTCTATCAGTAATATGTTAGTATGGATAGTCTTAGGTATTCTCTTTTTAGGTTATATTGGCAGTGTAGTATATTCATGTATTGATGCTCCTGCCGTTTCCTATTGGTACATTGTCTATTATCATAGTAGAGGTCAAGCTTCTTTATTTCTACCTAAAGAAGATGATTTTTTTAATGTGGAGTATTACCGCAATCTTATAGAGAAGGAAACTGGGTATAGGGTTATGATTTTAGACTGGAAGGAATTTACAGAAGAACAATATCAATTAATTTTAAAAGAATATGAGCGAGAACAAAGTAACGGGATTGCAAAGGCTGAATAGCTATATATCCCACAATGCAACCCAAGAGTATTTGAAAAAGGTATTGAGTGATAAAAAGGATGCTTTTGTAAGCAATTTGGTATCTTTAGTAGCTAACAATGCAAAATTGCAGGAATGTGAGCCGGCAACGCTTATGTATGGTGCTATTCGTGCTACTGCATCCGATTTGCCGCTTGACCCATCTTTCGGTTGTGCTTATCTGATACCTTACAAGAACAATAAGTTAGGTATTACGGAAGCGCAATTTCAGATTGGGTATAAGGCTTATGTGCAGTTGGCATTGCGAAGCGGTCAGTTCAAGTGCATTAATTGTACAGATGTACGAGAAGGAGAGCTTATAAACCGCAACCGATTGACGGGTCAGATAGACTTCAAGTTTGAACAAGACGATAAGAAGCGAAATGAACTTTCTATTATCGGATTCGTTTCTTACTTCCAGCTTTTGAACGGATATGAAAGCACATTATATATGTCAGTAGAGGAACTGAAAGCTCACGGGCTTCGCTATTCACAGACGTACAAAAGCCAGTATGCCAATGTACGTGACAGTTCCAAATGGGTAACAGATTTTTACGAAATGAGTAGGAAGACGGTTATTAAGCTGAACTTATCTCGCAATGCTCCTCTTTCCGTTGAGATGCAGAAAGCTATCCGTGACGACCAAGCTGTATTCCGCAGTGAAGATACACCGGATTATGTAGATAATGTTGGTGACGAGCCTTTGATTGACAAGGATAAAGCATCAAAGGTAGCAGCAATGTTTGATGATGCTAAAATAGTTGATGAAAACGTTGGTAGCAAGAAGTAATATGCTTATATTTGCACAGTAATACGTGACGTGCGTGTTGCGACCAACTTCATATCATTTGGGGAAGCCTCGGTTAATCCGGGGCTTTTTCTTTTGAAGTTTTAAAAAAGTTTGTATCTTTGTGGAAATTTAAAGCGAAATGATATGGGCAGAATTTACGTTGGTTTAGATAATGGTGTTTCCGGCAGCATCGGTATTGTCGGAGATGATATTGAATCTTTTTTTTGCAAGACACCCGTCAAGAAGATGCAAGATTATACAAAGGCAAAGAAAGAAGTGTCCCGGTTGGATTACAGCAAATTCATGGAACTTTTTTCCAAATACAACAAGAATGACATTACGCTTCTGATGGAGCGTCCTCTTGTAAATCCAAGCCGCTTTGCATCTACTGCATCAGCGTTACGTTGCCATGAGGCAGAACTTATTATGATTGAAGTAATGGGTATTCGCCACATGTTTGTAGATTCTAAGGAATGGCAAAAAGAACTTCTTCCCAAAGGCTGTAGTGGGGAAGAGCTTAAAAAGGCTTCTTTAGATATAGGAAACCGCTTGTTTCCACAGTTTGATAATATTAAACACCCAGATAGAGATGGCATTCTAATTGCAGAATATGCCCGACGCAACCACTTTTAGTTTTTTTACTTCATAAATTAGTTATTCGTGTAAGCCGTAGTGTTCCAATACATTATGGCTTTTTATTTGGACTTCGTAAAGTTCATTCGGTTCTCCTCGTGAATAGGGCTTACCTTGCACAAACCAAAACAATACTTGTATGGGAAAACCGAAGAAAGAAACAGTTAGGAAATTGAGGGGTCTTATGATATTAGACCAAATGGAAGATTATACTCCTTTACATAAGCTACACAATCTTTCCAACGAATTGATAGAAACAGTTTCAAAACCTAAAAAGAAGAAGTCCTTATGAGAATTATCAATCTTTATCAAGAAACACTCGGCATTGTAAGTGATTGTTGCAAGGTTAGCAAAGAGAAAATCATATCCTCAAAGAAGGAGGAATGTGTGAATGCTCGTTATATTCTTGTCAGCATTTTGGGAGAATGGTACACAGACAATGAGATAGCCGAGCTTACTGGCTTATCTCGTCCTTGTACAAATAAGATTAGGAACAAGTTCAAATCCCGTCTTAAACGTTATAATGTCAACTGCCAGTATCAAGAAGCTAAAGAAAAAGCGTTTGCAGTGTTTAGAAATGAATAATAATATGTATATTTGCAAAGGAGATAGGAAGGGGTCGCGACCTTCTGAAAGAGAGTTACCTTATCTCTCTTCTCCTTTCTTAATATAAGGTTCAAAAAAAGGAAATATGGAAGAGATTTGGAAAGATGTGATAGGCTATGAAGGGCTTTATCAAGTTAGTAATTTCGGTAGAGTAAAATCTATGGAAAGAGTAGTTAGTTGCCATAAGGTTCATACTAAGACCTTAAAAGAGAAAATGTGTAAACCTACAATGCAAGGTACTGGTTATTATTCTTTGCCATTATATAAGGATGGTATAATGAAGCGTAAATCAGTACATCGAATAGTAGCAGAAGCCTTTTTAGATAATCCAGATGATAAGCCAAAAGTAGACCATATAAATGGTATAAAAACAGATAACAGATTAGAAAATCTACGCTGGGTAACATCTAAGGAAAATACTAACAATCCAAATACGAAATGTAATATGAGAAATACATTCGACCAGTTGCCAATAGATGTTATGAAACAAATTCGGCTTAATTCTAACGCTAAAAGGAAACAACCAGTTATTCAATTGGATAAGGATTATAATTTTATCTCAGAATTTGAAAGTGTAAAAGAAGCATCAATAGCAACTGGATATAAGGTAAGTAGCATTTCATCTGCAAAAAGAGCAAAAGTAACTTTATTCAATCATAGATGGATGGATAAAGAAGAGTATCAAAAGCTTATTGGTACGAATTAGTTACAAGGTTGATACCAACTATTTTACTTGATACAAATTATGAGTTTTCTTTGTTGTGCCCTAATATTGGGGCATTAAACAATTAAAATCATAATATTATGTCTGAAAGTAAAACTGTAATTTACTCGCCAGATAGCGGTATGGCTGGCGGTAATGGAATGATGGCAATGCTTGCTCCTCTGTTGCAGCAGAAAGGCATTGACCCGAACTTATTGGTTGCTATGAATGGCAAAAACGGTGGAAATGGCTGGGGCAATGGTTCGGATTTTTTATGGATAATTTTTCTCTTTTTCTTGTTCCCATTGTTAGGACGCGGAGGCTGGGGTAACGGCTTTGGCGGTGGCAATGAAGGTGGTTGTCCGTCTGGTGCTGGGCTTGCTAACCTCATCAACAACGATAACGGTCGTGAGTTACTTATGAGCGCAATTCAAGGCAACGGTCAAGCTATCAACAATCTGGCTACTAACTTGAACTGCTCAGTAGGTCAGATTCAGCAGGCTATCAACGGTGTAAGTGCTAAAGTTGCAGAAGTTGGCTGTCAAGTAGGTATGTCCTCACAACAGATTATCAACTCAATCCAAGCTGGTAACTGTCAGATAGCTAACCAAATGGCACAGTGCTGCTGCGATGTGAAGGGAGCAATCCAACAGCAGGGTTACGAAAACCGCATTGCTACAATCAACCAGACAGATGATTTGAAGTCTAATGCTAATACTCAGTTCAATATTCTGGGTGCTAAGATTGACGCTCAAACTCAGATTATCAATGATAAGTTCTGTCAGCTTGAAATGCGCGAAATGCAGAATAAGATTGATACATTACGTGCTGAGAAATCGGCATTGGAGCTTAGTGCATCACAGCAAGCACAAACAGCTAATATCGTAAATCAGCTTCGCACTCCTGCGCCCATTCCAGCTTATTGTGTGCCGAACCCTAACTGTTGCTATGGCTATCCGTTTGTGAACGCCTATGCTACTGGTTATGCGGCAGGCGAAGGCTGTGGCTGCGGTTGCTAATAATCCATAGGGGGCTTTGTGTCCCCTATAATATTAACTCTTAAAATAAAGGAATATGACTACCTATTTTAACAATGGTGTTTCCGTAGCGAGAAGGGTAATTGTACCCAAAATAGACGTTGCAGGCATTCCCGTAATTGAAACTTCGGGATATGTAGAAACTACAGATGAAGCTACTCCTACAGTAGATTATGGAATTAACCCATGTATCTGGCGTGCCCTTCCAAACCGTACAGTAGTTCTTTGGAAAGTTCGTCACCCGGTTAGTACAGCAGGAGCTACATTACCCGTTAATGTAGTTGTTCCGATGGCAAACCGAAACAGTACAGTAGTTTCAGAGAATAGCAATGTGGGAACGACTAAAATTCCAGTTATAGACAATAAGTCTACGCAAGTTCTTGGGCACGATGTAACTGTTCCGCAAGGTACAGCCGCACCAGCACCACAAATTCAAGCAGGATATACTACTGAGCATTGGGTCTATATTGACAAATGCTGTGGAATATTCAGACTTATGGGAGTAACGGCAATCAACAGTCCGGCAGGAGCTACAGCAGCTACTCAGTCTGCATCTGCTTCATCGGCAAAGAGTAAGTAACAATTAAAAGTTTAGACTATGTTTGGTTCATTAAAGCAAGGGAATATTTGCTATATTCTTATCAAAGGTGAGAAACCAATATTGAAGATAGGAACGGTTGAATCCGTATCTAATCCTATGCCTAAATATCCTACCTATAATCCTTCTGTACCTTTTGGAGCACAGCAGGAAACAGTTATAGATGCGAAGATAAAGGCTGGTGAAGAGGTTATGGAATTTCAGAAACTTCCTACAAATGTGGAGGTATTTACCTATTCTAATGCTATTGTATCGGACAAGAAGGAAGCAATTCTTTCAGAGGTTGAGAATATGATTCAGACCAGCCGTCAGATAGTGGAAAGCAGAGATTACCATCAATCTGTAATAGAAAGCTGCGATAATATATTGAAACAACTCAATCCTCAGTTTGCCAAAGAGAAACAGCAGGAAGAGAAAATCGGTTCTTTAGAATCGGAAGTTAAATCTTTAAAGGGTGATTTGAATGATATCAAGTCCCTGCTTCAAGAACTGAATAGTTCTAACAGAAACAGTAAAACAACATCTAAAACGTAAATAGTATGGGAATGATAGAAATTTCTCAAAGAGGTCGTGGTGGTGTCAAAGATGCCTACGATAACTTCAAAGAGAGCATGAAGTGCTTGAAGGAAGACTTTGAAACCCTTTTGGACGAAATGGAAGAAATGGGTGAACGTCGTGAAGATTACGGACGCGAGTACGATAGAGACTACGACCGTGATTATGACCGGGAAGACCGTATGAGCGAGCGTAGAGGTCGCCGTCGCCGTCGTTGATAATGTAGTAGAGGGGAGGAGATTATTCTCCCCTTTTGTTTAACAAATAAATATTCAGTAAAATGGGAAATACTTCATTTGATGTATATGACAATATACCAGAAGAAATGCGGACGTATCTTCAAAACTATGGCTTTAATTTCAGTGAAAAAATGTGTGATTGGGCAGTTTCAATGATGAAGACTAAAGAGGGTAAGATAACTCCTATTACTAAAGACCAAGTTACAGCCATGCTTAAAAAGTATAACATTACTCTTGAAAAGGATAATGGCTATAATAGTGTGTATGTTGCGAATATGGCAAAAGCTGATTATTTGGGCAAAAGCATTCCCAACGAACAATACCATGCAACATTCATTCGCGATTATATCGACGACCCGGATTACCCTACAACGGAGAAAGCTTTCCGTCATTTCTTCGCAGACATGATGGGCATGGGAAAAGTAATTAATTGGAAGGATATGCTCTAAATATTCCTTTTATGAAACGACAAGAGCTTTATATCGAAAAATATGATTGGCATATATTGCTGTTCTTGGACTACAGTTGTGATTATTTGGATGAAGTCTTGGATGCAATGGATAAGTTGAAATGCGGCAGTAAAAGTTATGATATTGCTTATGACAACTTGTCCTCTTGCAGCGTAAATACTGGGCTTACATTCAGTGACTACATCAGTAGGACATCTGTTATTGTAATTAGTATAACCAACTCTGAAAAAGAGTTTCTTAAATCATATCACCATGAATTGGGACATTGTGCCGTTCATATCTGCCAATTCTACGGTATTCCATTAGAAGGGGAAGAAGTACAGTATTTAGGTCAAGATTTGGTAGATAGGACATGGGACATAGCTAAGATTTTCTTATGTGACTGTGATTGTTGTAAAAATAAAAGAAATGAAAAGAAAAGAGATTTTGAAGGCAATGAAAGCCATGAAAAGTGAGAAACCGATTAATTCCATGTATAGAATGATACCTAAGTCACGCATGGACGAGTTTAAACGCTTCGCAGCTATCTTTGGATTTACTGAGGAGAATATAGAGAATATCTTGTCGAAGGAAAAAGAAATGGTGGGCAAATAACCCACCACACTTATATATAAAGCAAAGTTTAAATAAAGTAAAATGTTTGTTTTTTAGTTTATAATATCTTATCTTTGTACTGAACTAAAGACGCATAATATGTTGAAAGCCTATAAATATAGATTGAAGCCTACTAAGGAACAGAGGATATTCTTTGAGAAATCCTTTGGATGTGTACGCTTTATATATAATTGGGCTTTAGCAAAGCGGATAGAAGCCTATCAGAGCGAAGGGAAGCGAATAAATGCGGTTGACCTATGTAAGATGCTTACCGACTTAAAGAAAGCGGAAGGCATGGAGTGGCTGAAAGAAGTAAGCAATCAAAGTTTACAGCAGTCAATCCGGAACTTGGATAGTGCATTTACAAGATTCTTCCGTGAGAAGAAAGGGTTTCCTAAATTCAAGTCCAAACACAAAAGCAGAGCAGCATATAAGGCTATCAACTCTGTAGAAGTAGACTTGGATAACAACCGGATTAAACTTCCTAAAATCGGATGGGTGAAGCTGTCTGAGAATAGAAAGTTTGAAGGAGATGTAAGGTCTGTCACGGTATCTAAAAATAAGACAGATAAATACTATGTCAGTGTATTGGTTGAGGATGGGAAAGAAATTCCATCTAAAGAACCAATAACTTATGAGGGTACAATCGGCATAGATGTGGGAATAAAGGACTTTGCAGTATGTTCCAATGGGGACGTATTTCAAAACCCTAAATATCTTGAAAAAGCTACTGACCGATTGAATATAATCCAAAAGCGTTTCAGTAAATCTAAGAAGGGAGGAAACAGACATGAAAGACTTAGAAAGCAGTTAGCAAGACAATACGAGAAAGTAACCAACCAACGGACAGACTTCTTACACAAAGTAAGTACAAAGCTCGTTCGCGAAAACCAAGCGATAATCATAGAGGACTTGAACATTGACGGCATGATGAAAAATCACAAGCTTGCACGTTCAATAGGCTCTGTTGGTTGGGCTACTTTCTTCTCCATGCTTGAATACAAGTGTGAATGGTACGGAAAGACTTTAATTCGCATAGGTCGCTTTGAACCGTCTTCAAAGATGTGTGAGTGCGGATATATAAATAGAGAACTTAAACTTTCCGACCGCAAGTGGACTTGTCCCAAGTGTGGAACTACAAATGACAGAGATTTACTTGCAGCCCGAAACATTAAACGCTTCGGACTACAAGCACAGAATTTATTAACCCAACCGATGGCGTATCGGGGATTGGACGGTGAGAACCCAACTATGGACGACCGGAGCACAAGCTCCCTAAGAAGTAGTGGCTCGATGAAACGTCAAGTTATTCAAGTGTAAGCTTGGATATAAACGCTTTAAGTAGGCTTCTTCAAGCTTACCATACTTTTAACTATCATCCATTTATCTCGGTAAAAGCTGTTGGATGATATAAGTTCCTGCATGTTTGATATTCCTTGGTATATACTACTTGTAACAAATATAGCATCATCAATAGATACTTCTTGTGCTATTGTTTCATAGTCTTTTTTACAGACTTCTCTTAATACATACCAATAGAACCATCTTGCATAAACTATATCTTTACTTCTGTCTTTAGAAAGCATATCAGCCCTATCTACACCGAATAGGCTGGCGACAAAATATGACAATGAAATTTCCCAATTCATATCATATTTCCTAAGAATGTCACACACTTCTTTGAGTGTCTTGTCTTTCATATTGATAAAATCGTTTTTAAGTTTTTGGCAATTCATGGTTTTTCTCTTTCATTATCTGGTTAATTCTCTTTATCAAGGGTTGTTCAGTAGTTCTGCTTACAATCATACATAAGGATTTCATCTCTTTTGTTTCCCAGCTTGCAAGTAGTTCAAACCGAAAGGATGCAAGGTAAAAATATCCCTTATATGAAACGTTTGGGAAAGGTTTTCCGGTATAAAAGGCATTGCATTCTATGAATGGTCGGGGTTTAATGTCATTGAATGTACAAGTCTTTTCATCAAACACCTTTTCTATTGCTCTTTGCACACATATAAACGGTTTTCCCTTATCATCTTTCCAAAAAGTTACATTCACATCAAAATGAATACCTTCTACATTCAGCCAGCCCATTAATCCTTTCGTAGTGTTCTTGACATAACCTTTATTTCTCTGATTTCTGAACTCCATAGCCATACAAACTAAAATCTAACCTTGCAGGGTCAGAAGGAAATACTTTTTTTGCAAATTCAGTCACTTTTATACAAGTCTTTCTTGATTCATCTACTTTGGGGATAATCCCAAATTCAACTGCCGACTGCAAAGAATGTGTATCACAAGGAACAAGAAGCCGGGAAGGAGAAAGAGTTTTCCATAATCCAATGTCAACTACACTATCTTTCCTTATCATCCATCTAAGCAGCATATTTACTCTTTTATTTGCACAATTACTGTTTGGGCTGGGTATCATTGTTTCACCATGTAATAAATGGCATAATCCTTGGCAATAGTAGGTACATTTCTGCGAATAAGTAACACGTCCAAGAGCATCTTCAAGATTAGGGTACTTCATGTATATGGAATGAAGTTTATCACAAAGGGAAGCAAAGCAATGCCAAGAAGTCATACGGTATAAGCTCGTATAATTATCCTTGTATTTATTCCATTCCACGCCATATATATATTGAAAAGGCTTATTCCCCATTATCTCTGTAAGAATATAATCTATTTTGGGAATGAATACTGAACGCCTGCCATAAGCAAGCCAAGCTGCTATGACTGCCGCTACTTCGATGTCTTTTCTATCCTTAAATCTTCGTGGGAATTGTATAGGGTCAGACTTGATAAAACTCTCTACCTCATACTTTTCTGCAAGGTCAATGTAGTCTTTAAATTTCATTTTCATATCATTTTGTTACGTGCAAAAATAAAGTGTTTTTTTGAAACTTCCAAATATCTGGCTACTAATTTGATACAAACTTTAGTTCTTTCAGAACTTGGTACAGAATACTCCACGGAGGAAATTATAAAGAATATACAGACGCTCTTTATGTGAAGAAGGCAGGCGATGAAATGACTGGCAGATTACAGTTGAAAAATCTGGCTGAATTTTCTATTAGAATGGCAAGAGATACTTCTAATTACAGAAGAGGTATCATTTGGAATAATGCCGCATCAGATACAAAAATTGCCGAAATTGGGTATCTAAATACTGAACAACTTATATTCTTAAATCCATTGGGAAGCACAGAAGTTTGGAATGAAGCTGCTGGGAAATATAGTTTTATTATAGGGAATAACTTCTTAACCTATAATACTTGGACTATCCTTCACTCAAATAATAGTACTAATTATGCTTCTGGAAGTGTCAAAGTCGCAGATTCGAGTATAGATAATATAAATAATACGAATAGAGCAGGAAGTAGTAGGGTCAACTTCTTTGAAACTTATGGTTCAGGAGATATTATGCCTACGACCTATGGGAATACTATGGAGATATGTAGTACCCGTTCAGTTCATTGGCAACCTCAACTTTATTTTTCTTCTGGTAAAGGAGGACATATTTATTACCGCAATAAAGACTATAATATATCTGGTTTTGGTTCGTGGAAACAACTCATTGATTCAGAGAACTACAGTAGCATCCTAAATTCTACCTACGTCAAAAAGGCTGGTGATACTATGACGGGAAACTTAGTCGTAGGTACTGGGCAAACAACTGCAAGTATATCTTCTCAATGGGGAGAATTTTTTATAGATATTAGTAGCTCTATAACCGGAGGATGGGAGAGAGGATTTGGTGCTATTATAAATAAGACTTCTCCCCCAGTAAAATTTGGTTTTTATGGTAATGGGCAATCTATTTCTTATGCTTATGCTGGACTTTTTTCAAATCCGTGGCAAAAATGGGACAACAATACATCTACTATATCAACCGAATTAGTAGTAAATAAAAATATAATTGGATTAAATAGAGAGTTTTCGCTTCTAAGTGGAGATGAACATTTTCAACATAGATATTGGAGTAGTGAAGGAAGTTATAGCTATGAAGTATTGCTGTTGTTACCTATTCCTGCAACTAATAATTTAACTGGTTATAATACTATAGATGGTACTATATCTGGATATACAAATGGATCTAATCAATGCTTTTGGGTTGATGTGAAGATTTCGACTATTTATAATAGTACTTTTTGGAATATAAAATCAATAGGCTCTTTTTTATCTAATCAATATGTATTAAAAAAATGTAAGTATAATGACATTTGGTATTATTGTATTGAAATCCCATATCGGGATAATAGAATAGATAGTTATTATTTTAGAGGGGTTATTCGTTCAACTATTGCAGGAGGATTATCAACTATCACTTTGCCATACCGTATAAAATATAAAACTAAGGCAAATGGAAATAATGCAGAAGTTATTAATAACTCTGAAATTAACAGTAGTCTTAGTACAACACTAACACAAGGAGGAATTACATATGTATCTTTTATTGAAGATACATATTATCAAAATATAAAGCCCCATCTTAGTAATTCAATAACTTCGGGAACTACTGATTTAAGATGGAAGTGTGTTTATAGTTATAATCTCGACATAAGTTCTACAAGTACTTTTGGTGAAACTGCAACTTTTAATGGTGGAATGTATTCTGGTAATATCTTTCCGTTAAGCAATAATAATTACAGAATAGGTTCATTTAGCAATAGATTTATAGATGCGTATATTCAAGCTTGGGTCTATGCTAATTCTGGTCTTTATATGAATCCATCTGGTATAACCCAAAATGGTTCTTATTTGGAACTTTCAAGCGGTGGAAATGAGATTATTATAGCTGGAGGCACTGATTTTCATGTTAATTATAGAGGTGCAAGTTATGGCGGTAGGTCTGTTCCTAAAAAATGGCATTGGCGGGCAGGAAGCAGTTCATCTTGGGCAAATATGGAATTTGGAGATTGCACCCTGCATGGTTGGATAAATAGTACGGGAATAACTGGAAGTGGTGCTAAGGCTTATAATGTAGGAGCAAGATTTGCAAATACAAGCCATGATAGCATTGAAATTGTTGGAGGTAATTATACAATGGGACTTGGCTGTCATTCAAATGGTTTGTGGCATTGGTGGAGAGGTACTGCTAACCCGACAAGCTCTACAAATAAATCGTATGTTATGGAATATGATGGTAGTACATGGGCTTTTACTGGAAGTATTACTGCTACGGCTGCAATCACCGCTAAAGCTACTTCTGACTTTAGATTAAAAGAGAATTACGATGGGCTTATAGATTACCGAGAAAGACTACTAAAACTTGGCAGAGTTTATGACTATAATTATAACAAAAAAGCATTGGATTTATACCAAGATAGGATAGACAATAAACGTCATACCGGACTTGTATATCAAAATGCGGTGAAAGCTGGTATCACAAATTTCTGTCACGAAAAGGATGAATATGGATATGGTAGCTTGAATTATTTATCTCCCGACCTTATCGCAACAATCATTGGTTCTGTGCAAGCCAATATCCTTTCTATCCGTCTTGTTGAATCAGAGCAAGAACGAATGAGAAAGGAATTGGAACATGCTAAATCAGAGATTAATAAGCTTAAAGGCTTAGTTGCCTCTTTACAGAACTAAGTTCTTTTTCTAAGGTAGCTATCTTCTTTTTGAGGGTAGCTACCTCATTATCTACTTGCTGAATACCTCGCCATAATACGGGTATTAAACGTTCGTATTGTATTACATAATAATCTTTAAAACAGTTACTTACCCATTGACTATATCCATTTATTAGCAAGTCTTGTGCAATAAGTCCGTAATGCTCCTCATTGTCATTAAAGATTGGAGAGTTTGCTTTTGCGGTATCATTCCAGTAATACTTCACTGACTTTAACTTGTGAATAATAGCCAAAGCATTGTATTCTTTAATATTTTTCTTCAATCTTATATCAGAAGAGGAAGACTTGGCTGTAACTGCACCAGTTGCCTCTATATTACCATTAATTAATAGTCTTGCGCCACTTATTTGTAACCATTTTGCACTAAATTGTCTTGAAGTACCTGCATTACCTAAAACAATTTCATTATTATAATATCCAAGTCCCATTGCTATAGTACCACTTCTAACCATTGCGTAGCATACATATCCAGTATTAGCTGTATTGGGACGAGTACAGTTATAATAACCATACGCATTATCGCTTCCTCCATCGCCAGCAGAGAACAGATTTGAAGTTCTTATCAGACCAGTTGCAGTAATGCTTGTAACTCCCGTCATAGCTCCACTGACGTTTGCCGAACCGTTTACTGACTGTCCCCAAATCGTTCTTGTAGTTCCCCAATAGGAAGTTGTGATATTAGCTGAACCGTTGAACGATGTACCATTTATTGTACGTGAAGTCTGTAATGTTGTAGCGGTTGTAGCGTTTCCACTTAGAGAGCCAGTCAGTGTTCCGGATAGTCCTCCGTTAAATGTCGCCTTACCAGCAAAAGTACTTGTAGAACTTATGTCGAGATTATAACTATAAACACACTTCCATCTTAAATCAGTAGTTCCCGAAGTTATTGAATTACTAAGATGGGGCTTTATATTTTGATAATATGTATCTTCAAT